>Ga0210395_10000424_pt1 | contig 33332 bp, 29 predicted proteins | sample IncBWH4OmetaG_FD_150861 | JGI IMG/M metagenome (GOLD analysis project Ga0210395, IMG submission 150861) | Forest soil microbial communities from Barre Woods Harvard Forest LTER site, Petersham, Massachusetts, United States - Inc-BW-H-4-O ... | reverse complement strand
GAGATTCGACCCGGACGAAGCCGTGGGGTCGTAACCCGCGCTTCCTGCCGCCGATGGCCGCGACCAGAAGTATCCCGCCTGCGTAAATGGCTGGCCGATCAGGTGCGAGCCGACGAGTTTGTCGCCGGATTTGATCAATTCACCGTTGGCCTGCTTCGGAAAGATCACCTGCGCGATTCCGGTGACCACGAGCGGGTAAATAATTCCAAGCAGGACCGTTGTCGCCAGCGTGAACCAAATTGAGATCAGTAGATTCTTTTTCATATTTGCCTCGTTCTATTCCCTTGCGCTATAGGACCGGTGGGCGCGGCCCCCGGATGGCGACCCGCCGGCGCCGGATTGCGATCACCGACCAAACGGCTTCCACCAGCCCGAAGGGCCATGCTCCCTGCAGGAATCCGTAGACGGAAGCCAACAGGCACGACGCTGCGAACGCCAGGATGAACCCCGAGTGGCGAGTCTCCATGGCGTAACACGCCACCATCACGGAGACCGCGAGCAGTCCGAACAAGCCCGTCATGCAGTGTCCTTTTCGTTCTCATTTCGATCCATCCCATGAGCTTATGCCAATCCAACATGCGTAATGATCAAATCAATGATCTTGATCCCGATGAACGGCGCGATGATGCCGCCCGCTCCATAGACGAGCAAATTCCAGCGCAGCAGGGCCGACGCCCCCAACGGACGATAGCGCACGCCGCGCAGCGCCAGCGGCACGAGCGCAATGATGATCAGCGCGTTGAAAATGACGGCGGATAAAATTGCGGACTGCGGCGTCTTCAGTCCCATGATGTTGAGGACGTTCAACACCGGAAAGGCGCCGGCAAACATCGCAGGAATGATGGCGAAATATTTCGCCACGTCGTTGGCCACCGAAAACGTAGTCAGCGCGCCGCGGGTGATCAGCAACTGCTTCCCGATCTCGACCACCTCGATCAGCTTCGTCGGATTGGAATCGAGATCAACCATGTTGCCCGCTTCCTTGGCGGCTTGCGTGCCTGCGTTCATGGCCAGGCCAACATCAGCCTGCGCGAGCGCCGGCGCGTCGTTGGTGCCATCACCAGTCATGGCGACGAGTTTTCCCTTGGCCTGCTCCTTGCGGATCAGCGCGAGTTTGTCTTCCGGCTTTGCCTGAGCGAGAAAGTCGTCCAGGCCCGCCTCGCGCGCGATAGCGGCGGCCGTGAGCGGGTTATCGCCGGTGATCATGACGGTACGAATGCCCATCGCTCGAAGCTGGTCGAAGCGTTCGCGCATGCCTCCCTTGATAATGTCCTTCAGGTGGATGGTGCCAAGGATTCGGCAATCTTCGGCGACGAGCAGTGGCGTCCCGCCGGCATTTGAGATTGCCTTGACCGCGTCTTCGACTTGCGCAGGGACTGGATTGCCCCTCCGCGCGCAGTGCTGCACGATCGCGTCGAAGGCGCCTTTGCGGATTTCGCGGCCGTCGAGGTCCACGCCCGACATGCGCGTCACGGCGGTGAAGGGAATGAACGTCGCGGCGTAGGCCGAAAGCTCCCGGCCACGCAAGTTGTACTTTTCCTTCGCCAGCACCACGATCGAGCGTCCTTCCGGCGTTTCATCCGAGAGAGAAGAAAGCTGCGCGGCATCCGCGAGATCGGCTTCCGTCACCCCCGGTGCGGGGATGAACTCCGTCGCGCGCCGGTTGCCGAGCGTAATCGTCCCGGTCTTATCCAACAGCAGCGTGTCCACGTCGCCCGCCGCTTCGACCGCGCGGCCGGACATCGCGAGCACGTTGCGTTGTACCACGCGGTCCATTCCAGCAATGCCGATGGCGGAAAGCAGGCCACCGATCGTCGTGGGAATCAGGCAGACGAGCAGCGAGATCAGCACGAAAACAGACTGGGGCGAACCCGAGTAGATGGCCATGGGCTGAAGCGTGACCACGGCAAGCAGGAAAATGATGGTCAGCCCGGAAAGCAAGATATTCAGCGCGATTTCATTCGGCGTCTTCTGGCGCTCCGCTCCCTCGACCAGCTTGATCATGCGATCGAGAAATGTCTCGCCCGGATTCGACGTGATCTTCACGATAATTTCGTCGGAAAGCACGCGCGTGCCGCCGGTCACCGCGGAGCGATCTCCGCCCGATTCGCGAATGACCGGCGCGGATTCGCCCGTGATGGCTGATTCGTCCACGGACGCGACACCTTCCACGACCTCGCCGTCTCCGGGAATGAATTCGCCCGCGACAACTTTCACGCGGTCCCCGGCGCGAAGCTTTGAACCCGAAATTTCCTCGATCGAGCCATCCCCCATCAGGCGTCGCGCTATCGTTTCCGCGCGAGCCTTGCGCAGAGTGTCTGCTTGCGCTTTGCCGCGGCCCTCGGCCATCGCTTCGGCGAAATTCGCGAAGAGCACCGTGAACCACAGCCACAAGGTGATCTGAAGCTCGAATCCGAAGCCGCTGAGATGCAGCAGGCGGTCCCGCACCAGATCGTAGCTGGTGATCACCGAGCCGATTTCGACCACAAACATAACGGGATTCTTCATCAGCGTGCGCGGGTTCAGCTTGATGAACGAGTCCCTCAGCGCGCCAGCGACGATTCCGCCGGTCCAGAGCGACTTCCTCTTCCGCTCCCTGGAAACCACATTGAAGGAGGGATCCGGGAGGTTCGCCGGAGACGCGAATTCAGGTTCTTGGGTCGGTTGTGGGGTCATGGCTGCCTCAGAAAACCTTTCCGGCGTGCATCAGCAGGTGCTCCAGGATCGGGCCCAGGCTGAGCGCTGGGAAAAATGTCAATGCGCTGACGATCAAGATGACTGAAATGAGCAGGAACGTGAAAAGCGGCGTGGTGACAGGGAACGTCCCGGACGATTCCGGAACGATTTTCTTTCGCGCCAGGTTTCCGGCCATTGCAAGCACCGGAATCACCATGAAGAACCGTCCCAGCAGCATGTCGAAGGCGCCGCTGATGTTGTACCAGGGTGTGTTTCCATTGAGCCCTGCGAACGCCGAACCGTTGTTCCCCGCCATGGACGTGTAGGCGTACAGAATTTGTGACAGGCCATGTGGACCGGCATTCGTAATGGACGACGTGCCAAACGGGGAGACAATCGAAACGCCGGTGAGGCAGAGAACCAGAAGGCAGAAAATGAGCACCGTCAGCATCGCCATCTTCACGTCGTACGCCTCGATCTTCTTCCCGAGATATTCCGGCGTGCGGCCCACCATCAGGCCGGCGATGAAGACCGAGAGGACAATGAAAACGACAATGCCGTAGAGTCCCGCGCCCACGCCGCCGAAGATGACCTCACCGATCATGATGTTGACCATTGGAATCATGCCGCCGAGCGGAGTGAACGAGTCGTGCATGCCGTTGACGGCGCCGCAGCTCGCGTCTGTTGTCGCGGTCGCAAACAGCGCGGTGTTGGCGATCCCGAAGCGGACTTCCTTGCCCTCCATATTTCCGCCGGGCTGCATGGCACTCGGATGCTGATCGATCCCATGGAGCAGTGGGTTGCCGTGAGCTTCCATTGCATAGATGACCGTGACGCCGACCAGACATAGGAACGCCATGGCGGCCCACACGGCCCATCCGTGACGCTGCGAACCCGTCATTCGGCCGAGCGTGTAGGTAAGACCCGACCCGAGTGAGAGCATCATCACAATCTGCATGAAATTCGTCAGTGGATTGGGATTCTCGAAGGGGTGCGCGCTATTCGTGTTGGCGAAGCCGCCGCCGTTGGTGCCGAAAATCTTGATCGCTTCCTGAGAAGCGATCGGCCCCTGAAGGATTACCTGGTCGGTGACCGTTTGAGATGTGGTCTTGCCGTCGGCGCCGGTGGTCTGCACCGTTTGCGGGTTCAGGAACTTGGCCGTGTCATAGGGCCGTAGATTCTGTGTCATTCCCTGGGACACGAACACAAGCGCGATCACCAGGCAAGCGGGCGCCAGCACCCACAACATGCACCGCGTGACGTCCACCCAGAAGTTGCCGATGGTTTTCGATTCGCGGCGCGCAATCCCGCGGATGATGGCAATGGCGAGCGCGATACCAACAGCGGCAGAAACGAAGCTGTGATACGCGAGCCCGGCCATCTGCGTGAAGTAACTCATGGTCGATTCGCCCGAGTAGTTCTGCCAGTTCGTGTTGGTGGTGAACGAAGCGGCGGTATTAAAGGCAAGGGCGGCCGGAACGGCTGGAAAATGCTGCGGATTCCAGGGCAGCCACTGCTGCACGCGCTGGATCGCGTAGAGCAATGCCATGCTTACCGCGCTGAAAAGCAGCATTGAGACGGCGTATTCCTTCCAGTCCATCTCGGTCTTCTCGTCCACGCCGCATAGCCGGTAAAGCAGCCGCTCGAGCGGTCGGAGCACTGGATCGAGAAAAGTCCTCTCGCCCGCGAAGACGCGTGCCATGAAGACGCCAAGCGGCTTCGTCACGGCAAGGAGCACGGCGAAAAAGAATCCGATTTGCAGCCAGCCGTTCGCAGTCATGGTTAGAACCTCTCCGGCCAAAGCAATGCGGCCAGCAAATACACGCCCGTGAGAACGCAAATTCCCAGGAGCACAATGTTACCGATCATCGAAGTCGCTCCTTACTTCAGGCGGTCGCATGCCCACACATAGCCGATCGCCAGAACAAAAAAACCAACGGTGCAAAGCACGAATAGGATGTCGAGCATCAGGATGACCTCTTCACGGCGTGTTTCATCGCCACGCGTCCCGTTCCGGCTGGGAGCGCGGCGAGGCAGTTATCGAAATACGTGCTGACAACTTTTCCCTGCGCGGGCTTTTCGCTTCCAGCAGTGAATTGCGCGGGTACCACTACGGTCACTCGCTCCCTGCTCGGATCGGCATGCCGGGAACGCCTTGCCTCACGCCAGAACTGGTACAGCGCGTAGAGCATGAATCCGCATCCAGGACCGAGGACAAAGGCCAGAAAAATAAACATTGCCGACCTCCTTCAGCCGCTCGACCGAGCGGCCCGCTTTCGCGCTCGTGGCCGCGGCCGAATGCAGGCTACTCCGGGGGCATCAGGAAGGAATAAGCGAGCTGTAAGGATTTTGTAAGTGGTGGAAACTCCTCAAACCAGACTGGTTAGCTGCGCCGCACCGCGCTGTTCCATCGAACGACGCGTGCCGAAAGGCCGATTGCGGTACGATATTATTGTTGTTCGCGGATGGTGACGCATGCTCAGCCAGCATCGCGTGGTGATTGTCGGCGGCGGATTCGGTGGCCTGAGCGCCGCGCTAACACTGAAAAGCGCCCCGGTGCAGGTGACGCTCGTTGACCGCTGCAACTACCACCTATTTCAGCCGCTGCTCTATCAGGTGGCCACCGGCACTTTATCGCCGGCAAACATTGCATCGCCGCTTCGCAACATCCTGAAGCGCCACAAAAATACGCGCGTGCTTCTCGCCGAGGCAACTCGAATTGACTCTGGGAATCGTCGCGTCATTTTGAGCGACGGCTCCGTCGAATACGACTCCTTGATCGTCTCCACCGGATCGAGCCATCAATATTTCGGCCACGACCAATGGGAACAATTTGCGCCTGGTCTGAAAACAATCGAGGACGCTACGGACATGCGACGCCGGATTCTACTTGCGTTTGAAACTGCCGAGCGCGAGTCAGACCCCGAAAAGCTGCGCGCCTGGATGACGTTCGTGATCGTCGGCGGCGGGCCCACGGGCGCGGAACTCGCCGGAGCGCTCGGTGAAATTGCGAATGACACGCTCCGCCGCGACTTCCGCAACATCGATCCCTCGAAAGCGCGGATCATCCTTGTGGAAGGAACTGACCGCGTGCTTCCCGTCTACCCGCCGAAGCTATCGGCGAGCGCCCGCACGATGATCGAGCGCCTCGGCGTTACCGTACGCACTAGCGCTATCGTCACGAACGTGGACGGAGAATCCGTCACCGTCCGCGAGGGCGATCGGTCGGAAACCATTCCGACCCGCACGATTCTGTGGGCCGCGGGCGTGCTGGGTTCTCCGCTCGGACGCATCCTGGCTCAGGAAACCGGCGCGACGATAGACAAAGCAGGACGCGTCGCCGTGGAGCCGGATCTCACCGTGCCGGGGCATCCTGAAATTTTCGTCATCGGCGATCTCGCGAATTTCGTCCACCAGACGGGAAAACCCCTGCCGGGCGTGGCGCAGCCCGCGATCCAGGAGGGCCGCTACGCCGCCAAAGTGATCGCGCGCCGCCTGCGCGGTGAAAAATCCCGCCCGTTTCACTACCTGGACAAAGGTAATCTTGCGACGATTGGGCGGGGCGCTGCCGTTGCCGATCTGAATTGGCTGCGGCTTTCCGGATTTCCCGCCTGGCTGCTGTGGATTTTCGTCCACCTGATGTACATCGTTGAGTTCCAAAACCGGCTGCTGGTGTTTGTGCAATGGGCGTGGTTTTATTTCACGTACGATCGTTCGGCGCGCCTCATCACGGGAAAGAACCCGCTGCCACTCGATCTTTGAGACCGCAGCGACAAATCAGGTGGCGGCATCCGAGCGCGCTTGAATCTTTCCCGCGCGGATCGCTTTGAGAAGCGCGGCATGGTCGCGCTCCGTTTGATCCGCATAGGCCACGGCGAACTTCTCGATTGCTCGATCAAAGGCCTCGCTCTTACCGAGGTAACCACCGATTCGCCCCGGGTCTCCCGTTCGAGCGTGCGCGCGCGCCAGCGTCCATCCACAAATCTGGACGTATTCGAGCCAGTCCTGCCGGGACATTTGAGTCACATCGATCTTCATGCGCATGTCCCGAAGCTGTCGGAAGTAGTAATCGCGGCCCTGGTCGTCGCGCGCCCAGCCGAGAAAGATATCGCTTGCCGACTGCAGCATGCGCTGCCCGGTGACGACGCGCTCGCCCTGATTCTCATACCGGCTCTTGCCCGCATAGGGAGCAAGCACGGAGGTGTTGGCCTCCTTGAACTGAAGAAACAGCGGATCTTCAGCGCCAGCCATCAATAAAGCCACGGCGCAGCGCGTCCCGACGCTGCCGACGCCCACGACTTTTCGCGCGATATCTACGACATGGTAGCGATCGAGAATCACGCGCCGCTCTTCGGGGAGTGACCGGCGATAGCGCTCGAACATATCGCGCACATGTTTGCCAATCCTGGCGATTTCAGGAGGGTGATAGACGAGCGGTGGAAGATCCACAATCCGCAGCCGGCCACTCTTCACCGCGGTGATTCTCGGAAACACGTGCTCGGCCGTCTGCGTCCCAGCGTTTTTCTCGACTTCCTCCCAGCGCTTTCGGGCCGCGTCTGTTTTCGCTTCCGTGATGAAAATTTCCGCGTCCAAATGCGAATACCAAACGTCGAGTCCGCGCATCCGGGCGTATGCGCGCATATGTTCGCGGTAGGAGCGTACCGCGGCGCGCGTCGTGTCCGCGCAATGCCGCTCACGAAGGCCCAGCTCCCGTCCTGCCAGCACGATGCTCGCACCGAGCCGCTTCACATCCCATTCCCACGGCGCGGGTAGCGTCTCATCGAAATCATTGATGTCGAATACTAGCCGGCGTTCTGGGCTGCCGAAACCTCCGAAGTTCGCGACGTGACAATCGCCACACGCTTGAACTCGAAGTCGCGTGGAGGGCGTCGTGGCGAGATCCGCGGCCATCACTGCTGCCGCTCCGCGGAAAAATGCAAAAGGTGACTTTCGCATGCGGCCGTAGCGGATTGGCAGAAGTTCTGCCAGCCGTCCCCGGTCGGCATGCTTCAACAGTTCAATAGGATTGGGGCGGCTGGGCGTACGTTTCCACAGCGCTTGCGATGCCCGCGAAACTCGCTCGCGCAGGGCTTTCCCATCGGTCATGCGCTCTTTGGTGCTCGGGCCGAGCTCGCTCGCGTCTGCGCGGCGCAATGGATGTCGGCGTCTCGTCATGGAATTTCACCGGGCCGAATTTCGACCGGGAGAGATTGTCCACTTGGCACCTTGCAGGCGTCAAGCGCGCCCGGCCGGAAACCCACGCTGCGGGATCCCTGTAGCGCGTCACGGTCGATTTTTCCCGCGTCCAACCGATAGGCATATTAGAATCGGTCCACCCCAGCCAGCACCCATGAAACCCTACGAAAAGACGATTTGGGTTTCCTTACTCGCGCTGCTCGTCCTCGCGCTGAGCGCTGTGATCATCACGCGCGGCTGGTCGGACTATCGCGAACGTCTGCGCGCGATCCGGCTGGCCTCGAAGAGCGCTTCGAACCTCGTTGACACGCACCCGCTCGATACCGCGCAGCAGGTCGCTCCTCTCGCTGTGACGCACACCGAGGAGGATTACGCCGGGCAGGCGCTGCGATTGGCGGACCTTTCCGTGGACCTGGAATTTTCTGCGGCGATGCACGACGCGGCGGAAAATCCGGCTCCGCTTACTCCGAAGACGCGCGATCTCGCCGCGCGTGTGAAGTCCGGGACGGCAGCGGTTGCCGCCGATCAGGCGCGGATCAGCGTATTCACGGCAGCGATGGCTCGTGCGAAGGGCAGCGCCAAGGATGATCTTCAAGATTTGATTGGCATCGCGCAAGCCCAAGTGGCTCTTGATCAGGACGATCTCGAGGATGCACAGCAGGAGCTGATCCGCTCCGGCGGCGACAAGCAAGCCACGATCCAGCAACTGCTCGACCAACGCAAAGCCGCTGGCACGCAGAACGCAACCTCCCAGGCAGGCCCTCCCGCCGGATCGGCACCCTCGATCGAACTTACGCAGTCCAAGAGCATCGCCGCCCAATCTCGGGCGTGGACGTCGCTCCGCTCGAAGGAAAAATTGTTGCTGCAAGCGCAAGCGGATGCGCTGGCGCGCGCGGCGAGGCTTTCCTCCACCCACGAATCGCTCGAGAAGGGAATCGCGCCGGGAAATCCGCCGGCGCAAATCGCCGGGCCCGCGGACCTATCGCGAGCCGCGCCAGAAGCAAATACGCCGCTCTCGCGTCTTCACCAGCAAACGGAAGACAAGAAGAACCTCGCCGACATTAACCGACGCATCGCGACCGAACAGCAACTCGCGACCGTTTATTCCAGCTGGGCCGATCTCGTCAACGCTCGTGCCAAGGGTTTTCTCCACGAGATTTTCTTGTCGGTGTTCTGGGTGCTTCTGATCGGCCTGCTTGTGCTCGCGGCGAACGCCCTGATCCAGCGACTATTTGCGGGGGTCGCTCTCGAACGGCGCGAGATGCATACGATGCGCGCCTTGATCTTGTTCGCGCTGCAGGCGCTGGGCTTGCTGTCCATCCTGCTGGTGATTTTCGGAATTCCCACAAATCTGGCGACTGTCCTCGCGCTCGCCGGTGCGGGCCTCACCGTGGCCATGAAGGATTTCATCGTTGGGTTTTTCGGCTGGTTCGTGCTGATGGGCAAGGACGGCATTCGCGCGGGCGATTGGGTGGAGATCAATGGCGTCGGCGGAGAAGTGCTGAAGGTTGGTCTCCTCCACACCGTGCTTCTTGAAACCGGGAGCTGGACCGACGCGGGTCATCCGACCGGGCGGCAGGTGTCGTTCGTGAATAGCTTCGCCATCGAAGGACACTTTTTCAATTTTTCAACGTCGGGACAGTGGCTCTGGGATGAGATCGAAGCGCAGGTCCCCGAAAATGCCGATCCGTATGCAACGGGCGAGGCGCTGCAGAAAATAGCCGCGGAAGAGACCGCGGCGAATTCGAAGCTCGCCGAGACGGAATGGAATCGCCTCACACCGTCGAGCGAGAAGCGCGCGCTTTCGGCCGCTCCGTCGTTGAGCGTCCGGCCGACCGCCAGCGGAGTGAATATTGTTCTGCGCTATCTCACGCGTGCGAACGAGCGGCACGCGGTCCGTGCACGCCTCTACCATGCTGCAGTTGACCTGCTGCGCAAGAAACAAATATCCGAACCGGCTGCCCCGACAACCAGCCCCGAACCCGCGCCGCGCCGCACTTAACTCTGGCTCTGAATTTTCAGAGAAACGCAAAAATGTGGAAGCTCACGATCCCTAGCGTGACCCCTATGGCCGATCCCGCCAGCACGTCGCTGAGGAAATGCATCCCCAGGATGATACGCGACGCTGCAATCAGCAAAGCTACCGCCAAAAGGGCGGTCTGCAGGTACGGGTAGAAGAGTCCCAGTGAAATCGCCACGGCAAATGCAGTAATGGAATGCCCCGAGGGAAAGGAATATTTGTCCGGAGGCAAGATCGAGGCCCAGCAATGCGGTTCAATTTCGCAGGGTCTTTTGCGCCGGCTGGTGCGCTTGAGCGCGCGGAATAAACAGATCCCCGCCGCGGCGCTGGAAGCGGCCGCCCCGATGGCGGCGAAGCGCTGCTCTCCACCGTAGAGCACCAGAATCAGGCCGAGTGCGTACCAAAGCCATCCGTCGCCTCCTCGTGTAGCCACAATCATGAGAATGCGGAACCACCGCGGGGCGCGCCAGCGATGCACACGCCGCATCAGACGGTAATCGTTCGATTGAATCTGGTTCCAGACTGCTTTTGCGACAGTCATACCCACTCCTCCACCGCGCGCTGCGGTACCGTGATCCAGCGGCGACGCTTGCGTGATTCAGGACTTTGCAGAATCTGATCCGCCCAGCGTCGGCTGAATGAACGCTCGCTGCGATAGTTCAGATAGGTGATGGCGGGGACGAGCACGGCCAGCGGCGTGATGGCAGCGGTCCAGTATTTCTCGCGCATCATTTCGACGCCGATCAGAAACACATCACGGGTCAATTTCGCAAAGCAGCCGGATTCACCCGCCACTCGACCCTTTCCGTTCTTCAATCCGGCGAAGAATTCCTCTTTATCGCGCGCGCCGAGAACTTCGGTGTAAGCCGTTCCCACGGACGGGAGCGCATGCGCGTCGCTTCCGCCGATGGCGATCTTGTCCCATCGCTCGGCTAGGCTCGCGGCATAGCCATTCGTCGCCTCGAGCATGTGGCTGTTACGCGTTTCGATCGCGGGGAAATACTCCTTGAACCATGCGAAGTCCTCGCACTCGCGGCGCCCGGTCACGCTCGAAAACACGTGGTTGATGCTGAAGAAGATTCTGCGCTCCGTGAGATACATCAGCAGAGCAACCAGATCGTTGCGGCGTTGCAGAAGCTGCGCGTGCTGGCGCTCATGGAAGTCGTACGCGCCAATGTGGACTTCCGTACCGCTGGGCATCCGGCACGTCAGCTCCTCGCTCAGGAAGAAATTGGGTTCGCCCCGCAGCTTTTCGGAGCCCTCAATCGAGTCGTGGTCGGTCAGTGTGAACAGGTTCATTCCCCGACGCTTTAGCAAGGCGTGAACCTGGAGGGGGTCGCTATAGCTTTCCCGGGCGAACGCGCGCACAAATGGCGTGGTGCATGCGCCGGAAAAGTAGGAGTGGACATGCATATCACATTTCACGATTTCCACAGTAAATTCACAGGGTTACACACAGATGACATTGCCGCTAAGATTCTGAAAACATAGGTATTTAACTGATTCGACACACGATCCGGCTTTTAACACGCCTGTAGCAATCAATGGCCCGGCTGGTGCCAGAATGCGTCAATTATGGTGCGATCCTAAGTGGAACGAATTGAGTGTGGGTTCTTCGACGCGGGGGGCGGCCACCGTGCCGCGGCCACGGCCCTTGAGATGTCCATCGGGATCCAGCGGCGTCCTTGGGAAGTCCGCCTCACGAATTTGCAAGAATTGATGGATCCCCTCGATATCGTCAGGAAATACGCTGGCATCCGCATTCAGGATGTTTACAACACCATGCTGCGCAGGGGTTGGACGCTTGGGAGTCCGCAACTTTTGCGGGTGTTGCAACTCACGATCCGGATGTATCACCGGCCTACAGTTCGGCTGCTCGAGGCGCATTGGCGGGACACCCAGCCGGACATGGTCATTTCGTTTGTGCCGCACTTTAATCGCGCGCTCAGCGAAAGTTTTTCCGCCGCTTTTCCGGGGCGCCCATTCGTAACGATACTTACCGACATTGCCGACTACCCACCGCACTTCTGGATCGAGCGCCAGCAGCAGTATCTGATTTGCGGTTCCGACCGCGCGGTCGCGCAGGCGCGCTCGATGGGGCATTCCGAGGATCGAATTTTCCGCGCGTCGGGAATGATCCTTCATCCGCGGTTTTACGACGCGCCAGTCGAAGATCGCATTGCCGCGCGCGCGCGCCTGGGATTGCGGCCCGATCTACCCACCGGCCTTGCCCTTTTTGGCGGCCACGGTTCCAATGTGATGCTCGAAATCGCCGAACGCCTGGACGAATCGCCGCTCGATCTTCAGATGATCTTCGTTTGCGGGAAAAATGAAAAGCTTGCGCACGCGCTGCGCACGAGAAAGTCCCGCGTGCCCTGTTTTGTCGAGGGGTTTACAACCCGTGTGAACGAATACATGCACCTTGCCGATTTCTTCATTGGCAAGCCCGGTCCTGGCAGCGTGAGCGAGGCGCTGGCGATGCAACTACCGGTGATTGTCGAATGCAACGCCTGGACGCTGCCACAGGAGCGTTACAACGCCCAGTGGATTGTCGAGAAGGAAGTGGGGTTGGTGCTGCGCAATTTTGACAGGATTGACGCGGCCGTCGCGCGATTGATCGAGCCCGCCGCGCTAGCTCGCTACCGCGCAAACGCGGCCGCGCTCCACAATCGTGCCGTTTTCGAGATTCCCGAAATTCTCGAACAGATATTCGAACGGTCGCGCAGTCTCGCCCCCGCGAATGGCAGCAGCGCGGTGCTGGCGGCCAAACTCAGCTAACGCCGCGGCAGGCCCTCGGACGAGCCAAATGGCCCAAACTTCCTGCGACCAAATGTCCGCTGACCCGTCTAATGCTGTGTAGGCAATTCCCCTCGTGGTCCTGCGGCACATCTCGTTCTCCAGCAGTAAGGCTGGCGTCGGCGCTCGCGAACTCGACCCGGCGGCCTCGTTGTGGCAACATGAAATACCTCGCGTGGAGTGAAAAGAAGGGGGAGCAAATCATGGCTAAGGCGACTTTCGCAGCGGGATGCTTCTGGGGGGTGGAAGACGCGTTCCGGCAGGTAAAGGGCGTGACTTCGACAGCAGTCGGCTATATCGGCGGGCACACGAAGAATCCGACCTACAAGGAAGTCTGCACGGACAGGACAGGCCACGCCGAGGCGGTCGAGGTCGAATTCAACCCAAACGAGGTTTCCTATCGCGAGCTGCTCGCCGTCTTCTTCCAGAGCCACGACCCTACCCAGTTCAATCGCCAGGGGCCGGATTACGGGTCGCAGTACCGCTCAGCGATTTTCTTTCACGATGCTGACCAGGAAGCTGCGGCCAGGGAATCGCTGGCGGCGCTGGATAAATCGGAAATCTTCAAGCGCCCCATTGTGACGCAGATCGTTGCGGCATCGGAATTTTTCCGCGCCGAGGAGTACCACCAGAAATACTTCGAGAAGCAGGGCATCAAGGCGTGCCATCTGCCTTAGGCCGTGCCTATTGCAGCTTGGGTTCAATTCAAGAAATCAGTGCCTTTTCCGTTTCATCCATGTTGTTTGTCACGACGTCCGCCCGATGTGCCGGTTGGTTCCTCGTGATACACGGATTGCCACCATTCAGATGATTGTAGGAAACGCTGTCTAATATCTCCCTTTCCGACGTAAACCCATCCACTTTGATTGATGAACAGGCCACAGCATCTCATTCGGCCGGGGGTGATCGCCTCGATGTCGGATCTTGTGAATCCTCGTGCTGTTTGCCCTGGGAATCCCAGCTTATACCTGTCGAAATAGATCGGAAATAATAGGGAAATAAATCAATTTATGTCACTAGTTATTGCCGCATATAATTCCATGAGCAACGCTATAAACACCTTGTATTGTTATAGTTACTATAAAATTGTGTTTATCTTGATAAGGAAATAAACCAGGTATATTCTCTGAAAATGATCCGATACAAGATGCCGACCAATTGGATTCAGTATGACGCGGCCGGATTGATACGAGAGCTTACAGAAGCCAAGGGCGCAATCATGCTCCTAAAATCCATTCCCTATCAACGCCGGTGGGTAGATGCCCTTCAAGCGATGCAACTGAAACTTGAGGTGGCGGGTACTTCAAAGATTGAGGGGGCAGATTTCAGTGGGAATGAACTAGACGTAGCTATGAATCAGACCCCAGAGCAATTGATTACTCGCTCTCAAAAACAGGCTTATGCCGCCACTCAGACATACCGTTGGATTGCTACGATACCAGCCGACCGCCCTCTGAACGAAGCGTTGATGCGCGAAATACACAGCCGAATCATTACCGGAGCCGATGATGACCATTGCCGCCCCGGAAGACTTCGGGAATGCAGCCAAAATGTTGTTCTTGGAACTCCGCAGCACCGCGGGGTAGAAGGTGGGGAAGAATGTCAACAGGCGATCACGCATCTCGTTCATGCCATACAAGGTGTGTTCACAGAACACGATCCACTTATTCAGGCTCTAGCTATTCATTACCACATAGGCGCGATGCACCCTTTCTTGGATGGTAATGGACGCACTGCACGAGCCATCGAAGCTCTCTTACTCCAGAGAGCTGGACTGCGGGAAACGGCTTTTATTGCAATGTCGAATTATTACTACGATGAAAAAAGGGACTATCTCACAAGCCTAAATACGGCGAGCGAAGGACATCATAATCTGACGCCCTTTCTGCGGTTTGCATTGCGAGGCGTTGCACTTCAAAGCCAAAGGCTTGCCTTTGAAATTCGGGGGCATGTTTCAAAAGAGATTTTCCGTTCCTTCGCGCATGACCTCTTTACGCGGCTTGTGAGTCCCAAGAAAACCGTAATCGCAAAGCGCCAACTCACTATTTTGGAAATTCTTCTCCGAGTAGATTCGATCGACCTTGAAGAACTCGTGAAAGCTGTATTAGAAAAATATACGGCGGTCAAGAACCCAAGGAAAGCAATCATCAGGGATTTAGTCCATCTGATAGAGCTCGGCGCTATACAATACGTAACAAAAGAAAATCGGTTCGTGTTCTCACCGAAGCTGGAATGGCCAAGTGTTGTTACGGAGGGCGAAGCTTTCGAAGCTCTTAGGAAGATGCCAAAGGCCAAGACGCGCTCATTTCTGGCTGGCAGTTTGCCTTAGATGGATAAATCGACCCTACGTATCCAGGCCGCCACCAACTGCATCTAAACCAAATGACACCACTTAGGGCAATTCGTTGACGCCCGACTGGCCGCTATTATAGTATTGTAAGGTTTCGGGGGAAACGGGTGGCACCCGTGTTGCATCTAATACAGTTGTATTCGTATTGCACGGGGCAAGTTGGGCGCAAGCGACAAAGTTCGGCAGCAGGTTCAGGGGATCACCTTATCTATCCGTCCATACGTAGCTAAATTGAGAATGCGCCGGGGTGTCTTCCCCGGCCTTTTGTACTTGGGAAATCATATCCGCGGGCCGATTGGCTTTATTGGAGAGAACGCGTGACGCTGGCTCTTGAGGAAAAATACGATCAGGTAAGACAACTCATCGCCATGGGCAAGGAGCGGGGATACCTGCTCTACGATGAGGTGAACGATATCCTGCCGGCCGAGGTTCATTCCTCGGAAGAAATTGACGACTTGCTCTCGACGTTCGAGCGCTACGGGATCGATGTCTACGAGGATCTTTCGACGGCCAAGGCTGCGCTTGCGGCCGCCGATGCCGACGGCGGCGCCGAGCCTGCGAAGGATGACACACCGGTGGCATCCGTCTCTGAAGACGGCGAGCTCGACCTAACTCCCGGAACGCTGGAGAAGACCAACGACCCCGTTCGCATGTACCTCCGCGAAATGGGCACCGTGCCGCTGCTGACGCGCGAAGGCGAAGTAGCGATCGCGAAGCGCATCGAGCGCGGGCAGTTGCTCGTTCTGAAAACGATCACGCGCGCACCGCTCATCCTGAAGGAACTTCTGCAGGTTGGCGAAGATTTGCGCAACGGTTCGCGTTCAATCAAGGAAATCGTCCAGTTCGACGACGAAGAGCTGACCGAAGAAAAAATTGAGGCGAAGACCAAGGAAACCCTCAAGCAAATTGACAAGATTGCCAAGCTCTACCTGCTGGCGATGAAACTGGCCGCGAAGCTCGATCGCGTGCCGCGGGCGAAAAAGCGATCGTACTTGCACGCGCGCTATGCCGTGGCTAGGACGCGCATCGAGATGTCCGGCCTGATGCGCGAGCTCGATTTCAACCCGCTCGAGAAAAAGCGACTGATTGACAAGATTCACCAGACGGTCGAGCGCGTCCACTTCCTCGAACGCGAAACGGTGAAGCTCGAACGGCGTGTGGAAGCTTCGAAGGCCGAAGTACAGGCCGAAGCGCGCAAGGACCTGCGGGCCCGTCGGCAGGAGCTCGGCGAAATCGAGCTCGCAAGCGAAGTTAGCCCCGCGGAGCTGAAGCGCGCGATCGGGGTGATTCTTCGGGGTGAAGCGGAAGCGGCGCAAGCGAAAGACGAACTGATCGAAGCGAACCTCCGCCTGGTCGTCTCCATCGCCAAAAAATATACGAACCGCGGATTGCAGTTCCTCGATTTGATTCAGGAAGGAAACATCGGCCTGATGAAGGCCGTGGACAAATTCGAATGGCGCCGCGGATATAAGTTCTCCACCTACGCAACCTGGTGGATCCGCCAGGCCATTACCCGCGCCATCGCCGATCAGGCCCGCACGATCCGTATTCCCGTGCACATGATCGAGACGATCAACAAGCTCGTCCGGACGCAGCGGCAGCTGGTGCAGGAGCTCGGCCGCGAGCCGACCTCGGAAGAAATCGCCAAGCGCATGGATATCCCTGTCGCCAAGGTGCGCAAGATTTTGAAGATCGCGCAGGAGCCGATTTCACTCGAGACCCCCATCGGCGAAGAAGAAGATTCGCATCTCGGGGATTTCATCGAGGACAAGGCCGTCGTCTCGCCTTCCGACGCGGTGATCAATCTGAGCCTGAAGGAGCAGACCTCCTCGGTGCTGAAGACGCTGACGCCGCGCGAGGAAAAAGTCATCAAAATGCGTTTCGGTCTCGACGACGGCAGCGAGCACACGCTCGAGGAAGTTGGGCAATCGTTCGCCGTCACGCGCGAACGCATCCGCCAGATCGAAGCCAAGGCGCTGCGCAAGTTGCGCCACCCGTCGCGCTCGCGCAAGCTTCGCGCGTTCCTCGAAGGCTCCGCCAACGATTACTAATTCCCTGGTTTCTTGCTTCATCTAGGGGGCTCAGCTCGCCGCGCCCCTACTTCGCCAGCGTCTTCTCCAGACGATTGAGGGCATTGAACCAGTAGGATTTCATTTTCGCGCATTCCTTCGAGTTCGCAAGCTTGCTGTGATCCACGGCTACCTGAGTTTTCTCCGAACCTTTGTTGTAGAAGCCGACGCTCAGCCGCGTGGCTTCATTCCATTTCGCGCGAACGTACTTGCCCGGCGTCGCAGTGGTGATTTCAATCTTCGCTCCCGGCAGCCACCGCTGCCGTAGCGTCTTATCCGTCCAAGCGGCGTATGCCTTGGCGAGCGGCGTTGTTATTGTGCGGCTGCTGCCCGCACTGAACTCGCCATCGCACTTCTGAAATTTCTGGCGAATTCCACGCTCGTGTTCGTAACCAACCGATACCATTTGAGACCACCATGCGGGAACTTTCTGCTCTTCGTGAAGGTACGCTGCGATTTCTTTGTGCGGCCACTTCTTCGCGCCAGCCTTGTCAAGTATCTTGAACCATTCGGCCCAGACCTTCCCAGTCTTGGCCTTCACCGCCTCGTCAGTCGACCGTTTTGTTTCTCTGGGTCTCTTCATGCTCCTACCCTCGCGCGCACGGCAATGGGGCTGCTTGTGGAAACGTAATATAATTCCGACTCTTCGGCAAGGAGCGCACGTCGTGCCGCACAAGAAATCCACGAAGCCGCGCGAACCAGAGCGCGACTATTCGCATCGCTCGCTGCTCGACAAGCTCGGCGTCAAGCCAGGCCAGCGGATCTGCCTTCTCGGCGTCGAAGACGCAGCGTTTCTGAAGGATCTTGCGGACCGCGTTCCGGAATTCGTGCGGGAGAAGCCGCCCAGCGGCGCCGACATGATACTGCTCGGCGCTGAAAACCGGAAGGCGCTCGCGCGGGTGAAATCGCTCGCCAGCGCGATTCAAAAAGGCGGCGCGATCTGGATTGTCTATCCCAAGGGCCAAACGCACATTCGCGAAGCTGATGTCAGGGCAGCTGGAAGTTCTGCCGGCCTCACCGACAACAAAGTGTGCCGCTTCTCAGAAACGCACACGGCCCTGCGCTTCGTGATTCCTCTCGCCCGCCGCTAGTCGCACACGCACGAAATCAAGGCCGCAAAAAAGTCGCCGCGTGTCTTCCCGCTGGACATATGATGTTGGAATGGCAACGAGGCTCGAAGCTCGCGGCTTGACGGTCGAGCTGCCGACCCGCGCAGGCTGGGTGCGGCCGGTGAACGAGGTTTCCTTCTCGCTCGGCGAAGGCGAGACGCTCGGTATCGTCGGTGAATCTGGCTCCGGCAAGACGATGCTTGCGCTGGCGCTGATGGGACTCGAACCGCCCGGCGCTCGCCGCAAGGGCGAAGCATGGCTACGCAGCCGCGCCACGAATGGAAGCGGCTCCTCGATCGTAAATCCGGCCGCGAAACCAGATGCCATCGAGCGCGCTGGTGAAAATCTTGTCGCTGCCGCTCCCGCCGAAATGCGCGCGCTACGCGGGGGTGAAATCGCCATGATTTTTCAGGAGCCGATGACGGCGCTCAATCCCGTTGTCCGCATCGGCGCGCAAATCGAAGAAGCAATTCGAGTCCATCAGCCCGGACTCGACGGCAGCGAAATCCGCCGCCGCGCGCTGCAAGCCCTCGAACGCGCCGCCGTTCCCGAACCGGCGCACCGCGGGCGCCAATATCCGCATCAACTTTCGGGTGGGCTCCGCCAGCGCGCGATGATTGCCATGGCCCTGGCTGCCGGCCCGCGCGTGCTGATCGCGGACGAGCCCACCACGGCGCTCGATGTCACCGTGCAAAAGCAAATTATCGAACTGCTGGCAACCCTGCGCCGCGAGCTTCAGCTTTCGCTTCTGTTTATTACCCATGATTTCGGCGTCGTCGCGCAGATTGCCGACCGCGTCGCCGTGATGTACGCGGGCCGCGTGGTCGAGGAAGGCCCCGCATCCGAAATTCTGCGCCGGCCACGGCATCCCTACACGCAGGGTTTGCTGCGCGCGGCGCCGCGCATTGCGCGCGAACGGCTGGTTGCCATTCCGGGGACAGTTCCTACGCTGGATTCCCTCCCCTCGGGTTGCGCCTTCGGCCCGCGCTGCGCTCAACACATGCCGGAATGCGACGCCTCAATGCCCGAACTCATGCACGCTGCTGGCGCGACCGAAAGCCATCGCGCCCGGTGTATTCTTGTGAAGTAACACGGTTCGCTGAATATGGAGAGCCACCAGCAGCAAAAAGACCTCGTGCGCGAGCAGTTCACGCGCACCGCGCAGGTTTTCGCCGATTACGCCTTGTCCAGTCGGGTTGCCGAGGCGGAGCAGATCGCACGCATGGTGCGCGAAAATGACAGCGATCGTGCAGTGGATCTCGCGTGCGGTCCCGGCACGCAAGAGCTGCTCTTCACGAATACCACTCTGTTTATCGCCGGCGAGAAAATCTGACATGCCCGGCGACCCACTTCTCGAAGTGCGCGACCTGCGAAAGTCCTACGCGATTGCCGCTCGTGCGATCCATCAAGCGGAAGGCGATCCACCATCGGCAACGGCTGCGATCGTTGGCGTGGATAGAGTGAGTTTTTCGCTCGCGCCGGGCGAAACGCTCGGCATTGTTGGCGAATCGGGCTGCGGCAAGACCACGCTCGCGCGAATGCTGCTGCGGCTGATCGAGCCTGATTCCGGCCAGATGCGCTTCCATGGGCAGGATTGGCGCGGTGCGCGCGGCGCGGACCTGCGCGCCCTGCGTCGCCGCATCCAAATGGTGTTTCAGGATCCCATCGCTTCGCTCAACGCGCGCATGCGCGTGGGCGCGATTGTGTGCGAGCCTCTCGCGATCCACGAGCCGCGGCTTTCGCGCGCCGATCGACACGCGCGCGCTGCGCAAATGCTGGACGCCGTCGGTCTCGGCCCCGAAGCGCTCGACCGCTACCCACACGAATTTTCCGGCGGCCAGCGCCAGCGCATCGGCATTGCCCGCGCGCTGATTTTGCGACCCGAGCTTGTGGTCGCGGACGAGCCCGTTTCGGCGCTCGATGTCTCCGTCGGCGCGCAGATTATCGAGCTGCTCGACCGTTTACGGCGCGAACTTTCGCTCACGCTGATCCTGATTTCGCACAGTCTTCCGGTTGTCGCGCAGCTCGCCACACGCGTCGCCGTGATGCAGTCCGGCCGCTTTGTCGAATCCGGAGCGGCGGATCAAGTGCTGCAGTCTCCGCGGCACCCCTACACGCAAAGCCTGATCGCCGCCGTTCCCGAAATCCCGGCGTAACACAGGTTCTACATTTGCGTTCGCGGGCAAGGCAGAAGAGGACAGCCTCTTGGTACATTGAACCTATGAAGAAAATAAATTCCAGCCATCGCCGGTCGGCCGCGAAAAGCAGAGGCGCCTCTAAGGACGTGGACGAATACCTCGCACGCATTCCCGAACCCGCCCGCGGCACCTTGAAAAAGATTCGCGCGGCAATTCGGTCCGCTGTGCCGTCGGAGGCCACCGAAGCCATCCGCTATCGAATCCCAGCCTTTCAGTACAAAGGGACGTTGGTTTGGTATGCCGCCTTTTCGGACCATTGCAGTTTGTTTCCAACTGCGTCCGTGATCGAGGCGTTCCAGGGCGACCTCAAGAATTTCTCCACGTCCAAAGGGACCATCCAATTCCCCCTGGACAAGCCTCTGCCGGCAACCCTAGTGAGGAAACTCGTGAAGGCGCGAATCGCCCAACAAAAACAGAAGAAACTGCGCTGATCGAGCTGCGTTTTTCAGAGGCGCCGTTCGATGTCGGGAAAATCAAGCCAGACTTTTACGCCGCAGAAGTGCGAGCCTTCGGTGCATATCGGAGTCGAAATCCCCGCGCGCAGATAGCATGGCGGGCCGATGTAGCGCCCCAGCTCCGGAAACGCCGCGCGGACCTGCTCGACCTCTTCGATGGAGGCTTGATAGATCTCCTCCTGCGCGTTGAAGCACGTCCGCATCGTCCATTTGTGCAGCAAGTGCAGCAGCGAGCCCGATTCGACCAATCGAATCGCCTTCGCATTAGGCAGCAAGTAGAGCGCGAACTCGCGCGCCACACCGCGGGTGATCAGTTCATTCTTCGCCGCCCACGCCTCTTCCATCGCCTGCTGATAGATTTCGAGCGCCCTCGGATTTTCGCGGATCAGCATCGGCGTGATGGAGTCGGGAGAGCGCGTGTCGGCGAGCGTCAGGAGCGGTCGCGAGCCGGGAACCATGCGATGCCGCTGGTCCTGACTATCCGCCGTGTGGCTGATTTTTTTTGCGAACGTGAAGTGCGCGTGATCGAGCGGGCGCATCATTGGCGCGTGCACGCCGATGTTGAGCGTCTCGCGGCGATAGGGATTGCGCGCCGGATTGAGCATCCGGTCGAGCGCTTCCGCACTGGGACATTCCGCCGCGGTCAGGCCCATTACCGCGCGATACGCTTCCGCCATCGCCTCGATGCCTCGCGGCGAAAAATCCACCAGGCGTGAAGTCAGTCCCGCGAGGCGCCCATCGAATTCACGCGCGAATGCTTCGCCGTCGCGCGCCGGCTGCTGCCATTCGGGCATTTCCTCCATCGCGCCGTTGTCGAAGCGATCAAAAAACTCCGGGTCCACTTCGCGGACTCGCGCGACCATCTCGCTCAGCACGTGCCGCGCCTCTGTGGGCGTATCGTTCGCCGCCTGCATCCGCCACAGCCTGAAGAGCACGATACCGGAAATCGTGTGCACCAGGGTGGTAAACGCCGCGACCGGCAGCACGTAACGCGCCACTTCGATTGCGCGCTTCTCCGATTGTCGTTCGACCTTCTGTACGCGACGCGCATGCGACATCGGACCCACGTGCCAAATGTCGCTCAAGATGGCGCGGGCCGTCGGCTCGAGCGCGCGCGTCAGCTCGCGATAGTGTTCCCAAGCTCGCGCGACTGCTTTTTCGTAGATCGCGCGTTCACCCGCGCCAAATTCCGCGCTCGCGGCGGGAATATAAGCTTGCGCGCGGTCCAGCCGCACGTAACGCTGGCTCTGCTGCTCGGAATTGTAGAAAGGATGGGCGTGGAGAAACGACCACACGAATTGCCGACTCACGTTTTCGAGCCCGAATTCGAAGTGCGCGTGCTGGTAAACGGTGTGATGCCCGCCGAAATACGTTCCCGCGCCGATCGTGACGCGCTGCTTTTCGGTGACTTCCTCGGGGACCACCAGGTGCGGCGAATAGCAGGTGCGCGCCGCCGCAATGGCGGAATCGAACGGATGCGCGAACGCGTTGCGCAGCGTCACGCGCGGCGGCGCCGTCTCGACTTGCGATCCAGTGGGTGCGTCGGGAATGGGAGACAATTGCGTGGCCATCTTCACGGCATTGTACACCGTGAAGGCGGCCGATTCACTGAGGCGTTCAGCGCGAGCGGCTACTTCTTGGCTACGGAAGCAGCCTTGTCGGCATACTTCTTCTGGAAGCGCTCCACGCGGCCGGCGGTATCAATCAGCTTCTGCTTTCCGGTGAAGAACGGGTGGCAACTCGAACAGATTTCCGTGCGGATTGTCTGGCCTTTGATGGTCGAGCGCGTCTCAAACGTGCTGCCGCAGGCGCAATGCACCGTCACGGCATGGTAGTCGGGATGGATTCCTTCTTTCATGAAAAGCTCCTGTCTGCGGGCCGGTCTGCGCGAACGGGAGGCCATTCCCTACATTCGCGTCGCTAGGCCCGCGGGGAAGCGTGAATTATACTCGAAAATCGCATTCGCGCCTATGCGCGGGATACCCGATTGGATGAAGGTAGCCGCTCCGGTGATTCAGCCAGCTCGTAGCGTGCTCAACCTCTGAGGTTTACCCGCAGAAAGCGGATCCCATTGGTCAAATTCGATCACATGATGCTTCCGGTTTGCGACTGCGTCGTTTCGCGCGACTGGTACGTTCAGAACCTTGGATTCAAAGTCGAATTCGAGAATATAGGGACAGGAACAGTAGCGATTCAGGACGACGATGACTTCACGATATTCCTGCAAAATACCACCGCACGACTTGCTGGCGAGAAATGCTCGCTGACGATCCAGGTCAAGGACGTTGACCAGGCCCACCAACATCTTCTGGAAAACGGCGTTCGATTCCTGCATCCGCCCAAACGACACTTTTGGGGTTACGGCGCTGAGTTGGCTGATCCAGACGGTTACGTGATCAGGCTTTGGGACGAAGTCTCGATGCGCGAGAAGGGAAGCGCGTAGCGCAAGTCGCCAGCCGATTGCCTGAGGGCGCGGTCGGGGATTTCACGAGCCGCCGAAAAGAAGCGGCGCGCCAAGCTTCGAGCCGTAATTGGGCCGGTAGCGGTCCGTATTGTAGAGCTTGGCGACATCCACTTTTCTCGCGCCGACCGACGAATCCGGCAGCGCCACGTGCCCGTAATGGCCGCTCTGAATCCCTACCATCCGCCCGGAAACCCCGTCGCGAATCAACTCGACCGCGATGTTGGCGAAGGTGATAGCCACCAGCTGGTCGATCGCGTCCGGTTCGCCGCTGCGCAGATCGTAGGTCAGGTCGCTGACCATCGTCTCCTGGCCGGTGCGTGTGTGCACTTCTTCCGCGAGCGCGTGGCCAATGTCGGCTTTCTTGCGATGTCCGTACGCATCGGCATCGCCATATTCCTTTACGTGCGCATCCTTCCAAACCGCGCCTTCGGACACCACGATCAGCGAATAGTGGCTGGGATTATTCGCCTTGTCCTCCATCAGCAGGCCGCACATGCGATCGAGATCGAACGGGTGTTCGGGAATCAAGCAGCGCGTGGAGGTTACGTACGCGGTGTAGAGCGCGGTAAAGCCGGCATCCCGGCCAAAAATCCGAAAAACCCCGATGCGTTCGTGCGAACCGACGGTGGTGCGCTGCCGCGTGATGGACTGCTTCGCGCGCGTGACGGCCGTCGAGAACCCGACGCAGTACTCGGTCCCCTGAACGTCGTTGTCCATCGTCTTGGGTATCGCCACCACGGGAAATCCCGCCTTCGAAAGCACGGATGCGAAGCTCAGCGTGTCGTCACCGCCGATGGCGACCAGGCAGCCGATCCCCAGTCGCTCGAGATTCGCGAGCACAATGGACGTGAGATCGTAGGTCTTGCCGTCGAACGGGAGTTTCCTCAATTGCTCCTTGGCAATATGCTTGGGCAGCTTGGACTCGGGCACGCGGCGGGGATTGGTCCGCGACGTATGCAGCACCGTGCCACCGGTGCGGTCAATCGTTCGCGTGTTGTCGCGCGTGAGGTCGCGAATGTAGGTCGGATCTTCGGCGCTGGTCATATAGGTCAGGCCTTCCCAACCCTTGCGAATGCCGACCACGGGCCTCCGGATTTCGCTTCCTCCGTACACCACGGACTTGATCACCGGATTCAAGCCGGGCACGTCTCCGCCGCCGGTTAGGATTCCAATTTTGTCGTTTCCACTCACTGTTCTTTGCTCCCGCTCCGCAGTTTCGCGCGCCTCGACTCGCCGCGCCCACGCACAGTTATCATAAAGGGAAAGCCCTCCGCATGGCGAGCAACTGTTCCAATGGCATCGATCACAAAGTCCGATGGGTACGTGCGGGCTCGCTGCGGCTTCCGGTACAATTACGGGCGCCGAGCCAATTGATTTCCTTGGTCGGCACGACTGGAGCTTCGCATGCGCCGCCTCTCCGCGATTCCTGCTTTCTTTTTGGGTCTTTGCCTCTGGCTTGCGCCCGTCGCGCCCGAGATCGGCGGTCCGAAGCCGTTGCAGATATATTTCATTGACGTCGAGGGCGGCCAATCCACGTTGATCGTGGACCCGCAAGGTGAATCACTGTTGATTGACACCGGCTGGGACGATTTTAACGGCCGGGACGCGAACCGCATCATGATCGCGGCGAAAGCAGCGGGCATCGATCACATTGACGACCTCATCATCACGCACTACCACACCGACCACGTCGGCGGAGTGCCTCAGCTGGCAAGCCGGATCAAGATCGGCACATTCTTCGATCACGGCCCCAACACCGAAATGGACGCTCAAACGCGCGCCGGTTACGAAGCCTACGAAAAGGTCGCGGCGCAAGGAAAGCATGTCGTCGTAAAACCCGGCGACGAAATCCCGTTCAAGGGAATGCGCGTGCAAGTGCTGACTGCGGCAGGCGAAGAAATCAGCGCGCCCCTTCCCGGAGCGGGCCAGGCGAATCCCTTGTGTGCATCCGAGCCGGCGCTGGGCGCCGATCCCAGCGAGAACTCCCGCTCCGTCGGCGTATTGATCACCTTCGTACAGTTCCGGTTCATTGACCTGGGCGACCTGACCAACCGTAAGGAGCTGGCGCTGGTATGCCCGAAAAACCTGATCGGAACCGTGGATCTCTACCTGACCACGCATCACGGGACCGCGCACCCGGGAAGCGGCGACACGTCAGGCGCGCGCTCGATTGTGGAAGCGCTCCATCCACGCGTGGCCGTCATGGACAATGGCGCGATCAAAGGGGGCCATCCCGTCGCGTGGCAAATCGTTCATGATTCGCCCGGGCTCGAGGATATGTGGCAACTGCACTATTCGATTCAGGGAGACAAACACCACAATGTGCCCGAACAATTCATCGCGAACGTCGGTGGAAACGACGAAGGCAACTATATTAAGGTCGCGGCCGAGCCAAACGCCCGATTCACGGTGGTGAATTCGCGAAACAATTTTCAGAAGACGTACACAAAATAGCGCGGAGTATTCCGGAGATCAGGCGTTCAGCGAAGCCAGCACCTCGCTGAATTCAGCGTGCAGGCCGCTGGGAAGTACTTCCAGGCTGACAATGCGCTGAAGGAGTTCAAGATTGTCGCGGGGATTCTCATAAACGAGATTGATGTCCGCAACGCTGATCCGGCGTTCGTCCTCGTGAATTCTCTCAAAGGTGTCGCCGGTGTCCACGAATCCCTCTTCGACAACCGAAAAGTAGATTCCCGAACGCCTGCTCGCCCAAAATCGCTTCACCATGTCGGCGCGGTCGAAGCGAATGCCGAGCTTGTAGCAGGGGAAACGCGGTTGGGTGACTTTGACGACCGCTCCGCCGATGCGGAATCGGTCTCCGATCCCCGCGTTCTGTTCCAGTAACCCCTCGGTGGTGAAATTCTCACCGAAATTTCCCCAGGTCAATTCCACGCCCGGCAGTTCCTTCCGCCAGTACTCGTAATGCTCCGAGGGATAGGCATAGACCGCCTTGTTCTTACCGCCGTGAACGGTCAGGTCCGACTGAAGGTCGCCATCGAGATTCAGGCGGCGAAGCAGACGCGGGCCGCGCACGGGAGACTTGAAAATGCTGGTCGTCACGTCGCGATTGACGTGATGCAAGGTGCGCGGCAAACCTACTTGGAGTGAAATGACTCTCATTGCGTGCAATCCAGAACCGCGGCGCCATTAATGCGATCGCTCTTCAAATCGTTCAGCGCGCGATTGGCGTCGCGCAGCGGGAAAAGCGTAACCTTCGAGTGAATGGGAATCTGCGCGGCGACACGCAGGAAATCCTCGCCGTCCTTGCGCGTGTTGTTGGCCACGCTGCGAATCACGCGTTCCTGATAGAGAAGATTGTAATCGAAAGACGGGATCGGGCTCATATGAATGCCGCCGAGAACCAGCACTCCGCCTTTCTTGAGTGCCGCCAGCGCCGGAGGGACGAGTTCTCCGGCAGGCGCAAAGATGATGACCGCGTCGAGTTTTTCGGGAGGCTCGGCCGAGGCTTCGCCGGCCCACACGGCGCCAAGTTGCAATGCGAGCTGTTGGTGCTTCGCTCCCCGAGTGCATGCGTACACTTCGACTCCCCAATGTCGCGCGACCTGAATCGCGACGTGTGCCGCCGACCCGAAGCCGTAAAACGCGAGACGCCCGCCGCGTTTTATTCCCGAGAGACAGAGCGAGCGAAACCCGATGATGCCCGCGCATAGCAGCGGCGCGGCATGCTCGTCAGCAAAAGCTTCGGGGATCGCATAGACGAATTCCTCGGGCGCCACCGTTAATTCTGCGTAGCCGCCGTCCACCGTGTAACCGGTAAACGTGGGATGGTCGCAGAGATTCTCCATGCCCGCCCGGCAAAATTCGCAAGACTGGTCGGTGCTGTGCAACCAGGGAATGCCCACGCGAGCGCCGCGTTTGAACCGGCCCGCGCCTTCGCCGAGATCTTCGACCACACCTACGATCTGATGTCCGGGAATCACCGGGGATTTTTGTGGCGGCAATTCGCCCTCGACCACGTGGAGATCGGTGCGACAAACGCCGCACATCCTCACGCGCACGAGAACCTCGCCCTTGCCGGGCCGCGGATCGGGCGCGTCGGTGAATGCGAGCGGATTGCGCTCAACCGGCGCGGGCGAATGGAGCAGGCAAGCCTTCATCGCGCAACCGCCTCGATCGGCTGCGGGTCGGACGACGGTTTGGCGCCGCGCAGGTGCGATTTTCTTGCGATGAGAGCTAGCCGCCCATGTTTGTTTTCAGTGGGTTGGATCATATTCTAATTGCGGGATTTTGCGATTAGAGTTTCCCGATGCGGAGCGAAACGCGTCGTAAGGCCAAGGCATTGCGTTGACCTGCGTCGGGTCCCCGACCGCGCCAAATTTCTGTTCGTTCCACATGCTCCATTCCCACGCTATCACACGATGCAAATTTCTCGCGATGGGGAGAGTCTGCAATCCCGGGGGAGCAGCCAGCGGAAAAGAAAAGTTGCGGCGAGCGGGTGATGGTGACAGCGGGGTTCGCAAAGCAGATGAGATGCCAAGCGTGTCATGGCTGTGGCGCGTCGGCAAGCCTGCTGGCCGGGTGGCTGACAGGCTTGCCGCCTCGTCATTGGTAACTTCTAGAAGCCGCCGCCGTCGCCTTCTCCCGCATGCTCGAAATGGAAGATGTCGTAGAGGTCGCTGATGGCCGGGCTGTTGAGCGGCACGTAGGGATCAAATGGAAATGAGATTGGATTCGGGAAATTGTCGCGGCTGCGGAACGTCAGCGGCTTCAATACCCAGTTGCGTTCGATGAATTTCAGAATCGAGACGTGGTCGGCGTAGGTGTGGTTTACGTGGCCGCCTTTCGTGAACGGCGAGACGACGATCAGCGGAATACGCGGCCCGTCGCCGAAGAAATCGAGCGGTTGGATGTAGCCGGAATCGTAGAAGCCGCCGCCCTCGTCCACGGTGATGAAGAACGCAGTCTCGGCCATCAGCGAGGGATTCGCCGTTAGGTGATCCATGATGTTTTCAACCATGGCTTCGAACAGATCGAACTTGGACGAAGCTGGGTGGCCGTCGAGCAAGCCGTCGGGCTTGACGAAGGAAACTGCCGGGAGGGTGCTGTTGTCGATTGCTGCGAAGAAATCCGTGGCGTCCTTGATGTGCGCGGTGCGCTGAGCGGGATCGCCCATGATCGCATTCGTGTAGGATTCGAAGTTGCAGATGTTGCAATACGCTGCGCCGACCTCGACGAGGGGATTGGTGCTGGTGGGATCGTGCTCGAGCGCAACGGCTGCGTTGTATGCGCCGCCATAGTAAGCCCAGGAGATGCCCTTGGCATTAAGAGCTTCACCGATGGTGCGGACGTTACTCGGTGGGACCGATCCGCCGCTGGCGATGCCGGCTGTGTCCACGGTACCGTCGGGCAAAAATCCGGGGGAATCGTTATTGACCATGTAAAAGTGGCCGGACTGGCAATTCGGATTGGGAGAATACGATAGAGACCGCAAGTAGTCGCGGATGGGCGCGATGCCGGGCTCGGTCCGGTCGGCGCACTCGGTGAAGTTGCCGTCAAAATTCAGGTCCACGGTGTAGACGTCGTCCGTGCCGGGCTGCGGATCGGGGTTGGCGATGTGCGACGGCGGCATGGTGGGATTCCCGTTGCCATCGGACCAGAAAATCGCGTCGCCGGTGCCAAGCATTACGTGGTTCGCGCCCGTGCCGCCCATGAACGCCTGGTGGTAATTGTCGCTGATCGTGTACTGATCGGCGAGGCTCTTCAGCACGGGGACGTCTCCGGCCTGCATGTTGTAGAAGGCCATCGAATTTGCGCCGCCGTTGTCGTCAACCTTGCCGCCGTTAGCCGGATCGGGTTCGTTCGTGTAGTTCGTGATCACGAATGGGTAGAGATCACTCAGGCAGCCCGAGGGATTTTCGAGCGTGGCGGTGAAGATGCTGCAATCCGATTGCTGCCACATCTCGAAGAGCCGATGCGTCGTGTCGCCCGTGTAGGAATCGTAGGGAAGGCTCGCGCCCTTCAGCGGGAACGGACCGTTCGGGAGGTTGTTGTAATTCTGCACGCGCGTGTCCGGATCGGGAAGGGTCAGCGTCTGCGTGGCTTCGGTCGCCGCGCCGGTGGTGAGCAGATTCAAATCGTCGGCGTCAAGAGACGGTTCAACCGCCGCTAGAAGCGCCGCAGGAGTGCCTGAAGGGAAAATCGTTTTGACGGGCGCGGAGTTCAGAGTCGGCTCGGGAAGAGTCTGATACGGCGCCTTGGCGAAGAAGGGAAGGCTGATGAAATATTTGGAATCGAACGGACGAGTCGCCTGGAATTGCGCGGCTCGCGAGAAATGCGGACCCGGTGTGCCGTTGGCGTTGATGATGCCCTTTGAAAGCAGGTTCGAGACGGAATCGCCGCTCTTGGAAACGTATGTGGCGAACAGGTGATCGAAGGTGCGGTTCTCTCCGATGAGAACGATGACGTGTTTGATGGGCGTCGCGCTCTGCTGTGAATTGTTCGGGACGCTTGCAGTGGCGCCGGATTGCCCCGACGCGGCAAGGGGATTCAGCATCAGCGCGAAAATGCAGGCGCTGAGGGTCATGCGTTCGCAGAACTTCATCAGGTGATGCGCTGGCTTCATGCTTTTCCTCCGGGTGAACGGCTCAGCCGTTCCTAGGACACTGGAGGAAAAAGGTAGCGGACCGGCGGCGCGGGCAAGTCAAAGCGGCGTTAAAGAGGCGTGAAGTTGCAATCGTCGTGCTGCGAGAGTTAGCTACAGAAGGGAAACGATTTAGATTCGAACATTCATAACAGGGCAATGTGAGGCCGCCAATCGCGGCGGCGCGCACAAAGGGAAGGCGCGGCGCCGAAAAACTCGGAGCCACGCCCGCGCGTAGCTGGAAACCAGCGATGGACTACGCCCAGCTATAGCCCTGACTTGAAAGCGGGAGCGAGCGGATGCGCTTACCGGTAAGGGTGGCGATCGCGTTGGTAATCGCCGGAATCATCGGCGGAAGCGCGGGCTCGCCGAGACCTGTCGGCGGATTGTCGGACTGCACAAAATGGATATCAATTTCCTTTGGCGCCTGCGTGAGGCGCACCGGCGGATACTGATGGAAATTGCTCTGCATCGCGCGGCCCTTATCAATCACGATCTCATAGCCCATCAAGTGGCTCATGGCTTCGATGACCGCGCCCTGCGAGATGTTTTCCGCAGCGCCCGGGTTGATGACATGGCTTCCGATGTCGCCGACGACCCAGGCTTTGTTGACTCTTACGTTGGTCCCGCCGGTGACGCTTACTTCAGCGACTTCGGCAAAGTATCCGCGGTGGGCGAAATGGAACGCGACGCCCATGGCCGTATCCTTGGGCAGCTTGCGTTTTCCCCAGCCGGAGCGCTCCCTCACCATCTCCAAGCAGCCTCGCATGCGCGAGGCATCGAAGGCCACCGGAGCAAAAGCAACCGGCGTTCCCGGCGGCGGAGCGGCCGGCGGCAGCGGCGTGGCGGCAATCAAATCCAGACGGAACTGAATCGGATCTTTTCCCGCCGCGTGCGCGAGCTCGTCTATGAAGGACTGCATCACGAAGGCGATCGCATTGCTTCCCGGAGCGCGCATCGCGCCCATGGGAACGCCACTCGGCATCATCGAACTCAGCTGCGAAAAATTCGGAACGAAGCGCGCCGGAAATTCCTCGCCGGAGAGACCGGCGGCCTGCGCGAAGCGGCCCTTTTCGCCAAAGGTTACGAAGTGGTTGCGCCAGGCAACGACCTTGCCGTCGGCATCCACGCCACCTTTCAGAAAGTGGAAACCCGCGGGACGGTAAAAGTCGTGCGCCATGTCCTGTTCGCGTGTCCATAGCAATTTCACCGGCACGCCAACCTGCTTGGCGATCACCGCAACTTCGACCATGTAGTCATTGGTGAGGCGCCGCCCAAAGCCGCCGCCCATGCGGGTGAGATGAAGGGTGATGTCTTTCTGATCGATGCCCAGCGTCTTGGCTGTCTGCGCCACGCCGTTTGCAGGCGTCTGGCTGGGCGCCCAAATTTCGAGTTTGCCATCCTTGAAATTCGCGGAGCAATTCTGCGGCTCAAGCGGCACGTGCGAAAGGAATGGGTAGGAATACGCGGCTTCGACGACCTTCGCGGCACTGCCGAAAGCCGCGTCCGCGTCGCCGTCTTTGCGAAGCGTTTGGCCGGGATCGTTCTTCGACATCTCGACCGATGTAGTGGCGTAAAGCTCGCTGCTCTGCGCAGCGGTCGGACCCTCATCCCAAACAACTTTGAGAACGTGATCTCTTGCGTGGCGAGCCTGGTACCAGCTATCGGCGACGATCGCCACACCGCCGAGCAAACCGGTCGGATCGCCACTCGGTTCGACGACGAAGGCGTGGCGGATACCGGGTTGCGCCTTGACCTCGTCGAGATTCGCGCTGACAACTTTGCCGCCGAAAACCGGGCACTTCTCGTAGTTGGCGTACAGCATACCGGGCATCGTGAAATCAATTCCGAAGACGGGCTTGCCGGTGACGATCTTCTTGATGTCTGGATTCGCCGTCGAATGACCGATGATCCGGTACTCTTTGGGGTCCTTCATTTGCAGTGTTTTGGGATCGGGCACCGGCATGGTGGCGGCAGCGGACGCGAGTTCGCCATAGCTTGCCGAGCGCTTGCTGGCCTGGTGATGCACGCGGCTGGGAGTGGTCGTGCATTCGGAGGCGGGAACATTCCACTTCTGCGCGGCGGCGGCGACGAGCATCTGGCGGCCACCGGCGCCCACCTGTCGCATCGGCTCCCAGTTCATCGGGGTTGCCGTGCTGCCGCCGGCAATTTGAATGCCGTACTTGGCATAGTCCAGATCCCCCTGCTCGATTTTCACGTCCTTCCAGTCTGCGTCGAGTTCCTCGGCGATCAACATCGGCAGCATGACTTTGACGCCCTGGCCGATTTCGGGATTCTTGGCGATGATGGTGATGACCCCATCGGGCGCGATGGTGATGAACGAAGCGGGCAAGAGCGTAACGGGCGGCCCGAACTGCGCGAGCACCTCTTTCATCGGCTCGACGTAATAGGCCAGCAGCATGCCGCCACCAGCGATCACGGATGCGCGAAGAAATGAGCGGCGGCTAACAAGCGTCTTTTCCATAGGACCTCCTGCGTACGTTTTCGTCCGGCCCGGCGCGTTAGGAATGAACAGCGGCAGCGGGCTCTTTCGCCGGTTGCTTGGCAGCGATTTCCGCTGCTTTGTGAATGGCTTTGCGAATCCGCAGATAGGTGCCGCAGCGGCAGATGTTGCCATCCATCGCGGCATCAATGTCCGCGTCCGTCGGATGCGGATTCTTCGCGAGCAGTGCCGAAGCGGACATGATCTGACCGGCCTGGCAATAACCGCATTGCGGCACGTCAATTTCCTGCCACGCGACCTGGACCGGGTGGGTTCCGTCGTCGGAAAGCCCCTCGAGCGTGGTGATGTGCTTACCCGCCGCCCGCGCAATCGAGGTCGTGCAGGAGCGCGTAGCCTCTCCATTGACATGAACGGTGCAGCAGCCGCACAGGGCCATTCCGCAGCCATACTTCGTGCCATGCAGGCCGAGGACGTCGCGGACCACCCAGAGCAAGGGCGTGTCGTCGGGAACGTCTACCGTAGTAGGGCGACCATTGACAGTGAGTTTGTACGGCATGGAGTCACCTCCGAAAACCTGAGGGGCTGGGTTGACGTCGAAAAAGGTAGCACCGGGGCGCGAAGCGTGTCAATTGACGTCACGCGGCCATCCGGGCGGAAGTCCTCGTCTTGGGCACCTACGAATTTATGTGTTTTGAATCACATACACCGTTCGTACCATTGCCAGACCCCGAAGTCCCTTCCAGACTGCATAGAGGATCGAAACCCGGAGGTGCTGCGATGATGCCCACCTGGACGCAGAGAACCTTGTTTGCTCTGGCAGCGGGAATGCTGGGTTTGGCGCTCTCGAGTGGCGGAGCCACCGCGCAGGATGCTTCGAAAAGCCCTTCCTCGGGATCGGCACAGCAGCCAACCACTCAAACGGAGAGCTCCGCTC
>Ga0210395_10000422_pt1 | contig 33394 bp, 27 predicted proteins | sample IncBWH4OmetaG_FD_150861 | JGI IMG/M metagenome (GOLD analysis project Ga0210395, IMG submission 150861) | Forest soil microbial communities from Barre Woods Harvard Forest LTER site, Petersham, Massachusetts, United States - Inc-BW-H-4-O ... | reverse complement strand
GAAAAAGCAGATGGCGCAGGTCGACGCGACCACCGCGAAAGGTATCCGCGCCTACCCGATGTGCACGCCGAACCGCATCGTCGACAATTTTACGATGCGCAACACCCAGACCTTCCGCGGGTTGCCGGTCTGGCACCCGATCTGCCTGTCCTCGCCCGAGGAGATGCTGAAGGCCTACGCCGATCCCGAGGTGCGCAAAAAGCTGCACGCCGAGGCGGTCGAGTTCAAGGTCAAGACCCCGCCGCCCGGCATCTGCACGACCTGGTGGGACTACATGGTCCTGCAAAGCGCGGTCCTGCCGAAAAACAAGCAGTACGAGGGCAGGACCCTGGGCGAGATCGCCAAGACGCAGGGCAAGGGCGTCATCGACGCGTTCCTCGACCTCGCCGTCGAGGAGAACCTCGACAGCGAATGGCTGCACGGCGAGAACAACGTCGACGACGAAGCCGTCGCCAAGATCCTGACCTACCCGAACGCGATCATCGGCCTGTCGGATGGCGGCGCGCACGTCCAGTTCCAGAGCGGCTTTGGCTTTTCGACCCGGCTGCTCGCCGAATGGGTGCGCGACAAGGGGGTGATGACCTTGGAGCAGGCGGTGCGCCGGCTGACCTTCGACAGCGCCTCGACCTTTGGCCTCTACGACCGCGGGCTCTTGCGGCCGGGCATGGCGGCCGACATCGTGATCTTCGATCCCGACACGGTGAAGCCGTTGCCGCTCGAAGTCGTCCACGACTTCCCGACTGGCGCCAAGCGCATCAAGGAGCCGGCGCAGGGGGTCATGATGACGATCGTCAACGGCGAAGTGCTGCTCGAGGACGGCAAGCACACCGGCGCGTTGCCCGGCCGGGTCATGCGCAACACCTACTACCACGGGCTGCACGCTTAGCGGGTCGCCGCCCCTCACCCGATCCTCTCCCCACCGGTGGGGAGAGGGCGTGGCGCAGGTGATCGTCATTGCGAGGAGCCGCAGGCGACGAAGCAATCCGGAGCGCGACGAACGAGATTGCTTCGCTGCGCTCGCAATGACAGCTTCGAATACGAAGCCGAAATACGATCCGGGCAGAGGAAGGATTATCATGGCGACATTCCGGCCGACCGCCGATTTGGAGATGCATTACGAGGTCGACGACTTCACCGACCCGTGGCGCCGTCCGGAAGTGGTGTTGATGCTGCACGGCAACGCCGAGAGCGGGCTCGCTTGGTGGGGCTGGGTCCCGAGCCTGGCCCGCCGCTACAAGGTGGTGCGGCCGGACATGCGCGGCTTTGGCGCATCGACCCCGATGCCGCGCGATTTTCCGTGGACGCTCGACATCATCATCGACGACTACGCGCGGCTGATGGATCATCTCGGGGTCGACCGGTTTCACCTCGTCGGCGCCAAGATCGGCGGCACGATCGCCCGCGCCTTTGCCGCGCGCCGGCCCGAGCGGGTCACGACCTTGACCGTGGTCGGGACGCCGCCGCCGTTGCGCGCCGGTGCCGCCGAGCGCGTCCCCGAACTTAACGCGGCGTTCGAGCGCGATGGTGTCGAGGCCTGGGCGCGCCAGACGATGGGCGGCCGGCTCGGCGGCGATTTCCCAGCCGAGGGCGTCGAATGGTGGATCAAATTCATGGGCCGCACCGCGGTCTCGACCCAGCTCGGCTTTATGAAGACGATCGCCTGCGCCGACATTCGCGCCGATTTGGCGAAGATTCGCTGCCCGACCCTGGTCGTCACCACCGACGGCAGCGGCCTCGCCTCGGTCGACGAAACCCGCGCCTGGCAGCAGCAGATCGCGAATTCGCAATTGGTGGTGTTGCCGGGCGACTCGTACCATGTCGCCGCGACCCATGCCGAGCGCTGCGCCGCGGCAACGCTCGATTTCATCGCCGCCCACGCCGGCGGCTGAACGGACCCGCAGGCCGGCCGCAACGGCATCCGGCGCAGCGGTGTCTGGGTTCCGGATGATTCATCGCGTCATTTAGCTAAGGTATACGTTATTTCGAACTATTAGTTTTTGTTCGCACAATACTTGGGTAAGGCTTGCGGCGCCACAATCGGCCTCCGGCATTGTGAGGAGACCGATGAAGCCGAACCCAGCGCTGTGCTTGTGCGCCGCCCTTTGCGCGGCGGCGCTCGCGAGCCCCCCCGCCGCCGCGCAAACCAACGGCCCGTCCGCGTGGATAAAGCGGCACTGGCCGATGCGCGCCTACCACAATGCCGATGGCACGTTTTCGCGACTGAAGGAGGAAATCGAGTCGGAAAACTGGTCGGGATACGCGGTTACCGCAGGGTCGCCCTATGCCACGGCGTCGGCGACCTGGCAGGTGCCGAGCGTCACCCACGACGCCCTGTCCGTCGGTTCGGAATACGTCTCCAATTGGGTCGGGATCGGCGGATACGTCGATGATACTTTGATCCAGCTGGGCACACTTTCGATCGTCGCCACCACCGGTGCGGTATTCTACTATGCCTGGTACGAGCTTTATCCCAACATCGCGATTGCATGGGCTCTGCCGACTGGATCACCGAGGCGCCGTACGAGGGCGGGATCTTGCCGCTCGCGAATTACGACCAGGCGACCTATGACCCGATCGAGGCCAACGGCGCGAACCCGAACCTGTCGCTGGCGGCGAACGGAATCATTGCAGCGGACCCGTATGGCGAAACCTCGAACCCATCGGCCCCTTCGCAAGGCAACCTGTTCAGCACCTGTTGGGGCGCAAACGGCGCCGGCCTGACCCCTTGTGCCGCCGGCTCGATCACCGTGCCCGTTGCGACCGATCCGCCGCCGCCAGCCCCGACTCCAGCCCCATCTCCGCCGCCGCCAGCCCCATCTCCGCCGCCGCCGTCGGTCAATAATGTCTCGGTAACGTTGGCGGCCTCGCCGACGACGACGGTGATCCCGGGCGAAGCATCAAAGCTCATCTGGACTTCTGCGAACGCAGTGACCTGCGCCGCGAACGGGTTCACGGTCGGCAATAAAGGTAAATACGTAGCTGGACCGTTTGCTTGGGCGTTGGTATTTCCAAGAGTGACGACTTCCTATTCGATCAGTTGCACCGGATCGAGTGGAGATTCCGCCACCTCGATGGTCACGGTGACCGTGAAGTAGCGGCTGGATCAGAGCGGCCGGTTCCGGCCGACGACCGAGCAGGGGACAGACTCAAAGCGAAAGGCGCGACCTTGTGGTCGCGCCTTTTCCCCGGCCATAGTGACACGACATGTGTCTCATTGTGAACGCTTCGATCGTCTCAATTAAGCTGAGTAAAAAATCCTAGACGGCTAACATATTACGTGTTATCGGCTTTTTAAAGTTATCCGAGCGCGCTGCGGTTGGCACGAAATTTGCAGGTTAACCCTTGAATCAATGCGTAAGGTATCCCCAATGCGCCACTGGACCGCGAGCATATTTGCAGCGACCGCATCGCTGGCAGCGATTGCCGCCACCGCCGACGCGGCGACGATCCCGATCACGATGGTGACCCCCACGGTGCTGCTCGCCGACTTCAACGTGATCGCCGAGGAGGACCTCACGACGTCGACCGACATCCAGGGCCCCGTCATGGTCGGGTGCCTCGCGAGCGGTTGCGTGTCTACCGAGGGTCTGCTTGCCACCGGAGGGCCGCTCAACTCAAAGAGCGTCGTGTTGGGCACGACCGCGGGAACGACGGGCATCACCGGCTACGGCGAGGTCGATGTCTTTGGCAACGTCCTCGCGGGCACCAATGTCAGCGTCATGGGTTCGGTGACCTATATCGGCGGCACCAATGGCGGGTCGCTCCTCACCTCGGGGACGGGATCGGTATTGGGCGGATATGCTTTCCCACCGGGCACCGCCGCTCAAAATGCGACAACCTTCCAGACCTATATCTGGAACCCGCTGACCACGCTGTCGAACAACCTCGCTGCGCTGTCGCCCAACAGCATGTTCTCCGGAAACACCTTCACCCCCGGCATGACAGTGACGGCCACGAACGCCGCCGTCTTCAATATCGATTTGTCTGCGCTAACGACCGCGGGAAATTTGACTTTTGCCGGCTGCCTTTCATCCTCCGATCCCGCGACCCGTTGCAACGCCGTGATCAATGTCATCGGGAGCGGCACCCTCGACAACACCCACCTCGTCTTTCCTGCCGGTCTAACGGGTATCGGCAACTTTCCGAACATCATCGTCAATTTCGAAGACGGGGTGACGGATGTCGTCGAGAACGTGTGGACGGCGTCGATCCTCGATCCGTTGGGTTCGGTGACGGGGAAACATGAGATTGACGGGGGCGTCGTGGCGGAAAACTTTAGCACGAGCGATGAGACGCATCTCCCGGGCTTTGACTGCAGCTCCAATCTCTGCGGGCCGTCCAACATTATCATAACCCCCGAGCCGGGTTCGCTGACTGTGCTCGGCGCCGCGTTCGCTTCCTTCGCCGCTCTGACGCTGCTCCGACGCCGCCGCGCCTGAGCGCGGCGTGGCTGCTCGACAGCGTCGCGCCGCGGGGCTGCGACGATAGTAGCCACGCGTTTATCGAATTTTGTGTCTCGGCTCATCGCCCGACCGACAGGCCCCCAGGTTGGGATGCGCCCTCCAACAACCGGCGGGCGCGCTAAGACGGTCGCGTCGCGCGAAGCGGCCGACCATCCGGGCGTGACGGCATTCGCAAGGGAGTCGCCGGCAAGACCGATTTCGGGGCATTGACCGAGGTAGCAATTTGCACCGGGCGGCCGAGGAGTTTCGCCGGATGGCGCCCGATCTACCGGCCGCGGCGGGCGGCGAAAATTCGGCGCCGTGGCAGCGGGCGGCGGCCGAACGGCACCGCTAACGCGGCGCAAGGCTCCTCGAAGCGGGTCGGCCCGCCGCCGCGCTCGCCGCGTTTTCGCAAGCGGCCCCGCTCGATCCGCGTAATGCCGGCGCCCATCATGCCCTGGGCCGCATATTGCTGGAGAGCGGCCGGGTCGAGGAAGCCGCCGACAGCCTGCGCTTGGCGACGGCCTTGAATGACCTACGAACCGCGGCTCGGCGAGTTGCGGCAATTGCTGAACCCGAAAGAGGCCGACGTCCATAGCGATAGCGAGCTTCGGACCAGGAACGAAAACAGCCCGAGCCACGTTCGCCGCGCTGCTGCGTTGCCATATGCTGGCGGGTGGTGGCGGCGGGCAAAAGCGCCGGCGGGCCGACGACGACGCGAAAGAATTAAACAGTTCCGGGACCTTGTCGGAAAATTTTACGCATCTTGTTGTCGGAAATTTTTACAAATTGTACCGGTCGAACCACCGGCGTCTTTTTCTAACCTATTGAAAAACCGGTCAGACCCCGCGTGTGACGCGGTTTTTTAACTATAATTTGGCGGCAAAAGATAGTCTTTAGCCCCGTGGCGACCGTCGGCGAAATTGACATTTCTTTGCTTCCCGACTCCCCGCGACTGGGGCCATACCATTGATATTTCGTTAAAAAGCGGCGTTGGCCCGAAGCTTGCTTACCTATATGAAGCCTTCACGCGGAGTGCTTGTCGGCAACCATGACAGCCGCCTGAAACTGCCTGACTTACCGGGTATCGCACATTTTTCGGTTTACCGCTCGGAGGTCGATCACAGCCCGGCTTTTTGAGATCGCTACCTTCGGTCCTTGAGCGAATACGCCGCGCCAGCGGTGCGGGCGCCATCGGCGCCCGATGACGTGAGTCGGTGATAGGGGCTTTGATGAGCAGCAGCCAAACGGTCATGCAACTTCACGGCGAGGTGCGGCGATGGGCGCGAGCGCCGGCGAGCCCGGTGCCGCCGGCGCCGGAGGCCACGGGTGAGCCGGTGGCAGACGCACCCACACTCTTCATGGTCGGTAACAGTCCCGTCATGTTCGACGTGTTCGAGCAGGTGCGCCGCTTTGCGGCCTGCGACGTCCCGGTGCTGATCACCGGCGAGAGCGGCACCGGCAAGGAGTTGGTCGCGCGCGCCATCCATGAACGCTCGGGCAGGGCGTCCGGCCCCTATGTCGCGCTCAATTGCGCCGCCGTGCCGGCGACGCTGATCGCCTCGGAATTGTTCGGCTACGAGAAGGGGTCGTTTACCGGGGCCAACGCCCGCAAGCACGGGCATATCGAGCATGCGCACCGCGGCACGCTGTTTCTCGACGAAATCGGCGACATGCCGATCGACCTGCAAGGGCTGCTGTTGCGCTTTTTGCAGGAGGGGGAAATTTTGCGGGTCGGCGGACGCCAGCCGATCAAGGTCGACGTCCGGGTCGTGGCGGCGACAAATGTGCGGCTGCGCGAGGCGATCGCCGCCGGCAAATTGCGCGAAGACCTCTATTACCGTTTGAACGTGCTGAGCCTGCACCTGCCGCCGTTGCGCGAGCGCGATGGCGATGTCGAGGTGCTGGCGACTTACTTTCTGCGCCAGATCGGCCACGAGCTGGGGCGCGAGCTGCACGGCTTTACGCCCGCGGCATTGGCGGCGATGCTGGCCTATCCCTGGCCCGGCAATGTCCGCGAATTGATCGCGACGATGCGGCGGGCGGTGGTGCTGGCCAACGGGCCGCAGGTGGACGTGCCCGATCTGCGGCTCGACCCGGTGGCGATGCAGCCGCCATCGCCGGCGCGAGCGGCGCCGCGGCAGATCCGGCCGCGGATCGCGTCCCGGCCAAAGCCCGGCAGCGACGGCGAGCGCGAAGCCATTCTGCAGGCGTTGCAGGAGAGCAATTTCAACATGACCCGCGCCGCCCAGCTGCTCGGCGTCGCCCGCGCCACCCTGTACCGCATGCTGGAGCGCAACCGGATCGAACTCGGCCAGCACTATTTGGTGCAGCCAAACGAGCCGGAGGCGGAAACATGAGCCCGGTTCGCGGTACCATGGCGAGCGGCCGGCTGCTGCCGGGCAATGCTGCGCGGCCGATCGCGGTTTGCGCCCCATTCCGGCGGGCCCGGGCAGCGGATGCGGCATTGGGTCAGCAGACACGACAACCGTCTCGCGGTGAGACGCGGCAACTGTCTCATTTCGCGATGATGTCGCGGACATCGTTAACAAATCGTTACCAGACTATTGAAAACGCTTCGATTTTTCCAGAAATGCGGCGGCCATTTTGTTGGCATGCGCGTTGCTGGTCATCAGGGGTCGGCATGCGAACCGGCAGGGGAGCCCCAGGCGGCAGATCGCGCCGTCGCGGGGTCCAGGCCGGCGCATGCAGGCGTGTTGCAGCGACCGCCGCAGGGGCGGGGAAAGGAAGAGGAAAGGCGTTATGAAACAGCTTTTGTTAGCAACTTGTGCGGTCCTCGCCCTGAGCGCCGGCGGAGCATGGGCGCAGGCGGCGGGTACGGCCAATGCGGCCGGTGGCGCCGGCGGTACCGGCGGCGCCGCGACCACGACGAATCCGGGCGGCACCGGCGGCGCCGGCGGTAGCGCCACAAACAAAAATTCCGGCAACAACGTGTCGGGCAACACCAAGACCACCACCAAGACCGCGACCGTAACCAAGAACCCGACGGCGACCGCGTCCGGCACCAGCAGTGCGGCCTCCAACAACGGCGGCACGTCGGTCAGCAAGGGTAACGGCAACACCAAGACCACGACCACGACGGTCACGCCGACCACCACCAACAGCGGCGCCACCGCCAGCAAGGGCAGCACCGCGGTCCAGGCCAACGGCAACACGCTGACCGCCAACAAGACCACGACCACGACCGTCACGCCGACCAATTCCGGCGCCCAGGCGAGCAAGGGCAGCACCGCGGTCCAGGCCAACGGCAACACGCTGAACGCCAACAAGACCACCACGGTCACCAAGACCAACACCGCCACCAACAACGGCGCCGCCGCCAGCAAGGGCAGCACCGCGGTCCAAGCCAACGGGAACAGCCTGCTCTCGGGCAACACCAAGACGACCAGCACGTCAAAGACCAATACGGCGAGCACGACCGGCGCCGGCAGCCCGGCCGCCAATAACGGCAGCACCGCCGTCTCCAAGAACAACGGCAACACGGTGTCGCTCAGCACCACCAAGACCAATACCAGCAACAGCAGCACCAGCGGAGTCGGCAGCCCGTCCGCCAACAATGGCGGCACCGCCATCAACAAGGACTCCGGCAATACCAAGACGACGACGATCAGCAAGAGCAGCACCAGCACGCCGACGACGACCAACAGCGGCACCGGCGCGGCGGCGACCAACGGCGGCAAGGCCACCAACGTCAGCGGCAACACGGTTGCCTCCGGCAACACCAAGACCACGACCGTCACCAAGGGCGGCTCTGCGTCCGGTAGCGGCGTCAATGCCGGCGGGCACGGCACCGCGGTCCAGGCCAACGGCAACACGCTGACTCTCGGCTCCAACAACACGAAGACCAACACCAACACCAAGACCACTACCAACACCACTAGCGTCAGCGGCGGTCAGAACGCAGCCAACAATGGCGGCAAGGTAAGCCAGAAGAACTCCGACAACACGATCTCGCTGACCAGCAGCAAGAGCAGCACCAAGACCAACACCAGCACCGCCTCCGCGACTGGCGCTGGCGGCAATGCGGCCAATAACGGCGGCCGGGTCAGCGTAAGGGGCTCCTACAACACCAACACTAGCACCAAGACGAGCACCAACACCAGCACCAACACTTCCTCTGGTGCCGGCAGCGCCGCGGCCAATAATGGCAGCAAGGCGATCAGCACGATGACCTCGACGATGCAAGGAGCCACGTCGACGGGCAGCACGGGTGGTACCGCGGCGGCGACGACCGGCGGCAAGGCGATCAACGTCAACAACGGCGGCAACACCATCTCGAAGTCAAACACCAGCACTAAGTCCTCGTCGGTGACTGCTGGGGCGAACGCGGCGACCAACGGCGGCAGGGTCAACACCACCGACGGGACCGGCCCCGGTGAATGGACCACCGCCACCGACGGGTCCAAGGTCAACAACACGATAAATGGCGGCAAGGGCGGTGTCGGCAACAACGACAACTACGGCACCAGCACCGTCTCGAAGAGCAGCACCTACACCAACAGCAGCACCAACAACAAAGACAGCGGCAACACTGACAGCACCAACAACATCATGGCGACGCTGAAAGACTCGGTGGTCGGCAGCGGCACCTTGACCCAGACGACGACCTACAGCCCGACGACCAGCATCACCACCGGGGCCAGTTCCGCGGTTACCAGTGCGACGGTCAACGGCAACAAGTACGTCTCGAAGGGAGCGGGCGGGTACAGCGGCGCCGTGTCGATGACCTACTCGATGGGCGGCCAGGGCATCCTGCAGGCCAACCTGAACAGCGGCGCCGGCTCGGTCCAGGGCAACTCGGTGGCGCTTACCTCCTCTGTCGGCGGCAGCGGCGGCGGGTTGAGCGGGTTCAGCCCGACGGTCACGGGTCCGCTGCACTAAGTCGCGCTGGACTGGAGTGGTCCGCATCGCCGAAATTTCGGCGGTGCGGACCTCGCCTTGGCAACGAGAGACTACGGGGTTTGCATCATGAAACGATCCGTCGCCTGGACCGTCGCGTCGCTGCTCGCAGCGACTTTCGGCGCCACCGGCTCGGCTTTGGCAGCCGAAAAGGGGGTGCTGACCGGATCACCGACGGCGGTGCTGGATGCACTCGCCGGAAACGTGGTGCCGGCGGCCGAGCTCGGCAAAGAGCACGGCCGCGGCATCACCATCAACACTGGTGCGGGTGCGGCGGCCAGCGCCGGCACCAGCAGCGGCAACGCGGTGATCGGCAGCCCGCTTACCGGCTTTATCAGCAACGACCACTCGATCGACAACAATGCCGGCATCACCTCCGTATTGCAGAACTTTGGCAACAACTCGGTCGTGCAAGCCAGTACGACGATCAATATCACGGTCTCCAAGTAAGCACGCGACGCGGGGTTGAGGAGACAGACGCGTCATGGCAACTCGATCCTGGTCGCGGCTTTCGGCGGTTGCGGTGGCGCTATCGGGGATTACTCTCCTCGCTGGCGCCGCCGCCCTCCGCGCCGAGGCGGGTTCGCTCTACCTCGACACCGGGCTCGGCGGTGGTGGGATGTCGCTGAACGTCGAAAGCTTTCAGGAACAAAAATATCGCAACACGATCGCCCAGGAGCACGACTTTTCCTGCGGCTCGGCCGCGCTCGCCACGCTCCTCAGTTATAATTACGGCATGGCGGTCAGCGAGGCCGACGTGTTTAAAGATATGATCGTAAACGGCAACCCAAAAGTCATCAGCGAATCGGGTTTCTCGCTACTCGACATTAAACGTTATTTACAGAGGCACGGGCTCGATTCGAATGGATTTCGCGCTCCCCTGTCCAAGCTCGAAGCGGTTCGGCTGCCGGCGATCGTGCTGCTGAATGTGCGCGGCTACCGGCATTTTGTCGTGCTCGAAGGCATCGAGAAAAAGCGGGTGCTGCTCGCCGACCCGGCAAACGGGATGAGAAGCGAGCCGATCGGGGTATTCGAATCGGAATGGAGCGGCATTTTTTTCCTGATCACCAGCAATGTCGCGCAAGGCCAGAAAAGCTTCAACAGCGATCAAAAATGGGCGACTGCCCCGGGCCCGCCGTGGGATCTGACACGCTACGCGCTCGATCTCGCGACTTTGGCCCAACCGGGTCTTCTGAACCTGTCCCGGTTTTGACATGTATCCCACCGGAGGGCAAAGTGACCTGCCTGTTTTCGCTGCTCGCGGCGACCGCCGTGATTGCAGCAAGCCTGCTCGGGGGATGTTCCGACAATGCCATCAGCACCGCGGGCTCCGATGCCAGGGTCCCGGTCGCGACCGCGACGGCGGATCGGGCGTCACCGCCGAAGCCGGCCAAGCAGGCGGCGGCCCCGGTGAATTCGGGCGCCGAGGTGGAGGAGCGTCTGGCGAGCGTGGCGCTCGACGACGCCAAGCTCAGCGACATTCGCGGCGGCTACGACACCAGCTCGGGCGTGACATTGAATTTCGCCTTTCAGCAGGCGACCTTTGTCAACCACAATTTGACCGAGAGCGTGGTGTTGCCGACGTTGACGATTTCCCCGGCCCAGGGAAGCGTTTCGAGTACAGCGGCGATGACCGGTGCTGCGCAGCCGGGCGTCGGCGCCGGCTCGCTCGTTGGCCTCGGCATAACCGGCGCTCCGTCGACGGTTGGGGCGGCGGGCATCAACTCGGCCACGGTGGTCGCGAATGGCGCGGTGCAGACGCAGGTGAGCGTGTCGACGGCGGCGCTCCAGGCGCTTGTCAACAGCGGGCTGGCCACCGTCATTCGCCCCGGCAGCGGCAATGGCGGGGTGACCAACACGATTACCAACTTGACGAACAACGCGGTGATCCAGCAAATGACGACCGTCGATATCGGGGTGAGCGGGCTGTCGAAGCTGTTGCAGCAGAGCGTTTCGTCCCAGGTGATGAGCCGGCTTTCCGGGCCGAACGCGGTGCGCTGAGGGGAAACCCACGAGATGCGCTTTACCCGGAGTTCGGAAAGCCGAAACGCGTGGCGACGGAGACCGTCGCCGGCGGAAACACCGCCAGGCGGCGATAGCAACGGGGGGCATATTGTGGCCAAATACCAGGAAAGAGCAGGACGCTTGCGAAGAGCGGGGCCAAGGGCGTTGCTCGCGGCCTTGGCGCTTTGTTTGGGGATCGCCGTCTCGCCGGGCTTTTGTCGGGCCGCCGAGCCGCTCGCGCCGGCGCGGCCGGGCGGTCTGCCGGAGGTGCTGGCCAGCGTCACGATCCTGTCCGAAGCGGCAATGGCGCGGGAGAGCGCCGCGGGCCTGCAGGCGGCGCCTGTCGTCGGCAACCAATCCGGGCAGGCGCGAGTGCTGCTGTGGGATGAATTGAAGGCGCCGCCCGAATTGCCCCCGGGAACCAACGGAACCGTGACCCTCAGCACCGGCGGCGCCGGCAAATGAGGTCGCCGGCGCGGTTGCCTAATAAAGCGAAACCGTCGCCGATCGCGTCAACCTGACGAAATTAGCTCTATTCCGAGCAACGGCCAGCGCTGGCGACCTCCGGCGCAGAGGTTGAGCTCGCGCGCCGATCGCGCGCTCGGTCCCGGCCGCCGATCACAACGAGAATTTGTAAGGCACTTCAAGCAGGACTTTTGCAACCGGCGTGTTGGGACCGGCGCCGATCCCGACGCTCAAATTCAGGCGGGTCGACTGCGAAATCTGGTAGCCGAGACCGAAATTGAAGGTGCCGAACGAATAGGGCGAACCGGAAATCGCCTGATGGTTTTCGAAGGCGGTAAACACGTGCTGTTGCTGGTAGCTAAAGGTCATCGCCGCACGGTCGTTCAGCGAAAAGCCGATGCCGAAGGTAATTGCCGGGTTTTCGCCAGGCTGCAGGTAAGCGGGAGTCCCGGGGCCGCCCTCGACGCTTTGGATGTCGACCGTTCTGCCGAGGTTGTGGATGTCCTCAATATTGGCGAACAACACGCCCGGCGCCGTCGGCATCAGGATCGTCAAGCTCGGCTCGATCGCGTAAAACCCGGTGCCGGTCGCCAACCGCTTTGGGTTGCCTTCCAGGAACTCGCCATTCGGGTCGTTGACGGTGACAATCGGGACATCGAACGGGCTGATGCCGGTGGCGGTCTTGAACAGGGCATTGCCGATAAAGATCGGCCAGCCGTTTTCGCCGCTGTTGAACTGGTAACTCGATCCGAACTGGATATCGCCGATCCCGGTGCCGGTAGCGTTGAGCGTCAGAAGTTCGGCGGTCGTGCCGACCGGGATCAAGCTGATCGTCGAACCGCTATTGTAAATATAGGGGACTTTGACGTTGACCTCCCAGCGGTCGGTTATGCCATAGCGCCCGGTCAGCGCCGCGGTCGTGATGTTCTGCTCGACGCGGTTGGCAAAGATGTTGCCAAAGGTAATGCCGGGGATGATTTGGAAGCCGTTGACCCCGAGCTGGTTTTGCGACCAGTAATCGTATTCGATCGACGGATCGAGAACGATCTGCCCCTTTGGGGTCAGGACGCCGCCGGCGCTCGATAAAGTCGGCGCGGTCTCCACGACTTGCCGGGCCTGTTGCTGTGCCGCCGAGGGGCCCTGGATCGGCGCCGCTTCGCCTCCGGCAGGCGGCGGCGAAGGTTGACCGCCTTGCGCCGGGGCGGATGGTGCCGCGGCGGGCGACTGGGCGACTTCGATGGCGGAGGGCGGCGCCGGAGCGGCGACCGTCGGAGAACTGGTTATCGTGGCTGTCGAACCCGGCGCGCCCACACCGACCGGCGCCGCGCCGGCACTGCCGGTCCCGGTCGCGCGCAGCGTGCGCAGCTGCTCGTCGAGCAGCACGCTCTTTTTGTCGAGCAGCTGGCTCCGGCGATCGAGATCCAAAAACTGTTGATGAAGCTTTGCCTCCTGCTTTTTCAGCGCGGCGATTTCCTTTTGTATTTCGGCGCGCAGCTGGTTCAGGTCATCGGTGGACGGATCGGCGGCAGCGGTAATAGGGAGTGCGGCAAGGCTGATCCCGCCGGCGAGCAGCGCCGGGATCAGGATGCGCAGCCGGTCGTCGAGACCACGGTTATCCAGGCTCCGGGCCGATGCCTGGCCGGCAAACCCATGACCGGCAAACCCATGGCCGGCAAACCCTGCGCGCAGTGTCGAGGCATGCCGAAGGTCGGTGGCGGCGCTTTGGCCCCGGGGGTCGCCGGAGGTACGCCGTTGTCGAGGCCTGCTCAAAAACATAGGCACGCTTCCCAGATCGTCCGCGACCGCTCGAGCTTCTGCAGGTGGCTTTAGGATAGCGCGTTTGCGCGGAGTTCGCGAGGCCAATTCCACCTCGGCGCACCCTTTCAGGCGCTGCTGCCCGCTCGCTTCGCACTGCTCGATGGCAGTCTTGGCGAGAAAATCCGGTGCGGCCCACTAAAACGGTACCGCTGTTCGGCCGCTGGCCTGCGGGTCCGATAATTGACACCGGGTTGACATCGCTCGACGCCAACGGAGCCGGGGTCGTCCATGCCGACGCTCTTTTAGCCAGACGCCGTCTCGCTAAGGCAACTGGCGGGCGACCGGCGGCTACGGCGGCGGGCTTTGGTGCGTTAGTGAAGACGCGGCTGCACCTTCTCGCACAACAACTGCATCGAGCGCATGACCCGCTCGTGCGGTATCAGACCGCCCGTATTGAGTTCGGCGAGGATACCGGCGAGACCGAGCTGATCTCTGAGACTGGCGAGATTATCGGCGACCATTTCCGAGGTGCCGACGATCGCCCGTCCGCGCCGCACCTCATCCCAGGTCAGTGACTGCAGCCTCTGGGCGCCCTCGATCCGCCGTGCGGTGTCAAAAATGCCGGGACTATTGGCCGACTCCTCCAGCCGCGCCCCGAGGTAGCGGTAAAAATTCATCAGGGTCTCCTGCGGATCGGAGAGCGCCTGTTCAAGGGTGTCGCCGACATAGACCGGCGCCCGCAGATAAACCTGACCGTTGCCGGGATGACCGGCCGCCTTCCAGGCCTCGCGATAGATCCTGAGATTGGGCAAGACCTCGTCGAACGTGCCGCGCCGCGCGCCGACAAAGATTGCGTAGCCTTGCTTGCCGGCCGAGATAAAGGTGTCCTCGCGGTTGGCCGCAATCCGGATCGGCGGGTGTGGCTTGTGGTACGGCTTTGGCACGATACAGACATTTTCGTAATTGTAGAATTTGCCGGTGAAGGAAAACGTTTCCTCCGTCCACGCGCGCTTGACGATCTCGAGCACCTCGGCAAAACGCTCTGGGCTCTCGCCGTAAGGGATGCCGTAGGCCTCGTAGGCGCGCGGGAAACCGCTGCGGCCGACGCCAAAGATCAGCCGTCCGCGGCTGATGTGATCGACGGTTGCGGCGTCTTCGGCGAGCCGCAGAGGCTGGCACAGCGGCAGCACCTGTACACCGGTACCGATTTTGATGTTGCGGGTGCGCGAGGCGATCGCGCTGGCGATCGTCATCGGCACCGCGCAGACCGAGCGCTCGGGCGCCATATGGATTTCCGCCAGCCAGATGGCGTCGAGCCCCCACCGCTCGGCGGCGTCGACCTGCTCGAAAGCGGTGGTGAACGCCTCGGCCTCGCTCTGACCGGGGCGCCGCTGAAACTCGTGGAACACGCCGAATTCGAATGCCATCGGTGCTACTCCTGTCAAATCGTCACTTGCCGGCGAGGGCGAAAGCGGGTTCGTCGGCAAAAGCCGGCATGATTTCGCGGGCGAAGCGGCGGATGTTTTCGCGCGATCCGCCAAAATTGATGATCACGTATTCGACACCGCCGGCGCGCAGCTTTTCGAGCTTGCGGATGATCTCGTCGGGGCTGCCGAACAACGCGCTCTCGGCGCTCTCGTAGCGCGCCTCTTCCTCATGCGATTTAAAGCGCGCCCGCGTCTCGCCGTCGGGGCGCCGAGCCAGCGCGTGGACCCGCATATGGCCCTGATAGCGGCGTTCGAGGGCGGCTTCCTTGTCGGCGGCGTCTTTGGCGAAGTGGATCGCCCTGGCAACCGCCACCTCCAACGGATTGAAGCGCCGTCCGCGGGCCTCGACTTCGGTCCTGAACTGCGCCACCTGCTCAAGTATCTCTTCGGCGAGCGAGTGCTGGCCCAACAGCATGTTGTAGCCGCGCTCGACGACCTGATGCACCGAATTAGCACTGCCGGCACCCATCCAGAATGGCGGATGCGGCTTTTGCGCGGTCGGCGGCTCGACAACGATGTTGTCGTACTGCCAAAACTTGCCCCGATGCGAGAACGGCGTTTCCGAGACAAAGGCCCTGGTGATCACGTCGAGCGCTTCGTCAAAGCGTTCGTCGGCCTCCTCCATGGCCACGCAAAACCCGGCAAACTCGTTCCAGCGATAGCCTTTGCCGACCCCGAAATCGAGCCGGCCGCCCGACAGCAGATCGAGGGTCGCCGCCTGCTCGGCCAACAGCACCGGATTGTGCCACGGCAAGACCAATACCGCGGTGCCGAGCCGCAGATGCCTGGTGCGGGCGCCGAGCCACGTCAACAAGTTGAGGCTCGCCGACACCTGGCCAAAGCCGGTGAAATGGTGCTCGACCAGAAAGGTGCTGTAATAGCCCAGCGCCTCGGCCTCGACATTGTTGTCGATAAAGTCGCGGAAGCCCTGGGCGCTGTCGCTGTCGGGGCCGGCGCGCCGCGCCTGCGCACTGCCGAACAAACCGAATTTCATGAATTCTTCTCCTGGGACGCTCGCTCCCTCGCCCCGCTTGCCGGGAAAGGGCGGAGATGAGGGGCAGTTGGAACCGGGCGAAAGCCGACCCGCATGTCGCCGTCGCCGTGAAACCTAATGCAATCGCGGCAGCACTTTTTCGCACAGCAGCTGCAATGACCGGGTCATCGGCTCGGGCGCGATCAAAGCACCAAAATTGAGTTCGGCGAGGATGCCGTCGAGACCCAGCTCTTCGTGCAATTGCAAGAGCCGGTCGGCGACCCGCTCGGGGCTGCCGATGATCACCTTGTCGCGCTGCACTTCTTCGTAGGAGATCGTGCGGATCGTCACGGCCTCGGCGGCGCGGCGGCGGTTGGGGGCGTTTTCGAGCCGCGTGCTCAAGGTCCGATAGCCGGACATGATGCTCTCCTCGGCCTGGTCGAACGCTTGGCCGTCGGTGTCGGCGATGTGCAGGGTCAGCCGCAGATAGACCTCGCCCTCGCCCGGATGACCCGCTTCCCGATAGGCTTGGCGATAGGCGGCGAGGTCGGGCGCCAACCCCGCCAGCGAGCCGCTGCGCACCGCGACAAAGATCGGATAGCCGGCTTCGCCCAATGACGGAAACGTCTCTTCGCTCGCGGCGGCAACCCGGATCGGTGGGAACGGCTGTTGAAACGGCCGCGGGACGGCACTGGCATTGTCGAAACGCCAGTATTTGCCCTCGTACGAGAATCGCTCTTGCGTCCACGCCTTTTTGACGATGTCGAGGGTTTCGAGAAAGCGTTCGCGGCTCTCCGAATAGGGTACGCCATAGGCGAGGTAGCTGCGCGGGTTGCCGCTGCGGCCGACGCCAAACAGCAGCCGGCCGTTGCTGATCTGGTCAACCGTCGCGGTCTCCTCGGCGAGCCGCAGCGGGTGGCACAACGGCAACACCTGGACGCCGGTGCCGATCTTGATGTGCTTGGTGCGGGCGGCTATCGCACTGGCGACGGTCATCGGCGCGCTCATCACCGAGCGGCGCGCCTGCTGATGAATTTCGGCCAGCCAGATCGCGTCGAGTCCCCAGCGGTCGGCCGCCTCGATCTGGGTCAGCGCCTCCGCGAACGCCGCTGCCTGGGTTTGATCCGGGCGGCAGTGGAATTCATGGTAGACGCCGACTTCCATGACCGTCTCTCCTATGCGCTTGGCGTATCCTGCTGATATGACGCTAAAATCAATCCCTTCATCAAGCAAATACCGATTTCCGATCATGCTCATGCCGCAGCGGCATGATAAGGACCTATCGCCAAGCCTGCGCATCCGGGTCATTGCGAGGAGCGCTTGCGCGACGCGGCAATCCCGCCGAACAGGACGAGCACCGAGATTGCTTCGCTGCGCTCGCAATGACGCCGTCGGACGTCTAGCGCGGTTGATAGCGCCGGTCGCCGGACCACCACAATTCCGATTGACCTTCGTCACCGCGGGTGGGCGAAATCGCGGCTGTTATGGAATTGCGCAGCCTCCATTACTTCGTCCGCATCGCCGAGCTCGGGAGCATCACCCGTGCCTCGGCGCATCTGCAGATCGCCCAGCCGGCCTTGACCCGGCACATTCAGCGGCTGGAGGAGGAGGTCGACGCCGCGCTGTTCACCCGCGCCAACCGCGGCGTGCGGCTGACCGAGGCCGGGCAGAAATTGCTCGACAGCGCCCAGCGCATCCTGCGCGACGTCGAGCGCGCCGGCGACGAGATCCGGGCGCACAAGGCGCATCCGAGCGGCAAGATCATCCTCGGCGTGTCCCCGACCCTCTGCCCGGTCGTCGTCCCCGAGCTGTTCGCGCGGATGCGCCGCGACTACCCGCTGATCGAGTTGAAAGTGGTCCATGCCGGCACCGTGCGGCTCGAGGAGTTCATCGTCGCCGGCCTCGTCGACCTGGCGCTGATGGCGGAGATTTCGCGCAGCCGGCTGATCGCCTCGACCCGGCTCGCCGAAGAGGAAATGGTGCTGGTGACACGGCCCGGCGCGCGGCCATCGGGCGTCGTCTCGGCCGAGGAGTTGAACCGCACGCCGCTGATCCTCGGCGACGGGTTGCGCGCGGCGCTCGAAATGCTGCTCGCCGGGCGCGGCATCGCCTTGCAGGTCGACACCGAGCTCAACGACCACGAAACCATCCGGCTGATGGTGCAGCAGGGTGTCGGCGCGTCGATCCTGCCGCATTCCTCGGTCTGCCGCGAATGCGCGCGCGGGGTGGCCCAAGCGCACCGTATCACCGCGTCGGGCGTCTTCCGCACCTTGGCGCTCGGCGCCGCGGCGGGCCGCGGCCCGTCCGCCGCGCGCCAGGCGGTGGCCGCGGTGGTCGTCGAGGTGCTCGGCGACATCGAAGCCAATGGCAAGCTGCGTCCGCGAATCGGCGAACCGGCGATCGCCGTCCCGGAGCCGGCCTCGGCAGGTGCTGTCGAGCGCGGCGGCTTTGGTCGTTTTCGTGCCGCTGCCGCGGTGCCGGGGGCTCGCGCGCGGCAAGCCGCTCCGTCGCCCGGCGCGGCGCGCAGAGGGTCGGGATGATCGGGTCGGGATGATCGGGTCGGGATGATCGCCCATCGGCGATCGAAGAAAATAGCGGCGGGACTGCCGCCGAACAAAATCTCCCCGGGAGGAGCAGATGACGGAACAAACCTCGGACAGCCTGTTGGCGCTGTTCGACCGGGCGCCGCTCAACCGTCGCTATTGGCGCAGTTTTGCGATCATCGCCGCCGGGTCGATGCTCGACCTGTTCGACTTTTTTATCGTCGGCTACCTGGTTGCCGAACTCGGCCCGCGCTGGCATCTGACCTATGGCCAGTCGGCGATCATTCTGCTGAGCGGCGGCATCGGCGCCATCATCAGCGCGCCGATCTGGGGCTCGCTGTCCGATTCCTGGGGGCGCAAGCGCCAGCTCGTCGCCGGCTATCTGATCTGCGCCGGCGGCGCCGGCTCGATCTCGCTGATCCCGGATCACGCCTGGCAATTGTTCGCGGCGCTGCGCTTTGTCGTCGGCTTTGGCCTGTCGGCGGCGAGCGTCCCGGCGTTGACGATGATCGTCGAGATTACGCCGACCCGGTTTCGCACCGTCGTCGCGAGCCTTGCGGTTGTGTTCCCGACCGTCGGCACCTTGCTGTCGGCGCTGACCGCGGCGACGTTGCTGTCGGCGCTGGGCTGGCGCGGCGTCGCGGCGCTGGGTGCGGCGCCGGTACTTGTAGCGGTGCTAGCCGCGTTCTTTATCCCGGAATCGGTGCGCTGGCTGATCGCCAAGGGCCGTTTTGCCGAGGCGCAGGAGTTGGTCGCGCGCCATCTCGGCGTACCGGTCGCCGCCGTTCCGCTGCCCACCGTCAGGCCGGCCAATCCGCCGCGCGGCCGGTTTTGGGATTTGTATGCCCAGCCCCGGCTGTTCTGGCTCGTGGTCTTCACGATGGGCGGAGCGGCGACCGTCGACTACGCGGTGATCCTGTGGGGACCGACGATCTTCTCGCTGTTGCTGAAGATCACCGTCGCCGAGGCAGCGCGCTATTTCGTCTTTGTCATTCTGTGCGGCATCACCGGCAAGATCGCGTTCGCGCTGATGCCGCAATGGCTCGGACGCCGCCGCTGCGGCCAGTTGCACGGGTTCGGGCTCGCCGTCACGATCGCCGTCGCCGGCTATTTTAGCGATGTCCATGTCGGCGGGTTGCCGTTGTTCATCCCGCTGTTGATGGTCGCCAATCTGTTTATGGAAGGCGGCTTCACCAATCTTGCCCCCTATGCGGTCGAGGTGTTCGGCGTGCGCCGCGGCGCGCGCGCCGCCGGGCTCAACCTCGCCTCGAACGGGTTTGGCAAGATCCTCGGCCCGGCGTCGCTTGCGATCATCGCCGGCACCGGCAATTTGTTGACCCCGCACGCGACCGAGCAGGCGATCCTTCCGGCATTTCTGTTTCTGGCGGTGTGCGCGCTTGGCATCGGCCTGGCGTTCACCTTTCTCGGCCCCGAAACGCACGGTCGGCCGCTCGCCATGGAAGATGACGAAGCCCCGGCTGAAATGCCGGCGGGAAGGACCGCTGCCGCGCGCATCGGTTCATTGTAACGTCGAGCAAACAACCACAGGCCCGCAAAGGAGCAGCCAATGCAGATCGTCGACTCGCAGATCCATCTTTGGGAAAACGCGCGGATGTCGCCGCAGCACCGCCAGATTCCGACCTACGACGTAAACGACGCGCTGAAGGAGATGGCCGAGGCCGGGGTCGACGCGGCGGTCATCCATCCGCCCAGCACCCTTGGCGAGGGACCGAACGCGCAGGCGGTCGAAGCGGTCAAGGCCCATCCCGACAAATTCTGCATCCTCGGCAATTTCGACCTGCAGGCCTCGAATCGCGAGGAGATCGTCAAGAACTGGCGGCAGCGGCCGGGCATGCTCGGCTTCCGCTTTACGTTCAACCAGCCGCATCAGGCGAGCTGGTGGTCGGACGGCTCGCTCGACTGGTTCTGGGCCGCCTGCGAGCGCGAAAAATTGCCGGTCGGCCTGATGGCTGGCGGCCATATGGCCGACCTCGCCCGCATCGCCGAGCGCCATCCCGGCCTCAAATTGCACATCGACCACCACGGCCGCGGCGGCAGTGGCGGGACCGGCACCGACGCCGCCGCCTTTGCCAATCTCGGCGACATGCTGGCGCTCGCCAAACATCCCAATGTCGCGGTCAAATTGTCGGGTGCGCCGAGCTATTCGAGCGAACCCTACCCCTACCGCAACATCCACCAATACATCCGCCGGATCTTAGACGCGTTCGGCCCGCAGCGCTGCTTCTGGGGCACCGACATCACCCGCATGCCGTGCTCCTACCGGCAATGCGTGACGATGTTCACCGAGGAGCTGCCGTGGCTCAAAGGCCGCGACCAGGAGCTCGTCATGGGCGACGCGATCTGCGACTGGCTCGGCTGGAAGCGCCCAGCAGCACAGCCGTGAGGGCCGCGTAGGGCGGATCAGCGCCGCGTAATCCGCCGCCGTTGGCGGAATGCGCTTCGCTTTTTCCGCCCTACACTTGCTCACCGTGTAGCGGTCGGGTGCCAACCGATCGCGCAACGCAGGAAATTGTAACCGAGGGCGGTGAAGGCGGCGCGCTCGCGATTGTCCTTGCCGTAGCCGTGTCCGCCGGCAGCGGGCTCATAGAAATAGGCCTCGTAGCCCATCGCTTGCAGTTTTGCCGCCATTTTGCGGGCATGACCGGGATGGACGCGATCGTCGCGCCGGCTCGTCGCGATCAGGATCGGCGGGTAATGTCGGCCGGGGACCGCGGCGTGATAGGCGGAAATTTCTTTCAGGAACTCCCAATCGTCAGGGTTGTCGGGGTCGCCGTACTCGGCGATCCAGCTCGCGCCGGCGTGTAATTTCGCATAGCGGCGCATGTCGATAAGCGGAATGGTGCAGAACAGCGCACCAAAACGCTCGGGATAGCGGGTCAGCATATTGGTGATCAGGATGCCGCCATTCGATCCGCCCTCGGCGGCAATGCGGACGGGGCGGGCCACGCCGCGCCGCACGAGATCGGCGGCGATTGCGGCAAAATCGTCATGCGACACACGCTTCCATTCCCGGCGCCCGGCGTCATGCCAGCGAGTGCCGAATTCGCCGCCGCCCCGGATATTGGCGATGACGCTGGTGCCGCCTCGTTCCAGCCAGAGCTTGCCGACGGTCGGGTTATAATAGGGCAGTTGCGAGATGCCGAACCCGCCATAGCCGGAAAGATGGACGGGCGCCTCGCCGGTTTCCCCGGACGGGCCGACCTGGGTGTAGGGAATTCGGGTGCCGTCAGCGGAGATCGCCTCGTGGCGGGTGACAACAAGGCCGGTCGGGTCGAAGGCCTGCGGTGCCCGCTTCAGGAGCTCCGGTGACGCGGCCGCCCGCACCAGGAACAGCGAGGGCGGCGTCAGCGGGTCCTGCGCGCTGGCGAGAAGATCGCCGTTCGACTCTTCTTCACGGACATCGAGCGCCCAGACATGGGCGACGCCAAGTTCAGGAAGGCCGGCGATGCGCTCGCGCGACCAGCCAGCCTCCGAGGGGACCAGCGCTTCGAACACCGGCTTCAAATCATCGAGAATCGACAGAACGAGCCGGTCGCCGGACCAGAAGAAACCTTGCAGCGCGCGCCGGTCGGCGGGCTCGAAGACCTTGGTGAAATGGCGATCACCGGTGAGAAAGGCCGCAAAGGAGATGCCCAAAAGGGTATCGGGCGGATAGCTCTCCCCACCGATAGTCCACGCCGTCCGGCGCTGGACCGCGAGCCAGCCGCGATGCCAACGCAACCAGGCATCGGTCGGAAGTTCGATCCGGGTTTTGGGTCCGCTGCGATCGCCGATCCAGACGATCGCGTCGAAAAAGCCGAGGCGTTCGGCAAACCAGATACGCTCATCCTCGGTCTCGCGGTCGGTATCGGCCCAAACTGACATATGCTCGGCGGCAGTCTCGAAGATGACCGGGGCGGCGAGCGGGTCGGTCCCCCGCCGCCACAGCCGCACCGTGCGCGCATAGCCCGAATGGGTTGCCATGCCGTCGCCCAAGGGCGAGGACAGCAATAGGGTGTCGCGATCGAGCCATTCTGCCCCGCCTTTGGCCTCCGGCAAGGAGAACCCGCTGGGGATGAAATCGCGGGAGGTCAAGTCGAATTCGCGCAGCACTCGGGCGTCGGCGCCGCCGCGCGACAGCATCAGGATGGCCCGGTCGTGACCGCCGGGGAGCGTGACGGCCCCACTCCAGATCCAGTCCTCGCCGTCCTGTGCCGCGAACGCGTCGAGATCGAGTAGGATTTCCCACTGCGGCGCATCGCTGCGAAAGCTGTCGAACGAGGTCGTGCGCCACAGCCCACGGGGATGCGCCGTATCCTTCCAGAAATTGAAGACCCGGGAGCCGCGCCGGGCGATCAGCGGGATGTTGTCGGGGCGGTCGAAGATTGCTGCGAGAATGTCGCGATCGGCGGTAAAGTGTGCATCGCCAAAGCGCGCCAAGGTCACCGCGTTCTGCGCCTCGACCCAGGCCAGCGCCCGCTCGCCGTCGACTTCTTCGAGCCACAGATACGGGTCGTCGTCGGGCGCTTCGATAGTTGGTCGCGGATCAATGATCGCCATTTTCCGGCCAGGCCTATTCCGCATCGATCAAGTGCCGCGCCGCAGCTCGGCGGCTCCGGCTCCGGCTCCGTGCTCGGGCGCCGTTGCCGATCCTCAGCCGTCGCGCGATCACGATCGGCCGATTTGGCGGCTCGTCATTCTAGCGCGCCTCGGGCCTCGTTCCATCGGCTTAAGCTGCGAGCGCCCGATACGGGCGCAGGCGCGCCAGATGCTTGGCATGCCGAGCCGCTATGCCGGCGATCGGGAGAAGGTATTTTGAACATCGCTGACACCGAGGTAACCTCGTGGTAGGGCAATCGAGGATGATGCGGATGCAGTTTGGCCTGTTCGGCAGCGCGGCGGCGCGGCGCGCCAAGGGGCCTGAAGAGGCCGAGTTCGACAGCGCCGAGGGTTTCCGCGACTTTATCGAGTACAATGTCGAGGCCGAGGCGCTCGGCTTTCACAGCAGCTTTGTCGTCGAGCACCATTTCACCGGCTACGGCCAGGTGTCGGCGACGATCAACCTGTTGACCTGGCTCGGTGCGCGCACCCGCCGGCTGCGCCTTGGAACGGCGGTCATGGTGTTGCCGTGGCACAACCCGGTATTACTGGCCGAGCAGGCGGCGACGCTCGATCTGTTGTCGGGCGGCCGGCTCGATTTTGGCATCGGCAAAGGCTATCGCTACAACGAATTCGCCGGCTTCTGCGTGGCCATAGACGAGGCCGATGCGCGCTTTGACGAAGCGCTCGGCGTGATCGTCAAGGCGTGGACCGCCGATGAGCCGTTCTCCCACCGCGGCAGGTACTGGCAATTCGACGAGATTGTCGTCGAGCCGCCGACCGCGCAACAGCCGCATCCGCCGATCTGGATGGGTGCCGGCAGCGAACGCTCGATCCGCCGCGTCGCCGCCCAGGGCTACAATCTGCTGCTCGGGCAATACGCGTCGCCCGGCGACGTGGCGAACAGCATCGCGATCTACCGATCCGAGACCGAGGCGCAAGGCCGCCCATTCGACCCGATGCAGGTTGCGGTGACGCGCGCGTTTTTTGTCTGCGACAGTCAGGCGGAGCGCGCAGCCGCCATGGAGCGCCGGCTCGCCAATCGGTTGCGCCAGCTGAAACTCGCAACGACGCCCGACGGCACCGTGCATGGCGGACCCGACCGCGCCACCGGCGATCCGCAGGCGGTCAACGAGGCGAGTGCGATGTACGGCAATCCCGATCACATCGCCGAACGGCTCGAACAATTGCGCGCCGCCGGCGCCGGTTACGTGCTGGTCAACGGCGGCGGCTCGGGCGGCGGTGTGCGCGGCCGCTTGAGCCTGCGCCGCTTCGCCCGCGAAGTGATGCCGCATTTCATCGACGCAGCGCCACAGCGCGCGGCGGTCTGATAGGCGAGGCCAATCCTAGGCTCTGTTTTTTTCGCAGTCCGGTCGGCACCGTCACCGCCGAAGCTTGGAATACGCATCGGGTAAGAGACGCGCGAGGCGCTCGCCCCAGGCGGCTTGACCCGCCGGCTCGGCGATCAAATCCTGGCGGATCTCGATCTCCACATGCGGCAGCCCGCGGCGTTCGCCATGGACGGGTACCGTAAAATCGGTCAGATCGGTCACGCGATAAGGCTCGTTTTCGCCGACAGTGAGATCGCCCTCGGCGCGCAGCAGCTCGAGCAGTGGGTGGGCGAGGCGAGCATCGCGGTTGAACAGCACCCCGACATGCCATGGCCGCGGCACCCTTCTGAACACTGGGGTGAAGCTGTGCAACGCGATCAGCACCGAGACGCGGCCCTCGGCCGCGCGCCGGTCGAGCGCGGCGGCGATGCCGTCTTGATAAGGGCGGAAGATCGCATCCCGGCGCGCCGCCCGGTTGGCTTCGCTCAGATTGCGATTGCCGGGGATTTCGGTGTCCTCGCTGATCTCGGCAATCGAGCTTGGCGCCGACGGGTCGCGGTTGCAGTCGATGACGAGCCGCGAATAGGTCTGCGCGATCAGCGCCGCATCGAGCGCCGCCGACAGCCGCTGCCCGACTTCAGCAATGCCGATGTCCCAGGCGATATGGCGACAGGTGTCGGGCTCAGCCAGCCCAAGGCGTTCGAGCCGCCGCGGGATCGCCCGCCCGCCATGGTCGCACGTCAGGAAGAAGACCGAGGCGCCCGTTTCGTTGACGAGCGTGGCCGGCTGCGGTTCGTCCGGGTCGAGCAAGGGAGGGGTCATGGAGCCGCGGAACCGAACGCGATTTTCGCGGGAGGCCGCCGGTAGGAGCGCTCGCCCCGGATTCCTGCTTCAGCGCGGATCAAGAAATCGGTCGCGGAGCAAAAAACGAAAGTTGCATCGGCATCGTGGGTGCTTCGAGACGCGTCCTTCGGACGCTCCTCAGCATGAAGCAAGTTCTTGATGGAACTCAGGGAATTCCTCATCCTGAGGAAGCCGCGGAGCGGCTGTCTCGAAGGGACGCAGGGCGCCGGTCCAGCCATTTGCCTCACACGCGCTTCAGCGGGAATGAGGACACCACAGTCGGATGAGAGGGAGAGCAATTCAATAAATCTCGGCGTAGTGGGCACAGAGTTCCGCCGGAGAGAAGCCGGCAACCTTCTCGGCCTCGACCCGCTTGAAGCGCAAATAGGCGTCGCGGTGCAATGGCCCGAACCATCGGCCGACGGCTTCGGTGGCCTCGAGATTGTCGAGCGCCTTGTCGAGCGTTTGCGGCAATGAGGCTGGTTTCGCCTCGGCTAGCGGCAGCGGCAATGAGCGCCGGATGCCGTCGGCGCCGGCGAAAAGAATAGCACCCAACGCCAGATAGGGGCTTGCCGTGGCATCGCAGGCGCGGAATTCGAGGTTGAACTGGCGCGCGATGTCGTGCCGGCTGTCCGCCGCGAACACCGGGGCGACGCGCAGGCAGGCGCCGCGGTCCTGGCGCAGCAAATCGATCATCGTCGGCGCCCAGGCATTCGGCACCAAGCGAAGATACGATACCGGGGACGGCGCGGTCACGGCAGAGATCGCCGGCAGATGATGCAGAATCCCGGCGGCGAAGTGCTGCGCCGGTTTGCCGAGGTCCATCGGTTCGCCGGGAGAATAGGTCGCCGGATGGCCGCCGCCGTCCCACAGGCTCATATGGATGTGGACGCCGCTGCCGACATTGTCGGGCAGCGGTTTTGGCGAAAAGATCGCGCGATGGCCGAGACGGTGTGCCGCGGCGCGCGCCATCTCGCGGGTGATGACCGCGTGGTCGGCGGCAACCCGCGCCGGCTGCGGCGCCACTGTGACCTCGAACTGGCGCGGCCCGTATTCGGCGAGAAAGCTGTCCGGCACCGGACCGGCGGCGCGCAGGGCGGCGATGAACGTCTCTCCGAAACTGCCCTGACGGCGAAAGGCGCCGAGCGCATAGGCGTCGCCTGGTCGATCCTCGATGCCCGTATAGAGAAATTCCTGCTCGAACGCGGCGACGAGATGGAGGCCTGCCGCGTCCTCCAATTCATGCACGGCACGGCGCAGAAAATCGCGCGGGCAGCATTCCCAAGGTTTTCCGTCGGTGGTGCAGATGTCGCCCAAAAAGAAATGCTCGATCGCCGAGCCGTCGGCGAAATCGACCCGCACCTCGGCTGCGGGGTCGGGCACGATCATCAGATCGCCGGCGGTGCCGAAAGGCGTGTCCCAGATCGGCCCCGCCGGCGACATCATCAAGTTGCTGCCAGTCCAGCCAATCCCCTTTTTGAGCCGCCCGGGCAATTCGCGCGCCGGAAAGCCCTTGCCGCGCACATGCCCCGAGATGTCACAGGTCGCGACAAAAACCAGCTCTTCGCGGATCATCGGACCCCTCGCCATCCGACCCGGCGGGGCGGCGTGCAGCGGTCGATGCCGTAATCCGCCGGAAAGTGGAAGACGCCGACCTGCATGTCATTTCCTCTGCGCGCCGGAACGATATCCCTTAGGATGGCAGAATTCCGTATGCTCGACCATGGGAGAGAGCCATGCCGGTCGCGTCCGTCCGCGGTGTCGACATCAATTACGAGGTGTTGGGCAGGCACGGCCCGTGGGTCGCGTTGCAGCCGGGCGGGCGGCGCGCGCTCTCCGGCGTCAAGCCGCTCGCCGAGAAATTGGCCGAAGCCGGCAACCGGGTGCTGATCTACGACCGCCGCAACTGCGGCGCTTCGGGCGTGTCGTTCACCGGCGATTCCGAGAACGAGGTCTGGGTGGAGGATTTGCGCGAGCTATTGATGCAACTCGACGCTCTGCCGGCGTTTATCGGCGGCAGCTCGTCGGGTTGCCGGCTGGCCCTGCTCTTGGCATTGCGCCATCCGGCGGCGGTATGCGGACTGCTGCTGTGGCGGGTCACCGGCGGTCCCTATGCGGCCGAGCGCCTCGTGCAAAATTACTACAGCCAATACATCGACATGGCGCAAAAAGGCGGCATGGCGGCAGTCTGCCAAAGCGAGCATTTCAGTGAGGTCATTGCCGCCAACCCGACCAACCGCGCCCGCCTGATGGCGGTCGAGACCAAGGATTTCATCGCCCTGATGGAGCGCTGGCGGCGCAGCTTCAATCAAGGCGCCGATCACCCGGTCATCGGGTTGAGCCCGACCGAATTGCGCTCGATGACGATGCCGGCGTGCATCGCCCCCGGCAACGACCGGGTGCATCCGCGCGGCCCCGGCCAATCCGCGCACCGGTTGTTGTCAAATGCCGAATACCATGAGGTGTTGACCGAAGACCGCCCCGACCAGGACGTCGCCACCGAAGACTGGGCGAAAAAGGAAGGACTCTTGGCCGCGATCTTTATCGACTTCCTGCGCCGCCAGCAGCGCGGCTGAGGCGAGGCGTTGAGGCAGAGAGAGGGATCCCGAACCTAATGCTCGCGGCGTTCACAGAGCCGCTCCAGCTTGTGCATGCGACGGATATATTTGAAATACCGGTTCATCGATGGCCGGAGGGATTTACGGTCGAGTTCAAAAGGACGCTTCCGTCCAAGAAGGATCGGCCTGACCCCTGGCTTTCTGGTCAAGGCAGCATCGGAGATCGCGCTGTGTAATGTCCTGGTCGCTCTCAGCCATTTTAGGAACCAATTCGGAGCGCCGGATGCGCAGAATACGGCATCGAAGTAGAGATGAGCTAAGGGGTTGAACCCGGAGGGCTCGCGCAACAGGTAGCTCCGTCGGCGCCGGCGCGAAGACGGCGCAGAGCAGCCGGCAAAGTAGACCCGGGTGGCCGGGACGGGCCCGGCCACGGGTTCCCTCGGTTATTCGGCCGCTACCGGTTCCTTGACGCCGAAGCTTGGCGTGTCGGTGCGGTCGGCAAGCGCTTCGGGGCCCTCGGTCGGCAGGTTTTCGAGCCAGTTGATCCCGGCGTCGATGTCGTTCTCCCACATCGCACGCGGCATCTCGTACAGAAATTCCACGCCGTAGCCGTTGGGGTCGTTGATGTAGACGCTGTGCGTCACGCCGTGGTTGACGCGCCAGTTGAACTTGACCCCGCGGCTCTGCAGAAAGGCGAGCTGGCGCTGCCACGCCTCGCGGCTCGGCATGGTCAGTGCGACGTGGTTGATCGCGACCTGGCTGTTGGACAATACCCAGTTGGCGGGCGGCGGCAGGTTCGGGCTTTCGACCAGCGCCACGGTATGGTGGGTCAATTGCCCGTCATTGACGGCGCTGTAGAACCGCATCTTTGGCGGGTTCGGCCGATCGGCCCGCGGGTGCAGTTCGCCGACCTGCTTGAAGCCGACGATCTCGGTCCAGAATCTGTGCGACTCGTCGATGTCGCGGACGTTCAGCACGAGATGGTTGATGCCGGACGGGCTGACTGCCTCGGCTGGAGCCGCGGGTCCATCGGAGATTGAGCTTGCCATCGTAACGCTCCCAGATTGCACGGATCAGCTGTAACCCCGCCGGCCCCACAGCGCAAGTACGGCCACGTCAGGTTACCGCTTCCCTATCTATGTCGCGCACACCTCGTGCGGTAGAGTGGCGCCGCATACGCCGCGCGGCGGGGGAATGGAGTTCGGCATCCTCGTTGCGGCTCTATTGCCAAGAGGTCGTGGCGCACTTCAAATGAGCGTGGCGACGCCGCCAGAAGAGGAGTTCGGCTGATGCCATTGTCGATCCGCCCGCTGAATCCGGTTTTTGCCGGCGAGGTGACCGGTGTCGACTGCCGCCGGCCGCTTGGCCGCGGGGAGGTCGCAGCGATCGAAGCCGGCATGGACGAATACGCCGTCCTGGTCTTTCCCGAGCAGGAACTGTCGGACGCCGAACAAATCGCCTTTACTCGTCATTTTGGCGAGCTCGAGCGCAACTCGAGGGCGGGCCACATCCGCAAGAACGAGGATCATCGGCTGGGCCCGGGCATTGCCGATTTCTCGAACCTCGACAAATCGGGCGCCCTGATGTCGGCGGAGGACCGGGTGTGGTTCTTCAAGCTCGCCGACCGGCTGTGGCATTCCGACAGCTCGTTCCGCCCGGTCCCGGCCAAGTATTCGCTATTGTCGGGCCGGGTCGTCCCGTCCTGGGGCGCCAACACCGAATTCGCCGACATGCGCGCCGCTTATGACGCGCTCGACGAGCGCACCAAGAGCGAGGTCGAGGAGCTCGTTTGCGAGCATTCGCTGATCTATTCGCGCGAGGCAATCGGCTTTACCGAACTGACGCCGGAAGAGGTCGAGGCGTTTCGGCCGGCGCGCCAGCCCTTGGTCCGCACCCACCCGGTGACCGGGCGCAAATCCTTGTTTCTCGCCGCTCATGCCGGCGCAATCCTCGGCTGGACGATCCCCGAGGCGCGGATGTTCCTGCGCGATCTCTGCGAGCACGCGACGCAGCGCGAATTTGTCTACTCGCATCAATGGCGGGCGAATGACCTCGTCATGTGGGACAACCGCACGACGATGCACCGCGCCCGCCGCTTCGATATGAGCGAGGTGCGCGACGTGCGCCGCACGACCTTGGCCGGCGACGCGGCTTTGATCGAGCAGACTGCCACCTGATGACGGGTCCAACGCGATCGGTTGAACCGTCACCCCCGCGAAAGCGGGGGTCCAGAGCTTGCCCTTGGTTCGAACACGGGGGCCACCGCTGAAGCGCTTGCGGCTCTGGATTCCCGCTTTCGCGGGAACGACGAAGAATAGGGTGTTGGGCGGCCCTGATGGGTATGTCAGCAATCGTTTGAGGAGCAAGCCCATGGCACAGCGCCAGAGCGTCAATTTCCCGGGGTTCTCGCATTCGAACCCGATCCCGAACGCGAGCCGGATCGGCAATATCATGATGACGAGCGTGATCAGCGGCGTCGATCCCGGCACCCGCAACCTGCCATCCGAACTCGACGGCCAGGTCGCCAATCTGTTCCGCCACATCCGCAGTGCCGTCGAGGCGGCAGGCGGCAGCCCGGACAACATCATCAAGATCAACTTTTACATGAAGGGCCCGGCGACCGGGCGCGCCGCGCTCAACGGCGAATGGGTCAAGATGTTTCCCGATGCAAACGCCCGGCCCGCCCGTCACACGATGGCGCTCGGCGCCGAAAGCAACGCGCTCGTCACCTGCGACTTCACCGCCGTGTTCGCCTAGCGCCCAGGGCCTTAGACACCCCTTGCCCGGACTTGATCCGGGCATCCACGTCTTAAGAAACCGGCGCGGACGAGCCGCAAAAAACGTGGATGGCCGGGTCAAGCCCGGCCAAGAACATCACCTTTTGCATCACGTCCTACCGGCAGTGCGGCATGACCTCCTTGGCAAAACGGGTCATCGAATCGCGCACCATGGCGTGGTCCATGACCCCGCCTTGGTTGAAGTAACAGATGAACTCGTCCATGCCGTAGTCGCGCTTCAGCGTCTGCACCCGGTCGATGCAGTAATCCGGATCGCCAAAGACGCCCATCTCGCGGTCCATGTCTTCGTAAGTCACCCGCTCGATGCGTGCCAGCACCTGACGGAACGCCTCGAAGCTTTTGATGTCGGCCTGGCCCAACGGCGCCAGGCGCTCCGCCGCTTCGCGCAAAAAGCGCATCAACCCCGCCTCGGTGTCGCGCCGCGCCTGCGCCCGGCTCGTCGTCACATGCACCGGAAAGGCGAGCGCGGTGTTGCCGGCGGGCAGCGTCCCGCGATAAACCGCCAGCCCCTCTTTGAGCTTGTCGGGCGGGTTGATCAGCGGGGTGGCGAAGATCGGAAACCGGCGCTGCGCCGCAAACGGAAACGTGTCGGGGCTGTTGGCGGCGATCCGCACCGGCGGATGCGGCCTCTGCACCGGCCGCGGAATCACGGTCAGCTGATCTGCCCGAAAATACTTGCCCTCGTAGGAAAAACGCTCGTTGCTCCAGGTGCCGACGATAAAGTCGAGTGCCTCGTCGAACCGCTCGCGGCTCTCCTCCTGCGGGATGCCGTAGCCGGAGTAATGCAGCGGCGCCGTGCCGCGCCCGACGCCCAACTCGAGCCGCCCATTGCTGAGGATATCGGCGGTCGCCGCGTCCTCGGCGATCTTGACCGGGTTGTGCATCGGCAGCAGGGTCACCGCCGTCCCGAGCCGAATCCGGCTCGTCCGTTGCGCCGCGGCGGCCAATACCATCAGCGGGCTCGCCAAAATCGAAAAAGCCCGGCTGAAATGCAGTTCGCCGAGCCACACGGTGTCGAATCCAAGCTCGTCGCCGAGCTCGATCTGGGCCAGGATGTCGCGATAGCGCTGCGCTTCGGTAAAGCCGCTGGCGCAGGGCAATTGGTCGAAAACCCCGAAGCGCATTCCCATTTCCCCGCAATCGGTTACCGGCCGCTGGCCGATACGCTCGCATAGCACGCGTTTACCCCCTCGGCAAGTGCACCCCCCTGGCGCAATCGTTCTTGCGGGGGAACATCGGCATTGAGGCGGGCGTCAATTGCCGACCGGGCGTGCGCACCGGATGAAGACGGTGAAGGTCTGAACCCCGCAAAGATAGTAATCGCGCTTCCGTCGGCCGGATTTTTAGTCGCCGTCGGTCAGGTAAGCGCACCACCCAACATCGCCTGTCGAGGCGCTGCCGGAAGCGCACCGGGAATTCGCGCCTTCCGACGAAACACCAGCAACAGCAAGGCGGCACAGACGATTGGACCGACCGGCGCGGAAGGACAGTAAAGACCTACAAGACAGAGCAGCATGATCGTGCGTTCGCCGGCCAGAAAGCCGCGCGACAGCCCGTCCTTGACCAGAAAAGCAGCGGCGATCGACAGAATGCAAAGATCGTAGCGCAGCACATATGGGGTGACGAGAAGCGACCCGAGGCAGAGCGTTGCGGTTTTCAGCGCGTAAACAGTCGGCTGCGCCCAGACAGTCCAAGCAAGCGATGTGCCGATGCCGGCCAATGCAACAAGCCATAGACGGAGTCGAGCGAGATCTCGACACCCGCCCGCGGGCTCAAACTCGAATTCAGATTGACCAGCGTCGTAACGAAGGCCGGCCAAGTCCGGGGCCGGAAGGCGATCGCCGCGGCGATGCCGAGCGTCACGCTCGTTGCTGCCGCGCTTGCCAGCGCCCGCCAATTGCGTGAGGCCAGCAGCGCCAGTGGGAATAGCACCCCAAACTGCGGCTTTTAGGTGAGCAGGCCGAGTAAAATCCCAGACACCCAAGGCCTGCGTTCGCGGAAAACCAATGTCAGGCCGAAGAGCCCGGCCGTCAAAAACCCGTTATAGCCGAGTTGAGCATTCTTCAGGACCGGCGCCGACGCCATCGCTGCTACCAACGCCGAGGGCATCGGCAGAGGCGCCAACGCCAAAAGCAAGACCGGCGGATTGGGCGAATTCGGGTGCCCATGTGTGCCAAGAGATGGGCTCGTCGCTGCAAACCCATTTGTTGAGCTATTGGGTGCGTGATAAGCAGCAATTCACCCTCGAGGAAGCCGTGCGCATGCTGACCTTCGACAATGCCTCTGCCTGGGAACTTGACGATCGCGGCCTCTTACGCGCCGGCTACGCAGCCGATCTCGTCGTCTTCGACGAGGCACGGACCAAGCCGTGCCTGCCGACCGTGGAGCAGGATCTGCCGGGTGGCGCGGGCCGGCTCGTGCAAAAGGCCGACGGCATCGCCGCGACGATCGTCAACGGCGCCGTCGCGGTCGAAAACGGCGAAGCCACCGGCCGCTCTGCCGGAATCGTGCTGAAAGGTCGCCTTGCCGCCTAGGCCAGGCTGCAACCGTTCGCCCGCGAAACTCAGACCCCAGCGAAACTCACCACTTGTTGCGCAACTCGCGCAGCTTCAGGAACACGGTCTTCGCGTCGGGGTTAGCGGGCAGATCGGGGAATGCCTCGCGCAGCCGCCG
>Ga0210395_10000421_pt1 | contig 33396 bp, 23 predicted proteins | sample IncBWH4OmetaG_FD_150861 | JGI IMG/M metagenome (GOLD analysis project Ga0210395, IMG submission 150861) | Forest soil microbial communities from Barre Woods Harvard Forest LTER site, Petersham, Massachusetts, United States - Inc-BW-H-4-O ... | reverse complement strand
CGACCTATCGCGGCCACGGCGGCGACCGCGGCGAAGCGTATTACGCGCACCCGGCCAATGCCGGACCGCATCCCGGCGTCGTCGTGATCCATCACATGCCGGGCTGGGACGAATGGACCTGCGAGGTCGCGCGCAAATTCGCCCATCACGGCTATGCCGCGGTGGCGCCGAGCCTTTATTTCCGGGTCGGCGACGGCGCCCAGGAGGAGGTCGTCAGCAAGGTGCGCGAGGGCGGCGGCGTCCCCGACGAGCAGATGCTCGGCGACGTAACCGGCGCCATCGATTTCCTGCGCTCGCAGCCGCATGCCAGCGGCAAGGTCGGCGTCATCGGCTTCTGCTCAGGCGGCCGGCAGACCTATCTCGTCGCGGCCAAGCTCTCGCACCTGATCCAGGGGGCGGTCGACTGCTGGGGCGGCAACGTCATCGTCGACGACAAGTCGCGGCTGACCAAGGCCCAGCCGACGGCTCCGATCGAATTTACCGAAGGCATCAATTGCCCGCTCCTCGGCCTCTTCGGCAATGAAGACCCGAACCCGTCGGCCGATCAGGTCAACCGCACCGAGGCGGAGCTGAAAAAGCACGGCAAGAATTATGAGTTCCACCGCTATGACGGCGCCGGTCATGCGTTCTTTGCGCATTATCGCCCGAATTACCGGCCGGAACAGGCAGTCGACGGCTGGCACAAGGTCTTTGCCTTCTTCCACAAGAACCTCGGCGCGCCTCGCACCTAATTAACGCTGGCGCCCAGCCGGCCGGCCGATGATCGACGCGGCCATCGTCGGTCTCGGCCGCTGGGGCCGGACCTTGGTCGAGGCTGTTCAGGGCGCGAGCAGCCGGCTGCGGTTTACCCGGGCTGTCGTTCGCAGACCTGGAGCGCATCTCGATTTCGTGGCGAAGCACGGGCTCGCCATCGCTGACGATCTTGCGACGGCGCTGACGGACCCGAGCATTGACGCGGTCGTGTTGGCGACACCGCATTCGCTGCACTGTGGCCAAATTCTCGCCGCCGCCGCAGCGGGCAAGCATGTCTTTTGCGAAAAGCCGCTGACCTTGACCAAGGCCGAAGCATTGCGGGCAACCAGCGCCTGCGAGGCTGCGGGTGTGGTGCTCGGCGTCGGCACCGACAAGCGGTTTTACCCGGCGTTGCGCGCGCTCGCGCGGCTGGTCGAGGATGACGAACTCGGACGCATCCTTCATGTCGAAGCGCATTTCAGCAACGAGGTCGCCGGCTCGTTCTCGGAATGGCGATTTTCCGCCAAGGAGTCGCCGGCCGGCGGGTTGACCGGGACCGGGATTCACATGCTCGACGCGCTGGTCGGGCTGGCGGGGCCGGTGCGCCGGGTACAGGCGCTGCTGTTGTCGCACAAGCCGCCGCCCGATCCGCTCGACAGCCTTTCGGTGTTGCTCGAATTCGCCTCCGGAGTCAGCGGCACGCTGGCGGCGGTGCGGTCGACGCCGATGTTTACCCGCGTCCATGCCTTTGGCCGGCACGCTTCGGCCGAGGTGCTGGGGCGCACCGACCTCGTGCTGCGCTAGAGCGGGGCGGAACCCCAGCAGCTGAGGTTTGCACCCGCCGACTCGGTCCGCGTCAACCTCGAAGCCTTTGCCGACGCGGCCGCTGGGGGCGCGCCGTATCCGATCCCGACGCCGCAAATTCTCGCCGCCGTCGCCGCGTTCGAAGCCGTCGTCAACGCGGTCAAATGCGACGGACGAGTCGTGGAGGTCTGAATTCGCTGGCTCTCCCAATGGCGTTTAAGCCTGACTATTAACTGTTTACCCTCTTTCGAGCCGGGAATGATTGCGCGCGCCGAACGGCGCTGGCATGTCACTGGACGATGAATGAGTCAGGGCGGGTTCCCGGCGGTTCGACGACGATCGCGCTCTCGGCGCCTTTTCGCCCCGGTCGCTGCGCCCGGTGGGCATGCGCCTACGCCTTGGCCGTCATCTATGTCAGCGTCGTCCCTGGCCCCTTCGGCTTAACCTTCGTCCCGCGCGACCCGGCGGCCGCTTGGCGAATGCTGCTGGCGACGCCTTATTTGGTGACCGGCTCCGACCAGCGCCCCGATTGGATGGCGAACCTGATCATGCTGATCCCGCTCGGTTTTCTGGCGGGCGGCGCGCTGTGGCCGGAGCGCGGAGCCTTTCGGCGCGTGGCGGCGGCAGGTGCGGCATTGCTCGGATGTATCATCTTCGTCGTTTTGGTCAAATACTTACAACTGTTTTTCCCGCCGCGCACGGTATCGCTGAATTACTTTATCGCGCAGAGCCTTGGTTCGCTCATTGGCGTGGCGCTCTTCTGCCTGTTTCGCGGTCGTCTCACAGCGCTGAGAGCAGACCTGGCGGGCCGGGGCGATCGTCCGATGATCGCTCTCTGCAGCCTCTATGTCGTGGGCTGGCTGCTTTTTCTTCTGTTTCCGTTCGATGTTGTACTGAGCGGCGAGGATCTGCGGGCGCGGGCCGCTGTTCTGCCGCAGCTGTTGCTGTCATGGCCGGGGGCGAAGTTGCCGCTTGGCCTGCGCCTGGCAATACCTTTGGCGGAGGTGGCCGCGACGATCCCGATCGGGGTATGGCTGGCTTTGCTGCGCCGGAATTGGCCTCTTTTCAGGATTGCGCTCACCGGGCTTCTGATGATGTCGGCTGCGACTGTCGCAGGCGTGTTATTGCTCGACGCGACCCCCTCCGTCGCCGGCCTCGTTTTTCGGACCGTCGGCATCGTCCTTGGCGGCATGCTAGCGCGGCGCCTGGCCGGCAGCGATCCCGGCCGGTGGCACGATCGACTTGCGCGGCTGGTGCCGGGGCTGATTGCGCCCTATGTGGTCGCCGTACTTTACGTCAAGAATTTGTTGTCGCTTGACTGGCGGACGATGCCGGAGGCGCTGGCAGCGCTTGATTGGCGCGGGCTTCTGCCATTTTTCAACGACTACATCGTCTCCAAGGAGCACGCGGCGCTGAGCGTCGCCTTCGAACTGATCTGCTATGGCCCGATCGGGGTGATGATCGCGCTGCGGCGCGGCGGCGGGCGCGTTTCCATCTGGCTCGCGGCGGCGGCGGCCCTGGTGTTCTCGATCGCGGTCGAACTCGGTCGTTGGCTCAGGCCGGGGCTGCAGCCCGACTTCAGCGACCCGATTGTCGCCGCCGTTGGCGCCGGGCTCGCCGTCAACCTGACGGCGCTGTTTTGGCGTGCCGCGGCGGCCCGACCCGCTGCCGCAATCGGAATCGGTGCGCGGGAGCGAGGCGGCGCGAGCCGGGGCGGACAGATCTTGGGCACTACTTCCAGGGCGGCTGACCGCCGGAGCCGAAAGCCCCTTTGTTAGCGGCGACTGCGCGGTTTCCAGGGCCGTTTGGCGGCCGTCGGGGCGGGCCGATGCGGTCGACTTCACAGCGTCTTTGTCTCGGGCTTGGCGTCGGCGGGCGGATTGGCCACATTAGCGCTCGACCAGACCGGGGAATACGATGGCGAGCGAGACGGCAATAGCCTCAGCGGGGCGCGACTTTATCCGCGACATCATCGAGACCGATCTCGACACCGGGCGGACGAGCGAAGTCGTAACCCGGTTTCCGCCTGAACCGAACGGCTACCTTCATATCGGCCATGCCAAGGCGATCTGCCTCAATTTCGGCGTCGCCCAGGAATATGGCGGTCGTTGCCATCTGCGGTTCGACGACACCAACCCGACCAGGGAGGAGCAGGAATACATCGACGCGATCGAACGCGATGTCCGATGGCTCGGCTTCGACTGGGGCCGGCATCTCCATCATGCATCCGATTATTTTGAGCAGCTCTACGACTGGGCCGAGCATCTGATCCGCGCTGGCAAAGCCTATATCGATGACCTGCCGGCCGAGGAGATGCGGGCAATGCGCGGAAGTTTGACCGAGCCCGGCCGCGACAGCCCCTATCGCGGGCGCGGCGTCGAGGAGAATCTGGATCTGTTCCGGCGCATGCGCGCTGGCAAATTTCCAAACGGCGCGCGCGTGTTGCGAGCCAAGATCGACATGGCTTCGGGAAACATCAATCTGCGCGACCCGGTGCTGTACCGGATTCTGCACACAGCACATCCGCGCACCGCCAGCAAGTGGTGCATCTATCCGAGCTATGACTTCGCGCACGGCCAATCGGACGCGATTGAGGGGGTGACCCATTCGTTGTGCACATTGGAATTTGAGGATCACCGTCCGCTTTACGACTGGCTGTTGGACAACTTGCCGGTGCCGTCGCGGCCGCGGCAATACGAGTTTGCGCGGCTCAACATCAATTATACGGTCCTCTCGAAGCGGTTTTTGACCGAACTGGTGCGTCAGGGCCGGGTCGACGGCTGGGACGACCCGCGGATGCCGACCTTGGCCGGGCTGCGGCGGCGCGGCGTGCCGGCGGCGGCGATCCGCGATTTCGCCCGCCGGGTCGGTGTCGCGCGCGCCAACAGCCTCGTCGATGTCGGCATGTTCGAACACGCGGTGCGCGAACATCTGAACCGGGTCGCGGCTCGGCGGATGGCGGTGCTGAGCCCGTTGAAGCTGGTCATCGCAAACTATCCCGAAGGTACCAGCGAGGAACTCGACGCCGTCAACAATCCGGCCGATCCCGCCGCCGGCACTCGGCGGGTTCCATTCAGCCGCGTGCTTTACATCGAGCGCGACGATTTCATGGAGAACCCGGCGAATAAATTCTTTCGGCTGGCGCCGGGGCGTGAGGTGCGCCTGCGCTACGCCTATTTTATAACCTGCCACGAGGTCGTGAAGGATGCGGCGGGCGAGATCGTCGAGCTGATTTGCAGCTATGATCCGGCGACGCGCGGCGGCAACGCGCCCGATGGGCGCAAAGTGCCGGCGACGCTGCACTGGGTCACGGCGGCACACTCATTACCGGCGGAGATCCGCCTTTACAACCCGCTTTTCACCCGTCCCGATCCCGGCGCCGGCGGCGATTTTTTTGCCGACCTCAACCCGAATTCGCGCGAAACATTGACCGGGAGCCGTATCGAACCCGGGCTCGCCGTGGCGAGTGTCGGCGAAGCGGTGCAATTCGAGCGCCAGGGTTATTTTTGCCCCGACCCGGATTCACAGCCGGGCCGTCTCGTCTTCAACCGCACCGTCGGCTTGCGCGACAGCTGGACCAAAATACAGACGAACGGTTGATCGCGATCGGCGGCGCAAGCGAGGCAAGGCGGAGAGCCAGCGGCGCGAAATGTTCGGCAGGACGATGCGAGCGGCGCTGGCCGCGCGCCGGGCGGGCCACCCGTCGGCGAATTCTCCGGCCGTCAGCTGTGCTTGATATCCGCCAGCAGCTTTACCGCGTTGGGTTTGTCGGCAAAAGCAGCCCCCGAGCCGAGCAGCTTTTCGAGCATGGTTTGAGCATCGGCGGCGCGCCCGGAGCGATTGAGCGCTACGGCGAGGTGGTATGCGATCGCCGGATCGGCGGGGGCTGAGACATTCGCGGCGGTCAGATAGGTTACCGCTTTGCCGGCATCACCTTCGGCAAGCAGGATCCACCCCAGGGTATCGTCGATCTGCGCGGCATTCGGTGCTGCCGCCACAGCCCGCTCCGCCAGTTCCCGCGCCTTGTTCAAATCGCCCTTCTGCTGATAGAGCCAGGCGAGGTTGTTCAAGGTGGCTGGGTCAACCGGGTGCGCGTCGAGTATCTTGGTGTATTGGACGATCGCCGCACTATAATTCTTGTTTTCGAGATACATCGACGCCAAGGCCGAACCGACGACGTAGTTGGTTGGATCGTTCGTCAGGCGCGCGCTCAACAGCGTCTCGGCCTTGTCGACGCTGCCGGTGCGGCTATAGAGCCGGGCCAGCGCGGTGATCAAGCCATCGTTTTTCGGCTTGTCCGCAAGGTCGCGTTCGAGCAGTCCAATCGCCTCCTTGCTGCGCCCCGCCTGATCCAACAGCGCAGCCGACACCAGATCGTAGAGGATGTTGTCGGGGTCGTTCCTGGCGAGGTCGCGCGCTTTGGCCAATCCGGCGTCGACGCCGCCGATTTCGCCCGCCACCCGGATCAGGTCGGCCTTGATCGTCGGGTTCTGCGGGGCGCGGTTGAGCGCCGCCTGCAATACAGACTGGGCTTCAACATAGTTTTTCGCCTTGTTCAAGGCGGCGACGTAGCGCGACAGGATGTCCATCGAGTTGGGAGCGAGCTGATAGGCGCGCTTGTATGTGGCCAACCCGCTTTGCAGGTCGCCGGCGGCAATTTGGGCGCGGGCTTGCACGTCGAGAACCTCGACATTTGACGGGAATTTGGCGGCGAGGCCGTCAGCGGTCGACGTGGCGTTTTTCCAGTCCTGGCGCACCAGGTAAAGGTTGACGAGCTTGACCCCGGGAGCGGCGTCCTGGGGCGCCGCGGCGTTGGCGCGATTGATCTCGTCGACCGCTTCCGCCCATTTCTTTTCGGCGATCGAGACGTCGGCGAGGCCAAGCAGCCCAGTAACGTCGTCCGGCTTTTGCGCCAACAAATCGGCGTATACTTTTCTCGCATCGGCGGTGCGACCGGTCGCCAAATAAAGCGGCCCGAGCACCACGCTGAGCCCGGCGTCTTTGGGATCGGCTTTCGATCGGCTGGTCAGCACCGCTTCGGCTTTGCCGAAATGTCCGGTGCGGATGTAGACGCGGGCCAGCGCCACGGCCAGCGCGTCGTCGGTCGGCCGCGCCGCCAGCGCTTTTTCGAGCAGCGCTGTGGCGTCGTCCCAGCGTCCGGCATCCTCGTAAACCTGGCTTGCTACGATCGGATAGGCGTTATTGTTCGGGTCATCCTTGGCATAGAGATTTGCTCTGGAAACCGCGGCGTCGACGCCGTCGAGCTGGGCCGTCACCTGCACGAGGTCGGCCTTCAGCGCGCTGTTCTTGGGGTCGCGATCGATCGCGTCGTTGAGGGTGCCGCTTGCCTCGCGGTAATCGCCGGCGGAGGCGAGCAAAGCGAGGTAGCGCGCCAGCAGCGGTTTTGAGCCGGGCGCCAACGCGTGCGCCCGCTTGTAGCTTGCGATGGCGCCGGCGCTGTCGCCAGCCCCGAGCTGGGCCTGCGCCTGCGCCTCGAGGATATTGAGGTCGGAGGGAAATTGGGCGTCGAGCGCGCCCGCCACCGCCTTGGCGTCGGCCCAATCCTGCTGCAACTCGTAGACGCGCACCAGCGCCAGCCCCGGCGCCGGGTCGTTGGGAGTGGCAGTCCGCGCGCGATTGATGTAATCGATCGCTTCCGGCCACTTCTTTTGGATCACGGCAACGTTCGCCAAGCCGAGCAGAGCGACTTCGTCATCCGATTTTTTCGCTAGCGCTTGCTGATACAGTTTCTTGGCATCGTCGACGCGCCCGGCCGACAGGTAAAGCGCCGACAAATCGCTGCTCGCCGGGGCGAAATTCGGGTTTGCCGCGAGCGCGGCGCGAAACGCGGTTTCCGCCCCCGACACGTCCTTTTGCGCAGCTTTGACCATCCCCGACAGGGTCTGGTAGAGCGGATTGTTGGCGTCGCGCTTGACCAATGCGGCGGCAACCTGGGCGGCTTGGTCGAGCTCGCCGGCACGCAGTCGCGCCAATACCAGGGTTGGGCCGGCCACCGGGGCACCGGTCTCGGTGTCGAATACCCGTTCGAGTTCCGCCAGGCCTTCTTTGCCTTGTCCGGCGCCGATCTCCGAGATCGCCATACGCGTCTCGATCGTCGGGTTATGGGGGTCGATCGCGGCCGCCTTGTTAAATTCCTGAAGCGCCAGTTCGGGCTTGCCGCTGGCCATGTAGGCGTTGCCGAGCAGGGTCAGGGTCTCCGCATCGGCTCCGGGCTTGGCGGCGACCGGCTCTAAATAGCTGATCGCGCGCCCCGGAGCGCGCTGGCGCAAGGCCGCCGCCGCGGCGAGGCGCACCGCCCGGCGGTCGCCCGGAGCCACCGCCAGGTACCTGCCGAGGATCGTTTCGGCCTGGGCGTATTCCCCAAGCGCGAATTTGGTCGCGCCCTGCAGGTAATACCCGGCCGGATAACGCGAGAACATTGGCGACAAGCGATCAAACAGTCGGTCGGCAGCAGCGTATTGCTGCTGTTTGGCGTCTTCGAGGCCGCGCAGGTAATTGCCCATGAAGATGTCGGGATTGGCTTTAAGAATCGGGTCGAGATCCTCGTCGGCGGCCTTGTATTTGCCCTCGGCGATGTTGAGGCTGGCGCGGCTCAGGAGCACCGCGACATTCTTTGGGTCGATCTTGAGAGCCGCGTCGAAATCGTTCATCGCGGCCTGCGTATCCCCTCGGGAGCGCGCCAATTCCCCCTTCACTTGCAGTGCCTCGCCCGAGCGCGGATCGGAAGACAGCACGGCGTCGAGCAGCTTGTTCGCGTCGGCCGGTTTGCTGACCGCCAGCAGCCGCGCCATGGCGATCTTTGGCGCCGCCGCATTCGGATCGAGCCTGATTGCGTCCTGCATCAGGGTTTGGGCTTTGGCGTTGTCGCGCAGACCTGCCGCCGCCATGCCGAGCGCCCAGCGCACCTGACTTTCCAGAGCGGCGGGGCGGTTGCCGGGCTGGACCAGGTCGGCAAGATCGGTGAACTTGCCCTGGCGCAGCAAAGCCTGATCGAGAACCGGCAGGTAGTCGGCCTCGGCGCCATTGTGCTCGCGCGCCGCGCGCGCCTCACGCTCGGCCGAAACCGGATCGCCGAGCTGCAGGTAGACGCGGGCGAGGCGGGAGCGCAGCTTTGCATCGTCCGGCGCGTCGCGCACCGCGTTTTGCAGCTCGATCGCGGCGGCCCGCAAATTGCCGCTGGCGATGTCCTGGTCGGCCTCTTTTACCGCAGCGGACGGATCGGCGGCATCGGCCATGGGAGCGGCGGCGATCAGCGCCGCTATGCCAAACGCTGCGCAAAAACCCGAAAAACGGCGGCGCGCCTGAGGCATTGTCAATCCCTTCTTCCCTGCCCGGCGTTCACCCGTCGACGCCGAGCTGGTGCTGCTGCATCAAATCGTAAAGTGTGGGCCGGCTGATCCCGAGCAATTTGGCCGCTTTCGACAGGTTCGCGCCGGCCTGGGTCAACGCCAGCTGGATGACCTCGCGCTCGGCGCGCGCGCGGGCGGCGCGAATATCGAGCGATTTGCCTTCGTCCTCGCCAGCCGCGAGGTCGAGGTCCGCAGCGGAGACCAGTGGCCCCTCGGTCATCACCACGGCGCGCTTTACCCTGTTCTCGAGCTCGCGCACATTGCCGGGCCACGAATAATCCCTGATCGCAGCGAGTGCGGAACCAGCCAGGCCGCGCGCGGTGCGACCATATTCCGCGGCGAAGCGCCGCAAAAAAAAGCTGGCAAGCACGATCGCGTCCGCCGGCCGGTCGCGCAGCGCCGGAACCCGCACCGTCACCTCGTTGAGTCGATAGTACAAATCTTCGCGAAAGCGCCCCTCGGCCATCATCCGGTCGAGGTCCTGATTGGTGGCGCAGACGATCCGTACATCGACCTGAACCGGGCGGCGCCCGCCGATCCGCTCGACGATCTGGTCCTGCAAAAAGCGCAGCAATTTGACCTGCATCGGCAGCGGCACGTCGCCGATCTCATCGAGAAACAGCGTGCCTTGATGAGCGCCTTCGATCCGTCCGATGTTTTGTCTAAGAGCACCGGTGAATGCGCCCTTTTCATGGCCGAACAGCTCGCTTTCGAGCAATGTCTCGGGAATTGCCGCACAATTGATCGGGACAAAGGGGCCGTTCGCCCGCGGGCTGAGCTTATGGATCGCGTGGGCGAGCAGTTCCTTGCCGGTGCCGCTTTCACCGAGCAACAGAACCGCCACATCCGTCGGCGACAGCTTTTCGATGTTGCGCAGCACCCGCAGCATCTCCGGACTGGTGGCGATGATGCCGTCGACCGGCGAGCCGGTCGCGGCGTCGGTCAGCCGGCGGTTCTCGGCCTCGAGATCGAACATCTGCTCGGCGCGGCCGACGATCATCCGCAGAACCTCGATGTCGATCGGCTTCTGATAGAAATCGTAGGCGCCGAGCGCGATCGCGCGCAGAGCGTGCTCGCGGGTTTCGTTGCCGGTAGCGATGATCACCTTGGTTGCGGGGGCCAGTTCGCGGATTTCGGACAATGTCGCCAAGCCCTCCGACGCGCCGTCGGGATCCGGCGGCAGGCCAAGATCGAGGATCGCAACCGGCACCGGATGCCCGCGCAATAGCGCGATCGCTTCGTGACGGTTGGCGGCGGCTTGCACCTTGTGCTCGGAGAATGCCCAGCGCAGCTGCCGCAAGAGTCCGCTGTCGTCGTCGACGATCAGCAGCGACTTGGCGGCGGCGGGCGTCGTGACGTTCATGCCGCAGCAGAGGGTCTGGCCGGCTCGCGGTTCTCGACGAGCGGCAGAATGATGCGCATTGTCGTACCCGCCCCTGGCCGCGAGATCACCTCGATGTCGCCCCCCGCCGTGCGGATCAGCTCGCGGGTCTGAAACGCGCCGATGCCGTAGCCGCCCGATTTCGTCGACCGGAACGGCAGAAACAACTCGTTGCGGATAAAGGCCTCGTCCATGCCGATGCCGCGATCGACGACGTCGATCAGAAACCGCCCCGAGCTGCGGCGAGTGCGAACGACGACGCGATCGCCCGCCGCCGACGCGTCGAGTGCGTTTTGCACGAGATGGGTGAGCGCCGAGCGCAGCCTGTCCGCGGCGAGAGCCACACTGCACCCCTCGGCATCGCTGTCGGTTTCCGCCGCGACCGAGAATTCCGCCGCCACCGCGGCGACAATCGCGGCGGGGTCAACGGGATGCGGCGCCGCCGCGCCGTCGGCCTTGAGTTGGCTCAGCAGGTGGTTCATCCGCGCCACCGAATCCTCGACCGTCTTGAGCATGTCGCGTTGAAACTCGGGGTTGTCGATATAGCGCCGCGCATTGGTCACGATCAGGCCAAGCTGGCTGGCGAGGTTCTTGATGTCGTGCACGACGAACGCAAAGCGTTTGCTGTATTCGGTCAACAGTTCGGAATCGCGCAGGCCTTTGGTCGAACGCTCTTCGGCGAGATAGCTGGCGGCTTGGCGGCCGGCGGCGCGCAGCAGGTCGAAAGCCTCCCACTCGAGCGCCACCGGATGCGTCGGCCGATCGAGCACGACGAAGCCAACGATTTCATGACGGTGCGACAACGGCACCGCCAGCCAGGCCCGTGGCGAGGCGAAGCCCCAGCCTTCGCTCGCCGGGTCGCTCGGACATTCCTGGATCCACCCGCCGTCGCGGAACCCGGCGAGAAACAAATCGTCGATCGTCACGGTGGCCCCATGTTCGCTCCGCGCGCGCCACGCTGCGGTGGGGCGGTACCCGACCCCGGGACTCGCCGACCACAGCATCCCGGCTGGGCTGTCGACGAATTCGGCAAGCGCGCGGATGATCCTTACTTGCAATTCCTCCGCCTGCCGGGGTTCGGAAACGAGATCGATGAATTTGAGCCATTCGATGCGATAATCGTAGCGATGGGTGAAGAAATTCTTGGAGATCAGAGATTTGAGCCGCTGCCGGAAGCTTCCGGAAGAAAGCACCGTGGCCAGCACGACGATGCTGCCGAACAACATCGCCAATTGCAGAACGAGCCCCCAAGCGCCGCCGAACCCGCGCAGCAGCATGGCGACGACGGCGACCGCCAGCAGAAAGCAGCCGCTGGCCAACAGGGTCGCCGTATGCAGCACCACTTGGCGAGACACATGGATGTCGACCCGCCATTCGCGATTGCGCGCCATCGCCAGCGCCAATAGCGGCGCCATAAAGGCCGCGGCGATGGCGCGGCCGAGCGCCAAACCCGGATCGACACGGCCGAGGGTGATAAAAGCGTCCGAGAACAAAAAAAGCTCATAGGCAAAGAGCAAGCCCAGAGCCAGACAGACCGGCCAAACATGCCAGCGCCGCAGCGGATCGGTGTTGCGCCACAGGTTTTCAACCGTCAGCAGGCCCAAGACGCCAAAGCCGATGCGCATCAGCACCTGCGCGTAAACCTCCCAGGCGCCAAAGCCGACGAGCAGAACGCAAACATCGACCGCGACGGCGACGCTGCAGAAGAGCGCCGACGCCGCAAGGTAGCGCCGGCCGAGCGCCGCGCCGTCGCTTGCCCCGGCCGCGACCAGCGAAACCGCGAACATCAGCCAAGCCGACAGCCGGACACTGTCGAGCACGCCCAAGACAGCGACCGGGACCAATCCCGACGACGCCGTGGCCCCGGCCCATACCGCCGAAGCCAGACAGCAGCCGATAATCGCGGTGCCGGTCCGGCTCGTCCGCCCGCGCAATATCATCAGGCCGATGATCAGGATGAACGCCAGCGCGCATCCCGAATAGACCGTTTCGACGACGATCCTGGCCAGCGTCGTTATCCTATCTTGCCCCGTGATTCCAAAAAATCACCCGGGCAGTCTGAAGAAGAATTACAAAATCGAGAAAGATACTGCGGTTTTTGACATAATAGAGATCGTACGAAAGCTTGCATCGTGCGTCCTCTATCGAGGCGCCGTAAGGGTAGTTGATCTGCGCCCAGCCGGTAATACCCGGCCGCACCCAGTGCCGCTCGTGATAATAGGGAATGACCGCGGCAAGGTTGGCGACGAAATGGGGGCGCTCCGGGCGCGGACCGACAAAGCTCATATCGCCGCGCAGCACGTTCAGAATTTGCGTCAGTTCGTCGATCCGCAGCTTGCGGATGACGGCGCCGACGCGGGTGACGCGCGGATCGCCTTTGGCGGCCCATTGCGGACCGCTTTCCCGTTCGGCATCGGCCTGCATGCTGCGGAATTTGAGGATCGTGAACATACGGCCGCGATAGCCGACGCGTTCCTGGCGATAAAGGATCGGCCCTGGGCTGTCGAGTTTGATCAAGCAGGCGGTGACCAGCAGCAGCGGCGCCGAAAACACCAGAAGCAAAAGACTGACGACGATGTCGAAAGCGCGCTTCAGCAATTCGTCAAAGAGGCCGCAGCGAAAGCCGTCGGAATAGAACAGCCAGCTCGGCCGCAGCGCCTCGAGATCGACCGTCCGCGTCTCGCGCTCCCAAAAATCGAGGAATTCGGTGACGCGGATTCCGGCGAGCTTGCAATGCAGCAGCTGGCGCACCGGCAGGCCGCGCCGGTCGTCGGTGGCGACGATGATCTCGCTGGCCCCGAGCTGACAGCCGAGATCGGCGAGCGCGTCGGCCCCGGCCTCCGGCCAGTCGACGGCGTTGGCGCTGCTGACAGCACCACGCTCGCCCGGCATTCGGATAAACGAGACCGGGACGAAATGTTGGTTTGCCCCGTTTTTGACCAGGTCGGCGATACGCGCCGCCTGGGTGCCGTTGCCGAGGACGGCGATGCGCCGTTTCAGCAAGCCGCGGCCGAGGGTGATCAGAAAAGCGCCGCGGGTCAGCGAAATGCAGGCGAGCCAGATCAACGTCGCCTTCAGCGGCAGGTTGCTGTTATCGGGCAGATGCTGAAGCCCCGCTCGCCAATAAGTCGCCGAGGCCAGCACCAGCATCAGCACGAGCACGAAGGCGACGGCGATCTTGCTGAGCAGCGAGCGGAAATCGACAAAGCTCTGTTCGCCGTAGAGACCGACCGAGACCATGGTCGCGACCGCGGCCACCGACAAGCCCGCGGCAAGCTGGGCCGGGAGGCGCGTGACGCCAAATACCAGCGGGGTAGTCCCCCCCGACTGAGACAGCATCTGGTAAAATGCGCCAGTGATCAGCAGGGCGTCCAACGACACCAGCAGCACGACCGAAACAGGGACAAAATGTCTGAACAGTCTGAGCTGCATCACAAATTGAAATTTCGTTAATAACGCCGGTCGTCGTGGCGGGACGGCCCCGTCCGTAGCGCACGAGTATAATAACCGCAAACGGCGCAGCCGTCCAGTAGAACGCGCTGTCTAGCGGTTTCGACCATTCCGCGAACGATCGGAGCCCGCGGCGACAAGCCGGTTCTCGGCCGGCACGCGCGCCCGTCAGTCGGCGGCGCTCCTGCGATCCGCCGGAGCCATGTTCCCGGTTCGCGTCGGGTCGGCCTCGCCGGCGCCGGCGAGCATATCGCGATGGCGCGCGAAGATGTCGCGGATCCAGTCGATGACGGCGCGCACGCAAGCCGCCCGGCGCAGATCGCGATGGACGATGACCCAGTAGTCGGCGGCGAGTTCCGGCACCGGATCGGTGGCGCGCTCGAGGAGCGGGTCGCTGTCGCCGGCGAAGCACGGCAACAGCCCGATGCCGACGCCGGCGCGTATCGCTTCGACCCGCATCGCCAGATTGGAAGCGCGCAAAACCACACGCCCGCCCGAATTGCGGATTTGCTGGTCGAGCCAGCGCGCGCTGACGTAATGGGCCTGCTCTTCGGTATAGGTGATCCACGACGCGCCGCGCTGGGGGCCGCGGACGGGCTCGCCGCCGTCGCGGCGGCGATAAAGCGCGCCGGCGATGGCGCCGACCTTTGCGACGACCAGATTGCCGGCCTCGGGTACGCCGTGGCGCAGCGCCAGATCGGCGTCGCGGCGCGCGAGGTTCGCGGTTTGCGGCGACTCGACGAGCTCGAGGATGATCCCCGGCGGCAGACCGTCCTTCCCCGCGCGGCCGCAATGGCGGGCGAGCAGGCTCTCGGCCCATTCCCCGACCGAAACGCGGACCGTGCCGCTCAACGTCGGAGAGCCGGCGACGCGGCGCCGTTCAAGCGCCAGCGCCGCGCTTTCGAGCCGCTCGGCGGCAGCGACCAAGGCCTCGCCGGCGGGGTTGAGGCGCAAACCGTCGGGCAGGCGGTCGAACAATGTCGGACCACCGAACGTCTGTTCGAATGCCGCGAGCCGCCGACCGACCGTGGGTTGGCTCAAGCCGAGCGCCCGGCCGGCCGCGCGCAACGACCCGTGACGGGCAACAGCGAGAAACACGCGAGCGTCGTCCCAATCGATCGAGCCGGACCCGTTGACAGCAACCATGATACTGTTCCGTATCACTGCTAGTCGAATTTGTCGAGTCGTGAAACTCAGACGTACCGGTAGGATAAGGCGTCTCGGGTCGCGCGCACCCGGTTGCGCTCTTATGCGTAAGCTGCTCTCGATTGCGCCGATGCCGACGGCGATTGCCGGCAGGGAGAAACCAAGATGTATTTTGACCGACGCCTGTGGGAGTTGACGCGCGGGCTGCGCGGCTGGATCGCCTTTGCGATCCTGCTGGGACTCGTCGCCTCGGTGGTGGGCATCGCCCGCTTCGTGATCCTCGGCGTGCTGCTGTCGCATGTCTTCAGCGGTCGCGGTTTTCTCGCGATAGCGCTGCCGGCGGTTGGCGTCGCGGCGGCGGTGATCCTGCGCGGCGCCATCGAGCATCGCCGCGCGATGCTCTCGCACCGCACCGCGACGCGAGTGCAGGCGGAATTGCGCGGCCGGCTTTACGACAAGATCGCTGAGCTGGGACCGGCCTGGTTTGCCGGCGAGCGCACCGGCGGCGTCATGCTCTCGATTGTCGACGGCGTCGAGCAATTGCAGACCTTTTTCGGCCAATATGTGCCGCAATTGTCGATCGCGGTGCTGACCCCGGTGGCGATCTTCGTCTTCATCGCGTTCTGGGACGTCCCGGTGGCGGCGGTGATGCTGGTCGCGGCACTGGTGACGTTGATTGCGCCGACCGTCTTTATCCATATCGAGCGCCGCAGCAGCCAGGGCCGCCAGCAGGCGCTCAAAGCCTTCGGCTCGGAGTTTTTGGACGGCGTCCAGGGATTGCCGACGCTGAAAGCCTTCGGTCAGAGCCGGGCCTTCGGCCTGCGGCTCGCCGAGCGGGCGCGCGAGCTGTGCGACAGCAGCTTGCGGGTATTGTCGACCGGGGTCATGACCCGCGGGATCACCGATTGCGGGGTGGCGATCGGCGCCGCGGCGGCCTTGGCAGTGGCGGCGTGGCGGGTGTCCCACGGGCTGATGAGCATCCAGGCGCTGTTGATCGTGCTGATGGCCGGCACCGAAGTATTCCGCCCGTTGCGCGATCTGCGCATGGTGCTGCATCAAGGGATGCTCGGGCAGTCGGCGGCCGCCGGCATCAACGCGCTGTTCGCGGCCGAGCCCTTGGTGCCGCCGCAGCCGGCGGGCACGGCGCAGTCGAATGTGCCGCTGGTCCCGACAATCGCCTTCGAGGATGTCGGTTTTTCCTATCCCGGCGGCCGGGGTGCCGCCCATGACGGGCTCTCCTTCAACGTCGGCGCCGGGGAGAAGATCGGCATCGTCGGGCCGAGCGGGTCGGGCAAATCATCGGTTGCGCGGCTGTTGCTGCGCCTCTTCGACCCGCAGCGGGGAAGGGTGCTGATCGGCGGGCGCGACCTCAAGATGCTCGATCCCGAGGCGGTGCGCCGGATGATCGCGGTCGTGCACCAGGACACTTATCTGTTCCACGGCACGGTCGAAGAGAATTTGCGGCTCGGCAAGCCCGGCGCCGACGATGAGGAGATCGCGGCCGCGGCGCGCGACGCCAATGCGCACGAATTCATCTCGCTGCTGCCGCAGGGGTATCGGACGATGATCGGCGAGCGCGGCGTCATGCTGTCGGGCGGCCAGCGCCAGCGACTGGCGATCGCCCGCGCCTTGTTGCGCGACGCGCCGATCCTGATCCTCGACGAGGCATTGTCCTCGGTCGACGCCGAAAACGAGGCGGTGATCCAGCAGGCGATCGACCGCCTCGCGGCCGGACGCACGACCCTCGTCCTGGCGCACCGGCTGTCGAGCGTGATCGGCGCCGATCGCATCCTCGTCCTCGACAAGGGCCGCGTCGTCGAAGAGGGCAGCCACGTCGAGCTGATCCGCCGCGACGGACCCTATCGCCAGCTGATGGGGGCGCAGGCCGAGGAGCGCGCGGGCGACATTACGCTGGACGCGGACGCCGACGAACCGGACGCCGCGGGCGAGCGCGAGCAGATCGATCTCGCCGCCGAAACCGCGCCGGCCGAACTGGCGAATGCCGCCGCGGCGGTCGGTTGGCCGGCGACGCTCGGCACGCTCTTACGGATCATCGCGCCGTGGCGCCGGCGCTTCGCGGTCGTCATCAGCTCCGGCATCGCCCGCGTCGCCGCCTTTATCGGGGTCGGCATTCTCAGCGCGCTCACCGTCGCCGCGGTCAAGACCGGGGCGCCCTATGGCTATCTGCTGATCCTCTTGGCCTTGGCCGCCCCGCTCGCCGGGCTCCTGCACTGGCTCGAATCCTGGCTCGCCCACGACATCGCCTACCGGCTGTTGGCGGAAATGAGGATCGCGTTGTTCGACAAGCTCGACCGCTTGGCGCCGGCCTATCTGTTGCGGCGGCGCTCGGGCGACTTGATCGCGCTCGCCAGCCAGGACGTCGAAACCGTCGAGTATTTCTTTGCCCACACCGTGGCGCCGGCGTTGGTGGCGGTGCTGGTGCCGTCGGCGGTGCTGACCGTGCTGGCGGTTGTCGCCTGGCCGATCGCGCTCGCGCTATTGCCCTTCGTCCTGTTCGCGGCGCTGGCGCCGGTGGTGACGCGGGCGCATATCGACCGGCTGGGGGCGCAGGCCCGCGATGCGCTGGGGCTGCTCGGCGCCTACGTCACCGAGACGATCCAAGGCCTCGCCGACCTCGTCGCGTTTCAGGCGGTCGCGGGCCGCCGCCGGACCTTTATGGAGCTGGTGCGCGGCTACCAAAACATCCGGCTGGAGCTGCTGGAGGATCTATCGGCGCAAACGGCGCGGCTCGAAACCGTGACCGGGCTCGGCGGGCTCGCGGTCGCGGTGGTCGGCGCGCGGCTCGCCGCCGAGCACCATCTGCTGCCGACAACCTTGCCATTGCTGATCCTGATCTCGCTGTCGTCGTTTTTGCCGATATCGGAGATCGCCAATGTCAGCCGGCAGCTTGCCGATACGATCGCCTCGACCCGCCGGCTTTATGCCGTGCACCGCGAAGCGCCGGCGGTTGTCGACGGCCCGCTATGCCCGGCCGAGCCCAAAGGCGGCTCGGCGATCCGTTTCGAAGGCGCGAGCTTCATCTATCCTGGCGCCCGGCGGTCGGCGCTCAGCAAAGTCAGCCTCGACATCCCGGCCGGCGCCACCCTGGCGTTGGTCGGCCCCTCGGGCGCCGGCAAGACGACGATCGCCAGCCTGCTGTTGCGCTTCTGGGACCCGACCGCGGGACGCATCCTGATCGACGGCGTCGATCTGCGCGATTTCGAACTCGACCACCTGCGCCGCCGCATCTCGCTGGTGTCACAGGACACCTACCTGTTCAACGACACGTTGCGCGCCAACGTGGCGCTCGCCCGGCCCGAGGCCGACGAGGCGGCGATCCGCGAGGCACTCGACCAGGCGGCGCTCGCTGATTTTGTCGACAGCCTGCCCGAGGGCCTCGACACGCAGGTCGGCGAGCGCGGCGTCCAGCTGTCGGGCGGCCAGCGCCAGCGTGTGGCGATCGCCCGCGCTTTTCTGAAAAACGCCCCGACATTGGTGCTCGACGAGGCGACCTCGCATTTGGACGCGGTCAGCGAAGCGCTGGTGCGCACTGCACTCGACGCCTTGATGCGCGACCGCACGACGATCGTCATCGCCCATCGCCTCTCGACCGTGCGCAACGCCGACCTGTTGGCGGTGCTCGATCACGGCCGTCTGGTCGAGACCGGAAGCCATGCCGAACTGGTCGCCCGCAACGGCCTCTACGCCCGCCTGATCCGCCACCAGATCGAAGGCGCTCGGCCGCCGCTGCGCGCCGTCGGCAATTAGAACCCGCTGAGACTCCTTCGCGTTGGCCGGACTTGTTCCGGCCATCCACGACTTGCGTTGTCGACCAGAAAGGCGTGGACCACCGGGCCAAGCCCGGTGGCGACAATTTCGGGGCGGGGGTATACGGGTAGGGTGCCGCAGCAATTCTCCCTGGGAGGGCAGATGGCAATAATGCCTGCAAAAACTTACGCCGCATTCAAGGCGGCAGGCGTCTCGGATGCCGAAGCCGAAGCGGCGGCTGAGGAGATCGCCGCGTTTGAAAATCGTCTTGCCAAATCGAACGCGATTTGGTTCCTCTCAAGTGGATGCTTGGCATCGTTACCGGTGGTGTTGCCGGGCTTTATGCTCTGGTTGGACCGGGTATCTGGCTGCTGGCGCGCATTGCTGCCAAGATCGGCGCTCTCGGGTAAGCGCAAAGCCGGAAGCCGATATCACGGTTGTCAACGAACTAGACGTCGCCGGAGAAAAGCATGCCTGACGATCGCCGCGTGACCCTCTACCATTCGCCGCACACCCGCTCGACCGGGGCGCTGATCCTGCTCGAGGAGCTGGGCGCGCCCTACGATCTGCACGTGCTGAACATGAAGGCCGGCGAGCAGCGCCAGCCGGCCTATCTCGCGGTCAACCCGATGGGCAAGGTGCCGGCGCTGCGCCACGGCGATGCGATCATCACCGAGCAGGTCGCGGTCTACCTCTATCTCGCCGATCTGTTTCCCAAAGCGGGGCTGGCGCCTCAAATCGGCGATCCGCTGCGTGGCCCCTACCTGCGCTGGATGGTGTTCTACGCCGCCTGCTTCGAGCCGGCGGTGGTCGACCGCGCCGCCAAGCACGAACCGGCGCCGCAAACGATGTCGCCCTACGGCGACTACGACACGATGCTGAACACCGTGGTGGCCGAGCTCACCAACGGGCCATACCTGCTCGGCGAACGGTTTACCGCGGCGGACGTGCTGTGGGGCACCGCCCTCGGCTGGACGACAATGTTTGGACTGGTCCCCAAATTGCCGGAGATCACGGCTTACGTGAACCGCGTCGGCTCCCGCCCCGCCGCCGCCCGCGTCCAAGCCAAGGACGCCGAACTCGCCGCCGCGCAGGAGCCGGAGGCGTAATCGATCGGCTCAGCGCGCCGGAGCGCGGCCGCTGACTTCGGCGCCGGCGTCCTTCGCCATCTTCAGAAGGGAGTCCACGCCAACCAAGACGCGATAGAACTCGCGCTGCACCGCGCGATTGGACGGGATTTTGACTACCAATCGGTTATCCAACGCCGGACATGCCGAATAGGGCGTCCGAACCACTTAATCGAACAAGCTTCCAAAATCCTTGAACAAATCTCAGCGAAGCAACGACCAATTAACAGGAGGGAAGGAGAAATCATGACTCAAGGACTAACACTAACGGACCCTCTTCCTCGCTGCCGCAACCGTTCCCAGTTCATTAGTATTCTCCTGACGCTTTTCGTCCTTTCAGGATGTGTTTATCAACAGCAAGGGCAACGCTTCGACGCGTCGGCAATAAATCAGCTGATTCCTGGTTCGTCTACAGAACAAGACGCTATCGCAAAACTAGGGAAACCAATATCTGTAAGCACGAACGCAGACGGCAGCCAAGTCCTTCAATGGTATTATGTCTATGGTACGGCTATAGGTGTAGGAGGTGGGGCGCACGCGGCAATCCTCTTCGGGGTAGACGGCAAAATGATTCGTGTAACCAATTTATCCCAAGTGTAGGAGACAGATGCAGCCAATTTTCGAGACAGACTTTAATTGTTCGGTGGTGGATGCTCCGGTGACGGTCTCGTGGCGAGTAGTCACCTTGCAAAGCGGTCCGCTTCAAGCGGATCAAGCTAAGGCGATGCTCGATTGTACTGGGAATCTCATATGCAGAAAATTCTTGCATCCGGTCGACTTTACGTCGCGCGTTTCACGAGGGTGCCCGTTCCACGACAGGCTGATCAGGGGTCGAGACGGCGGGGCGTAAAGTGGATGAATGCCCACTACCGCGCCGGAGCGCGGCCGCTGACTTCGGCGCCGGCGTCGGGCGACATCTTGAGAAAGAACGGAACCGACAACAGCGAGATCATCGCGACCCCGACAAACACCGGGTAGAAATCGGGCGCCGACAAACTCGTGCCGCCGCGCAGGGTCAGCACCGTGTGCAGCATCAGTGCCGCGGTGGCGACGCCGGCGGTTTGCGACAATTGCTGCGCCATGCTCGTCAGGCTGGTGGCGCGGCTCAGCATCGCCGGCGGCACGTCGGCATAGCCCAGGGTGTTGATGCTGGTCATTTGCAGCGAGCGGAAAAAGCCGCCGATCAGCAGCGCCACAAAGATGACGAAATGCGGCGTGTCCGGCCGGAACAGGCTGTAGCCGAACAAAAACCCGGCGCTGATCACGGCATCTCCGACCAGCACGATGCGAAAACCCAAGGTGCGCAGAATTCGCACCGCCGAGGTCTTCATCAGCATCGCCCCGGCGGCACTCGCGAACGTCAGCAGACCTGAATGCAGGGCGCTGAGCCCGAACCCGACCTGCAGCATCAGCGGCAACAAAAACGGCAACGCGCCGAGCCCCATCCGGAACAAGAAGCCGCCGACCGAGGCTGACGCGTAGGTTGGAATGCTGAACAACGCCAGGTCGATGATCGGATGCGATACGCGCCGGGCATGGCGGACGTAAAGCGTGAGACAAATCACGCCCAGCGCCAAAAGCCCGATCACCGCCGCGGTCGGCAAGGCGCCGCGGCCGACATTCTCAAAACCGAACGCGAGGGAGGCGAGACCGACCCCGGTCAGCATGAAGCCGCTGCGGTCGAGCGGCCGCCGCCCGGTTTCCTTCAAATCGCCGACCAGCAGGTTGACCAGAATGATGCCCAATATCCCAATCGGGATGTTGATGAAAAAGATCCACCGCCACGAAGCGTAGGTGACGATAAAGCCGCCGACCGGCGGCCCCATGACCGGGCCGATCAGCGCCGGGACGCTGACAAACGACATCGCCCGCACGAGGTCGGATTTCGGCACCGTCCGCAACAGAACCAGCCGCCCGACCGGCACCATCAAGGCACCACCCATGCCCTGAAGGATGCGGGCCGCGACCAGCGCCGACAGCGAATTCGAAACCCCGCAGCCGATCGAGCCCAGGGTGAAAACCACGATCGCAAAGCTGAAGACGCGGCGTGCGCCAAACCGGTCCGCGGTCCAGCCGCTGATTGGGATGAACACGGCGAGGCTCAACAGATAGCAGGTGATCGCGACGTTGAGGCGGAGCGGGCTTTCGCCGAGCGAGCGCGCGATCGTCGGCAATGCCGTCGCGATCACCGTCGAGTCGAGATTTTGCATGAACATCGCGCACGCGACGACGAACGGCACCAGCGACTGACGCGACAAGGTCAGGCGCATGCGCGGCCCTCGACAGCGCTGGCGCGCCCGGCTGGCGCGCCGCCATAATGCCGGCTTGTCAGGCCATGACGGAGCCGCGATAGAGAGCAGGCGATTTTCGGCCGCGTCTTGTCGGACGGGGCCGCGATCGGGGCACCGGATGAATCATGGACCTTGCATATCATAAACAAAAGATACTGCATGCCACGCGGCGGCAGAAGCGCAATGGCGAGAAGGCTCGATTGCGGCTGACGCCGGCGGCCGGCCGGATTGTCTTGCTCGCTGCCCTGTTGACCCAGACCGCCTGCGATCCGGTGCAGATCATCGAGGGCTCGGACACCCATGTCTCGGTCCGTTACGACGGCATCATGAACGGCCTCGACCAAGCGACCGAACTGGCCAAAAACGCCTGCGCCGCGCATGGCAAAATCGCGAAATTGCGCAAGACCTACCAAGAAGGCCTCGGCGTCGGCGAACGTTTTGCCTTTTTCGACTGCGTGTAGCGTCCCCGGCGGCAGCCCCTGACCCCAGCCCTCTCCCCGCTCGCGGGGAGAGGGCTGGACCCGCGCAGCGGGAGGGTGAGGGGCAAGCGGCTATGTAAAGCGTTTGGAGCTCGGGGTGCGGGGGCATGAAGGCGGCGAACATTTGCTAGCGGCTCCGCAGCAGCACGTCGCGGGCGCGGTTGATCTGGGTCGCGAGATAGCCCGAGCCGCCGTGGTCGGGATGCAGTTTGACCATCAGCCGGCGATGCGCCTCCTTGATCTGGTCGGGGGTGGCGCCGGCGGACAGGCCGAGGATCGCGTAGGCCTCGTCGACGGTCATGTCGCCGCGCGCCGATCGCGCGCCGCTGCTTCCCGCCCCCCTGGTTCCCGCCCCGCCGGTTCCCGCGCCGCCCCCGGCTGAGCCCGCCCGGCCGCCCGCCAGTTCGTCGCGCCAGTCGGGGTGCAGGCGGTCGAGATAGGCTTCGAGCAGCCGCGCGCCTTCCTCGTCCGCCGCCCGGCACTCGCGCAACAAGGCGAGCAAATCGCCGACGCCCATCTCTTCGATGCGAAGCCCGGCGAACTGGCCGCGCAACACCGTGCCGGTCATCGTGCCGGTGTCGTGGTCGAGGGTCATGCGCAGAAAATCGGTCGCGACCGTCGAACTCTGGCCGCCGCGAGGCTTACGAAAACGGTCGAGGAGGCTGCGGAAGCGGGCCAATAGCGGCATCGACAACGCGAGCGGAAACAGCAATGCCGCGATTTCGCGCGCCGGCGGGAACAGGAACAACGCTATTACCGCGAACGCAGCAAGGCCGATGCCGGTCCATTTGAGGTTGCGGGCGAGCCGCACCGGATCGGCGTTGGCAAACAGATAGACGAGCAGCAGGAACCCGCCGAGGAGCGCGACGCCGCCAAAGAGGAACAGCATCGCCGCCGCTTACTTTTTGAGCTGGGAGGTCAGTTGCAGCACCTCACCGCTCTTGCCTGCGCCATAGACGGCGAGCGCGCGGTAGCCGCCCGCGGCGTAAACCGCGACCGCCGCGAGCAATTCCTTGAGCCGCTCGGCGCTGGCGAGATCGAAGCTCATATACGCGCCGCGCGACAGGCTCGCCATTTGCTTGAACGCCGCCGCCGCGGTCGGGTCGCGGCCTTCATGAAACAAAAAGATCGGCACGCCGAGCAGCCCGAGTTCGCCGGCGAGCCGGCACAGCCGGTCGACCTTTTCCTCCATCGCGTCGCCGACAAAGACAAGCGCGTTGACCCGGCGCTTGTTGGTCTCGCGGATGGCGTGACTCAGCACCCGCTCGATCTGGGTCTCGCCCCCGGCGCAATGGACCGAGCGCATGATGCGGTGCAGTTCGGCAGCACTCGTCACCCAGCGGCCGGCTTTGCATTCGGCAAAGCCGCGATAAAAGACGAGCTGGATTTCGAGCCCGCCCAACGCTGCCGTCGCCTCGAACATCTCACCCTGGATGTGGCAGGCGCGGTCCCAGGTCGGCTCGCGGCTGGCGGTGGCGTCGAGCGCGAAGATCAACCGCCCGCGCCCGCCGCCGGGGCGCGCCGGCGCCTCTTTCAGCTTGTCGAGAAAATCGGCGATCTCGGCCGAATGCCGTTCGGTCGGAAGCGCTTTGCCATCGTCGCTCATCGCTGTTCCTCAGACCGGGAGGAGCCACACCGACGTATCGTGGAAAACAGCGCCGCCGCGCGGCAGTCCCGGATCGGCGCTGGTCAATAAATTTATCCCGATCCCTTCCTCAAACGCGTGATTGGGCCACACCCCCTCGACAATGACGACGCGGCGCTGCAACCCGTCAAAGGCGCGGGCATGGACGACGACGCTGCCCTTGCCGTTGCCGATGCGCAGCCGGTCGCCGTCGGCGAGGCCGAGACCGGCGAGTGCTGTGGGGTGGAGGAGGGCAGTCGGGCGGCCCTCGCGGGCGATGCCCGACGGGGTGTTGTTAAAGCTCGTGTTCAAAAACGAGCGCGAAGGTGCGGCGACAAGGCGGAACGGCCGTTCGGGATCGCCGTCGTCGGTGACCGCGACATGATCGGGAAACGCGGGCAGCCGCGTGTGGTCATGGCCGAGCGCCGCCCAGTCGGCGCGGAAATGGAATTTCTTGTCGGCGTGGCCAAAGCCGTCGAGAAAATGCGCGGTCTCGAACGGCGGGCAGCAATCGAGCCAGCCATCGGCCGGAAATTCGGCGACGCTGGCCAGCCCGCTCGCGCGCAGGGTGCGGTCGATCAATTCGAGCGGCGTCATCCCGAAGCCCGGATGACATGCGCCGAGGCGGCCGGCAAGCGCGCAGATCACATCGTGGTTCGAGCGGCATTCGCCATAGGGCGGCAGGATCGCGCGGCTCAGTTGCAGATAGGTGTGAGCGCCGGCGGTGTAGAAATCGTCGTGTTCGAGAAACGTCGTGGCCGGCAGAACGATGTCCGCCATCGCCGCGGTTTCGGTCAGGAACTGCTCGTGGACGCAGACGAACAGATCGTCGCGGGCAAAACCCCGGCGCACGAGCCCCGATTCCGGTGCGACGACCATCGGGTTGGTGTTCTGGATAAAGAGCGCGGCGACCGGCGGCCCGTCGCCGAGGTCGCGACGGTCGCCCGCCAAGATCGGCCCGATGCGCGACTGGTCGAGGATGCGGGTCGACGGGTCGAGCAGGTCGAGCCCTTCGAGCAGGGTGTGGTCGAGCGGCACCAGACCATGGTTCGACTGTAGCGCGCCGCCGCCCTCGTATTGCCACGCCCCGGTTACGGTCGGCAGACAGGTCACCGCGAAGAGCTGTGCCGAGCCGTTGCGCGAGCGCGAAAAGCCGTAGCCGACGCGGATGTAGCTGCGCTTGGTGCGGCCGTAGAGCCGCGCGAAATCGACGATCGCGTCGGCGGACAAGCCGGTGATCGCCGCCGCCCAGGCGGGGTCGCGGGCCGCGAGATGGGCCTCGAGGCCGTCGGGGTCGTCGCTGAAGCGCGCCAGGTAATTGCGGTCGGCGTAGCCTTCCTTGAACAGCACGTGCATCACCGCACAGGCGAGAGCACCATCGGTGCCGGGCAGCGGCGCCAAATGCAGATCGGCGGCCTCGGCGCTGGCGGTGCGGTAAGGGTCGACGACGACGAGCTTCGCGCCGCGCTCGCGCCTGGCGATCGCGACATGCGTCATCACATTGACCTGGGTCGAGACCGGGTTACCCCCCCAGACCACGATCAGATCGGATTTCGCGATCTCGCGCCCATCGATGCCGCGCCGCGCGCCGACCCCGGCAACCCAGCCGGTGCCGGTCAGCATGCTGCAGATCGTCAGATCCTCGCGCGAATAGCGCATCGCGTGGCGCAGCCGGTTGATGCCGTCGCGCTGCACCAGCCCCATCGTGCCGGAATAATAATAGGGCCACACCGCTTCCGAGCCGTGGCGCTGCGCGGCGCGGCTCAGCCGCTCGGCGATCTCGTCGAGCGCGTCGTCCCACGAAATCGGGGAAAAGGCGGCACGGCCGACGCCCTTGTCGCCAATCCGGCGCAACGGCTGCGACAGCCGGTCGGGATGGTGCTGGCGCTCGGCATAGCGCGCAACCTTGGCGCAGACGACGCCGTGCGTATAGGTCTGGGAAGCGGCTCCGCGGATCCGCCCGATGCGGCTTCCGTCGATACGCTCGACCTCCAGCGCGCAAGCGCTCGGGCAGTCGTGCGGGCAGACGCTGGGCAGGATGTCGAGTGGCAAGGGGGGGCTCCACCGTTCTTTTCAACGGAGAATATAAGGGGCTACCCGCGCGGCGGCACCTGTTCCTGAATCCAGGATGCAATCTGGTGAAGCGGCGCCGGAAGCGGCGAGCACGGCGGGATGCCCCCCGCTGCCTGCGATCTGGGGCTTTCCTGCACCGGCGCTCCTCGTCCCGAACCGAGCAGCGTCGGCGGTGCGCCGCCGAACTCGATGCTTTCGAGGCCGCATCGGGCAACGCTACCTGGCGATCTGCCGGACTTGGCGGCGGGCCTGGGAATGCGTGGCGCAGCTGTTCGCGTCCCCGCCGGCGATCCCAAATGATCTACGCCACGAACACCGTGGGCAGCGAGGTTTACGGCCGGGCCCTTGCCGTCGAACCGGTTTACGCGTCGCGCCGCACTGCGGGCAACCTGCCGGCAGCCGCACCCGGTCGCGATCGCCGCCGGCGGGGGAACCGGGCAGCCGGTTAGATGTGGCGGCCGCGCAATTCGTTGTTGGTATGGCGGTCGCCGGAAAGCCAGCGGGCGAGTTCACTGTGCGCGTCGGCGCGGCGGATCGCGTCGATCTCGGCCACGTCTTCGGGGTCTTGGGTGAATTCGACGATCAGCCCGTCGGGCGAGGCGACATAGATCGATTTGCAATAGCCGTGATTGGTCTCGCGATATTTTTCGCCGGCCGCTTCGAGGCGCTGCTTCAGCTCGTCATAGGTTTCGGGCTCGGCCTTGAAGGCGATGTGGTAATGGCGCCCGAGCTTGGCCGGCTTCTCGGCCTGGGTCAGCGCGTAGATTTCCGGGTCGGCGAACTGGAAGAAAGCGAGCGCGCCGCCGTCGGCCATGGCGAAAAAGGTGTGGCAGAACTCCACCTCGCGCTGCATCTCGGCGCTGTAGTTTTTTTCGCACCAGGTCGCGACCAACGGGATGCCGAGTAGATCCTCGAAAAACCGGCGGTTGACCTCGTGGTCCTTTACGACAAAAGCGTTGTGGTGCAGGCGCGACGGCAGCCGCGACAGCAAGTCTGTGGTCCGCGACGCGGGTGTCGCCTCGATCGTATCCATCTCAACCCTCCGCGGTTTGCCTGCGATCAGCGACAAAGATTACCACAAAACTTGCGTTGCATGCCCGGTTTGACGGCCGAGCGGGTGGCACCGGGCGCCGCTATGCGGCATGCTCGGCCCAAGGATCCATCGGCAGACAGGTGATTTTCGTGAAAATAAGCACAATGATCCGTTTCGGCGCTGGTACCGGGGCGCACGACCGGCTGCTGGGCCGCACCGCCGATTATGCCCGTCGCATCGAAGCCGCCGGGTTTCCGGGCATCTGGGTCGGGGATTCGATGGGCCGCGGCCGCCCCACCCTCGATCCGTTGGTGGAATTGGCGGTGCTCGCCGCGGCGACCGAGCGCGTCGAGCTCGGCATCGGGGTATTGCAGCTGTCGTTGCGCCATCCGGTCGAGCTGGCCCATCGCGTTCAGTCGGTTCAGGCGTTGTCGGCGGGCCGGCTGCGCCTTGGCGTCGGCAGCGGCTCGACGCGGGCGGATTTCGAACTGCTCGGCCTCGATTACGATCATCGCTTCCGGGCGATGAGAATTGCGCTGGAAACCATGCACAAGGTCTGGCGCGGCGAGCCGGTCAACGGCGGAACGCTGTCGATTTGGCCGGGCTGCGAAGGCGGCCCGCCGATCCTGATGGGCGCCTGGCGCAGCCCGCGCTGGATCACCTATGCCGCGAAGGAATGCCAGGGTTGGACGCCCTCCGGTCGCTTCAGCAGCTGGGACGATCTCGAAGCCGGCATGCGCATCTATCGCGAGGCCGGGGGCACCAATGCCGTGCTCGCCAATGTCGCGGTCGACCTCGCCAACCGGCCGGACTCGGCGGAACTCGCCGCGGCCACCGATGTGGCGCTGGTCTGCCCGCCGGACGAGGCGCGCCGGCGGCTGAAGCGGATGGAGCAGCTGGGCTTCGACGAGGTGCTGCTCGTGTCGCAACACGGCGAGTTCGAGGAGCTCGAACGGGCGCGCGACCTGCTCTGACCGGCCGCGCGCCGCGCTCGGCTTACATCCCCCGCATTGCTTGGTAGAGCGCCAGATACTGTCGCGCGGCCGCGTCCCAGGAAAAGTCGCGCGTCATCGCCCGCCGGATCATCCGCCGCCAGATCCCCGGCTCGCGCATCAGCCCCGAGGCGCGGCCGACCGCTGCGAGCAAGGCCGCCGGCGTCTCCTCGTCATAGGCGAAGCCGGTCGCGGTCGCGTCAGCAAGGGTCACCGCGGTCGCATCGACGACCGTGTCGGCGAGCCCGCCCACCCGGCGCACCAAGGGCAAGGCGCCGTAGCGTAGGGCGTAAAGCTGGGTCAGGCCGCAGGGCTCGAACCGCGAAGGCAGCAGCACGAGGTCGGCGCCGCCGAAAATCCGGTGGGCAAGCGCTTCGTCGTAACCAAGCTCGACCGCGACCCGGCCGCGATAAGCGCTCGCCGCCGCGGCAAAGCCCTGTTCGAGATCGCCGTCGCCCGAACCCAGCACGGCGAGCTGGCCGCCGCTTGCGACCAGTTCCGGCACGGTCGACAGCAACAGGTCGAGGCCCTTCTGCCAAGTGAGCCGGCTCACCACACCGCACAGCGGTGCGTCCTGGCGTTCGGCGAGCCCGAGGCGGCTTTGCAGCGCCCGCTTGGCCGCGCGCTTGCCGGCCTGGGCGTCTTCGACCCCGTAGGCCCGCGGCAGGTTCGGATCGTGGCGCGGATCCCAGATTGCCGGGTCGACCCCGTTTAGAATTCCGCTCAGGACCTGGCCGCGGCTGCGCAGCAGGCCCTCCAATCCCCAGCCGAAATCCGGGGTCTGAATCTCGCGCGCATAAGTCGGGCTGACCGTGGTCAGGCGATCCGAATAAAACAGCCCGGCCTTGAGAAACGACACCTGACCGTAAAACTCGACCCCGTCGATCGAGAAAAATTCGGACGGCAATGCCAACTCGGGAAATGCCGTCCCCGAAAACAATCCGCGGTACGCCAGATTGTGAACAGTGAAAACCGTGCTCACCGGATCGCCCGCCGGCGGTGATGCCGCAATGTAAGCCGGCGCCAGCCCGCCATGCCAGTCGTGGCAGTGCAGGATATCGGGCCGCCAATGGCGATCGGCGCCGCGCGCCAGTTCCGCCGCCGCCCAGCCGAAGAGCCCGAACCGCCGGTGGTTGTCGGGCCAATCATTGCCGTCGGGGCCGGCATAAGGGTTGCCGGGCCGGTCGTAAAAAGCCGGGTGATCGACGAGGTAGGCGAAGCGGTCGGTTCCGGGCAGCCCGCCGAGTGCGATCCGCACCCGCTCGGACGCAAACGGCGTCCGCAGTCGCGCGACATCGGTGAGATCGACAAACGCATCGAGAAACCCGGCGAAACCGGGCAACAGCAGCCGGGCGTCGACACCGAGCGCCGTCAGCGCCGGCGGCAGCGCCGCGGCCACATCGCCGAGCCCGCCCGACTTGACCCAAGGATAAAGTTCGGCGCTGACGTGCAGGATCCGCATTGCTGGCCGATATGCCATCGTTGGCGCGAGTCCCGCAAAACAATCCTGCGGCGCCGGGCCCGCGGGCGGTTCGGGAGTCGCAATGGTGCTCGGTCAGCCGACGGGCAACGGCGACGCCGCGGCAAATCGGACGCCGTCCGCGGTCCCGAGCGTCTCGAATTTCCCGTCTCTGATCACCCGCGATGGAGGGAGTCCGACCACGACCCTCGTGCCCCTGCCCTTTACGCTCTCGATAGTGAACGACCCGCCATGCCGCTCGGTCAGCCGCCGCGCCAGCGGCAACCCGAGGCCGGTGCCTTCGCGGCGGCGCGCGAGCCCGGCATCCACCTGACCGAAGGGCTCGATCGCGATGCCAATCTCAGCCGCGGTCATGCCCAAGCCGGTATCCCTGATTTCGAATTCGACGCCGCCATCGTTGGCGCTGTGCCCCGCCAGCATCACGCTCCCGCCCGGCTCGGTGAATTTGACCGCGTTGCCGAGCAGGTTCAGCAGAATCTGTTTCAGCCGGGTCCCGTCTGCGATGAGGGGCGGCAAACCGGCCTCGAACTCGGTAGCCAGCACGATCCCTGCCGTCGCGGCACCTTCGCTGACCAATGCCACGCAGCTGTCGGCGAGAGCGCGCGCATCGAGACCGCGTTCCTCGTTCAGTTCCAACTTGCCGGCGTCGATTTTGGCGAGGTCGAGGATCTCGTTGATGATGTCCAGCAGATGCGCACCGCTCTGGCGGATGTAGCCGACATATTCCCGCTGCCGGGGGTCGAGCGATCCGGCGGCGCCGGGTCGAGCATTTCCGAAAAACCGAGGATCGCGTTGAGCGGCGTGCGCAGTTCGTGACTCACATTGGCGAGAAACTGCGATTTGGCGAGGCTGGCGGCCTCGGCCTCCGCCTTGGCCTCGCGCAACCGGCTGTCGGCGCGGACTTCCTCGCTGATGTCGCGCGCGGTGCCGCGGTAGCCCGAAAATTTGCCGGCTGAATCGACGATCGGCCGGCCGCTGACCGACACCGTCTGCTCCGGCTGATCGCCGATTTTTCTGGCGTAGCGGAAATCGCGAAACGGCTCGTGACGCTCCAACAGCGCCCTGTGATCGACCCATTTGACCGTGTCGCGGTCGCTGTCCGAGGCGAGTTCCCAGCGGGTGCGGCCGAGTTGCCTGCTCGGATCCTGGCCGAACGTGATCATATGATCGGAGAAATAGCAAAAGCGATGGTCGCGGTCGCTTTCCCAATACCAATCCGAACCGCTTTCGGCTCTGGTGAGCTTCCGGGCGTCCCCCGAAGTTCCAAGAGACCCCATAAGTTACTGAATTGTACGCAGAGACGGGCTCTCATCGTCTCAGACGGTCCCCACTGGTCCCCAAAAACGTATGGGATTGATGTATGGTACGGATTAGTGTAGCTGAAAGGCTCCAGCCAGAGGAAAGATCCTTTGCCCGGCATTCATAAGCTCAGCGCTCGCCGCGTCGAGACGGCCAAGCACGACCCCAAGCACAAGGGAGCGACCTATGTGCCCGATGGGGGCTCATTGTATCTGCGGATCACGCGATCGGGCAGCCGCGCCTGGGTGTTCCGCTACCGCGAGCGCGGCGGGAAGCGCACCCTCCGGGAGTTGGGGCTTGGTGCCTTCCCTGTGGTCAGCCTGGCCGAGGCGAGAGCCGCGGCTGATGCCCTTCGGAAGCAGCACAAAACCGGGCAGGACCCGCTGGCAGAGCGCCGCGCAGCGACCCAGCGGCGCCGCAGCATCCCCACCTTCGCGGAGCGCACCGAAGAGTACATTAAGTGGAGGAAGGGGCTACCGGCGACAGCTCGAAGCCCAAAGAAACTCGCCGGCTCGTCCCTGAAGGAGTGGGAGACGACGCTACGGCTGCACGTCCTACCCACCCTCGGCCCCCTGCCGATTGACCAAATCGACGGCGATGACGTGGCCGAGGCGTTCGGCGAGGTCTGGCACAGGAATGCGTCCGCCGGGCGCATCCTGAACCGGGTTGAGCAGATTTTCGAGCGCGCAGTGGCACGCGAGTTGCGCCCTGACAACCCGGCCCGATGGGCTCTTCAAAAGCACATTCTCGGCCCGGCGGGCGAGGGCGGGGAAGGGCATGCGTCTCTGCCCTGGCGCCAGGTTCCCGAGTTCATCGCAAGGCTCCGAGCTGACGGCAGCCCCGCAGCTCGCGCGGTGGAGTTCACAATCCTCACAGCCGCCCGTGCTGGCGAGGTCATCGGCAGTCGGGATCGTGGGAAGTCGGCGCTCACATGGCAGGAAATTGACCCCTCGGCGAGGCTTTGGACGATCCCCGCGGCCCGAATGAAGGCCAGGGCGCAGCATGTCGTCCCGCTCTCGGGGCGTGCGCTGGAGCTGCTCGACAAGCCACGGGAGCCGGGAGCCGAGGTCTTCACCTTCCCCACCCACTACGACCGCGTCCTCGCGGATCAGCTCGTGCGCATGGGGGTGACGGTGCCGCGACACGGGGCGGACGGTGCCGAGGAGAGCGTGCCGATCACCCTGCACGGCTTCCGTGCGTCGTTCCGCTCCTGGGCCGAGGAGAACGGCTACGGCAGTGACCCGAGGTTGATCGAATTTGCCTTGGCTCACAAGCTCCCCGAGCGCGTCGAGGCGTCCTATATCCGCGTGACCCGCGTTGAAGAGCGACGCGCGGTCATGGAGCACTGGGCAAAGTTCGCGAGCGGTGAGGAGCCCGACACAGACAATGTAGTCCCGCTCTCCCGCGCCGCTAGCTAAGTCCTGGCGCAGTTGCTGCGCCCAGGGTGCTTGTAGCCCCGGCGGACGTAATCGCAGGGGCGCTGCGCAGCCACGCATCCCGCCCACTGCGCAGAGAGGTTGGGGTCTGACTTTGCGACCGCCTCGGACGCCGCAGGCACGAGCGCGCGCTCAGCCGGCGGCACTGCCTCAGCGAGGTCGAAGTAGGCCGGGCCGGGCTGCTGCGCTGCGCGCATCGGCTGGTGCCCAAACGCCGCGGCTGCGAGGATCAGCCCTGGGGCGGCGCGCTGTGCATCCCATCGGAAGTTCTGCCAGCGGGCCTGCCGCTCCTCCGCGCAGAGCCGCGCATCGAGCTGCGGGAAGGCAGACTGCGGGAAACGGCGACGGTAGAGTGCGCGTGCGCCGGCCCGGTAGAGCCGGCGGAAGAGCCAGCCGGCGGCGCAAAGGGCGAGCAGTGCTGCGGCGCCGATCGGGGTGCCTCCGACAAGCACAATCCCGAGGCTGATCGTCGCGGCCATGGCGAGGGATAGCAGGTTCAGGGTTCGGGTCATCGGGGAACTCCGGGGCAGGCTCGCGGCCTGCGGCGGGCGCGCAGCGCGGCGGCTCTGAGGGTTAGGGGATGATTAGGTGGTGAGCCGGGGCGGTCTACACCTTCTCGCTGAACCTGAACTCGCATCCGGCCGGGGGCAACTCCCAGCCGCTCAGCTTCCCCAGGAAATCGAGGAAGGCGATGGTGACGGCAGAGCCGCCATGATGCTCAATCGCGGCGAGAAGCTCAGGGTTGGCTGCGTTGAAGAACTGACCGACTTCGCGGCACTCGGCGCGGGTGAAGGGGATGGTAGTCTGCATCCCTGCTGTGCGGCACTGCGTCCCTGGGAACTCAATCACGTTGTCGCTGGTCATTTCCTGTCATCCTCGGGGGTGGAGGTTTCGGGAGGCTGCCGGTCCAG
>Ga0210395_10000419_pt1 | contig 33449 bp, 32 predicted proteins | sample IncBWH4OmetaG_FD_150861 | JGI IMG/M metagenome (GOLD analysis project Ga0210395, IMG submission 150861) | Forest soil microbial communities from Barre Woods Harvard Forest LTER site, Petersham, Massachusetts, United States - Inc-BW-H-4-O ... | reverse complement strand
CATTGGAGCGGATCTTGGAGGCATGGCGGAAGCGACAGAGCTTGTAACGGGCATACGGCCGCTGGTGTGGATTCCCTTCTACGCATTGCTGATTCTTGGGCTGCTGATTTGGACTTCCTACAAGCAGATTGCGCGGGTGTTCAAGTGGATGACGCTGGTGCTCTTTGCGTATGTGCTGGCGTCGTTTTATGCGCACGTGGATTGGAAACAGGCACTGGTGGTGACGCTGGTGCCGCATCTGGAATGGTCGCGCGGGTTTCTGGCGGTGCTCGTGGGAATTCTGGGGACGACGATTTCTCCTTATCTTTTTTTCTGGCAGGCGGCGGAAGAGGTAGAAGAAGAGCGCGCCAAGGGCAAAACAACCGTTAAGCAGCGCAAGGGCGCGAGCGCTGAGGAATTAAAAGATGCACGCACGGACACGGTCGTGGGAATGTTTTTCTCGAACTTCATCATGTATTTCATCATTTTGACGACCGGCGCCACTTTGCACGCGCACGGAGAAACCAACATAACGACGGCGCGGCAAGCGGCCGAAGCGCTGCGGCCACTGGCAGGAAATGGGGCGTACCTGCTGTTTACGCTGGGGCTGATCGGGACGGGGATGCTGGGAGTGCCCGTGCTGGTGGGATCGAGCGCGTATGCCGTGGCGGAAGGAGCGAAGTGGCGGGGCTCGATGTCCGACCGGCCAAAGAAGGCGCGCGCGTTTTACGGCGTGATGGCCGTGGCGATGGCGCTAGGCTTCGCGCTGAATTACATTGGATTGAATGCGGTGAAAATGTTGTTCTGGTCGGCAGTGATCAATGGATTGCTGGCGCCGCCGTTGATTCTGCTGGTGATACTTTTGACCAGCAACCGCAAAGTGATGGGGAAGGAAGTGAATTCGCCGGTGCTGCGAACTCTGGGCTGGGCGACGTTTGTGGTGATGACGGCGGCAGCGGCAGGAATGCTGATCACGTCGTAAAGCGTGCGAGAATAGGCGCGGACTTCTGAAGAGAATGTGGACTCTTACCAGCCTGCTCATCGCAGCCGCCAAACCGACACTGGAGCACAGCATGAGGCGCTGGCTGGTTCATCTTGGCGCCTTGGGTTTCCTTCCGCTGGGACTCATCGACAGCTCGATTATTCCGCTACCGGGCAGCATGGATGTGCTGACGATTATCCTGGCGGCGCGAAACGCGGAGTTCTGGTTCTACTACGCGGTGATGGCGACGCTCGGCTCGGTGCTGGGAGGGTTCGTCACGTACAGGCTGGCGCGCAAGGGAGGGAAAGAATCGCTGGCGCGCAGAGTATCTGCCAAGACGATGAAAAGAGTTTACGGAATTTTCGAACGATGGGGATTTGCGGCCATCGCCATTCCCGCTGTATTGCCGCCGCCGATGCCCTTTGTCCCGTTTCTGCTGGCTGCGGGGGCGATGCAGTATTCGGTGAAGAAATTTTTGTTGGCGATGACGTTGGGACGCATTGTAAGGTACTCGATTCTGGCGTACCTGGCGGCGCGGTATGGACGAAAGATGCTGCCTTTCCTTTTGCAGCACGGGCACCCGGTGGTGGCAGCGGTGGTGGGATTGGTTGTTACGGCTGCTTTGGTTTATATCGTGTTTCGCGGAATTAAAAGCAAAAAGCGCGCGAAGAGTTAGGAATCCCTGGACCACTCGCGCCGGTCGTGCCGTAGATTGCGACGAATCGAGCCGTCCAAGCATCTAAGAAACCCTAGAACTCCTCAAGCTTGACACTCCGAAAGGTCAGGTCTACACTACGGAGTTTTTAGATGGCCCCGAAAGCAGACAGAGGGGCGGGACTTCCATGGACAAGAAAAGGCTCGATTACTACAAGAAGAAGTTGCAGGTGCGGCGCGAGGAGCTGATGAAGACGATCGCGCGGACACAAGAAGAGGGACGCACTGCGGACGAAGATCCGACGGTGGACCTCGCGGACAAGGCGGCGAACTCCTATACGAAGGAGTTCCTCTTTGGCATGACCAACACGGACCGTACGATCCTGAACATGATCGATGCGGCGCTGAAGCGCATCAACACGGATGAATACGGCGTTTGCGCCAACTGCCAGGAGGAGATGCAGCAGAAGCGGCTCGAAGCGGTACCGTGGGCCAAGCACTGCATTACCTGCCAGGAAAAGATGGAACAGGGACTGTTGTAGCTCGCCCTGAAAGAAGCAGGAAGAGCGGCCAGCCTTGCCAGGCTGGCCGGACGCATTTAAGGGTCCGACTGTTCTGAAATTACCCTAGCGTACATTCCCTCTTTCAATATACGAAGGCGAAGAGTAGATTGCTCCTGGCGTTATGGGAGAAGACTCTTCGTTGCCGTCGGCTCGGGCACGGGGTAGGGGTGTGCGCGGTTGGCTGGCGGAGGCTGGCGACGCGGTCGTCAGTGTGTTTTTCCCGGCGGGGTGCAGAATTTGCGACAAGTTGCTGGTGCGGGCGAGCCGGGTTCCTTTTTGCGAGGAGTGTCTAGCCTCGTTCGAGGCGCCTCTAGAGAGAAAGTGTGAAGTTTGCGGGCAGTCGCTTGCGTGGATGGCGGTGAGGGAGGGAGAGCCACTCGAATGCCGGGCGTGCCAGCAGAAGACGTATGCCTTTGAACGGGCGCGAAGCTTCGGGATATATGACGGGGCGCTGGTGCGGGCGATCCTCATATTAAAGTGGGAGCGGATGGAGCCGTTGGGGGCGTGGTTCGCGGATCGGCTTGCCGAAATGGCTGGCCGTGAAGAAGACCGGCTGGCGGCGGATGTGGTCGTGCCAGTTCCCTTGCACCGGGACCGTGAACGGCAGCGCGGGTACAACCAAGCAGGGCTGATTTCCAAGCCGCTGGCTCGGAGGCTGGGTTTGCCTCATAAGGCGGTCTTGCTGATGCGGACGAGGCCGCGGCCTGGCAAGCAGGTGCTCAGTCTGGAGGAGCGCTGGGAGTCGGTTCGTAGCGCTTTTGCCACACGTCCGGGCAGCCAAGTTGACAATAAGCGCGTCTTACTGGTAGATGATGTAATGACCACTGGGGCGACGCTTGATGCGTGCGCGAGGGCGTTGCTGGAATCGGGAGCCAAGTCCGTACTAGGACTGACAATAGCAAGGGCGGCGAGAAATCCCCTGCCCACCCCGGATAGTGGTAACCTGTAGCTTAGGGTTGGTGAACGTAGGGCAGCGCGATGAGCGCAAACCGGCCAAAGTCGGGCGATTTCCGAGGGCGATATGCCCCCGAAGCGGGCAGCGTCCCTGCGCCCGGGTCCGCGGATCCCGCGGACAGTAGATTCCACAACTCAACATTGCCGAGGCGTGCATCGCTGATGCAAGAGCCTGTGCTCGTACTGAACGCGACGTATGAGCCGATTAACGTCACAGCGGTGCGGCGGGCCATGGTGCTGCTGCTGAAGGGCGTGGCGCAGGCCGAGGAAATGCACAACTCGGAAGTGCATTCCGCAGCCCACGCGCACAAAGTGCCTTCTGTGATTCGTTTGCTGGCCTACCGGCATATTCCGCAGCAAAGCCGGGCGCTTTCGCGGAAGAACATCTTGCTGCGAGACAGGAATACTTGCCAATTTTGCGGGAGGATTTTTCCCAGTTCGGAACTGACGCTGGACCATGTGGTGCCAAGGTCGCGCGGCGGGCGTTCTTCGTGGGAAAACCTGGTGGCGTGCTGCTACCGTTGCAATAACAGCAAGGGCGACCGGACGCCGGAAGAGGCGGGGTTCAAGCTGGCGCGGCGGCCGAGGCCGTTCACGCTGCATACTTCGCGGCAGCTGATGCGGCTTATTGGGCACCGGGACGAGCGGTGGCGTAAGTATCTGTTTTATTAGGCGTTTTCGACAAAAAAGGAACGGCAAAGTTTTTTTGAAATAATGGAAACCTTTTTTGACGGCACGCATCTAAATTAATAACTAACCACTTCGAGGACACACCCCGGGAAGCAGCTAAGGCTCAACGCCTTAGCTGCTTCTCTCCTTTTGGGGACGATTTTATCTTCTAATATTTTTCTACTAGGTATTTTCAGCCAATTTATTGACGCGCGCTCCGGGGAAGCTCTGCAGTGCAGCCTCCTCATCGGGGAACTCCGGGAAGACCTGATAGAGATGGGTCACTTTTAAGATTTCTTCCACGTTGCGTGATAGTCCAACAACCTTCAACTCACCCCCGCCTTTGAGCACCATCACGTAGATGCGCGCCAGCTCGCCGATACCGGAGCTATCGAGGTATTGCAGACCGCTTAAATTGAGAACGAGATGCTTGCGGCCCTCGGCAAGCAGGCGAGTCATGTTTTCGCGGAGAACGCCAACTTCGAAAAACGTGAGACGGCCCCGAAGAGCGATGAGAGAGGCGTGTGGCGTATGCCGGATGGTGGCGGAAAAGTCCAATATGCGCTCCTGATGGTTGGTAGTGATAATTCTACTGTGCCGGGGGAATTCGGAACAGAAGATTTCGTTCGCAAAAAAATGGAGAAAAGCGATTGAAAAAGCGAGGGACGCGAGGCGTGGGTGGGATAGTTTGCAAGGCGAATCTCGGATTACTTCCGGATGGCGACCACCCGCCCGGAACTTCGCCTCTTGGCTTTCTGCAAAATAGACGAGGACACCGATGCAGGCATTGGCTATGTGAAATCCTGAACCACTCGTTCCTTGCTGTGAAGGAAGACTTTATCGGCGGAACGGCAGCAGGAGCCCACACTCGGCTCGAATTGTACGGAGAAGTCCCGGTTGCCCTATGGTGCAAACTTGCTAGTGGCTCCAGGGGAGTGCGGGCTAAATGATGGAATAAGCTCGATGCACGGAACTGCAGGATAGCCCTCGCACTGTGGCACTTCCGGATCGGACGCCGTTGCTAGACGATTGTCGGAAGTGCGGCGTAGCGATCCTTGCTCGTCGATCAAATAGCTGCGCACTCCATCTTCGTTGTAATTCACTGGCTGCGCCGTGAGGGTGTATCCAGTGCGAGCCCCGGACGAGTCTGGCCGAACCGTATAACGCAACCGGTACTTGGGGGCAGGAAGCTGGACGTTCCAAGTGTCGGCGGAATTGAGCCCGACAACAACCGAATTGGAACGAAAGTCTGACCGCGAAGATTCGGTGCGGTCATAAACAGAAATGCAGGGGTAACCATAAGGATTTATTTTGTCGAGTAAGGGCTCCGCAGTGATGGGGAATTGCTTGCCAGGGTCGGCATCGCGGATCTGCGCAAGACAATCGTGAAGCTGGCGCAATCGGTAAGGCAAAGCGGTAAAAAGTGCACCGTTGCGACGGAGAGGTGCGTCTGCGGCCGGCTCTGAATTTGGATGATTGCCCAGGGAATCGACTGGGGCCGATTTTCTGGTGAGACCGGTGATCACCCCGGATTCGTCGAGAAAATAGCCGAGGTCGTCGGTGGTAGGCTCCGACTTCAAAATAAAGACGTGAAACCGCGTAATGGCACCAGAGGAATCAGCGGGCCCCGCCTCGTAGCGAGCCTGGTATCCATCGATTTTCCCGGTGACCTGGGCAGTGGTAAGACAGTCTTCTCCGCCATTTCCCGGGCCCATCGCCGAGGCGTCGGAAGGAAAGCCTTGCCCGGAATGCTTCTGACGATATTGAAATGCGCAGCGCCCATAGATTTTAACGAACTTCCAGGCACTGGTTTGGCGGTCGTCGGCTGCTTTTTTTTCCGGTGTGCTCTTCGGAAAGCGGGAGAAGGTGCTGTAATTCTTGAAATACATCTGGGCTTGCGGCCAGGCAAGGACAATGACTAGAGGGAGGACAATGCCCACTCCCAAACTCCCCGCAGGAGAGACGCGCTCTCGGTTTGTACGCCAGAGGCCGACCATCGCGAACAGAGTCAAAGAGAAATAGGTTGCGACGCTCAGCCAAAGCATGGAGATGCCCGGCAAAACTCCGACGCCTAGCAGGAAGGGGACTCCGAAAGTGTTTTCTGTACCGATGCCCAGGAATGGCACAAGCACGCAAGCTAAAGCCGTGCCGCACACGAGCGCGAACTCGAAGGCGCCAACGCGCCGGATCAACTGGACGGCGCCGGTTACATAACTCGCAATGGCGAGGAAGATCAACGGCATCAGCGTGCGAATGCCCAGAGCAAACCCACCACCTGAGAAGCGGGGGAGGATCAACGGAAGCCAGCCCCACAGGCGGTACGAGTAGTCCGCTGCGATGAAGAGAGATAAGGTCACTACAATCCAGCGACTAGCAGTGAGCAAGCCGTCCGTACCATGAGCAATTGGCTTGGTGAAGCGTGCTGTCGCACTATCAGGAGTTTTGGGGAATGGCGTGGTGTGGGAACCGGAATATTCCGGCGGCTGAAGACCGTAGCGCCAGAGGAACGCGAACGCGGCGAGGGAAACAACAATGCCAGCAATAGGAAAACCATAGTATGGAAGAAGGCGGACGGCGAGATTTTTCGAACAGGGATAAATCGAGCCTTCAGCGCAATACGTGAACTGCTTTCCGTAGATAGCAATATTTCCTAGCACCACGGGAATCTTGAGAACGCAGAGTGTAGCCAGAGCGGTGCGAGCCCAGGGGCGCCGGTGCCAAAGCGACCAGCCGAGCGCGAGACTGAGGAGGAACAGTACTGCGTTCGAGGCAAACGCCACAGCCGCATGGGCCTGCGAGAAATCACGCCAAGAATGGGAAAAGGACGCTAGCGTGCCGACTGTCACTGGATAGGGGAAAAGTTCCAACAGAGTCCACATCCACGTGTATAACCACTGAATTGGCTCTTTAAAGTCGACAGTGGTGGGACGGTAGAACTGAGAGAAGAGAAGCGCCACTGCAGTGAGGAAGCAAACGATGGTGGAACTCGCCACGAACCAATGGCGTCTCAGGCCGGGCGCAGCAGGGCTAACGCTCATGCCCAGATTCTACTGAAATTGCGAAATACCTGTTCCGACTCGGAACAAGAGCGTATTCAACGAGATAACGCAGAGTAGAGACTCGTGTTCTGATTCCGGACGGCTGACGGACAATTCGGAAGTAACCCTTTGCAAACTCAACCGCGCTTTCCCAAAATGACCCTGCACCCGGGCGTGCGTGCGGGCCAGGGGTAAAGCGCAACGACTCGCGGCGCGCGGCTATTGGCGCATGACGACGCGCAAGCCGCGGCGCCAACCTTCCGCCAAGCCGACGCGCGTGCTTTCGAGTTCGGGCGAAAGACAGCGGAGAAGAATGTCTGTGGAGGGATGGAAGCGAAGCGCCGGAGCCACCAGATAGACGAGAGGCGGAGCAGCCTGCAATTCGATTCCCAGAAAGTATCCGTAGCGCGCAAAATCGCGCTGCTCCAAATGACGGCGAATGCGAAGCCAATAGCTGGCGGCCTGCAGCGGGAGATGAATGTGTTCGCTGGCTTTTAGTTCGAGGATGGCGAGACGGCCAGAGCGAGTCACGGTGAGGAGATCGAGAATGCCATGCTCGCCGCCCGCTTGCGCGAAGACTTGCGAATAAACAAAACGCGGGTCCAGGCCGGCATCGATGCGGGTGACATCTTCGCGAATGAGAGCTTCGAGCCAGCGCTCCGCCTGCGCGCGATAGAGAGCGTGCCGCGTTTCAGTGGCAAGCGGATGACGATAATTTTCAAGCTGCTGGAGCAAACTTTTCAGGGCTGGCAAAGACGACGGAGTGAGTTGCTCGCGGGCGTCGGGACAGCCGAAGTAGACGCGGCCGTCGTCCCAGCGGGCAAACGCCAGGCCGCGAAAGCGCAACCACACTTCTCGAGACTGCGCTAGGGGATGGACGGTAACGGCACGCGGCGACAGGGCAACGACCGGATCGAGCGCCGATTTCGAAAGATCCAGCAACGCTTGCGATTCGCGATGAGGCACCAGCCAGGTATCCTGGTTTCCGGCGCGGCGCGGATCGATCTTTTCGAGGGTTTCGCGAAGGGGATCGCGCTCGTAAAGTTCGATAGACAAATCGGGATTCAGTGCGGCAGCACGATGAGCCACGTGGCGCGCCGCTCCTTTTGGCAGAATGAGGCGAATCGCGTTGATTGTGCCGCGACGCCCAGAATTACGAGCGCGATCCAGCCACAGCAGCGCGAAGGTGAGGCTGCTCTCGACTGTATCCGTGGATTCCCCGTCGGGAACGGCCAGGACCGCGAAGTGAGAAGAACCGCGGCGAAGAAGGCCGCGGGCATAGTTGCCGGAAATGGAATGCTCAAGATCGGGCGAGGCGGTCAACGATTCGAGGGATTCATCGGGAAATTGTTCCGCGAGTAGATGGCTCAAGCGATCACAGAATGCTTCGCGAGATAGGCCGCGCTGAGCGCGCTCAAATTCCAAACGAATAAATTCAAGGCGGTCGGGCTTGGGGCGTCCGAATCGCTCGACGGCGAGCGCGAGCCGTTGGTCGGAATGATCGGTGATAGCCAGGACGCGGCGCGTAAGATTGTAATTCTCCGACCAAAGATGCAGGAGCGGCTTTTCCGAAGCGCCACGCACTTCCCAAGAGAGCCCGGAGAAAGGAGCCACGCGTCCACCGTTCTCGCGAATCTCGATCGCGCCATCCGCGGTGAATTCCTTGAGGCAAGCTTGCAGTTCGGCGGAGAGGTCCACGCCAAAGAGTATAAAGGAAATAAGTAGCTTTAGAACTATTCTTTCTTAGAGATAAACAGGATGCCGGAGACGCGGACGAGGGGCTGCTGAATGTTCCAGGTGGAAGGGATGTGCTCGAAGGAGATTTCGAAGTCGCGGCGTTCGCCGGGAGCAAACGGAGGCGTTTGCGGCGTGAACACGGCGCAGGACTCCCGCAGGACGATTTGGCCTAGTTGATCGGAGAATTCGACTGTTAGCTCGACATTGGCGAGCGGAAGGTTGCCGGTGTTTGTCAGGCTGCCCGCAAGAGTGGTGACTTCTTGATTCAGAAAATTCTCAGCGCGGCTGAGAGCCAGGTTTTCAATCTGAAGGTTTGGAGCATAGGTTTGTTCGGCAGGACCGAAGGGAAGATGAGATTCGCGCGTCCGGGAAGCGGGACGGCGCTCTGCGCCAGGCCACATTAAGATGGCAAGGGCGATGGCGATCGTGGCGGCGCCCATCCATGCAATCCAAGAGCGGCCGGATTCTGGCTGCGGTTGATCGGGGGCATCGATTTGCAAGGTGTCAGGCATGGAGATCAACGAAAGGACGATGCTGGCCTGAAAGTGGCCGGGCGTCAAGCGCGTGCGCGAAAAGCTGGCGCGAGAAAAAGGCCAGCATGCTCAGCGGCCCACGTCGCACATGTTTAAGGGCCCCGGTTACCGGCCGACGATGAGCCGCTGAACCAATGGCTCGGGAAGGTGCGCGGCGCGCATGCGCTCCTGCACGGCCGAAATGTCGTAAGGAATGCGCCAGAATTCAACGGTTTGATGCTCGAGATCGGCGATGGCAAAACCCGCTCGGGAATCACCGTCGCGGGGCTGGCCGACGGAACCAGGATTTAAGAGATAGCGGCGAGGCTGCTCGATACGCAAAGCGGAGAAAGACTCCGAAGCACGAGGACGAATCTGAAGCACTTCAAGATTGGAATCCTGATAAGAGAAGCCGCCCTGATGATGGGTGTGACCGAAGAAAGTGACTTCGGCGGTGGAATCTAGAAGACCATCCAGAGCTTGCGCGGGCGTAAAGACATACTCATCTTCATCTTGAAACGCGCCGTGTACCAAGACGATACCGTCCGTGGCGCGCGGTCCGTGGGGCAGCGCGGAGAGCCATGCGAGATCCTCGGGGTTCAACTGCGCACGCGTCCAATCGACAGCGGCCTTCGCAACGGGATTGAAATCGCTCGTGTCCATCAGGCCGGCGACAGCTTTGTCGTGATTGCCGCGAATGGTTTGCGTGCCAAGTTCGCGAAGGCGGGCGACAACCTCATGCGGATCTGGCCCGTAGCCGACGACATCACCGAGACACACGGAAACGTCCCAGCGGCCGTTCGCAACATCGAGAGCGGCGGCGAACGCTGTGGCGTTTGCGTGAAGATCACTAAGAACCAGAATGCGCATTCAGGCCATCCGCAAAATGCCCTTGAGTATAGATGAAGAAGAGAGACGATGCACGGCAGGAGCGTCGAAAGCGACAAGAGTTGACGAAGCAGGAGGAAAAAGGTTTCGAGTGGAATTCGGATTATTTACGCAAAATTTACAAAATCGCATGGCCTGGGTGAGCAGAAATAAATTACCAAGGTGAAATAATATTAAAAAACAGAAATAGTGCGAAAATTCAGACAGATTGCAGAAGAAAAAATGATGGGCGACGAAACATTCGCGGGGGCCGCTTCGTCTAAACAAGTGCAGCCTGTAGCGCTGCGCAGGCAAGCCAGAGGATTACAAGTAAAACCCCGCGGTGGCAGCCGCGGGGCAGTGACACGCAGTCTTTCCGGCCGTTAGTCCAGGAAGAACGAGGTGTCTTGCGGGTGAGACTACTCGCCCCGAGCACGCGTGTCAACACTCTGTTCGGCTTGCGGCGGCAGTGATGCGGCTGACTCGATCCTGACGGAAAGGAAGTTGACACGCATGAAATTCAATACCGTTCTCCGCAGTCTGGCGCTGGCAGCCGCTTTGGCCTCGACAGTGCCACTCCTCGCAAAACCACTCAGCAGGACCATCAACATCGCCCAGTCGGCAAAGATCGGCAAAGCCGATTTGCGAGCAGGTGAATATCGCCTGCTGATCGACGGAAACAAAGCGACCGTCCAGAAGGGGAAGCAGACTATCGCGGAAAGCGAAGGACGCTGGGAAGATCGCAGCACCAAAGCCGCAAACGATTCCGTGCTTATCGGCGAAGACGGCCAGGTGAAGGAAGTCCGTTTTTCGGGACAGGCTCGCGTTTTCGTATTCAACGAGTAAGCGAGGAGTTTCTGTGACTCCTTTCGAATGGACGAGAGGGAGGCTGCGCGCGTTGGCTGCCTCCCTGCTCGTAAATTTTGCTGGACAGATTTTGAAGTGGCAAGAACCGGCTTCGGCTACTGCGGAGACGATTTACCGCCTTCTGCGGGTTTGCAGGCGGCCTCTAAAAGCTCTTTCATTACTCGGGAACATTCCTTACGCGGACCTCAGCGAATCAACATACAGTCTCCATAGCTGTAAAAGCGGTAGCCTGCTTGAACGGCGAGAGTGTAGGCCGCGAGAACTTTTTCGCGGCCGGCGAATGCACAGACCAGCGCGAGCAGAGTGGAACGCGGCAGATGGAAGTTGGTAAGCAGGGCGTCCACCACGCGGAAGTGAAATCCAGGATAGATGAACAAGCGGGCGTCGGCTTTGCCGGGTAGTATTAATTCGGCAGAGCCGGATTCTTTTGCGCGAAGGGCGGCCGCTTCGAGAGCGCGGACAACGGTGGTGCCGACGGCGAGGATGGGACGGCCCGCGGCTCGCGCTCGCTGAATGGTCTGCGCGGTTTGAGTTGGAATTTCATAAGACTCTGCGTGCATTACGTGGTCTTCGAGCGTTTCGGTGTGAACGGGCTGGAATGTGCCGAGGCCAACGTCCAGAGTTAACTCACAGAGTGAGATGCCGCGAGCGCGGATTTTTTCAAGGATTTCCGGCGTGAAATGCAAACCTGCGGTGGGAGCGGCGATGGCGCCGGGCTGTTTGGCGAAGACCGTTTGATAGCGCTCGCGGTCAGCGACTTCATCGGCGCGATGGATGTAAGGCGGCAAAGGAATGTGACCAAGGCGTTCGAGGTGCTCTGAGACGGTCCGTGTGTCACGTGAAACAAAGCGCAGAGTGCGCAGGCCCAGCTCGCCGCGGGAGATTACCTCGGCTTCGAGTTCCCCTTCTCCGAATCGGACGCTTTCCCCAGTTTGCATTTTGCGGCCAGGACGAACGAGCGCCTCCCACGATTCTGTGCCGACCGGCCGGGTGAGAAAGACTTCCACCTTGCCAGTGAGATGTTCCCGGCGTGTGGCGCGGGAAGGGGATTGGGAGTGCACGCCGACGCGGCGGCCAAAAAGTCGCGCCGGGATGACGCGCGTGTTGTTTAGGACGATCAGCTCATCGCCGCGAAGAAGGTCAGGGAGCTCCAGGAAGAGGCGGTCCTTAAGACTGCCTTCGGAGCGAGAAAGCTCCAGCAGGCGGGAAGCGTCACGGCGGTCGAGAGGCCGCTGGGCGATCTGGCTGGGGGGGAGATGGTAATCGAAGTCGTCCAGTCGCATCGAGAGGAAGTCTATCAGCATCTAGAGCCAGGAACTCAAAGGAAAGGAGTTGAAGGAGATTCGATCAAGTGTCTGGGAATTCTCAGCTAGTGCTGGCAAGACAGAGGGGATAGCATATCCATATATAATTGAAAATACAAACTTTATTGTCAGCCATGAGGGTTTAATAATACTTGACAACAACAAACTCATGTAATATGATTCCATTGCAGTAAGTCATTCAGGAGAACGAAAAATGAGAGCTACATTGAACCGTTGGGAACCTTTCCGCGGGGCTGCTACCCTGCAGGAGCAGGTGAATCGTTTGTTTGGTAATGTGCTGGAACGTTCGGCGGAGGAATCGAATCTTACGAGCTGGGCGCCCGCAGTCGACATTTACGAAACCGAGCACGAGCTGGTCGTAAAGGCCGACCTGCCGGAAGTGGATCCGAAGGATCTGGACATCGGGGTGGAAAACAACATTCTGACGATTCGCGGTGAGCGCAAGTTCGAGAAGAAGGTGAACGAAGAGAATTATCTGCGCGTGGAGCGCGCGTATGGTTCGTTCAGCCGAAGCTTTTCGCTGGCCAACACCGTGAATTCAGAAGCGATCAAGGCCGATTACCAGAATGGCGTGCTGACGCTGACGATTCCGAAGCGTGAGGAAGCGAAGCCGAAGCAGATCAAGGTGAACGTGGGGACGCCGGCGGTTGCGGCTGCGGCCGCTGGGGCGAAGTAAGCCAGCAACAAAGTTGTGGTAAGACAGGGGCTGGCCATTGCGCGAGCCCCTTTTTGTCAAGAAGCGAGGTAGAACATGCTGAGATTTGACAAGATGACGGTGAAAGCGCAGGAAGCGCTGCAACAAGCGAACGACGTGGCGGCTCGCCACGAGAATCAACAAATTGAGCCCGTGCATTTGCTGGAGGCGCTGGTGTCGCAAACGGACGGCGTGGTGCCGCCGCTGCTGGCGAGGCTAGGCATTCGCACGGAAGCATTGACACAAGAGATTGAACGCGAGATTGCGCGGCTGCCAAAAGTGCAGGGTTTCGCGCAGCAGCACATGGGAAAGCCGCTGAACAACGTTTTGGAGCGGGCATTTGATGAAGCGGAAAGATTTAAGGATGAGTACGTTTCGACGGAACACCTTTTTCTGGCGCTTGCCGGTGAGGAACGCGATCCGGCTGGGCAGTTGCTGAAGCGGCAGGGCGCGACGCATGAAGCCATTCTGCAGGCGCTGACGGGCGTGCGCGGGAATCAGCGTGTGACGTCGCAAAACCCGGAAGCGACATACGCTTCGCTGGAAAAATATGCTCGTGACCTGACGGACCTAGCGCGGCGCGGGAAGCTCGATCCGGTGATTGGGCGCGATGAAGAGATCCGGCGCGTGATGCAGATTCTGGCGCGGCGCACGAAGAATAATCCGGTATTGATCGGCGAGCCGGGCGTCGGAAAGACGGCTATCGTCGAGGGCCTGGCGCAGCGCATTGTTTCCGGCGATGTGCCGGACGTGTTGAAGACCAAGCGGCTTGTAGCGCTGGACTTGGCGGCGCTGGTCGCTGGTGCGAAATTCCGCGGCGAATTTGAGGACCGTCTGAAAGCGGTGTTGAAGGAAATTACCGAGGCGGAAGGGCAGATCATTCTGTTCATCGACGAACTTCACACGCTAGTGGGTGCGGGCGCGGCGGAAGGCGCGATGGACGCCTCGAACATGTTGAAGCCGGCGCTGGCACGCGGCGAACTGCGCGCGATTGGCGCGACCACTCTGAACGAGTACAAAAAACACATCGAGAAAGATCCAGCATTAGAGCGGCGATTTCAGCCAGTGTTGGTGAGCGAGCCGACGGTCGAAGACACGATTGCAATTCTGCGCGGCTTGAAAGAGCGCTACGAAGTGCACCACGGCGTGCGCATTAAGGATGCAGCGATACTGGCGGCGGCCACGCTATCGCACCGCTACATTTCCGACCGTTTTCTGCCTGACAAAGCGATTGACTTGATCGACGAAGCGGCGGCGAGCCTGCGCATGCAGATCGATTCGCTGCCGGTGGAGATCGACGAGATCGAACGGCGCATCCTGCAACTGGAGATCGAGCGGCAGTCGCTGCTGAAAGAGAAGGACGCGCATTCCAAGGAGCGGCGCAACCAGATTGAAAAAGAGCTCGCAAAATTGAAAGAGGACTCGAGCGGGCGAAAGGCGCGCTGGCAAGCGGAGAAAGAAGCCATCGGGAAAATCCGCAAGCTGAAAGAGCAAATCGAGCAGCTCAGAGCCGAAGAACAGAAATACGAGCGCGCGGGCGAGCTGGCGAAAGTCGCCGAAATACGTTACGGAAAGATCGCCGCAGCCGAGCAGGAGCTGAAAAAAGCGGAAGAGCGGTTTGCGTCGGTGCAAAAAGATTCGCCGATGCTGAAGGAAGAGGTCGACGAAGAGGACATCGCCAAGCTGGTCAGCAAGTGGACGGGGATTCCCGCGGGGCGTTTGCTCGAAGGCGAAGCGCAAAAACTCGTGCACATGGAAGAGCGGCTGCGGCAGCGCGTGGTTGGGCAAGACGAAGCGCTGGCGCGAGTTGCGAACGCCGTGCGCCGAAGCCGCGCTGGATTGTCGGATGCCAAGCGGCCGATCGGATCATTTATTTTCCTTGGGCCGACCGGCGTGGGAAAAACCGAGCTCGCGAGGGCGCTGGCCGAATTTCTCTTCGACGACGAGAAGCTGATGATTCGTATCGACATGAGCGAATATATGGAGAAGCACAGCGTGTCGCGGCTGATCGGCGCGCCGCCGGGCTATGTCGGCTACGAAGAAGGCGGACAACTCACCGAACAGGTGCGCAGGCATCCCTATTCGGTGATTTTGTTCGACGAAATTGAAAAGGCCAACCCGGATGTATTCAACATCCTGTTGCAGATTCTCGAGGACGGCCGGCTGACGGACGGCAAGGGCCGGACCGTGGACTTCCGCAACACGGTGATGGTGATGACCAGCAACGTAGGATCGACGGCCATCTTCGAGCTATCCAATAAGGACCCGGAACGCGCGCGTAAAGAAGCAATGGAAGCGCTGCGCGCGGCGTTTCGTCCGGAGTTCATCAACCGCATCGACGAGATCGTGATTTTCAATCCACTGGGCAAGGAACAGCTTGCGCGCATCGTCGGGCTGCTGCTTAAGAGCGTCGAGAAACTGCTGGCAGAGCGGCAAATCACTCTCCAACTCACGCCGGCGGCGGAAGAATTGCTGCTGCGTGAAGGCTACGATCCGGCGTATGGGGCGCGGCCGCTGCGGCGAACGATTCAGCGCCTGATTCAGGATCCGCTGGCGCTGCAGATTCTCGAAGGCAAAGTGCTGCCCGGCGATCACATTCGCGTGGATCGCGACGGGCAGAAAGACGCGATGCGCTTTGAACGCTCGAAGGCGAAACAACCGGCGGCAGCGGCTCGAATGTAGTGGAATGAGAGGGGAAGCCTGGAAGGAGGATTCCCCTCTCATTCGCCGTTTGCCGATAAACTTTGAAAGCTCGTGCGTATATAGGAGTGAAGGGACATTATGAGAGTTCTTCGAACGACATTTGTGCTGGTGGTGCTGACGTTGTTCCTCATGTTAGTGGGCTCGTTGGTTGGCGGGCGAAACGGCATGACCATTGCCCTGGGAATCGCGATCTGCACTAATGCGTTTGCCTATTTCTTTTCCGATAAGATCGCGCTGGCCTCGAGCGGCGCGCAACCTGTTACGCGAGAGCAGTTACCACGGCTCTATCAAGTAATGGAGCGGCTGGCGGCTAAATCGAATATTCCGGTACCGAAGCTGTATGTTGTGCCCGATGAGGCGCCGAACGCCTTTGCCACTGGCAGAAACCCGCGGCACGCGTCAGTGGCGGTGACTCAGGGCTTGCTGGAATTGATGAATGATGAGGAGCTGGAAGGAGTCATCGCGCACGAACTATCGCACGTGCGCAACTACGATATTTTGATCAGCTCCATCGCGGCTACGCTCGCGGGAGCGATTACCTGGATCGCACATTGGGGTATGTGGTTGGGAGGGGGAGACGGCGAAGACCGGCAGCGCAATGTATTCGTCGAGCTTGCTCTTATGATCCTTGCGCCGCTTGCAGCCATGTTGCTGCAATTGGCTCTCTCACGCCAGCGGGAATACGCGGCAGACGCAACCGGGGCTCGAATGGTTGGTAACCAATATGGGCTGATGAGCGCCCTGCAAAAGCTCGGGACCTACAATCAGCGAATTCCCACGACGTCGATTTCGCCCTCCACGTCCTCTTTGTGCATCGTGAAGCCGTTGTTTGGAGGAGGGGGCGTGGCTTCTCTTTTTAGCACTCACCCTCCACTCGAAAAGCGGATAGAGGCTTTGCGGGAGATGACCGTGGTGCCGAGGCGCTGAGGAAGGAAGGGGCGCAGTCTTCGCCTAAGTGCTGCAATAGCTGAGTAATCTTTTCTCCGAATGCCTGGCTCATTTTGGGTTCCGTAGCTGGACTGCTTCTTAAACCATTGATATTTAAGCAATTAAAATCCTTGTGCCTGGACAAGGATTTGGTGAATCAAATGCAACATATGAGAGTGGGCCGGATATCGGCGCGGTGTCACGGGGGAACCGCAGTCATGAGTTGTCGAGATACTATCCATTTGATTTGCTGGTACTTAGAGGGACGACTCTCGCCACCTGTGGCGACCGAGATCAAGCGGCATTTGGACTCTTGCTCGGATTGCCACATGGTTTTGGACGCGGCGATGAGCACCTTGGACCGCTATTTTACTCCTGTGAAGGGCTCTGACGAAGAGCCTGCCCCACAAGCAGCCTGATCGAATTCGTTTAAATATATAGTTAAGAATGACTTAGGGCGGTGTTGGTTGTGTACAACCGATCTCGACTTAATCACAGGCTTGCTTGCTGTTTGAGCTTGGGATGTTGCCTTCCGTTTCAGCAAAATTTACAGGCAAGCGAGCAATCACGTAATCTTTACTGGTACTAGTACTTATAGTTCTATCCTCTCGACTTCCCCTCCCTGCCGACAAGCCTATGCATCCATTCGAGTTACGGGCTAGCACCGCGGAAACCGGCGTTTGGCGAAAGGGGTGCACCTCTCCCCTAATGCGGGGGGAAAACCCCAAAGGAGAAGAAGTTTATGAGTGAGTATCAGGAACCCATTAGCCACACCACAACCGGGACGCCGCGCTGGGTAGGATTGGCGGTCGCCGTGTTGGGCGGAGTTTCGCTGCTCGGACTTGGAGTCGGCTGGAGCGCGTTGAACCACGCCAACGGCATTGAGCAAAGCACGCAAGCGTCTGTGAAACAGGCGAACGATGCGCTGGCCCAGCGGCTGGCGAAAGAGGATGAAGTCAATCAGGCCTTGCAGAGCGACTTGAAAGTCGTGACCGATAAGCTGAACTTGACGCAAGGCGAGCTGCTCGCCGCACGTAAACAGAACAAAAATGCCACCGCAGCCGTGGATCACAAAGTCGATGGGCTGGCGTCGTCTGTGAAGGCCGAGCTAGCGACCAAGGCGAACGCGGGAGATGTGGACAGACTGAACGGGGACGTCTCGGGCGTGAAGAGCGACTTGGACGCCCAGAAGAATAATCTTCAAATGGCTCGCAGCGAGATGGGCACGCTGATCGCACGAAACCATGACGAAATCGACCAGCTTCGCCGGATGGGTCAGCGCGACTATTTTGAGTTCACCGTGACGCGCAAGGGCGGAAACCAGAGAATTGGGACCATCCAAGTCGAGCTGAAAGACACGAACACCAAGAAGAACCAATACACGATCAACGTGCTGGCGGATGACAAGAGCTTCGAAAAGAAGAACCGGTCCGTGAACGAACCCATATTCTTCTACACGGGCGGTACGCGCGCAGCGCTCGAGCTGGTCGTTAATAAGGTTTCGAAGACGTCGGCATCTGGCTACCTGAGCATTCCCAAGGCGCCGGAGACTGCCGCGGCCAGCAATTCGAGCTCGGGACAATAAAACGGTTCGGGACACAAATACAGTTACGAATATTTGAGAGCAGAGCCGGAGGGAGAGTTCGAAAGAGCTCTCCCTTTTTTTGGATGAGCATTCCTAACTCTTTTCGCTCTCTAATATGCGGGGGAAGTTTGTAGACTGAGGACGCCTGTTGTGCCAAGCTATGGGCAACCTGGCCAATCTTTAATCCAGTGGATGATTCTGAGGGGGAAAATCAATGAAACTACGATTTGTATCCGTAATGGCGGCAACGCTTTTTGCAGCGGCATTCACCATGGCCGCGGACGGCACTTGGACCGGCTATATTTCCGACAGCAAGTGCGGCGCAAAGGGCGCCAACGACAAGGCTGGCGAGTGCACCACGAAATGCGTCAAGGAAGGCGCGAAATACGTGTTCGTCAATGACGCCGACAAGAAAGTCTATGTTGTGGACGCACAGGACAAAGTGGCGGCGCACGCTGGACATCACGTTACCGTGAAAGGCACGGTAGACGGCGAGACGCTCAAGCTGGAAAGCATAGATATGGCCCCGGCGAGCGGCAAGTAAAAGCTTTTGACAACGCTTTTTTCGCGGGCGGAGCTTCGGCTTCGCCCGTTTTGCTTTTTGTCCGTTTTGCTTTTTGAAAGAACGCAAGATTCCGCTACGATATTGCCTGACCTATGACAACAACTCTATTGCATGCCGGGCGGATGCTGACTCCGACCGCCGAAATTATTGATGCGGGCATTCTGATCCGCGACGGAGTGATCGAAGAGCTGGGACTCCGCGAAGGAATGCGGCTGCCAGTCAGGGCCGAGGAGATCTCCGCACCAGACAAAACCGCGATTCCCGGCTTCGTGGACGTGCATATTCATGGCGCGGGCGGGCGCGACGTAATGGAAGGCAGCGCGGAAGCTCTCGCGGGAGTGGCCAAGACTGTAGCAAGACACGGGACAACATCGTTTGTGGCGACGACGGTGACAGCGAGCCCTGATGACACCATTCGAAGCGTCGAGGGGATCGCGCACTACATTTCGCAGCAGCACGAAACGGACGACACGCGGGCGGAAGTACTGGGGATCCATTTTGAGGGGCCGTTTCTCAGCCCGGCGCGGCGCGGAGTGCATCCGCCGGAATGGTTAAAGCTGCCGTCGGCGGAGCTTCTCGACAAATTCTTGCAAGCCGCGGCGGGCAACGCACAGATATTGACGCTTGCACCGGAGTTGCTCGGAGCCATGCCATGCATCGACGCAGCGCGGAAAGCGGGAATGGTTGTAGCGGTGGGCCACACGGATGCGACGTATGAGCAGACGCGCGCGGCGATTGCACACGGAGTTCGGCATGCCGTCCACGTCTACAACGCGATGCGGCCGTTTTCACACCGCGACAGCGGCGTGATCGGAGCGGTGCTTACTTCAACGGAGGTGAGCGCCGAACTTATCGCGGATGGCGTGCATGTGGAAGAAACCGCGATGAAAGTGCTGCTGCAGGCAAAAGGGCCCGAGCACATGATCCTGATCAGCGACGGGATTTCGGCGACGGGCATGCCAGATGGAAAGTATATGCTCGGACAACTGGAAGTTACTGTGAACGGCGGGATATGCCGCAACGCGGAAGGAAAGCTGGCCGGGAGTACGCTGACGTTGGACAGGGCGTTGAGAAACATCGTTGAGCTTGGGATTCCGGTGGCGGACGCGGTGCGCATGCTGACTCTGAACCCCGCCGCATTGTTAGGGATTGAATTCAAGAAAGGCGCGCTGCGCGTCGGGGCAGATGCCGATATAGTTTTGCTCGATGAAGGTTTGGGACTGACGAATGTCTGGGTGCGTGGCGCGGCGGTGGAATAGGCTTCGCCATGCAGGGCACGGCGTTCCCGCGCCCCTCCAAAGAAACCGCCGGCTGGAGATTAGGGATTTAGCGGGATCTTGAGATCCTCCGCCAATTGTTCGGCGTCGAAGGGACTGCACGCAAAATAACGTCCTCCGATTTCCAGTGTAGGTATTTTGCGCTTGCCGTCGTTGGCTTTGATCACGATTTCTTCCGCGGACGGGTCTTTTTCGATATCTACTTCACGAAATTCCACGCCGCGCTCCCTCAAGAATGTTTTGGTTCGCCAGCAGTCCGGACACCACTTGGCGGTGTACATCGTCAGAGTTTCCATCGAGGGCTCCAACTACATTAGATGCGAGACAGGGGCCGGCGTCGCGAAAGACGCGGGAAGATGTGTTGCATCCAGCAAGGACCAGCCACGATTAGCGAGTTTCGACAGGAGCGCCCCGGTATTTGCGCGCCACCTGGATTCGAATGACGGCGCGCTGGAGCGCGATAAAAGCGCGGTCCCAGTCGATATTCGGATCACCGGCGGCCAATCGTTGTTCTGCTCGAGCTTTCGCGGCTTCCGCGCGGGCCAGGTCAATCTCCGCGGCGCGTTCCGCTGTTTCCGCAAGAACAGTGACGCGGTCGCCTAAAACTTCCGCGAATCCTTGGATGATGGCGAGAACGCCGCTGGGATTCGAGCTAGCTCCGCGATAGGTCAACTCGCCGATGCCGAGCTCGGTCATGAGCGGCGCGTGGCCCGGCAAAATCCCAAGCTCTCCCGCCGCGCCGGGCATCACGACTTCGACCACGCTTTCGCGCAGGTATTGCCGCTCTGGCGTGACGACGATCAGCTCGATGGAATCGGGAAGCATCTGCGTTTCTATGCGCTCGCTTTCATTTTCTCAGACTTCGCGAGGGCCTCATCAATCGTGCCAACCATGTAGAAGGCCTGCTCCGGAATGTCGTCGTACTTGCCTTCGACGATTTCCTTGAAGCTGCGAACCGTGTCCGCAATTTTGACGTACTTGCCTTCGAGCCCGGTGAACTGCGCGGCCACGAACATGGGCTGCGAAAGAAAATTTTCGATTTTGCGCGCGCGCGCCACGGTGCGCTTGTCTTCATCGGACAGTTCTTCGATGCCGAGAATGGCGATAATGTCCTGCAGATCCTTGTAGCGCTGGAGGATCGATTTCACGCCACGCGCGACAGCGTAGTGCTCCGCGCCGACAATGCGCGGATCGAGAATGCGCGAGTAGCTGGCCAGCGGATCGACTGCGGGATAGATGCCGCGCTCGACGATCTGACGGCTGAGGTTCGTGGTCGCGTCCAGGTGCGTAAACGTCGCGGCCGGAGCGGGGTCCGTGTAGTCGTCGGCGGGAACGTAAATCGCTTGGACAGAAGTGATGGACCCGGACTTCGTGGAAGTAATGCGCTCCTGCAATTCTCCAATTTCCGTGTTGAGGTTCGGCTGATAACCGACGGCGGAAGGCATGCGGCCGAGAAGCGCCGAAACTTCCGAGCCGGCCTGCACGAAACGGAAAATGTTGTCAATGAAGAGAAGAACGTCAAGATGTTCTTCATCGCGAAAATATTCCGCGACCGTCAGGCCAGTGAGGCCGACGCGGAGACGCGCGCCGGGCGGTTCGGTCATCTGGCCGTAAATCAAAGCAGCGCGGGACTTCTCGGAATTTCCGGGCACCACGACGCCCGCCTCCTGGAATTCCAGCCAAAGATCGTTTCCTTCACGAGTACGCTCTCCGACGCCAGCGAAGACCGACACGCCGCCGTGCTGCATCGCGACGTTGTTGATCAATTCCTGAATGAGAACGGTTTTGCCGACGCCGGCGCCGCCGAACAATCCGATCTTTCCGCCCTTCAAAAAGGGCTGAATCAAATCGATAACTTTAATGCCGGTCTCAAACATTTCAAGAGTGGTGGACTGATCCGACAGCAAGGGAGCGGGCCGATGAATAGGATAGTTGGTCTTGCTAGTCAGCGGCCCAAGCTGATCCACGGGCTTGCCGAGCACGTTCATCACGCGGCCAAGCGTCGGACGCCCCACAGGAACGGTGATTCCCGCTCCCGTGTCGACTGCTCTCATGCCACGGACCAGCCCTTCCGTGGGCTCCATGGCAACGCAGCGCACGCGGCCTTCGCCCAAATGTTGCTGCACTTCAGCGGTGACGTCGATCGGCTCCGGAACGTTGAATCCTTCGCTCGTGATGCGAACCGCGTTGTAAATCGAGGGCAAGTGCCCCGACTCGAATTGGACGTCGAGCACCGGCCCAATGATCTGCACGATGCGTCCGACGGCTGCTTGTTTCTCTGCCATGCCTTCTCCTACGCGGTGGACGAAGCCCCGCTGACAATTTCAATAATCTCTTTTGTGATCGCCGCCTGCCGCACTTTGTTCATGTGCAGGGTCAGGGCCTCAATGACGTCCCCGGCATTTCTCGTCGCCGAATCCATGGCGGTCATGCGCGCTGCGTGCTCGGCCGCGGAAGATTCCAGCATCGCGCGGAGAATCTGCGTTTCGATGTAGCGCGGAAGCAGCTTATCGAGAAGCTGTTCCTTGGGCTGCTCGTAAATGTAGTCGACCTGCGCGGATTCTTTTTCGCTGGCGGATTCTTCATCGGCGCGCATCGCTTCGACTGGCAGCAATTTGTCGAGCACGAGGTTCGGCGTCATCACGGTCTTGAATTCGCTGAATACGATGTACACAGCGTCCACTTCTTCCTTGGCGTAAAGCTCGGTAACAACCGAAGCAATGTCCCGCGCGGTTCCAAAATTAACCCGAGCGAGGACGTTGACATATTCGGCAGGAAAGTGAAGCCCAGCTTTTCGCAGCGCGTCCCGTCCCTTTTTCCCCACGGGAATGACGGAAAGCTTTTTGCCTCGATTGGAGCGAAAGAACTCATTGGCCTTGCGCAGAATATTTGAGTTGAAAGCCCCGGCGAGGCCCCGTTCACCGGTCAAAACGATAACGAGAATTTTTCCTTCGGGGCGATGCGCTAGGAGCGGATGCTCGGGCTGATCGATACGCGACATGATGGAGCGCAACACGCGCGCCAGCTCCTTCGCGTAAGGGCGAGCAGCCAACGCCGCCTCTTGCGCGCGCCGCAAACGGGCCGCCGCTACAAACTTCATCGCGCGGGTAATCTGCTGGGTGTTCTTCACCGAGCGAATGCGGCGCCGGAAATCAAGAAGTGTAGGCATGATCGTTCGCTATGCTAGCGGCATCAGTTCGCGGCGGCCGCGGCTACGGTAGCCGTGAAGCGCTCCTTGAATCCGTCGACGGCGGTTTTGATCTCCGCCCTGATGCCGTCATCAAGAGCCTTCTTCGCGGCAATATTCTTCAGCACAGAGGGATAGTTCGTCTCTGCGAATTGCAAGAATTCGCGCTCGAAACGACGAACGTCCGCGACGGGCACACTGTCTATAGCGCCGCTCGTTGCGATGTAAAGGCTGAGCACCTGTTTTTCAACGGAAAGCGGCGCGTACTGATCCTGCTTCAAAATTTCGGTCAAGCGCTGCCCGCGGGCCAGCTGCGCTTGGGTGACTTTGTCGAGCTGATCGGAACCGAACTGCGCGAACGCAGCCAGCGCACGATACTGCGCCATATCCAAGCGCAGAGTACCAGCCACCTGGCGCATAGCCTTGATCTGCGCGTTGCCGCCGACGCGGCTGACGCTGATGCCAACGTTAATGGCGGGACGAATGCCAGCGTTGAAAAGATCCGCTTCGAGATAGATCTGGCCGTCCGTAATCGAAATCACGTTGGTCGGAATGTACGCGGAAACGTCGCCGGCCTGCGTTTCGATCACCGGTAGCGCAGTAAGAGAGCCGCCGCCCAGCTTGTCATTGAGTTTCGCCGCGCGCTCCAGCAAGCGCGAGTGGAGATAGAACACGTCGCCAGGGAAAGCTTCGCGTCCGGGTGGGCGGCGCAACAACAAAGAGATTTCACGATAGGCCTGTGCGTGTTTCGAGAGGTCGTCGTAAAAGGCGACAGCGTGACGTTTGTTGTCGCGAAAATATTCGCCCATCGCGCATGCGGCGTAAGGCGCGATGTATTGCAGCGAAGCGGGTTCCGCGGCGCTCGACGCCACGACGATGGTGTAATCCATCGCGCCCGCGTCGGTCAGTGTCTTCACGACCTGCGCGATCGTCGAGCGCTTCTGCCCGATGCCGCAGTAAATGCAAACAACGTCGCCGCCCTTTTGATTGATGATGGTATCGAGAATGACCGCGGTCTTTCCGGTTTGCCGGTCGCCGATGATCAGTTCGCGCTGGCCACGGCCGATAGGGATCATGGCGTCGATGGCCTTGATGCCCGTCTGCAGCGGCTCGCGAACAGGCTGCCGATCGAGCACGCCCGGAGCAAGCTTTTCGAGCGGGTTGCGCTGTTTCGAAACAATGGGCCCTTTTCCATCGAGTGGTTCACCGAGTGGATTGACCACGCGGCCGACAAGCGCCTCACCCACCGGCACGGACATAATCGTATTCGTACGCTTAACGACGTCGCCCTCTTTCAATTCAGAAGACTCGCCAAGAAGCACGACGCCGACTTCTTCCTCTTCGAGGTTGAGCGCGATCCCGAAAATGTTTTTCGGAAAAGCAAGCATCTCGCCGGCCATCACCTTTTCGAGGCCGTGGACGCGCGCAATGCCGTCACCGACGCTGATGATCGCGCCGACTTCATCTACCGAAACCGTCTGCTCGTAGTTCTCGATCTGCTCGCGCAGAATCTTGCTGATTTCGTCTGCCTTGATGTTCGCCATGCCTGCTCCTGACCTCTGTTCCGCTATTCCGCCTCGAAGCGCGCGCGCATTTCGTTCAAGCTGTTGCGCACCGAACCGTCGTAAATCGTGTCTCCAACTCGCACCACCGCACCGCCCAGCAGCGCCGCTTCCAGCGAATACTTTGCTTGGATTTTCTTGCCGGTAAGCCGTTCAAGCGTTTGCACGAACCGCTTTTTCTGCGCCGCGCTCAACTCGACGGCGGAAGAAATCTCCGCCTCGGCGATGCCTTGCCGCTGACGGACAACATCCTCAAAAGCGGCGACGATTTCCGGCAGGATGTGGGTGCGCTGGTGATCCGCGATGACAAAAAGAAAATTCCGAATGATCTTGCCTGCGCCGATGCGCGTCGCAATTTTTTCGATGACGCCATGCTTTGCATCACGGGGCACGCCGGGGCTCGTCAGAAAATTCCGCAGCTCGCTCGACTCGGCAAAAGCAGCGGCAAAATCGCCCAATTGCTTGAGCGCTGAGTCTGCCGCGCCCTGAGCGAGCGCGACATCCGCCAGCGCATTCGCATATTGCAGGCTCGCGGACTTCAATTCGGCCTCCCTTCGAGGCTCTTCACGAATGTATCCACCAGCGTTTCTTGCGCCGCGGGCGTTAACTGCTTTGCGAGAATCGATTCCGCGCCATCAACGGCGAGCGCCGCGGCCAGCGCCTTCAGCTCCAGGCGTGCAGCTCGTTCAGCAGCTTCGATTTCCGCCTGAGCCGCGACGCCAACTTTCTTCGCGTCGCTCTGCGCGAGCGCGCGGATGCGCTCGCCTTCCTCGGCAGCTTCGCGCTGTGCGGCAGCCTGGAGTACGGCAATTTCCTGTTTCAGATTCGCCAGCTTGGTCTCCGCCTCGCGTACTTGCCGTTCCGCTTCTTCTTTGGCAGCAGTGGCCTTGGTGATCGCTGAACTGATCTTGTCGGCATTGCCGCGGAACCACGCGGGCAGTTTCTTGACAAACAGCCATATCAAAACCGCCGCGACGATCGCGAAGTTAATCCACTTGAAAATTTCGCTTGCGCGCTCCGTCGCCGAACTCCCGCCTTCTTCAGCTGCGCGAGCGCTAAGAACCGCGCAGAAAAAGAGAACGGCCAAACTCGAGATTACTGCCAGCCACCCGGTTCGCCCAATTTGGTTTTGTCTCTTCAAGGTTTTACTCATCGCGCCTCTCTTGCCGGGCCGCTGGGACGAGGCGGCGATTGCAAAATCCGCCGTGCAATTTCGGCCGAAAGCTGCGAAACCGTAGCTTCGATTTCGCGGCGCGCCGCGGCAACCTCGCGGGCGACGCGTTCTTTGCCGGCCGCCACCTGCGCCGCAGCCGCCGCGCGAGCCTCTTTGATCACTTCGGTGCGTTCATCAAGGACCTTCTTGCGCGCGGCTTCCTGTTCGGCATACACCTGCGTGCGCGCCTGCTTCAGGGCGTCTTGGTACTGCTTGATCTTCTCAACGGCGGCAGCCTGAGCCACCTCGGCGGCTTTCTGCGCGCCCACGGTGCGCGCATCGCGCTCGGCCATCACCGCAAGCAGCGGCTTAAAGAAAATCGCCCGCAAGATGAAGTAAAAAAGCAGGATGATCAGGACTGTAGGCACAGCCTGAAGGAAGAGTTCTCCCAATTGGCGAACAATTTCGTGCATTAAGTTGTGTAGCCTAAAACTCGCTTTGGGGCCACGGACCGGCCACCAGATTGGCAGCCGCGCCGCGCGCCCCTACCCGGGAAGGCGCAATACGGTGGGCCTGACGCTGCCTATTTGAACAGTATTTTATAACATCCGGTGCGGGTTTGCGTCAACGTCACGCAAACGACTCCCGCAAACAAGCCTTGGCAACCGGGCTTTCTCGTGTAAGGTCCGGAATGGCCTCTCTAGCCACCGATGGCGAAATAATAACGCAAAAAACCGCCACCCTCCCGCGCGAATAAAAGTTTAAAATAGCATTCGATGTTATCGCATAGATATAGTCTATTTTCAGAAATATTTCTCTTGACTTTTACTTACCCTTCTATATAGTCCATCTCCACTTACTGCGAGCCCCAGGCCTTAGCTGCCTTCTCGGCAATCCCAGCGAGCTTGAAGTCAAGGAAAGGACGGGCATCATGAACATGAAAATTGGCGAGGAATGGCGCTGCACCAATCCGGCGTGCCATTGCGAAGTGTTGGTCCGGTCAAACAGCGAAATCGAAGGAAGGAATCCGCTCTGCGTCTGCGGCTCGCCCATGAAAAAGAAATACACGCCGCCGAACTTCACCTATCTGGAATTTCTGCGCGTCGAAGATATGGTCTCGGTGCAAGGAGGCTCCCGCGAGGGGTGACTATGCGCGCTGAAACTTTCGTTCGCATCGCCCCCCACAGCGTCAAACCTCTGGTCATTCGCGGAGGATTGGCGCGGACCTTCGGCGGCTTAGCCAGTTTTCTTGCGGTGCTCTTCCTGCTCCTGGGTCTCTACCTTCTCGGAGACGGCTTCCAACATCCGCTGGACGCCCAGCCCTCAGGAGTCCTCGCTGCGGCGTTCAGCATTACGCTGGCGGCTATTCTGCTTTACTTCGTTATTAGACCCCGGAATGGCCGGCGTCCGCGAACCACGCGGTTCAGGCGCGCGGAATAGCCGAAAAGTATCGCTCTTCGAGAATCTGCCGGTGATGCAGCTCGTGTCCCGCGGTAATGAACGCCAGCGCCCGCACGCTCACCTCGTTCTTGTTGGCCGTACCCCGGCGTAACCATGCCTCTTTGCCAAGTGAGCGAAACAACGCCAAGGTTGCACTGCGCACGTGCGCGAATTCCTCTACTAGACTTGCCAGCGGCCGCACGTTGAATCCGCCGCTGCGCACATAGTCGTCTTGCTCGAACCCCGGCATCGGAGTCTGGTCGCCTCGTGCAATCCGTAGAGCACGGTAAGTAAAAATTCGCTCGGAGTCGCTGACGTGGCCGAGCACTTCCTTCACCGTCCACTTGTCCGCTGCGTAGCGAAAATTTCCATCCCGCTCGCTGCGTCCCGCAAAGAGTTGCATCGTCTGCACGCGCTGCGCCTCGAGCGCGCTCGCAACGTCATTTCCAGCAATCAGGGCAATATACTTCTCGTAGTAATCTGCATACTCCCCGGGCTCGGGTCTTGCCAGGTTCATTTCGCTTCTCCCCTGGCGCAGTATACCTTGCCTGCGTGTGGGGCGGAGAACTGCTTCACGCTCTTCCCGCCTCCGAATTCGCGGCCAATGTGGCTCCCTGCTCTTGGAACGCCGCAGCCTAACTTGCAGCTACTCCGTTTTCACTTCATCATAGGGCGCGGCTTCTCGCGGCAAGTCGCGCGTTTCCTGTGCCCAACCCCTGACGCCGCCAATTTTCGTCGAAGCAAAAAGGCTGGCCAACGGATGACTGCGGCAGACACCCACAAGATGCGCGTCGCGTTTCAGGGCGAGCCTGGCGCCTTCAGCGAAGAAGCCGCCGTCCAGCTCCTCGGTGAAGGAATCACCACGGTTCCGCGTCCCACCTTTGACGCCGCCTTTCGCGCCATCAGCGAGGGCCTGGCGGACGCTCTCCTGGCCCCCGTCGAAAACACCCTCGCCGGACCGGTCGTCCGCGTTTACGATCTCCTTCTCGAAAGCGCCCTCACCATCACCGCGGAAACCATTCTGCCCATAGAACACCACCTCATCGGTTGTCCCAGCTCCTCGCTCGATTCCATCCGCTCCGTTGCCTCTCATCCCATGGCGCTAGCGCAATGCGAACGTTTCTTCATCGCCCATCCCGGCCTCAAGCGCGTCCCCGCCGAAGACACTGCCGGCAGCGTTCGCGAAGTCCTCGCCTGCGGTGACAAAACTTCCGCAGCCATCGCCGGCCGCCGCGCCGCCGAACACTACGGCGGCGTCATCCTGGCCGCCGCCATCCAGGACAACGCCGAGAACTTCACCCGCTTTGTCCTCCTCTGCCCAGCAAGCGAAACGCAGCCGCCTCTGCCCGATGCGCGCAAAATGTCCATCGCCATGCGCTTGGCCCACCGTCCTGGCGCGCTCCTTGCTTCTCTCGATCCTTTCGCAAAACACGGCGTCAACTTGCAGAAAATCGAAAGCCGCCCCATCCACGGCCGCCCCTGGGAATACCAATTTTTCCTCGATCTCGAAGCCGACTCCTCCTCCCAACTCGATTCCGCTCTTGCCGAAGTCCGCCAAGCCACCAGCGACCTCCGCGTCCTCGGTCTCTACGCCGCCGCCCGCACTCCCAGCGCAGCTCCCGAAGCTCGGGCGAAAGGGAAAGCTGGAAAACCAGCCAGGGATTGAGCAGGACAGTCAGTTTCCGGTTATGCGATTTATCGTTCCCAGTTGTAGACGAACCGCATCATAAGGTCAGGCGTGCACCCGCGAACTGAAAATCGCAGTTGTTCGAAGGTATTAGGGTTTAGTAGTTTTATTTTGCGCAGTAGCCCCGAATGGGGAGTGATGGTGGCTGGATGAACGATCTCTTACAACACTCTGTTTCGCTTTCGCTCTTGGAGAAATGCCTTGCCGCCGTTGTCGGAATCCTCCTTATTCACGCAATATTTCGGGTGCTCGAACGAACTCTGCCCCTGCGCTTCGGCCAGGTCGATGCGCGCTATAAGGTTCGCAAGTTCGTTGTCTTCGCAGGATACGTCACCATTCTCCTTTTCCTCGCTATCCTTTTTGAAGATCGTTTGGGTCGGCTCACCGTCACACTCGGTGTCGTCGGCGCCGGTGTCGCGGTAGCCCTGCAAGACGTCGTGGCCAGCATCGCCGGCGCTTTTTCCATCGGCTTCTCGAAACTCTACACCGTGGGAGACAGAGTTCAGATCGGCGACACTCGAGGTGACGTGGTCGACATCGGGCTCCTGCGAACCACCGTCATGGAAACGGGAAGCTGGGTCAGCAAGGACTTATACAACGGCCGCATCGTCCGCATCCCAAACAGCATCGTCTTGAAATCGCCCGTTTTCAACTATTCGCAAGGCTTCCGGTTCATCTGGGACGAGATTAAAGTCCTGTTTACAACCGCCAGCGATTGCCAGCTTGCCAGGGAGATCCTTTTGCAGGCAGCCAAAGAGGCGATTGGCGAGTACCTCATCGAAGCGCAGACCTCCTGGAAAGTGATGAGTGACTACTATCGAGGCGCAAACCCTCCGTTGGAACCTACCGTCACACTCGCCGTAAATGCCGGGTCGTTCGAATTCTCCGTCAGCTACGTGGTTGACTACACCAAGCGAACCGCCATGCAAGATAGGTTGTTCTCGAAAATCGTCCAGGAAGTCGCAAATAGCGATGGGCGCCTCGTATGGGCCCCATCGAGCGTTACTGTCATCAACCTGCCATCGACTCCGGCCACTGCCGAAGCGCTGCCATCCTCTTCGACTCGCGTCGCCGGCCACACCGCCGGTTCCCATTAGCGCCCTCCGCCTTACCCCTCGCTCGCGGCGATAAGAGTTGTGCCGCACCCCCGGCTTTCAGGACAACGCCGGAAACTTCACATCCTTATTTTTCCTCCATTTTTCGCTTGACATACGAATTACTTAGTACTACAAAACGGATATACATGAGACCCCGGCATACTACGCTCACCCCTCAGGAACTCGAAATCATGAAGCTCGTCTGGCAACGCCAGACCGCCACCGTCCGCGATATTTATGAAGCGCTCCTCGAACACCGCAAAATCGCCTATACCACCGTCATGACCATGATGAAAATCCTCGAAAACAAAGGCTATTTGAAAAAGCGCCGCCAGGACCGCGCCTTCGTCTACCGGCCCGCGCACGCCAAGAATCAGGTCATCGGCAACATGCTCCGGGAATTTATTGATCGCGTGTTCAACGGTTCAGCCGAGCCGCTCCTCGTTCACCTCGTCAAATCGCGCCACCTTCGCGAAAAGGATTTGCAAAAAATTGTCCGCATGATCGAGGAAACAAAATGAGCGCTCCTGAAACGATGCAGCGGATGGAAGCGATCCGGAGTTCCCCATGAACATGCCGCTATGGTTTTCCAATCTCACATTTTGGAGCGCACAGGTCGCCTTACTAGCGCTGGCCGCTGCATTTCTTCCGCGCCTTCTTCAACTCCGCCAGCCTCGCGTGCTTCTTGCCTATTGGCGAACGCTCCTTGCCATCAGCCTGCTCCTCCCAATCATCCAGCCCTGGCACCGCTTGCCAAGCGCCGCAATCGTTATCGCGCCAGACATCGCGGACGTCCGCGTCATCCCCACATCCAGCCCTGCTGTTACGCATTGGCACTTCCCCAGCCTTCAAATTATCGCCCTGATCGTCGGTGTCGTAATCCTCGCTGGAATCGCCGCGCGATTCGCCATGCTTCTGCTGGGACTTCTGAAACTTCGCCAGTTCCGCCAGGCCTCTTCGCCAATTTCCCTCTTTGCTGAGTCCTCTGCCGTCCTCGAAGAAGTGCGCGCCCGTGTGAACACCAGCGCCGAGTTTCGCCTTTCCTCCGATGTAGATTCGCCCGTCACTTTCGGTTTCGCCGCGCCGCTCATTCTTTTGCCCGAACGCTTCCCATCGATGGACGCGCGATTCCAAAACGCGATCGCCTGTCACGAACTGCTGCATGTTCGCCGCCACGACTGGGCGCATCATCTGGCCGAGGAAATGATTCGCGCCGCGCTCTGGTTTCATCCCGCCATCGCCTGGCTCATCGCGCGCGTCCGCCTGGCCCGCGAACAAGTCGTTGATCTTGAAGTCGTAAGACTCACCGAAGCTCGCAAACCTTACTTGGAAGCTTTGCTGGAATTCACCGCCGGAAGCAGCCGCACCGCGGCCATCCCCGCGCCACCCTTTCTCGTCGAGCGTCAACTCGCCGAGCGAGTCGCTCTCATGCTAAAGGAGGTTCGTATGTCCCGAACGAGACTGATTGCTTCATTGACGGCCACCGCGTTCTGTATCGCGCTGGCCATAATCCTTGCCGTTTCAACTTTCCCCCTCAAAGCCGCGCCGCGCCCCGCACAAAATCCTCCGCAAGCCGGCGTCACCCAAGGCGTTTCCGGTGGCGCGACCGGAGGCGTCGCACACGGCGTCTCGGGTGGCGTGGCGGGAGGAGTGTCTGGCGGAGTCGCTCCAGCTCCTGCTGGTCATAGTGCCGGCACTGGCGTTAGCGACGGTATCAGGGGTGGCGTCGCAGGCGGAGTTAGCAGCAACGCCTCCACGGACATACCCACCGTCGAGAAAGACACCATCTGGACCGACACCGTGAAGCGAGGTCCCATGCTCCGCCAGGTCCGTGGACTCGGAAAGCTCGTCCCTGCCGAAGATTCCGCAGGGTTAGTCGCTCGCATAGCTCTTCCCGTTGTCCAGACCGTGGACGTGAAGCCCAATCAAAACGCCACCATGGACACGGGCAAAGCTCGCGTGAAGGGTCACGTCACCGGCATCAACGCATCCTCTTCGGACCGAACACTCACCGTATATATCTCCATCGATGGCCCCTTGCCCAACGGCGCTGCTGCCGATCTCCCCATCGACGCCACCATCGACATCGAAAAAATCGACAACACACTCTTTGTCGGACGCCCCGTCCGCGGCGCTGCAAATTCCACAATCTCACTTTTCAAACTCACCAAGGACGGCACAGAAGCCGAGCGCGTCAACATCAAACTCGGCCGCTCGTCCGTCAACGCCATCGAAGTCCTCGACGGCCTCAAAGAAGGCGACAAGGTCATCCTCTCCGACATGTCCACCTACGACAACGCCGACCGCATCCACCTAAAGTAAGGAACTGGAACGAAGCCGCCAGGCAGTTAAGTTCAAGCGCGATGACCGGCAGTGGGCCCGCTATTGCCGCGAAAGGATCGTTGTCTCAAAGGAGGGAGAAGCGTAGGCTGCGTAAGTCGGCGGTCCAGCTTAGAAAGTGCAATTCTTAACGGTTTCTATAGCCTCCGGCGGAGGGTTTTATGGGAAACGTGCTTCAGGATTTGCGGTACGGACTTCGCATGTTAGCCAAATCGCCGGGGTTTACGGCGGTGGCGGTGCTGTCGCTGACGCTGGGCATCGGGGCGAACACGACCATCTTTACACTCGCTAAGGCAATCTTTCTGAAGTCGATTCCGGTGAAAGAGCCTACGCGATTGATGAGTCTTTTCTCGACCGCGCAGAGCAAGGGAGGCCCTCTCCAGGAATACCTGCCGACGCCTTACCCGAATGCCGTGGATTACCGCGAGAAAAATGATGTGTTTTCCGGCGTGGCCATTGCGGTACCGGCGGGCGTGGATCTGACCATTGGCGGTAAAAAAGTACAAGCGTTTTGCGAAGTTGTGAACGCCAACTTCTTCGACGTGCTTGGCGTACAGCCGCAGCTGGGCCGCGGATTTTCCGCGGAGGAAGACAAGACTCCGCAACCCGTCGTGGTGATCAGTTACGCGCTATGGAATCGCGAATTCGGCGGCGATCCGAAATTGGTAGGGCGAGCGATTCAAGTCAACGAGCAGGATTTCACCGTGATTGGAATCATGCCGAACTATTTCCATGACGTCGGATCGCTGGGCAGTCGCGATCTGTGGGCTCGCTTGCTGATGCACGATCAGGTGCTCGCGGAAGACGAAAAGAGATGGTTCAACGACCGCGGCTTTCGAATGGCGGCCATGGTGGGGCGGTTGAAACCCGATGTGACGGTTGCCCAGGCGCGCGCTTCGATCCACAACCTTGGGCTCGAACTCGAAAAAGAATATCCAAAAAACAACGGAGGGCGGAACGAGATGCTGGTGCCAATCGATCAGACGGCGATTCCGCCGCAACTGCGCAGCGTCTACGTTCGGGCCGGTTCGTTGATGTTTGTGATTGTGGGGCTGGTGCTGATTATTGCGTGCGCGAACGTGGCT
>Ga0210395_10000416_pt1 | contig 33545 bp, 56 predicted proteins | sample IncBWH4OmetaG_FD_150861 | JGI IMG/M metagenome (GOLD analysis project Ga0210395, IMG submission 150861) | Forest soil microbial communities from Barre Woods Harvard Forest LTER site, Petersham, Massachusetts, United States - Inc-BW-H-4-O ... | reverse complement strand
AGTCGGCCTGGAACATTACCTGGAATAATACGATCGGCCGGACACAGCGCGGAATTCACGATATCGCGGCACTATTTGACGACCAGAGGCATCAGGTCGCCGCTCGCGTTAATCAGACCGGTGCCGATATCAGCAATTACTGGAATTCGATCTGGAACAATACGATCGGCCGGGCACAGCGAGGCGTTCGCGACCTCGTGGATGTGTTCGGGACTATCCGTGGGCTAGTGGTGAATAGGCTCTCGTCGGCGGGCTCCTGGCTTGTTGGGGTAGGCGAGAGCATTATTCAGGGAATGCTGAATGGTATCGATAGCGCTATGCATGGGGTCGGTAGCTGGCTCAAGTCCCACGTTGTCGATCCTATTATCAATGCCGTCAAGCATTTCTTCGGTATCCATTCACCGGCCTCGGTTATGGTGCCGGTCGGTGCGAATATCATGCAGGGTGTAATTCAGGGTATGCTAACGTCCGGCGCTAACCTCGGCTCGCTCGTGGGGCAGATATTCGGCGGCTGGCCGCAGGCTCTCGGCTCGCTCGTCTCCAAGTCGCTTGTGGACGTTGCTAAGCTACCGTCTAAGGCACTGAATGCGCTAGAGGGTATCGCGGGGAAGGCCGGAGGGATCGCTAGCAGCCTCTGGCACAAGATATTCGGCGGTGGTGGCGGAGGCGTTAACCAGTGGGCCGGAACGGTCCTCCAGGCGCTTAGCATGCTCCACCTCCCGATGTCGCTAATGGGCCAGGTCCTCTATCAGATGCAGACTGAGAGCGGCGGCAACCCGAATGCTATTAACCTTAGCGACATCAATGCTCAGATGGGTGATCCGTCGCGAGGCCTGCTTCAGGTAATCGGAGCTACGTTCTCGGCGTTCCATGTTCCCGGTACCTCGGGCAATATCTATGACCCGCTCGCGAACGTAGCAGCGGCCATTAACTACGCTATGCACCGGTATGGGCCGACGCTCCTAAGCGGCGGAATGGGTATGGGCTCCGGGCACGGATACGACAATGGTGGCTGGTGGCCGTCTGGTACGTTCGGCTGGAACACTTCCGGGCAGCACGAGCTAGTTGTGACGCAGGATCAATTGCGGCAGGCCGCGCTCGATGGAGGCGCGACCTATCACGCTCACTTCGATGGGCTTACCGGGCAGGCTATTGAAGGCCACGTCCGGACGGCCTTCAACGCGATGGCAATAACGCAGGGGAATCTCCAGCGACAGGGTAGGAGGCGTTAATGTCAGCGCCACCAGTACCACTCCAGATAAGCTATCAGGATCCAGACGGCAGTCTATGGAACCTTTCCGACCTAACGATGAAGAATGGCTATGTCTGCTCGGCTATCTCCGGAATCGACGGCCTGCCGGTAGCGATGCAGACTATTCCGCTGCTTGACGGAACGGCCATTCCCAATCTTTATCAGCCACAGCCGGGAACCATCATCCTGGCTATCCTTGTTGGGCGTCCGGCGAGCGATAGCGAGAATGATTACTATAAGCTGCTTGATACATTCGTGCGGGCATTCATCAATAGGCGTAACGAGGTACCGGCTCCGGGCTATCTTATCATTCAGCGGCCGGACGGTACGCAGAGGCAGATAGCCGTCTATATGACTTCCGGGCTTGATGTGCCGGAGGTCGGCCTCAACGATATGATGCTGTATACGCTTACGCTCCAGACGCCTGATCCATACTGGAGCGACCTTACGCAGAATCAGATTTCGTACGGTCTTGTTAGCGCGGCCGGAATTCTCCCGCTCCTGCCTATCTCGCTTGCTGGCGGCGCTATCTTCGGTGAGGACATTATTATCAATCCCGGTACCGGGCTCGCCTATCCCACATGGACGATTACCGGGCCGGGAACGCCGACTGTTACCAATAAGACTACCGGTCGCGTGTGGTCCCTGAATGCGCCCGTTCCGTCCGGTCAGGTAGTCCAGGTTGTAACAAAGCGAGGTCAGCAGTCCGCGTACAACATCAGCACAGCGACCTCGGTGTGGGACTCGCTCGTGTACTCTACTCTGCGAGACCTATGGCCGCTAGTCGGAGGCAATAACGATGTACTAGTGGGGATGTCGGGAGCTACCGCCGCGACGCAGATAACCCTTTCCTGGACTAACCGATGGAGCCGTGCGTAATGACTATGCCCGGCTATACGCCACCACCTTCGGGATCGCAGGATCAGGTCTGGGTCGAATTCCTTAACAATAACCTAGTGAGCCAGGGAGTCATTCAGTTCGCCAACCTCTCGGCTACCCTCTATTACAACGCGGTCGGCTCGTGGACGATGCTGGTGCCGTATTCGGACGTCCTCTGGAATATGATTCAGTCCGGAGACTTCATCGTCAATGTTAACTGGCGCGGTCTCTTCTCGTTCGGCGGTAAATGCGAACAGCCCGGATACATCGACTCGATTCCCAACTCAATAGGTGGCGGAGCCGCAGGAGCGTTCTCCGGCCCATTCATCTCACTATCCGGCGCGGACTACCTAGCTATTGTCGGTAATCGGATCGCCTATCCAAACCCTGCAGCCCTCTGGACCGCGCAGACGGCTACTGCGACGGACGCGGTTAGCGCTATGCCGTTGGAGACCGCTATCAAGCATTACGTCTCGCGGAATGTCGGCTCTGCGGCGCTTGCATCTAGGCAGCATACGCTACTCGATATTGCCACAGACCAGGCTCGCGGGCCGAACGTCAGCTACACGGTTAAGTTTGGTACTGGCGTAGACCTTAACCTGATGGATATCATCCGGGCTCTCATAGCGCAGGCGGCTACCCCGATGGGCGTACTGATTACCCGTAACCCAGCGACGCACCGGCTACTGTTCGATGTATACATTCCACGGAATCTAGCCGGCAAGGCGTGGTTCAGCGAGGATCTCGGTAACCTCCCGGCTATTAACTTCTACATTGTTGACCCGACTTGTACCGATGCGCTGATTCAGGGATCTGCCTCATTCATATCGCAGACGGCCTCGGCTACAACACAATGGAACAAGACGGAATTGTTTACGGATGATAGCTCGGAGACGGACGCGAATAACCTCAGGACTGTCGCATCGACCGCTCTGCTTACCGGAGCGCGAGGTCCCACGATGAGCGCGACGGTCTCCGACTCGCCATACCTAACATTCGGCCGTGATTACGGCCTGGGCGATATCGTGTCTCTTGAGGTTAGGCCGGGAGCCGTCTACAGCGACGTTATCTCCAGCGTTACACTCACGGCCGATCCGTCTCAGACGCCAATGCTATCGGTCGTACCGACAGTGGGGCAGAACGCCAACGCGACCGCTACCGATACGACTATCATCGGTCAGCTAACGCAGCGGATTCAGGCACTAGAAAGGAAGCTGGCGACGAAATGACTACTTATGACGCGAGGCCGTCTGCCTTCACCCAGCTTGCGGCGACTAGCGAATGGGAAGCGCTCCTATCGATCGCCGGTAAGCTCTCGGGCATCGATGGCTCTGTGGGTAGCGCTATGGTGCCGTCGCTCGATACCGGAGGCCGGAACGCCGTCATTGCGGACGGGAATGCCGTTATCAAGGGCATGCTGTGGCGCTGTGACGCTCCGGTTAGCACCCCCATTCCGGCCGCGTCAGCGCAGAACCGGATAGACCGGCTTGTGCTACAGCTGAACCGTGGAGCTACAACGTCGCCTACAGTGATTCAGCCGGTAGTCGTTACCGGTACTCCTGCGGCCTCGCCGGTCATCCCGGCTCTCACCCAGACCACTGGCGGTATCTGGCAGCTTCCGGTAAGTCACTGGACTTCTACGTCGGCCGGAGCGCTTACCACGCTAGTCGATGACCGCTTCCTCGCGAACGATTCCTGGCACAACGTGGTTGGGGATACCGGATGGAGCGCAATATCCGGTGTCGGCCCGCTCCGTTACCGGTTCACCTCATCGGGAGAGGTCCAGTTCTCTGGTGGGGCACAGCATGCCACATCGAATGCTACCGTTCAGATCAATTCGAGTAATCCGCTACCTCCGGCCTATGTGCCGGTATCGAACAAGACCCTGTCGGACGGCAACAACCCGCTCGCAAGGTTTGCGGTCGATTACCGTACTGACGGAATCCTCTACGCGGTAAGCAATAGCAATACGACTACCGCGACTCAGGCCATGGTTGATAAAGTAGTCCCAATCACTGGAGTCTAATAGTGCTAGATAACTCAAAGAAAGAGCCGCGACGGAGGCATATCATTCACTGGCATCCGGTCGATTTTGTAGCGCTAGTGCTATCGGCCGGGCTCGCGCTGACCGTCCTGCTCATCCTGGTGGTCAGCGCCATTCAGATCACGCAGGGTAGAATACCCGAAGTGATGTTGTCCGAAAACGCTACGCAGGTACTGATAGCGGGGATAGGCGGAATGGTCGGCTTGCTTGGAGCCTATATCGGCATTAACCGGGATAGGAAGGAACAAAATGACTCCGACGATAAGACGCCATAATGGGGCTGCACTTCTGGTATTACTGGGCGACTATTGCGGGCCGTGATCTAGTTTCGCTTGCTATTGGATTCTCGGCCGTAGCGACGGCTTATGCGAGCCTTCACGTCGCCCGGTCGGTTAAGAGGGATGTCGAAGACAAAGAGAAAGAGGAACGGAAAAATGAGAAAGGCGAGAACTGATGCTTGGAATACCGAGGCCGGTTATCGGAGCGGCCATAGGTGCGGTTATCGGTACTGTGTCAGTATTCCTCATTATCCATTACCACCCGCTTATGAACCTGCCGGATGACGTCAAAGATACGCTTTCGACTATCTGGACCGGAGCGCTATCTATTGCCGGCGGAATGATAGAGCACTGGCGTATCGAAAGGAAAGCCGAAAAGCTCAAGGAAGAGGAAGCGCATGGTTAGCATTCCGGAATTCATCGAGGAAGCCCGCACTCGTCATGATGAGCGAGTCGGGCGCAGGCACGAACGACAGGACAAGCGGCACGCTCGCCGCGTCCGCTTCGGAGAGCTATTCGACCAGTCCGAACTGGACGAGGGCGATGTGGTCCTGGAGGAAGTGGAACCTACGCCTGAGCCTGCGGAAGAGGCGAGCGAGCCCTGGGACACGGAAAAGCCTACGGCGCAGATCCGGGAACGGATCGCCGCGTACCAGGCCGCGCTCGCTAGGTGGCGTGAGAGGCATCCGGATGATCCTGTAGGCGATCCGGACGAGGAAGCTCCAGAGGAAGCGGAAGCGGAGGTCAGCGAATAATGGCAGTCAAGGAAAAGTGGATGCCGTCGCCACATTACTCATCCTCGCGAGGTCCGTACAACGTGGCGGTATTCCACACGACGGAAGGCGCGATGACTATCGAGTCGCTCGGCTCGTGGTTCGCGAATCCCTCCGCTCAGTGCTCCAGTCACCACGGAGCTGATAACTCGTCGGCCGGGCTGCTCGGTGCTTACGTCTACGAGAACCACAAGGCGTGGACTCAGGGCAACGCGAACCCCTGGTGCCTGTCCCTGGAGATGTGCGCTTACGCCTCGTGGTCGCGGTCTACCTGGCTGGGGAAGCCGACCCTACTCAACAACGCGGCGGACTGGCTCCGTCATATCTGCGACAAGTACAAGATCCCCTATACCGTCCTCAGCAACAGCCAGGCCCAGTCGGGTACGGTCAAGGGGATCTGCCAGCACGTCAACTTCGGCTCGATGGGAGGCGGTCACCACGACGCGGGCGCTGGCTTCCCACTAGACGAGGTTATCAAGCGGGCCAAGGGAGGCTCGTCCACAACACCACCACCGGATCAGGGAATGGCAGGTATTAACATGCCGGCAGTTACCATCGTTAACGGCAAGCTCCACATGGCAGCCGTCTGGAATGACGGCCGTCTCCACTATCAGTTCGAGGGAGCGGGCTGGTACCAGGTAGATCCGGACAAGAACTTCAAGTGCAAGAGCGGCGCGGACATCACCGTCAACCCGGTTACCGGCCTACTCGTTATCTCGATTACCGGCCTGGACTCCAACGTCTACACTTTCCAGCAGCGGCTACCCGACCCAGGCGATGGCCCCGCGCTCGCCGGTAAGTGGGGCCGGTACAACCGTGGCGGCTGGAACAGCGTCCGGTAGGGAGGCGTCATGTCAGAAGGACCAGAGGGACCTCCCGGACCCCAGGGACCACCAGGACCTACCGGGCCACAGGGCCCAGCCGGGCCAGCCGGGCCAAAGGGTGATACCGGAGCGACCGGGGCCGCAGGGCCAAAAGGCGATACTGGGGCCGCAGGCCCACAAGGGCCGCCAGGAACAGCTGGCGAGGGAGGATCAGGAGGATCGGAAATGATGAGTGGCGACGGATGGCGAGTCCAGTGGGAGGACGGCCGCACGGAGATGGTGGCCTCGTGGTCTCTGGCCGGCGAGGAAATGCTTCCGTTCGTCCTGGACGATAGCGGCATGACGCTCGTTCCGGCGAGTACAAAGGGAGAGTACACGCTTTCCCATCCACAGCAGTTTACAAGGGCAGGTTAGGAGCCCGGCCATCTTTACCATTAATCAGCTTTTCAAGATGGAGATGGATCAGCTCTGTCTAGAACGTGAGACTACCGATCCTGATCCGGATATGTGGCGCTGGAGCCCGCTAGAGCTAACTGAATTTGACCGGATGCTAACGGTCGCGGTTCAGCTTCTGTCTAAGCGTAGCGGGCTCCGGCAGCTATTCTTCGCGGAGGCTGGTTGCGGTATCGGGACAAAGCTCTACCTCGCGAAGCACTATTACAGCCTTCATGAGACTGGCTATGAGATCAGCCGCGAGTACCTCGTTAAGGCGGGCGAGCTAGGCGTCAACGCCTACCGGTGGGATCTCCGCGAGAAGCATCCGCCGTGGTCGCATTTCAATATCGTGTACATCGCCCGGCCATTCAAGGATGACGCTGTCGAGGTCGCCTGGGAGAACGAGGTATGCGAAAGCATGCGGCCGGGATCGGTGCTCATCTCGGCGTACTCAGCGCACAAGCCATACAGCTGGCCATGCTTCTACAGACGGCCATTCCGTGGGGTATGGATGAAGCCGCGCGCCGCGTCCTATGATCAGATGGTCAGGCGTGTAGAGCCCACAGACCCACTCGTACGCGAGCCGGGGCCGCGAGGCTTACCGGGAGCCGTCCGGAGGGCTCTCCGGCCGTCTCCGTCGCCCTCCGGGCCGCGTAGGGCCGTCCTAGGCCGTCGCCCGGAGGGGAGCCGTCCGCTAGACTGGGCCGTGAAGCCCATAGAGCCGGCAGCTGGCCGCATCAGGGCGAAATTTCGGAGGGTAGGGTTCCAGGCTCCGGAGCGGGCTTAGGATCGATTCCTGGGCCTTGCGCGCTGATGGCCCTCCGGTGTGCTGCCCATAGGTCCGCGAGGGTTACCGTCTCTGGTCCCTGTTCATCGATAGGGTCCGGGATGACGTACTGTAGCACGACCTCTGCGTGTCCAAAGGTTATACAGGTCTGAAGCTCGCGGATCGCCTGCTCTGGCTGGATCTCGTCGGGTAGCCGGAGGGTAACGAGGAAGCCTGCCGTGTTCATGTGTTCGTAGCTCATCCCCATGACACCCCGTGATCGTGATCGACGTCCTCCTGGAGATGAAGCGCGTGAAGCTGCCGGTGGAAGGCTCGCCAGCATTCCTCAACATAGTCGCTAATGAAGAGGGATTCCGGGTCAAGGCCGGGCAGCCCGCCCAGGTTCTCGCCGTGCCGTAGGGACATGTGACGGCAGAAGGTCGCGCGGTCCATATTCTCTGCGGCCTGGACCACGACGAGGTCATCGTTTTCCACGTGTTCCTCGCGGTGCTCGCTAGTAGTCGTCATTACGGTCTCCATTTCAATCGGGATCGATTACCCACAGATTGTTAATCATCACCGGCGTGCCGAATCCGGCTATCCGGAATCCGGCGATAACCACGACATCGTGGTTGACGTGAATCGTCTGTAGTTTCTTTAGCAGTCCAGGGAACTTCCATCTATTGACGCGACCATAAACCTCCTCATCACTTTCGTCGTACATATGGAGGGTAGCTCGCTTGATTAGATCGGGCCGCTTTAGCTCTGCTAGGATCTCTTCGACCTCGCGACCGGAGCGGCTCCGTTCGTCCTCAACGATATCCTTATATTCAACTCTCCTAACTACCCCCATATAAACCACCGCAGGTCCAGGCGCGAAGCGACGGCCCGGAGCAGGATTCTTTACTACTTCCATAGCCGCCAGATGCTCACCGTTATGCGTCGGCTGTGGGACCGTTTTCTGCTGCCTGAGCCAGCGGTCAACGGCCGCCAGTTTCTTCTCGGTACGGTAGAGCCCGAACGGGTCATTGGCAGCCGCGAACTCAGCCATGCGCTCGGCTGTCTTTGGGCCTATGCCTTGTATGCGGGTTAGGTCATAGAAACTCTTCCAGCCGCCATCCGGCTGCTCGGCGTCTATCCGCTCGGCCATTTTCTTGCCGATTTTCGGGACCTGCTCCCATCCGGCGAGTAGCTCCTGCCTCCGTAGCTCCGGCCGGTCGTTCGCTACCACATGCGGCGTCCAGGTCCGTCGCGCATACCTCGGGTCCGGAGGCCGGACGTCTATCGAGTGGGCGAGGGCATCCCGCATTAGCCGGAACTGGGTCTCTGCTTTCGTCGCCTTCGCGAGCGAGGCCGCATAGAACTCAAGCGGGTAATTCGCCTTGAGCCATGCCGTCCAGAATGCGAGCATCGAGTAGCTTATGGCGTGGGCGATATTGAAGGAATAGGTACCGGACGTAACAAGCCGCTTCCAGATCTTATCGGCTAGCTCGCGGTCTACTCCGTAGCCATCGAGTGCGCCCTGAGCGAACTGCTCGTATGACATCTGGAATGCGGCTTCGCCCATTTTCTTGGAGATGATGCGCCGGATCTGCGATACGGAGAACCAGTCGAATCCGCCCATCTCTTTGAGGATGCGGAGGATCTGCTCCTGATATATTATCTGCCCGTAGGTATCGTGCGTGATTTCGTCTACGAGCGGATGAAGGCTCTCTGCTTTCTTACGCCCATGCCGGACGTCCACGTAGTCTGCGGTCTGTCCGGAAAACAGCGGGCCAGGACGCGATAGCGCATTGACGTCTGTGATATGCATGAAGTGATCTGGCCGGACGTCTCGGTTGACGAGCCGAGTAGCTCTACCCTCAAACTGAAACACGCCGATGACGTCTCCGGTACGGAAAATCTCGATAGCTCCAGGGTCAGTATCGGGAATCGCATAAAGGTCCTCCAGAGTCAGGCCGGCCATCTTTAGACAGCGGGCGATCATTCCCATAGTGGCAAGCCCTAGGAAGTCTAGCTTGAGGGCTCCCATGTACTCCGCGTCGTACTTATCGACGGACATTACCTGCACGCCATCTTTCTCGTACACGGCGCAGATATCCGTTAGCGGGCTATTCGCGATTACCAGGCCAGCGGCGTGAACGCTCATCCCGCGTATGTCGCCCTCTAGCCTCGTCGCCTTAATGAGATCGGGATACTCGTCCAGGACGTCCTGCGCCGCTGGGAACATATCAAAGGTATCGCCCAGGGTAGAGTCAAACCGGGAGTCTCCACCCGACCTCTCAATCAGGAGGTTCTTTATTATCTCAACGACCCAGACGGGTATGTTGTATACGCGGGCTACATCGTCAAGGGAATTCTTGCCCCGGTACCGGACGAAATTGCCGATGTGCCCGAAACAGTCACGGCCGTATTTCCGCTCAAGGTATTTCCAGACCTTCCAGCGGTCCTCGTCGGAGCAGTCAACGTCGATGTCTGGTGGGTCCGGACGGGAGATATCGAGGAAGCGCTCAAAGACCATACCCTGATAGCGGAAGGGATCGATCTCAGTAATCCGGAGTAGCCAGGCAACAACTGATGCGGCCGTGGAGCCGCGTCCGGGGCCGAACGCCACGCCGTGATCCTTTCCCCACCGGATCGTGTCGGAGGTAAACAGGAAGAAATCCGCGAGCCCTCTTTCAAGGATCAGGTCCATCTCATACTTCACGCGGTCGCCGTACCACTCGCGCTGTTCCTGGGACCGCTCGCCTACCTTACGGTACTCCCATCCGGACCGGAGCCACTTCCACAGAAGTTCCTCGGCCTCTGGCCGGGAGCGCTCCGACTTGACTTCTGTATTACCCATTATGCTTCCACGATCTCGTTAATGCCGAATTCCGGCAGTCCGGCCGTCTCCCGCATCTCATCGACAATTTCCTGGATCTCTCCTGCGAGGTCGATTCGCATATCGTCATGCTGGGATATCCGCCATAGCTTCCGCGTCCAGCCGTCGATGCCTTCCATAACTTGATATTCGCCTTTCCGTCACGCGCCAGATCTGCGGCCGCGCTTAGTAGGAGCGCGAGACCTTCCGTGCCCTTGACGGGACCTCGGGCATCTATTGTTATCGCGCCGGAATCGTTAAGCGTAATGAGTACCGTTACCAGTCGCATTGTTGCCTCCCTTATCCGGCCGGATAACTAGGTCCAGAGCCAGGCGTGGTCGATGTTCCCGGAGCGGTCGGCTAGTAGCGGAGCGTCGCAGCAGATACACAGGCCGGACCTCTGGAGGATTTCTACGGTAGCGACCTCGCGGTGGGTGCCGTGATAAGAGACCCAGCGGTCATCCTCGGCCAGATTGATAACGTCATTGGCGCCATCGACAACGGCTATCACCTGACGGCCGTTCTCGTTCGTCCATATCAGGGCTACCTGGCCGATAAAGGCGCGAACCGGGCAGATCTGTTCCACATAAATGAAGTCACCCTGTTTCGGCATCCTCTTTACGCGCTCCCACACTTCCGGCTCTAGATCCATGGCACTTCGTCATCCTCGCTAATCGGGTACCGGAGCCGGTCGGCTTTCGGTAGGGTTACGTTACAGAAACCAGCAATGTTCGCGGAGGACTGAATAGCCTCCATCGAGGCTCTCCGGGAAAGGCCAGTCTTCATTAGCCGCTCGGCTAGCTCGCGGTCGGATTCCGGAAGCGTCATTGGGACCTCGTAATTCCATTCGCGGAGCGCATCGTCAATCGAGTGCTTCCCGCGATGGACCGCATGGAGGATAGCCTGCATCTCGCCATCGCCCGGCCGTGGGTAATGGACGTCGCACGTAACGACAAGAGGCACGCCCGTCTCCCTCGATAGCTTTTCGTACGTGGTATTGATTTCAGACGTCCTGGGCAGTTCCCAGAAAGGCTGGACCTCTAGGAAGTAGTAATTGCCGAATGTAGCATAGAACCGCTCGATTACCTCTAGGGCTCGATTATACCCGGCTCGCTTACTGACGGGCTCTGGTATCCCTTTACCGCCGAGAAGAGAGCAAGCAAGAAGACTACCGCTGCATCCAGACAATACTGCCAGTCCATCTCGGTTCGCTGCGAGCGAGCTTCCTGAGATGGTCGGATGATAATGATAATCACGCCACGACTGGGTGACGACTTTATTGAGATTTCTGTACCCTCCGGAATCTCTCGCGAGAATTGTGAGGTGGAACTTGAACTGTCCCCTGTGTTCGTCATCGACGGCTCCGGTATATCCCTCTAGCCCGAATATCGGCTTGACGCCTAGCTGTAGGCCGTATTTCTCAAGCTGGAAATGAGAGCTAACGCCACCATGCTCGGTAAGCGCCATAGCCTTATAGCCTAGCTCGGCCGCGCGCTCCACATGGTACCGGGGCAGCTTGTGACCGTCTCCGTGGCTAAAGGTCGAATGGCCGTGGAGATTAACATAAGTGATATCGGCGTCAGCCACGCTCGGCTAGCCCTAGTACCCGTACCATAATGACGTCGCCTTCCGCTACCCATTCCGTGATATCTAGATCGGCCTCGCCCGATACCGGAACGGCCCCGAATTCGGCTACCTTAGCGGACCAGATGAGGTATGCGAACATACGCGCATCCGTGTCGCTAGTCCTTACCGGGAAGTCGCGGACAAGTACGCCGAACTGTTCCGATGCCATTTACACTCCCCAGATAAAGCCGTGCTTAGCCAGAAGAGATTTGATGTAGTTGTTCGCAGCCCGGATACTCTCTTCCGGAGTCATGTCCGGGATCTCGTAATGAATGGGCTCCGGAGGGATCAGCTGCCAGAATCCATTCGGAGTCCAGAACCCATAGACCTGAGTCCGTCCGCTTTCGTCGCTGCCCCATCCGGTCGTCATTTCCCGTCGCCTTCGCATCCTCGCCTAAAGGTCTTTAGCTCAGGGTCCCACTGGTACCAGCAGATAAGCTCGCCTAGTACGGTCGGGTCCAGGTCTGGGACAAATCCGGTCGGCTTACCGCAATGGACGCAGGTACCTCCGTCCACGAGCGTCTCGCAGAGCCGGAAGACAGCGCGGAGCGGATTCATTCCGGCCGCGCATTCCCAGTTCTCCTCAAAGAGCGCGGCGGCTATCCATACGATCGGCTTCTGCTCGTCGCAGTACCACATCATGAACTGGTCGGCTCCGCTCCGGCCGACCATGTCGACTGCGGCCAGGAAGCGGGGATCTTTGTGGGGCTCTCGGCCGATATCGCTCCGGCGCTTTTTCGCCCTCATGACGGCTCGCCTAGCTCTCCCCACTTCGAGCCCTCGTTACGCTGGCGCCAGTAGAAACCGGCGAAGTTGATAATGTCGATCGCGGAGTCACCATCGAAGTCGTTGTGCCGCCAGGAATGGAACTTGATTCGCCCGGCCTTGTTGAGGATGTCGTGGACGAGACCTTTCCAGCCCTTAGTGCGCCAGGTCGCGCCTTCCGGATCGTACCCACGCTCGCACATAACCGAGAGCGCGAGCGCGAACGGCCCGGCTAGCTGCCCTATGGCGTCCGGAGTCGGCGTGAGCCCGATCGCCTTGAGGAAGTCGTGCGCCGCATCCCGGTCGGCCGTCTCCTGCGCTTCCGACTCTGCCATGCTCATAGCCTGTATCCTTCCCTGACTTGTTCTTCGGTCCACATACCGTCCAGCTCCGACGTCTCCGGCCAGTTACACGTCCGGCAGCGGAGTAGGACGATTGTGGTATTGCTATCCGGTATGCGTGGGTGCGGAGCGCGGCGTGCCGGCCTCTGGATGCCTAGGATCTCCCAGCGATGTACGTGAGGCGGCTCGGAGAGCCTCGCTAGCGCGTTAGCGATTACCGTCTGGTCTACGATGGGGAATGAGCGCTTCGGTTCCTCGTCGGCCATCGTCATGCCTTCCTTGCGGCTCCGTAGCTGAGTGCTTCGTGCGGGTTGATATCGACCCAAACGAGTGGCGGCTCTCCTTTGATATGATGAGTCTCTACGCGGTCGCGGATCGAACAGAACCGGTCGGCCGGTCCCATGAACTCGCACTTGCCCGTCTGGTAGCAGACCGGCCGGAACATCCGCACGATCGCTTCCTGCTGCCAGCGCTCGGAGTCCGGGCCGTACGCGAGGATGGCCTTGATCATCTCGGCCCAGACCTGCTTCCACTCGTACTGAGCCTGGGAGCAGAGCCGGAGCCCGGCATGCTCGATGAGGTTCCGGAGGTTCGTCCGGTAGTGGACGCGAGTGGCGATGTTCGTCGGGAGGATTCCGCGAGCGTCCTCGGCGGGCACTCCCCCATTCACCATCCGGTTATAGCTCGCGGCTACGTACGCGGAAGTGGTATTCCACTCGACGCGCAGCGGGTGATCTTCCGCGAGCCGGGCGATGTACTCCGGCATCACGATCTCCATCGCGGCATTCTCTTTGACCGCGAACCGCATCGACTCCTGAACGAACGTCGCGGTGCGCTGCCGGACAAGCTGATGTGTGAACGCGCGGGTTACTCCCTCGATGTAGAATGAGAAGTTGACCCATTCGAGCGGAGCCGGGAGCCCGCGCGCCTTGAGCGCTCCGTGATACCACTCCATCGCCTGCTCACGAGTGATCTCGTCTGGGTTGGAGTAGATGCCGCCCCGGTACTGCTCGCTGACCGCCGCGACGAGACGGAGCGGGTTAGCCGTCATGTCGGAAAGGACTACGGTCGGCCCGGTACCGGAGATCGGCAGAGCGGAGTACATCGCCTCGTCGGCCCACCGGACTGGCAGAGTGCTTCCGGTCGCCTCTGGGTGCCGGACGTACTGCTCATGCAGGGTACACCAGTAGCCGGTCGGCGGCATACCCTCCGGAGGCGCGAGGTACTCGTCACAGACGGACCCATCCTCATGGATCCATCCTGTTTTTGCCTCGTTCATATCGAGTCATCCTCTCTCCGGTTCGCATCGAGCATTCGCATATATGTCCGGGTCAGCCTCGCCCGGATAATGTTGCGGGTTTCCTCGATGTCTTTTGTGAAATGCTGAATCATGAGGATGCCGGTAAGTACGATATCTGCTCCCTCGCCTAGCATCTTATTATACCCCTGAAGGTCGGTACCTTTCCTGGGGTTCTGACCGGTCGCGCCGATGTGGTCCTGAATGGCCTTTCCGAGAGCCTTTGTGATCTCGTTGACGCGCCGGATGTCCTGTGCCGTGGCGTCCTCCGGTAGCTCTTCCAGAGCCTCGGATAGTTCCTCAGCGACCTTCGACAAGCGCGCCCAGTCCTGCGCTAGCGGCTGATCCGTATACATGCCGGAGACCGCGCGGTCTAGCCAGGCATCGATGTCGCGAATCGACTGCCAGTCAATTGTGTCGTCGGCGTAGCTCATCAGTTCTCCTGTGGGTCCGGAGCGTTCGCCGCGAGGTCGGCCATGTGCGCGAATACCGCCTCCAGGGCTTCCTTGCTGAACGTCTTGTTGTTCGGAATCCAGAAGGTGATGGCGCTCCGGTCATCATCCTCCGGCGTGTGGTGGAGAATGTCCGGGCTCGCGAGGTACATCCTCACGCCGTAGTAGGTAATGCCGGTGTCGGCAGTCTTACTGACTAGCTCGACTTCGCGGGTAAGCTCCTGCGAATAGACGTTGAGACGCATTGTCATCTTCCTCCGTTGATAGAGACGATAGAGCCGGTCATCTGCGCAGGGCCCATCAGGGCCCAGACGATTGTATCGGCTACCTCTTGTAGAGTAGCGCGCCGCCTAGTGGGAGTATTCTGTCGCTCGTAATTGCGAGCTTGGTCCGGAGTCCACCCACGGAATACCGGCACGGTTTCATCGATGTACTCTGTCATCGGCGTACCCTCAACCATTCCCGGAGCGACCGCGTTGATACGGTGGAGCGGCGCTAGCTCGCGCGCCATGACCTTCACAGCCATGTTTAGCGCGGCCTTAGAGGCGCAGTACGCGACGGAGCCGCGCATAGGGATCTCGGCCGCATCAGAGCTTACCGCGACGGCTGAGATAGCGTCCTCTGGGTACTGCCGGACGTGTTCCGAGATCACCCGAATGAATCCGGCACAGTTGACGTCGTACAGATTCTCGGCAATATCCGTAACGTTCGCGGCATTTATCCAGGCGAGCTGATTGGCCCCGGCCGAATAGACGATGTACCTGAACGGGCCGTACATCTCGATGAACGTCTCAACGGAATGTCGGGAAGTGACATCCATGAAGTCTCTGGTCGGGATGAACTGATCGAGATCCCAGCGGTGGGTATTCTGGAGAATTCGCGAGACCTCTTCGCCTATTCCGCTGGTGCCGCCGACGATCATAATCCTTTTCTTGTCGACAAGAATCTTGTCTCTGCCGATCATGCCGATCCTTTCCATACCTGCAGGTCTATGTCTAGCCGGTCCCATAGCTCCGGGAGGGAGGTAACGCGCTCGCCTAGCACGTCCCAGGATCGGTTGTACGGCTGGTCGCGGAGATAGACCCGTGCGATGCGGTGCTTGACTGCGTTCTGCGTCTGCTCCGGGAGGTCATCGACGGCAGCCACGATCCGGTCTACTCCGACCTGGCGCACTAGTTCGCCGTATTTCGTCATTGGGTCGCCCCCATCGAGGACTCCCTCAAAGATAACGGCGTCATACTGGATGCCGTTACGATTGAGCCATTCGCGAGTGTCCGGATCGATGTTGTCTAGCCGGAGATACGGCCGGGAAGTACAGATCCATACCTGCGCTCCGGCCTCGCGGATGTTGTGGGTAAGCTCCGATGCGTACGGGTACGCGGGCATGAACCGCTTGAGTCCACCCTGCCGGTAAGCGAGCTTACACTGGCGGTAGACGCTATGCTCCACTCCCATGAATTCGCTGAGTGGGAGACCAGGGTTTATCTCGGTCGCGGACGGCATGGGAAGGCCCAGCCATTGTTCTGCGAACCATAGAAAGTGAGCGTGATAGTCGCCTAGCGTGCCGTCGATATCGACCGCGACTACCGGCTTGCCCTCTCCGGTACGGAATGATGAATTCAAGCGAGCCTCCGGGTATGTTGCGACCATCTAATTGATAACTACTTTCCTTGCTAGATCTGAGGTGATGAGATCGAATGCGGTATCCAGGAGGATATCATCGATCTTCTCATATACGGAGGCTACCCGGATAACACGGTTCAGGATAACGAAATGGTGGACCGTGTAAAACGACAGCCCAACCCCTTCCTTCCGGACCTCGATGCTGTGGGCTGACTTTACCTCGTGTATCTCGCCGCGAGCCGGGCCGTCGATACAAAGAACGTTCATCATCTTACCAGCTCCATTACCTCCGGGTAGACCTCGTGGACGAGATATGACTTCTGCCATTTCCCGTACCGGCCGACGCGGTAAATTTCCGGATGACAGTCGCAGTCGGTAGCGAGCGGCTTAGGTACCATTACTCCACCGCGTGCGCCGATGGGAGCTTTCGCCCATTCCGTTGTCTTGTATCCGAATACGTTAGAGATCCGGTACCAGGCATTCTGGTCGGTGCCGTCGCAGATAATCATGTTGTCTGTGCGAGGGCTCTCCATCGTGCTTCCGTTCGCGAAGATCGCGTGATACCGGAATTCGTGCTCTTTCTTCCAGCAGAGCGCCGGTGCCGGGATTGTTGATATGATCCGCTCGGAGCGGAGGTCATAGACGCAGGGCGGTATCCGGCCGTCAGCGATCGGCTCGTCAACATGGATCCAGGCCAGGCCTCCGTCGATCAGGCGGCTCCACATCTCCCGGTACGTCCACCGGATATCCCAGGCGTCGTGTTCGCCTATGAAGTCCTCCGGCGATACACGGCCCTCCCACTTGTCGCCGTAGACCTTCTGCCGGTACTCTTCCGGCGTACCGATGAGCCAGTAACCGACTCGCGCGTGGGGAGCGTTCTCGTACCCAGGGATTGGCGCGTGGAGATACTGACAGCCGTATTGACGGCTAGGCTCGCGGGTATTGCTTACGATGACGGCCTCTTGGCCGGAACTGACGACGGCCGCAGCCGCCGCCAGTCCAGCCGGGCCGCATCCCAGAATCGTGACGCGACTCATTGTCGGTCCTTCCTTACTGATGGCCGGCCCGGTAGGGCAGATGCCTGGTACCCTACCGGGCCGTATCCTGCCCATCGGGGGCAGGAATTAGAACGGCGGCTCTTCTGACGAACCGCCAGCGCCACGACCGCCACGGCCACGACGCGCCGGAGCCGCCGCAGCGGCCGGACGCGCAGCCCTTCCGCGAGCCGGAGCGGGAGCCGCCGCAGCGGCCGCAGGACGCCCACCGCGCCGCGCAGGAGCCGCCTCCGGAGCCGGACGGGCCGGACGGGAGCCGCGAGCCGGAGCTGCGCTCCTGGACGCGCTCCGGGCCGCGCCGCGACCGCGCGCCGAAGGCTCAGGCTCGGCCTCAGGCTCAGCCTCGGCCTCTAGCTCGTCTTCGTCCTCGTATTCGTCGTCAGCTTCCTCGTCGCCGTCCTCGTCGCCGTCACCGTTGTCGCTGTACTCGGCCTCCACGTCCCACGGGAGCCATTCCTTGACGCGCGGTTGCATGACGCCGTTGTACGGCTCCTGATCGGTGATGATCCGGCACCACGCATCATCCTCGTCCTCGCCCGGCTTGAAGCCGTCGATGGAGTTGATGAGGTTGCCGTTCTGGTCCTCGGCGTCCTCGATGTCTAGCTTCCGCGCCTTGATCGCGCGAATCGATAGACCGAAATTGTCGAAGAAAGGACCCCAGCGGAACTTCGCGTTTTCCGTCAGGGTGACGTTGAGCCAGAATGGGCAGTCGTTGTACTCGGCCAGGTCGCCCTCGTTCTCGGCCGCGACAGTGAGGATCTTCAGCATCGGATCGTTGCCGCCGCCACCGGCCTTGGGAGCGGAGCGCGTCCACCACATCCGCTTGACGTAGGCGTTGAGTTCGGTGCCGACTGGCGGCGTCTCGCCGTAATACTTGTCGAATTCCTCGGTGGAGTATTCCGCCGCTTCCAGTGCCTTGACGTCGATATCTGCGACGTCCTCTGGCCGGAGCTTAGCCATTACAGGTTGTTCCTTTCGTGGATGTGATCTAGGTAACCCTCGTGAAGCCTATGATCTGCTGCGTGTTCCCCTTTCGTGACGTACCGGAGTAGGCCGTGCCGCTTTTCCACGTGCTTGCGGAGCCACTCGGCTAGCTGGCCTTCTGGGTCGGCTAGCGCTACCTTCGCTGCCACTGACGCCTCTCGACTTCTCGATTGCCGTTATCATTTCGGACATCGCGAAGAATTCGCCTTCACCGACATCCCAAGTTCTGCCTAGGGCCATATAGCGGTCCTTAGCAAACCACGGAGGGAAAGGCTGGGCTAGCGCTCGCCTAACGATCGGTCCTGTCATGTCCCGCGATTCCCTCGCTACGGAGTAGTATAGCGCGACGGAGAACTGAGAGGAAACGTAATCGGATATTTCGCCTTTCTTCCCCAGCAGCAGTGGGATAACGCGCGGCTCGCCCTCGGCGTCATCGACCGACATTGATGTTGTGATAAAGATCACGTTGAACGGAGCGGCAATAATCCGTCCGGCCCACCGCTTGAATCCGTTCTGATACTTCTGGTGGTTCTGAATTGCCGGTATATCGAGGTCGCGCTGCGGATTGATCGCGTTCTCGCGCTCCAGAATCCACTGCATGTATGATTCCTGCATCTGCGTACCGGAATCGACCACTAGCCAGTCATGCTCGGTCAGGTTCGCCTCGGCCCACTTAACGCCAGAAACGGCATACTCCCAGGACGGAGCCCGGATAAGTTTGGCCTGAGATCCCACGGCCCGCGCGCTCGCTACGCCTTCCGTCTCAGTCGACAGGAACCAGACGTTACGGCTGCCGTCTGCCGCGCCTCCGGCTAGTAGGGTCTTGCCGTGTCCGGACGGCCCATGGAGCAGAATGTTGATCGGCGGCTTCTGCGTGGGAGCGGAGAGATCCTCAATCTCAATAGTGACGTCGGTCTCTACCATCGCCAGTGGGTTCTCGCGAGCCTGCTTCGCGGTCTGCGAGGCTCGGCCTCGGTGACGCTGTGTTCCGCGTAGTGCTGGGGCAGGTCCATCAGCCATTGTAGTCACGCACTCTTTCTCATGTCCTCGTACGGGTCTATTTGTAGGAAGTTTGACTGGAGTAGTGAACGGTAGGAATCGGCTCCGCGCTCGTGAAGCGTACAGGGACCCCACAGCGGGCATTTCGGGCAGTCCTTGGCAGACGTCTTGAGTATCGGAATGATTCCTTCGCGAACGGCATTCATCACTTCGACTTCATCGGCAATCTTCTCTAGTTGTGTCTGCCGCTCCGGAGCGGTACGGTGGATAGGCTCGCGGACGAATAGCGGCGATGGCTGACTCCGGCTCACCTCGCCCAGGACTTCTACATTAGCAAACCTCGCGGCCATATCGAGGTCGGCTACGGTCGCTTTCTCGATTGGGACGGGACCGCTCTTGGGGCTCGACTGTTCTACGTTTTCGATACCGATAGCGCGGAGAGCCCTGACGTAGTCCTCTTTGTGGGGCTTGTTAAGGTATTCGCCAGCCGCATTCATCGGCCGGTCGTCAGGCATAGCCTTCCGGAGGAAGTTGTAGATGATTCCGGCGATTTCCTCGCCCGGCTTGAGGACTCCCTTTGCCTGCAGTACCTGGCTCGCTACGGCCCAGTAAGAGCCGCCCTGATCGTCTAGCTCTAGATAGGCCGTTGATATCTGAGTAGCGGTCTTGTGCTCGGCTAGGTATATCCGGCCGTCCGCGAGATCCCGCAGGACACCGTCCCAGCGTGAGGAGAATACCGCGATGGGCTTGCCATGCCGGGTAATCGTGACGCGGAACGGCTGCTCTGTCGAAATGATATGCCATTGCGGGTCTTTGCCGTAAGTGTTGACATAGCCTTCCAGCATCGCTATGCCTAGCTCTTTCGCTTCTATCCAGACCGGCTCGTCAAACGAATCGTCTAGGTAGGTCTTGGCGTAGCCGATCTCTTCGCCAACCCAGGTCTCGAAAGTGTCGGCTGGATGCGGGCCGCGCCGCTTCCCCTTCAGGTACCAGGAAGCGAGAGCATCGTGGATGCCGATGCCAAACCAGAGCGCGTCGGCCTGGACGTAGCGCGTTCGCCAGCCCTCCCGGTACTCCATCCACCAGCGCCACATGCAGCGTTTGAACGCCGATCGCTCACTCGTCCGGAGAATAGGAATGGACGCTGTTGCTGTCATCGCCTCGCCTTTCGTTGCTGGTCTTTCAGGGGACTGCCCAGGCTCACAGCATCGCGGTCTGGGCAGTCCGCTCAGGGATCAGCGGTAAAGGGGATCGGGCAGGATACAATCCCATACTGCCGAGTAGCCGGGCGGGATGTCTCTCGGGTCCGGCCTGTTTCCGTTTGAGAAGCTCTTTCTCGGGTCCATCAGAATCCTCTCGGAATCCCCCAACGATGGAACTGGACCCTGCCGGTAATCGGGGAGCCGGCAGGGCCCAGGGTCTTGCTAGTAGGCGGCTTCGGGAGCCCGCCCGGCTGCCGTGCCGCGCCGGCCACGGCCTCCGCGCGCCGGAGCGGCCGCAGGAGGCGCAGCGGGAGCCGTCCGGGCTCCGCGCCCACGGCCTCGGCCGGTGGCCGCAGACTCCGGCTCCGGGGCTGCCTCGGCGGTGCGGGCCGCGCGCCTCGCGGCACGCTGGGCGATGTTGAAGTCGGACTTCTGGAAGTGCGGGTACAGCGAGCTGCCCAGCGCCAGGAGCCGGTCGGATTCGATCTCGTCGGGATCGCCAACGTTGTCCCGGAACCAGGTGGCGTAGTCGCCCATCGTCGCGGACAGGTCCTTGGTGAGGTACGTGGTGAGATCGATCTCGCCGTTGGCCTCCGGCTCGGCCGGAGCCGCTGCGGGCTTTCCCCTGCGAGGTGGCATGTCCATTCCCTTTCTTGCGGATGGTGTCTTATGGGTTCTAGTAGAACTATACCCCAGTGAACGCCGGTTTACTACCTTTTTCACATCGGTATTATCCTCCAGGCTGAACCGGCTCAGCCCGTGATAGCGGAGCGTAATGAAGCCGTTCTCCACCTTCCATTCTTTTGACTTATTCACGGTATCCTGGACCGTGAAACGGATGATCTCGTCGGCCTGCCGGGAAGTTATCCCGTACTGGCCCATGAGACATTCGCGGACCTCGGCAACGTTCGCGATATCCGGAACGTCGATGAGTAGCTTACCCATGATGGCTCCAGGGGATGAAGCTGAGGATGACGGCAGACATAATGGCGCATATGGCAATAACCCACATCGCTACCGGAGTGAACCGGTTACGCGCCATCCAGTCATAAAAGGACTCGCGGAGGGAATCGAGCATTAGTGATGCACCGACAATACGACCATCGGGCCGATGATAACGACCGCGAATGCGATCGCCAGGAAGAGCAGATACCACGGGAATTTCATGACGCCTCCTCAATAGAAAACATGTATTCCTCTTCGCTGCGGCCGTGGTACTCGATGCGGATGATTCCCTCCGGCGTCGATACCCTACGCTCGCCATTACTCCACGCGCCATTGAGGGCCGTCTTGGCCCGGCGTTCGCTAAGGCCGTAGTCCTCCGTCAGGAGGGTAAGAGCTAGCCTGCTATTGATCTTGGGCGCTGACTCGATTATCTCGTACAGGACCCTATCTGAGCGAGGTACCCTGATATACCGGACTACGATCGTGCCGTCAAGAACGGCTGTCGGAGTCGGCCCGACCATCCGGGCTATATCGAGTATCCTGAGAGCGCGCTTCGCCGGTATCTGGTACTGCTTGTTTAGGGTCTCGACTGTTTCAACGTCGGTACCGACGATCATCTTTCCCATTAGTATTTCCCTCGCTGGCGGATGTTGTAGGTATGCGGCTAGCGACTCGAATACGTCAGGGTCATCTCCAGCCCGGCCGATCCATTCATTGTGCATGCTACAGGTAAGACCTCGGACACAGACACGGCACCAGTCTCTAGGATCGTGCCCCATAGAGCATTTGTGATCGTGTTCGACGGCTAGGAACTTTGACTTGCCTTTCGCCCGGCACGAGAATATCGCGCAGCGGCCTCCCTGCTTCTCGTAAAGCTCCCAGTAATCGGCGGCCGTGAAATCGCCGCTCTCGATATTCCGGTCATGAGCCCTCTGCTTCCGTTCTCTGCGCACCGCGACCTCGCACAGGTAGCACTTCCGCTTACCGGCCTCAAGCCTCGGCTTCGATAGCTTGTTGCCGCATCGGTCGCAGTTGGGGTTGCGCATGGCGCTACGCCGGATGCTCGCAGCCGGGGCCGTGAACCATGAAGCCGAGACCGGAGCGGTAGCATGGCGCAGGAGCGGGCCAGTCGCCGTCCCACACCCTAAGCGCTCCGGCCGTCGCTGTGGGCTCCTGGGCTGGCTCTGGGCCGCTCGCGGCCTCGATAAGCTCCCAGTCGTCCGGTAGCTTCCCGTCCGGAGTCGGCTGTTCCTTGTCGGACGTATGCGCAGGCACAATTCCAAGCGCTCCACGGTCGTTCTCCGGCCACGTCCGGTGGATAATGGCCCAACGGCCTCCAGGGTCAACGTCGCCTATCTCGATCAGTATTCCGCACCACTTGTACTTGTCGCCGGTACGCGGCCTGTTCACTTGAAGAGCCCTTCTGTGAATATCTCGTCGGCCTCGCCAACGATCGCGCCTTCCCACTGGAGTCGCGCGCTGGACTTGATAGAGCGGCCAAAGTCGATGACGTACCCGGCTCGCTCCATTCCCTCCAGGACCTTCCCGCAGGGCTCTCCACCCTTGATCCTGTCGATGTAACGGACGGGTACGTTGCTGAGCTTGAGCTTGAGTACGACGAGGGCGGCCATGACTGGGCCGGCCATCATGAGGCCATACCGCGTGTAGAAGATCCCGTCATCGCCTTCCGCTATCGTGACGATGACTGGGACCTGGCCGGTGACCTCGCGGACGGCTACGGTCGCCGGTAGTCCGTCCTCTAGATGCTGGATGAAGTCGGCCCGGTTCATAGCGAGCCGCCATGGAGCACGGAGCGGTCGCGCCAGTCCGGAATATAGTGATCCAGCATTCGCTGCCAGGCTACCCGGAGCGGCTTGTCCGGCTCGTTCGTGTAGTAGGGCCAGCGGTCGTGGATGATCTTGAGGCATTCGCGCTCGGCGTCCGTCCGGTACTCCGGCCGTGCGAACCGCGTGCTGATACCTCCTGGCGCGTAGCGCTTGCCGATCGGCGCGCACTTGACGTCGCAGTGGGAGCGCCAGAAGATACCGGCCTTGATACCCTGCCGGGCTAGCTCGCCGTCCTCGCCATAGGAATGGAGACGTTCGTCAAAGTTCCCTAGCAGGACGGTGTTCGCGATGTTGAGGCCGAATAGCTGGAAGCCCCATCCGCCAGGGCACAGGATCACGCCGCTAGTCCGGGAGATCGCGCCTCCGGTGAAGTAGTCGTGGATACCGCGTACGGCTCCCACGCCCAGGGCTCCGGAGTCTTCTGCGGCCTTGAGTAGCGGGAGCATATCGCCCGCAGGCTTCATGTCATCGTCGCTCATAATGATCGACTTCCGGCCGGTGTGCTGTGCGTGGAGAACGGCAGCCCTCCTGGCGTAGCCGATGCCGCGACGAGGCGACTGGACTGGGATGACGGTAACGCCTAGGCCGCTCCACCCCATCCGGGTAACCAGCCGGGCATGCTCGCCGTACTCGCTCGGCTCGACAACGAGGCGTACCCGGAAGTCCTGCTCCATCCAGAGCGGAACGATCCGCTCCAGGTTGCCGTACCGGTTCATTGTCGGTATGTAAACGGCCGGATCATGCGAGCCGCGCGGCCTGCCGTGGATCACCGCTTCCTCCAGGTTTTCTTGGGCCAGGAGTACGGATCGAATCCCGGTCTGTTGACGACGAGGATTATCGACGGGCTGACGAGGATGATCCGATCCTTGTCGCCACGCGCGGCGATTACCGCGAGGGTTAGTGCTTCGGCTGGGGCCGTCCGGTTACTCATGGCTGTCTCCCTCTGACCGGAGCCGCTCGATAAAGCGCGTCATTGTATGCACGCGCAACGTCGGGTCCTCCCGGTAATCGTATCCGAATTCCCAGGCCCAGTAGCCGGTATCCTTGCGGCGGAAGCTGGCGACGTATTCGTACCGGTCGTGTGTACGAGTGATGTCCAGCGTGAGATGGCCGTTACTCCGGTCTGGATTCTCCGTCACCATGAAGCCCAGAGTCTCGGCTGCCTTGCGGACGGTCGTGACCGTCTGGAGGGGTTCCGTTCTGTGTCCAGTCATTCGCCTGTCCCTTCTGGTAGTGGTTCGATCTCTAGCCCGGTACGGAGCCCGATAAGCGCAGCCTGGTCTAGCTGCTCCACGGACGCGACCTTCATCCACTTGCGCAGGTGGAGCTGGCGAAGCGCGTCATCCGCGAGGGCTTCCGGCGTGAACTTGGCCGTCAGCCGTCCGGTCGCGGTGCCGGCCTTGTCTCCGATAGTGAGGATCAGCTCCATCCGGTCCATGGCGACGTGATCTTCAGGATCAACCCATTCGCCAATGGCTTCCTCGTCGGGCACGATCACGACGCGGTAGGACTTACTCATGACCGGCCTCGCTATCGAGGGCATGCTTGACTGCTGAGCCGACATGGCGCTTGGCATCGTCGCGCTCGACTTCGCGGACGGAGACGACCACGCTCATATCGATGGTCTGCGTGCCTCCGTACTGGGCGCTGTGAGTCCGGTCGGGACCTCGCGCCGAGAACTGGAGCCCGGCTGTGTATCCGAGATACCCCATGCGCCATTCGCGCGGGTACTTCTGGAGCGAGGTCTTGGTGACGATGATGTACTCGTGGCCCGGAATGAGGGAGGTCTCGCCTACCTTGACTATCTCCGACGAGTCGTGCTTGTCGTGGCATACCTGGCAGGTCTCCGGCTCCGGCTCCGGGAGCTTCAGCGGGAGATCCAGCAGCGACGGTTCTGGCATCCGCGTGTCTGGCTTCATTTCCGGTAGCGGCTCGCCGTAGCCGACGCTAGCCGCGTCCAGGCCGTCGCGGTAGCAGAGGTCGGCAACGTTCAGGATCGCTTCCTCCAGAGCCGGGCTTAGCTCGATGATTGCTGTGATGGCGCGCTTGGTCTCGTCGGAGAGCCCGATGAGGGCAATCTCCCGGTCGGTTAGCTCGCCTCGGAGAGCCTTGCCGAGAATGGTTGGAACCTCGTCGCTGCTAGGCATGAGGGTTGTTCCTTCCGTGGAATAGTTTGATAAAGATCCGGCCGACTCGCCCATTAGGGTAGTTTACCCCGTGGTCGTGCGCGGCCACGAATATCGACCGCACTGCGTAGCCGGTCAGGTATATCGTGACGACTAGCCGGACGGCATTCGGCATGTGCTCTAGAAAATGGACGGTAGCGGTCATCAGCTCCACATGCCTTTCCTCGGGTTCGCTACGCAGTGGGGGCAGTAGTCGCGGAAGTGCCCGTTGCGTTTGATCTGTCGCTCTAGCCTCTTGCTTCCGGGAGCCGTCCGGGCGACAACAAACGGGATTCCGCGCCGGTAGAATTCGGCAACGATCGGCACGCCGCTCGTACCGTCGCGGTGCCGGGCCAGCCGTGCCTCGGTTAGGTAGCTGCCCACGTAGTGCTGGGCCCACATACGAGGACGGCTAAGGTCGCCTATCGGCTCCGCAAAATGGAGCAGGTAGACGACCTCAGTCCGGCTCATGTCACTTGTTCCGGCAGACCGGGCCGCGCCGCTCGCGGCGGCTCGTCTCGTCGGTAAGCGGGAGGCCGCAGTCACGGCACTTCTCCAGCTCGTCTGCGAACCGGTCGCCGCACTTGTCGACACCTTCCGCGATGATCTCGTCAAGAGCCCGGAGCGCTTCCGCTGCCGTAATCATGATTGGGCCCTGCCCGCCGAGATAGCGCTTGACGAACCGGTAGCCGGGCTTCCGTCCGGCCTTGATGAACCAGAAGTCAAAGTCATTCTCGCCGGTCGCGGATACGGTCGCGTAGTAGCCGGGAGCTATCACGGAGTAGTCCTGCCGCTTGGGGGCAGTCTTCTGCGGAGCCGGGCACTCACCGTCAAGGTGCCTCGCGGTCCATCCGCGCTCGCCGCGCTCGATAGCGCCGGCCATCGCCTCTACCCGGCTACCGCATCGGTAGCAAGGTCCGGCGTACTTGTTCGGACGGACGGCCGACTCAGCATCCGACGCACACACGCCGTAGCAAGCCTTGACATCGGCTACGGTCTCGTGGTCGTGGCCTTTCCCACACTTCATCTTCTCGCCTTTCGTTCCGGGCCGGTTCGTTCTCGGCCTCACAGAACTAAGTCTACTCCATCTGCAGCGTTTGCGCTACCCTAGGCGCGGAAGTTTCCCAGCCTTAGACGCACTGACGCGCTTACGCTCGTACTCTTTTATGATCTCTTCGGTCACTTCCAGGTATCGGTCGCGGTCGATGCCCATAGCGATGGTCCTCGCAAGCTGATAATCGGCCTCATCGAGCCGGAGGCGAGCTTTCTCAAGAGTCTGGAAAGCCTGGATGGCGTTGTCGGTGTTGAACTTCCGGAGCCTGGCCTTGTCGTCGACCTCTTGGGCCCAGGCATACATGGCATTGGCTGCCTCATCCTCGGTCATGGTCTTGTCCGCGATAGCGGCGCGAAGCTCGTTCGCCTTCCGCTCCGGATCGCCCGGCTTGAACTTTCCCATTGTCGATCCTTACGTTAGGGGAGCCCGGCTGGCGACGGTGTGGACCAGCCGGGCTCCGGTACCTAGTTTAGCTCGCCGCGCGGCGCGGCGGATGCCTCCGGCTGAAGGCTCGCCGTGTTGGCGTGGTTGACGCCTCGCCGGTAAGCCGCAGCGTTGTATTTGACATCCTTGTTCCGTTCCATCCGGACCTTGTCAAAGTCGCTGTCGATCATCGCGCGGATATTCTGGGACTTGTCCGCTAGAACTAGCTCCATCCCGGTGCCGCGCTTCCCGGTGATCTCCCGGAGCCGCTGAGCGATCCGGTGGAGGTATCCCTGAACCGCGTTGCGGCGGAAGTTCTCGGAGCCGGACGGAGGGATACGCAAAGCGTCCTCGCCGCGAGCCTTGATCTCGGCGGTGTAAGCCGACTTGATCCGGCCGATGCTCTTGCCCCACGAGGCACGCTCGCCGGTCGCCCGGTTACGGTACATGAGCTTGGGCTCGCCCATCCAGCTATCGGTCTGCTCCCAGCCGTACGCCTGCGCGATGTCGAACCAGTTGAGTCCGGCGTTGTGAAGCTCGTAAGCGTTCTCGCCTAGCGACTGGTTGGGGTCGGGCTTGGGGAAGATCGTTTCTGCCATGTGGAGGTAGATCGTGGTGAACAGCAGCTCGAAATACCGCAGGTCGCTCTCGTACCCGTACACGTAGCAGTACTCTTCGCGGACGTTCTTGTAGCCGGAGCCCTTCATCCACACGGACGAGCACTTGCAGAAGGTCGCGACTACGTTCACGAGCGTAGACGTCTCGGATAGGAACGGGTTGCCGGCCTCTCCGATGTCTACCTTGATACGGGTTGGCTTGAATCCGGTCGGAGCATCCTTCAGAAGCTCCCACTCCTCAAGGCCGTACCGGTCCATCATCTCGTTCGCCTTCGCGCGGAGCGCCACGGCCTCGTTCATGCTCTCAGGGTCGCCTATCGCCTCAAGGCTCTCGGCCTTCGCGATCAGCCCGCGAACCCTCGTCATCGTCTTGCTAAGTTCCACTGTCCTCGCCTTTCGTTTTCGCCTATCCCAAGTATAGCGCACAGACGCACAGAGCGCTACACAGGCAGCCTGCTAATTACCTCTTTTTTGAGAATCTCCGCGTCAACGTCCTCGTCGATGGTTAGTGAGTTCTGAAAGTACCACTGATTTTCGTGGCCTCGCTTCCACACCATAACCTTACGCGGCCTATCGGCGTAGGAGTGAACCTCCACACGCCAGGGCTCCGCTATCAACCTTACCGATCGTTCCCGTCTACTCGCCTACTCGCGGGCTCTTACCTACGGCCGACGTAACGGCCGGAGCGCTCGTCAAGCTCCACATACCAAGTCTGGTCCGGAACGGTACCGTTAGCCTTGGTAGTCTTGAATAGGGTAATGTGGGCTATCTCGCCTAGCCCGGCTCTTAGGTACTCGCTCGCTTCGCTAACGGCCGACCTCGCTTGTTCCTTCTGAAGGTCGTACTCGCTCGCGTTCGCCGCGATCGTTTCGCCGTTCCTACGGCACGCAAGCTCCAGGTCGGAGCCGTAGAATGTGATCTCCGCGCTCCATCGCCGCATCTCGTCCATCTTCTCGCCTTTCGTTCTTGCCTAGGGCAAGTCTACCTCATGTTTGTTAAAAGTCAAAATCCGGTGACGTGACTTCAAACACACGGTAGTTGTACGGAGGGAAGTAAGGCCGGTTCTCGTTGCCGTCCGTGATGGACCATGCGTGGGCTCGCTTGCCCTTGGTGCCGTGGACGTAGAACTTCCGGCCTTCCTCCATCGACGCCACGACTGCGCCTTCAGGGCCCATGTAGGTGACATTGGTGACCGTCAGACCGGTCTGCTCGAATGCGGCGCGGAGGTCGCTGCCGCGCGTGCCGACTCCCGGACGGAATCCGTTCGCAAGCATAATCGAGGCCGCGATGCTGTAGCTGATACCGGTGATCTCCGAGTACGTCTGTACGGCGCAGTCGCTCCGGTACTGGAAGTCACCGTGCTCGTCGCGCTTCAGCTTGGCCTGCTCAAGACAGTCGCCGCAGCACGTCAGATCGTGCTTCTCGCAGGGCTCCGTCTCCCAGGTCTTCCGGTCAGTCGTCTCAGTCATCGTTCTCGCCTTTGCTACGTTAGTTCGCCTACGGCAAGTATAGGCCATTTTCTCCAGAACGCAAAACGCCACCCGCGTCGAAGTCCAATCATAGTCGCCAGCGGAACAAGCCTACCGCCATACATCACGGGATCAGTCTGAGCAAGCCGCTGGTTAGATTGTGTTGCGCGGGTGGCGCTGCTAGCCGCGCCCGGAAGGAACCACTCAAAGGGGCGCAGCTAACTATCGCAATTCTACTCCATAGATCCGGAGCGCGCTACCGGTTTACTCCGGACCCCATACGGTGTCCTCGGTCAGGGGCCAGACGTCCGGGCTGTCGGACTGCTCTCGGGTCGGCTCCGCACGGATGACTTCGCCGTCTCCGCTGTCGGTCGCGAACCAACAACGGCTGATCTCTCCGAAATACTCGGAGCCCGGTACCGGCCGGAAGGTCGGCGGCATAGGCAGCGGCTCGATACCGCGAGCCCGCTGCGCCGCGTGACCCTGCTCTAGTAGCTCGCGCTCGCGATCGGTCGCGCCTCCGGCCGCCCAACGAGCACGAGTGCCGTCGCACATCCCTTCGCAGAAAGCGGAGTACCGGTCAGCTTTCTCAGCAGCTCCGGGCTCGCCCTCGATATACGCGCCTCCGCAGAAGACTTCCGGTTTGGTACCGTAGCGCTCGAATTTGAATCCGGCCTCGTACTCGGCCGGGTACTCTTCGCGTACTGTCGTCATTTTCTCGCCTCTCGTTTCGCCTAGTTCAAGGATACCCGACGTTTCCGGAAAGCAAAACGGCCCGGAAGATCCGGGCCGCTCGCCTAGTTTCCTGTGCCGCCCCAAGCACGGTATCGCTCCCACCATACGCGGGCGATCTCCGGGTCAACGCGGCTAACCGCGTGGCAGCCGTACCACAAGTCTGCGAGGTCCTGCCGGATCTGCTTACCGGTCGGGCACGGTACGTCTCGCCCGGCTAGCTTGGTAGTCCCAAACGTCATCATCGGTCGGCCCACTTACCGCACGAGTCGCAGCATCCATGCTCATCGTCGTGGTCCTGGCAGTCGTCCAGCGACACCGTACCGACCGGAACGATTACCCTCGCGTCCGGGCGGAAGTAGTGCGCGTGGCCGTCCGTGTCGCGGACGATGACCGGGTAGTAGCCGGTCGCGTTGACTTCGATGCTATAGACCACATAGCTGATCCCTGCCAGCTGGCGCATCCTGATGCCGGCCGGAACCTTTGTGATCTGCATCATCTTCTCGGTGGGGGTAACCTTCAACATCTTTCGCCTCTTTCGTTCGCCTAGGGCAAGTATACCCGATGTTGCCAGGAAAGCAAAATGCCCGGCCGGAGCCGGGCTCTTGCTCTCGCTCTCACTTCTCGTCGCGCATCCCGAACATGAAGGCTACGCGCTCTATCTGCTCTGTCATCAAGTCCGCGTACATCTGGGGCTGGTAGCCATTCTTCACGTCGGCCTTCATACCCTCTAGATCCTTCATCATTGAGTTGTAGAGGACTTCGCGGACTTCCCTGCGGACCTGGATCTTGGTCTTGGGCTTGGCCGGCTCCGGGATCGGCTCGCCGCTACCGACGAGGATATCGTGGGGGAGCGCGTTACAGCAGGGCTTGAAGTCCATCCCCTGCCAGACGTCAAACGAGCCTTTGCCGTTCTCGGCCTCGTGCTCGGAAAGGATTCCGTTGTCCCAGTAGTCGTGGCAGAAGTCGTACTTGGTCGGCCAGTCAATCTTGCCGAATTCGACCTGATCCGACCGCCAGTGAGCCGACCTCTGGTGGCTTCCGCGCTTCCGGTCGCCTCGCTTGATGTCCGCGCAGCCGGCCTTGTGGATCTCCACGGTACCGTCGCTCACGTTGAACGCTATCAGTTTCATCTCTCTCGCCTTTCTTCGCCTACAACCAAAGTCTACCTCAGACATGCCATAAAAGCGAACGATCTGGCAAACTTTCTTTGACTACTTTAGGCAACTTCCGGTTACTCTGCAGCAAATAGCCCTACACGACCCAGAGAGCGATGCAGAGCGCAGCGACCATGGGCAGGCAGTAGTTACCCATCGGATCGGTTTCATGAGTTTTGGCTGGTCATTGGTATTTCTAGAAAACCACAATCGAACGGTTGCAGATTAGGAAACCAATTTCGATAGGAAACCAATTTCGAACAAGCGTGGCCGGCTGTTCGAACTTTCTCGCAAAACCTCTAGACGTGCTGGGCATGCTCGGCTAGACTTTGGGTATGGGCGAGAACGAGACTCCTGAGATTCCCTGCGGGATGTGCGGCGGTAGTGGGACGTCGCGCCTCTGCCCGCTGAAGCAGTGCCAGCGGTGCGAGGGCTCCGGCGTTGACCCGTATGCGAGCCTCTAGTCCTTTTTGGCGCGCAGGGTCTTGCCGTCCTGAGTCCAGGACAGCTCAACACCCTCGTCGCGCAGAAGGTCGGCCGTCTGCTCCATCTGCGCCCGGTCCTGCGGCGGAATCGGTGGGGCTCCATCGAGCGCGCCGAACGTCATGCCAGTCGGGTCCTCGCCTACGGCCTTGAGGGCTCCGGTGATCCGGGCTCGCGTCCGCTTGCGGTTGTAACGGTAGCCGGAGACGATCAGAGCGATAGCCGCCGCGACGGCCGCAATCAGGCCGCAGGCAATCAGCATGTACTCTAGCGTCTGGATGATGATGTGGTGGTAGATGTAGACCGTAATGGCGAGCCCGACTACAAGGAAGAAAGCGCCCACGGCCGGAGACATCTGTGCGTTGCTAGCGCTCCGGTACATCCATCGCTTAATCATCGGCCCTTCCTGTTCTCTAGCGCGTAGTCGTGAAGCCATTGCTCGTCATCCATGAAACCTTGCGTCCAGGTTCGCTTATTCCCCTGGCACACTAGTATCTTACCCGGTCCTTCCAGACAGTCCATAGCCGGAGGGCCAATCGTCCTCGTGAACTGGTTGGGCTGGAACCCAGCCGCGCAGAATGCCGAGAACGCGAACTTGAGGGACTGCCCACCCATCGCGCGGTCGGTTAGGTCCTGGAACATGAACTCACCGAACATGTTTGCCTGCCGGCCCTGCTGGAGAAGAGGCGCGATTGCCTCGGCCCAGATAACCGGGCTCGCGGACGACTCGCCTAGTGTCTTGGTCCAGTAGGTCTTGAGCTTGCCGCCCAGGTGGTTGCCCTCGTCGCAGAACACCCAGATATCGCGGAAGTCGGTTAGCCGCTTGCGCTTCTCGCGGACGGCCGTGTACCGGGATTCGAGGATGCCGTTCAGGTCATAGAAAGTCTTCCAGATCTTATCCATCTCCGTGACCGGATTGTCGAAGATGTGGATGCCGGGAATCCCATGGAGGGGCTCAAACGAGACCTGCTTGGTGTCGATGCAGTAGATGTCGGCTAGTGGGTCCTTGTGGGCGATCTGCGCGGCCTTAACGAGGAAGCTCATAGACTTCCCAGTACCGGAGCCCATGAACCGGCACCACCACGGAAGGTCTCCGTTGTGGCTCTGCACATACATCGTCTTGTCAGCCCGGACGCCTAGCCCGGTCTCCCGTGGGCCCAGTGCTTCCAGCTTGTCTAGGTAGTCGCGGAAGCGGACCATGTCCGGGAGCTTGGGAACGATGACCGGAATCCACACGAGCATGCGAGGCGTCTCGGTAGTCTTCCAGACGAACCGGACCTTGCCGACCGTGTGCGCCTCGATGACCTCCTGTACCGGCTCGCGCTCACGGAGTAGCGCACCGAACGTATCCGGAAGCTGAATACTGCCCTGCTCCGGACTCATCTTGAGCCGGGCCGTTACCTCGGCAGCCGAGCAGCCCATCTTGCTCGCGAGCAGGGATGCGAGGACGTTCTTGGGTACACCCTCCAGCTGTGGCTTCTCTTCCACTTCCAGGATCGGCCGGTTACCCTCCGTCATTTCATCGGCTCCGAATACCTGCCGGGCGATCTTGGTCGTGGCGAGCGCGGGCTGGCTGACGGGATGGGTTCGCCGGTAGGCGACACGAGCCCGGAGCACGACAACGGTCAGCTTCCAGAGTATGGCGAGGACGATAGCGATGGTGATGGCGCGCACCGTGTCGGCCGGGCTGTCTGCCATGCAGCTCAGAATCACCAGGACCAGGATCACAATGACGTTGTTACGGATCGCCCGGTAACCGCGCGACCGCTGGGCGAAGTAGACGATTGCGCCTTCTGGCGTTGCGCGGTTAGAGCTTCCGGCTATGCTGCGGAGCCTGCGCTCATCGCCATAGCTCTTGTCCGGATGGATGTGTGCGCCTGTGTGGAACCGGACGAGCACACGGTGGATCTTGCCGGGCCGTCCGGGATGGCGCCAGCCGAGGTACTCCATGCCGTAGCCGTTCAGGATCCAGCCAAAGGCCGTCAGGAAGTAGAGCCCGAACCAGAACGCGAACGGAACCCACCACGGGACGTGGAGCGCATGCATAACGGCGTCAGACATCACCCACTCCGTTCGTCAGGGTGTTCATTGTAGTAGTCTTCCTTGATGTCGTCCGGAATAGGTCCGCGCCGGCCAACCCGGCCACGGTACTTTTCGCGATCCAGGGCCCACTCACGGAGGTGGCTACGAGGCTT
>Ga0210395_10000414_pt1 | contig 33599 bp, 34 predicted proteins | sample IncBWH4OmetaG_FD_150861 | JGI IMG/M metagenome (GOLD analysis project Ga0210395, IMG submission 150861) | Forest soil microbial communities from Barre Woods Harvard Forest LTER site, Petersham, Massachusetts, United States - Inc-BW-H-4-O ... | reverse complement strand
AACAGTGTCGTTCACGGCGAACGGCACGGCAATCACCGGTTGCACCAGCGTGGCGCTGAGTGGCACTGACGTGGCCACCTGCACAACCTCGACTCTGGCCGTGGGCAGTGACAGCATCGTCGCCACCTACGGAGGCGATAGCAACTTTAGCGGCAGCTCCGGCTCCCTGACCCAGACAGTCACTAACAAAACTGCGACCACGACGGCGGTGACTTCGTCCGTGAATCCATCGGTCGTGAATCAGTCGGTGACCTTCACCGCGACGGTGGCACCGGTGGCGTCAGCAACGGGAACGCCGACCGGCACAGTGTCGTTCACGGCGAACGGCACGGCGATCATCGGTTGCACCAGCGTGGCGCTGAGTGGCACTGACGTGGCCACCTGCACAACCTCGACTCTGGCCGTGGGCAGCGACAGCATCGTCGCCACCTACGGAGGCAATAGCAACTTCAACGGCAGCTCCGGCTCCCTGACGCAAGTAGTATCAGCGACACTGACGATTACCACGACCTCGTTGCCGAGCGGCCAGGTTGGTGTGGCGTATAGCGCATCCATCACTGCGACCGGCGGCACGACGCCATACACCTTTACGGTCACTGGATTGCCGCCCGGCCTCACTGCCAATAGTTCCGGCCAGATTGCTGGCACTCCGACGACGGCTGGTACTTACACGGTTACGGCCACTGTAACCGATTCAAGCAGCCCACAACAGACTACTACGATGACCTATTCCGTTACGATCGCTCCGGCGGCCAGCGGGGAGCCCGCAATTTCAATTACGCTCCTCGATCAGGGGACGGCCTCCGGGTCGCTCTACGTCGATCTGATGGTTACGAACACGGGACCCGGTAAAGCGACCAGCGCCAGCATCAATCAGCTGGCGTTCCGTACACTGACCGGCAGTGGTACCGTTACGTATAATACGAGTCTCTCGCCGTCGTTGCCGATCGCGATTGGTCCGTTGAGTGCAGGAAGTTCGACAACGGTTAGAGTCTATCTAACCGTACCTGGGACAGTTACCCGATTCACGATCGCGGAAAATGGAAATGTTGTGGACAGCAGTGGAACAACTCTGGCGTATTCAGCTAGCCAGATGATCATTAACTGAGGCGAGAGCAACAAAACGGATCGTACTGAGGTCTAACATGAGCAAGCTTTGCGCAGTTCTCTTATTGAGCATAGGAATGCTTGTCAGCGGCCAAGCCGCTCAGGCTGATAGTTCCTTCACGTTTACCGCTCTACCCTCCAGTGGCGCCATTGGTGGGGCACCGGGATCTACCGTCGGATGGGGCTACAGCATAATGAATGACAGCTCTACCCAGTGGCTTGTGCTGTCCGATCTCAATACCACGGAGAGTTTTCTGAACGGCACGCCTGACAACAACATATTCGATTATCCCATAATCGCACCCGATCAGACGGTGACGCAGCCTTTCAATGCGCTCGCGGGAACCGGCCTGTATGAGTTTACGTGGAATTCGGATGCGCCTATTGGTTTCACAAACAGCGGTGAGTTCGATTTGACCGGATTCTTTTGTGCGGACTCTTCCCTAGATGGTTGTTCCGCAACCAACGTCGACGAGTACGCGCCTTATTCCGTCACCGCTACTCCAGAGCCCATGCCCCTGTTGCTTTTGTGCACCGGCTTGACACTTTGCTGGTTGATGAGAAAGAAACTGACACACTCCGGCTGAGATCGGGTTGCCCCGGAAGGAAACCGAGCGCATCAGTTCAGTTTGAGATGTACCCTTTGCATTTTTGGTTCTGTCATGCCCGGTGGCTGGCGAATTGTTATTTCGCCCAAGATTCCTCGGGATTCCCTGTCCTGCTACCGCTGGTGCCAAACAGCATTTGCGGTATCACCGTTGAGAATGAAACGGTCACGTGCCAATAAACCTCCACAAGCTCTTCGAAGTGCTCGGCCACGCGCTCTTCCATGACGCTGACTTTCTCGACTTGTGGAGGCGCGGTTTCCTTGAACCTGATGCGACGCTGGTTGTATCAGTTGTATCGCTGTTCGGTTTTGGTGGCCCATCGGCAATTGGTTGGCTCGTAGTGACCCTGGACGTTAATTCGGTCCAAGGACATGCTTCGCGATAAGTGCGGTCCCATGTCGGCCAAAAACTCATTAAGGAAGAATTCGTTGAGTTCAAAGGCAAACGAATTCACCAGCGCATGACCTACGACAACTATCTGCTTTTCGCAGTGGACGATAAGCAGAAAGTATCATCACCCAATATCAGTCCTTACTGATGCCCCGTGACCCGAGCTAACTCATTATTTCCAGCGTTTGATTGAGATCGATCTCCCGCTGGATGCGTAAAGCGCCGAGAGACCCCGAACCCGCGAAACGCTGGCTTGCGTTCCTGCGCAATCATCGTGAAGCCATCGTTGCGGTGGACTTCTTCACCGTCCCAACGCTGACCTACAGCGTCCTGTACTGGCATGCCGACTTGCCGATTATGCTGACTCCTTACTGGAGTCAGCAGCTGGGAGGGGCCTCGAGTGGTGTTCAGAGTCGGCATAATTAGAGGCTTTCCAGGAAACTCAGTAGCTTGTCACAAGAGACCGGCTCCTGAGAGGGCACCACGCCAAGATCTCGGAGATAATCGAGAAATTGCTGGAGCGTTTTTAAATCACCCCTCTGAACTCGTTGTCTGTGTCTGACAAATGCCTCCACGAGTCGCTCATCAAGATGAGTCCGGTCCTTCTCAGCCACGGCCTCGAACGATGCAGCAACGATAATTTGTCATGTACGGTCGCATCTACATAGCCGTCGTCCAACAACGGTGTGACAAACGTCCGCAGGTGTGACTCCAACGGGTTGTCTTGAAGGCGTTGACCTGCTTGCAAAGAATTTTCCTGCATTGGTATCCTCCCTTTCCTGGATTTACTACCAGACTAGAGAGAGAAGACCGCAGGATTATGCCGAACGCAATTCGTCGGAAGAGCGAGGAATTCCGCGCCAAACAGAGGAAATGGGGAAGTCACTTGCCCGAAGTCGGCATAATCGGCGAGGCGGCATGCCAGTACTTGCGGCCCGTCGCATAAGTACTGCTTCTTTATCATCGGCCATGATCGGCGCCGCATCCTGCACTTCCATGTCACGCGGCATCCCACGAGCACTTGGGTCATTCAGCAACTGAGAGAGACGTTCCCATACGACTCCCCTCCTAAGTTTCTCATATTCGATCATGACGCCAAGTATGGGACGGAAGTTCCAGCAGCACTTCGATCGATGAAAATCCGTGCTGTCCGAACCTCACGTAAAAGCCCTTGGCAGAACGGAAACGCCGAACCACGGGTCGGGAGCTGTCGGCGAGATCTCCTGAATCACGTCATCGCCGTGAACGACATTTGAAGCGGCTTCTCACCAATTACGTAACTTACTATCACGAGGATCGAACACATCTCGGTCTGAACAAGGGAACTCCCAATGCGCGAGTGCTAGCAGTGGATCGCGGTCGCGTGGTCGGAGAACCGAGACTCGGCGGTCTGCATCATCGGTACGACCGCGCGGCTTAGCCAAAAGGCGAAGCACGGAAAATTGTCCACTCGGCTTTAATTGCAGAGGAGAGTCAGCTGCGAACAGTTCGGGGAGGCTGCGAATATCACGTCCAGATAGTCGCGAGGACTGGGTGTAAAATCCAAACCGGCCGCGATCATGGCGTTCGCTTCGGAATTATCTGCGGCCGTTTTGAGTTTTGGCGAGCGGGGCGCGGAAGAGTGTAATAGCTAGAACCGCACGACGTGAAATCAGGTTTGCAATAGTTGCTTCAGAGTTGTGATATCAGACTCCCTACTTTCCCGTCTGGACCGAATAAATTCGCACCGGTCGCACGATCCGAGGTAGAACAATCCAGTCTGATTGCGGAAGGGATGACAAATGAGGGTCAGGCGCCAGTGGACTTGGTTGTCGGTAGTCGCGCTGGCGGCGTGTGTGGCCGGGCCGGCGGCCAGTGTTCCAGCCGAGGATGGCGGGCCATGTTGTGGCGTGGTCAACGAGGCTGGACGGCAACTGGAGCGCGCGCTGGATCGGTTGAACGTAGAAGCGCACTGGGCTGCGCACGAACACGTAAATTGGGAAACGGGAGAGCCCGATCGGGGCGGAGAAAACGAAGGCCCAGGTCATACGCATTGCAGCGCATTTGCTGCTGCGGCCGCTAAGAGGCTGGGAATTTACTTGCTGCGGCCGCCTGAGCACGGTCAAAAACTGCTTGCCAACGCGCAAGTGGAATGGCTCGCGAGCAAGGAAGGGCGCGAACACGGTTGGTCGCACGTGCGGGATGGGCGAGAGGCGCAAAGGCTGGCCAACCGAGGGGATTTTGTGGTGGTCGTTTTTGCGAACCCAGACGCGAAGAAGCCGGGGCATGTGGCGATTGTGCGGCCGTCAGAAAAATCATTTTGGGCTTTGCTGCGTGATGGACCGCAAATCGTTCAAGCGGGAACGCACAATCACAACAGCACGGTCGTGAGAATCGGATTTGAGAGCCATCCGGGCGCGTTTCCTGATGGCGTTAGCTACTATGTGCATGGTGTTTAAGGCACGAGGGTCGGAAGATTTCACGATGAAACTAAACCGCGACATACCCCTGGTTTGAGATGCGGGCGAGATCGAGCTTGATTGGCCCAAGCCGAGCGCATGAGCACGTCGATGAGTCTTCTAAAAGTGCAGCAGAATTTCAGGATTGTCGGGCGTGTGCGTTCAAATTTCAGCGGCTTGTTCTGTCTCGACGCGATATCCAATGCGATCGGTGGTAATACGCACTCCGAGCCACACCGCTCCTACGGGCATCACGGGCCGCGTCGTTGTCCGCCGAACCTACAGCAATGGCGGCGACGGTGGCAGTTTTCCATTCACGCGGTTTTGCCGTAGCTCGGCTTGCGAGCGTGGAGTGATACCCGGAACCAGGCTCTCAATAACCGAGAAGAGTTTTTCGGACCTGAGCGGCTTTGATACGTAGCCGTCCATGCCGCAAGCCAAGCAGCGTTCTTTGTCGCCCTGCATGGCATGGGCGGTCAACGCAATAATTGGTAAGTGAGCGCCGGTGGTTTTTTCTTTTTCGCGAATCAGCTTGGTCGCTTCAAAACCATCCAACTCCGGCATCTGCAGGTCCATCAGCACAATGTCGAATGAGTTTTTCTCCAAAGCCTCCAGCGCTTCTCGCCCATTATTTGCCAACACTACGCGGTGGCCCCTCTTCTCCAGAAGCGCAGAGATCAGCCTTTGATTCACAGCATTGTCTTCCGCCACAAGAAAAGAGAGAGATTTCCGTTCTTCCCGGAGGGTATGTCGAGTCACAAGATTTCCGCTTTGGGACTTAGCCGGATCTCCGGCCAGGACTCGGAGCAAGACCTCACGCAATTCCAATCGGTCATATGGTTTACTCAGGTACGCAGCGACTCCAAGTTTCTGGCATCGCACTGCGTCCCCACGTTCGCCGCCTGCTGTGAGAACTACAATCCTGACGCCGGAGAACGCGGGTTGCTGACGGATCCTTGCGACAAGGCCGAAGCCATCCATTTCCGGCATGTAGGCGTCGGTAAGGACCAGAGGAAGAAGGGCCCCCGATGAATGTGCTTGCTGGAGCACCTCGAGAGCCTGCGCCGCGCTTTCAACAACGATCGGGATCATTTTCCAATGGCGGACCGAATCTTCAAGAATGCGCCGATGAGTGACATTGTCATCCACCACCAAAATTGGCACACCGGCAAGTCGAGATACGCCGAGCGATTCAGACGGCAATTCGGCTACTCCCCGACCAACCTGCACGGTAAAGTGGAAAGTGGAACCCTCTCCGGCTTTGCTCTCGACCCAGAATCTACCGCCCATCAGCCCCACGATTTGAGCGGAGATCGTCAAACCCAGCCCAGTCCCACCGTACCTGCGTGTCGTGGAAGAATCTGCCTGCGAGAAAGCATCGAAGATGGCCTTCTGTTTGTCCACCGGGACCCCGATCCCAGTATCCCTCACGCTGAATTGTAAGATCGTTCCCTCAACGCTGGGTGCCTCCGTCCGTACAGTGATTTCTACCTCCCCACTCTCCGTGAATTTGATCGAATTACCGACCAAATTCACGAGGACCTGACGAATCCGGGCTGGATCGCCCACGATTGTAGTTGGCACTTCCGGACGCACATCAAAAATGAACTCCAAGCCCTTCTGCCGTGCGCTGACGGCCAGGGTCTTGATCACTTCGCTCATACTTTTCCGCAAGTCAAAGGTCAGAATGTTCAGTGCTAGCTTGCCCGCTTCCATCTTGGAAAAATCCAGAATGTCGTTGAGGAGTGTCAAGAGCGATTCCGCAGATCCTTTGACCATCTGCAGATATTCTGTCTGTTCGGGGTTCAGTTCCGTTTCGAGCACCAGATCGGTCATTCCAATAATGCCATTCATTGGCGTGCGGATTTCGTGGCTCATGTTGGCAAGGAATTCGCTCTTTGCGCGCGTCGCGGATTCCGCTACGGCCTTTCCTTCCAGCAGTTCGGCCCTAGCTTCACGCTGTGCGTCTCTTTGATGCAGAAGGGAGGCGTTAGCCCAAATCAGTCCGGCAAGCAGTACGACGATTGTCAGCGCAAATAGAGCTGTCCCGGCCTCGGTCCCGTACCATCCGGCGCGTTGTCCGCGCAATTGAAGCCAACCGAGCAGGAGGGGCAAGAACAAAGCGGCGGGAATCAAGGCGCGGGCCGACGTCCCGCCTGTGCTATCGCTGAGGAGCAAGGAAAACAATCCAGTGTCAGTTCGAGTACTCAGAATACCGGCACTTAAGACGAGAAATGACAATGCGGTGTGCGGCGCCATGTGGCTAAAGGGAAGGAGTGGTCGCCCGCCGAACAGGTATTGACTGAACCCTAGCCAGCCGGTCAAGCCCCCAAGAAGAGCGAAAGCTTGAAATGCTTGCGGCCTCCGGAGAGTGACCGCTAACATTAAGGCTGAACACAAAAGGACGAAGGCTAGGGCAGTTGCGGGCGCCATCTGGCCGGAGGAGGCATCAGCCCCCACCCTAAATCCCATCCGATCGATGTCAAGATCGCGACCCGCCAAATACTCCCCAATGCGAAATGCGGCCGAGAGCCAGACGATTGTGGCGAAACTCAACGCCACGCGCCTTTTGACTGTTCGCTTTGCCCCCTCCGATTTCGGGTCACAGGAATCCGGCGCGTTGTCCGGCGCGCACCAAAGCGCGAGTCCGATCAACACAAACAGCAACGCGGTAGCTGGCGCCATTTTAGGCAGGCCAGGAAGAATGCTCTTCAGCGCAGTTATGTCCAGCACCCAGCCCAGCAAGACCGCCGCTCCGGCTAAACAGAGAAGCCGGCTCGCAATCCTCGGAGCCCAGTTGGACCACTTTGCGAGTGCTTGCGGGCCCATTTGCTAGCTCCTCAACTCTGTTCCGGCTGGCCAGGCCCGGAAGTTGAGAATGTCGCTAACGATAATGAACACCCGCCGCGCGGCCGCGCGGATAGAACTTTCGAAGAAGCCGGACCTCATTCGCGTCTCCTCGTCCTGATTGTGATCAAGCGTCGGCGACGTATATCGTCACTGAGCCCCCTGGCTGTCTTGCAGAAAAGGTGCCCAGGCGTGCAACGCGACGCAAGTTTGAATGGCCGGAAAGGGCCGACATCATCAGAAGGGGGTAGATTGTCGATGCGGTGAACGATCCCAAGAATAGCCGACACTCCAGATGCAGCGCTTCTAGAATGGATCGTTGAGAGGTATCTTATTCATACTCCTTTAAACGGTGAACGGCAAGGACGCAGGAAATCCGTTGTCGAATGAGTTCACGTCTCTCCTCCTCTGTGGTCCCGCTCTCCACAGCGACTCCCAGAAAATGTACTGGCACCAAGATTTCTTCCCCGTTTTTCCTTTCTCGTTGTTCCATATATAGGTAGCGGAGACTGCGATCGGCGCGCTCTCGAGCCCTCGAGCTCCTGTACCCAATCTTGCAGAACCCGAGGTTTCAATTGACGAAGCGACAACCATCGACCACGAAGCAATTTCGCTTTCGACCTGGCGTCCCCGGAGACGCTGCAGAACTGGCCATGCTACATACGGCGGTCGCCGATCATCTCACGAGTCTCTACGGCAGAGGCCCGTGGTCGTCGCACACGTCCGAAAAAGGAGTTCTATATGCGATGCGTCATTCTAAAGTCTTGGTAGCGATGGAAGGCGCCGCAATTGTCGCGACGCTGCGGCTTGCGAGCAAGAAACCTTGGGCGATTGATACCAGTTACTTCACGAAGTGTGAAAAGGCGCTGTATCTTCTGGCGATGGCCGTCGCACCGGCTAGGCAACACCAGGGCATAGGCCGCAGATGTCTGCAAGAAGCCAACCGCATTGCCAGAGCGTGGCCAGCTGATGCGATTCGCCTCGACGCGTACAACGCCGACGCAGGAGGTGGTCCCTTTTATCAACGCTGCGGCTATGCCGAAAGGGGCCGCGTCTCCTATCGCAACACGCTGCTGATCTACTACGAATTCCTTCTACCAACAAACCCGAGTTGACGTGTGGCCAGCAGCCGGGTTTACGATCTCTGTCCAACTTCGGCCTGAGACGTTGGGAGCAATGCATTTCGTCGCGACCATCTTAGAATCATCGGAGTTTATGGAGCGGGCGATCGGAATCGAACCCAACACCCATGAGAAGTGACGTAGATCGGGCGCCTGGCCGAAGACCATCTGGCAATCAGATAAACGCCGCAGATTGAAGCAATTCTGGCGAGCGAAGCAGCCGTCTGCAAATCATAGGTTTTTGGGGAAAATCTGTTTCCTCGCTGCCCACAAACAGGTGTTTTTGGGCATTTACCGGGCCAATGCCGAAGGTTCTATTAACCTTTCACGGCCCAGCTTGCTTCGTCCTGAGGTCAATGAGCAGTATGTCCGAATTTTGGCGCAACCGGTCGAATACAATCAGGCTGCCATCGGGAGTGATATCAAAGCTCTGCATTGCCGCGGCATTGAGTAGCCGCGTCAAGCGTCGTGAGCGCATCGTGCTAAGGTCGAGCAGCCAGAAATCCTGCCCAGCCAAGGTATTGCCAAGCATGTAAACCAGGCCCGTGCCATCAGGCATGAACCGCGCACGCTCACCCTCGCGCTGCACGTTGATTTCGGGCAGCTTCGCGGGCGTACCATCCGGGTGCACTCCCAGGAGCGGGGTGAGAGTGAACACTTGCGTGCCACCGTACACGATGAGGTCCCCGCGCGGAGACCAGACTGGATCCAAGAACCGTCCTGTTGCTATCCGAACCGGCGAACCGCCGTCGGCGGGTATTTTGAACAACCCCTCTCCATGGTGGTCGCTGCCAGCCGCGACAATCCATCCTCCGTCGGGAGACCAGGATGCTGTGCCCCGAACATCGACGTCGCCCGAAAGTGGGCGGAGTCGCGTTCCATCTGCGGCCATCACGTGTATCCGCTGCTTCCCATCCCGCCTCAGCGCAAACGCAATACTGCTCCCGTCCGCCGAGACGGCCGGCGGTGACTGGAGCGCGCCTTCTGAACCCTTCCAGATCTCCAGCGCTTGCCCATCGCGATAGCTCCACAGTCCGTCAGCACCATCCCGCGAGGACAAGTAGAACAAGGATCCGCCTCCGAAGCGCGGCCTTTGGGCGCGAACGGTGGGTAATGGGAAGGCTTTGACGCCCTGTTCTCCGACAATGCCGCCGGTAATCGGAACGCTCCACAAGTTGACCTGAGCGTTTACGACGCTTGCAGCAAGATGCCGACCGTCCGCCGTGGCTGCCAGACCAGTGTATTGTTCCAAACCCAAACTCACACGGTGTGAAGTTTGCGTCTTCGCATCGAACGCCCACAACCACGGTCCGACTCCATTTTCGTTGTGCGCAACGAACATGATCGTCCGCTCGTCGATCGGAGTCGGATTCGCGATATCCGTGTTGACGTGAGTGAGTTGTTCTGGGTCTCCCCCGTCAGGCGAAATGCGCCACAGGTCCATCTCACGTGTGGCTGGCCGACCGCGCACAAAGTAGATCCAGCGACCATCCCTCGACCAGACCGGATAGTGGTTGTGCAACCCAGGCTCGTTTTTCACGATCTGGCGTTCATTGCCGCCGTTGCTATCCGCCACAAATGTAGGATCGCCCGGTTCCCACGTGTGATAGACCAGCCGGGTGCCGTCGGGCGACCAGGCAACCTCGGCAGCGTGTTCATCCAAAAAATTGTGCGGCGCTCCGCCCATCAGTGGCCACAGTCTGAGCCTCTTGTCTGCCGTTCCTGCGCTCCACACCTCCGATCCATCGCCTGAGAATCCAATTGCACGAAGGGGCGCACGCGCATCTCCGATCCGACCCTGGGTAAGGTTCGCCAGGCTGCTACCGTTGGCTTGAACCAGCCAGATGTCGAACGCGCCGCTCCGGTCGCAGATGAAAGCGACGAATTTCCCGTCTGGGGAGATGACAGGGTCCGTTTTGGTTCCTTCAAAGTCGGTGAGCCGTGTGAATTGTGCATTGGAAAGCGGATTCTGAAATGTCGCCTGCGGGCGGAGCAAGAAAAACAATGTTGAAAGGACAGCTGTTGCAGCGATGGCCGCGGCGATCCATACCCAGCGGGATTTCGCTGGTGCTGCCCGCTGGAATAGCGTCGCGGCCGTATTCTTTCCGGAACTAGTGTCGCGCTTCAACCGCTTTAGATCGGCCCGCAACTCCGCAACGCCCTGGTAACGAATGTCACAATCCTTCTCAAGGGCCTTTTGAATGATGCGCTCCATATCGGGGGGGAGGTCGGGATTGAGGCGAAGCGCCGAAATAGGTTCTTCGTTCAGCAGCGAATTAAATGTGGCTGCCGAGGTTTCTCCGCGAAACGGGAGCGCGCCGGTAGCCATCTCGTAGAGGACCGCGCCGAAGGAAAAAAGGTCAGTACGAGCGTCAAGTGCCTTTCCCAGAGCCTGCTCCGGAGACATGTATGCAACAGTGCCCAGGGTTGTTCCAGGACTTGTCAGGTGCTCTGGATCCACTTCTACTGTGGGCAGGACGTCGGTCTCGCGCGCCGTTTTTCTCGCTGAACTTACCTTTGCCAGACCGAAATCGAGAATCTTGGCGTGGCAGCCTTCGGTAACGAAAATGTTTGCTGGTTTGATGTCTCGATGGACGATGCCTTTCGAGTGGGCAGCGTTCAACCCATCGGCCACTCCAATGGCAACATCCAGCAACACTTCCAATTTCATGGGCCGAGCAGCAATGGCGTGCTTTAATGTCTTGCCTTCCAGATATTCCATGGCGATGAAGGCTTTGCCATTTTCCTCGCCGATGTCGTGAATGGTGCAGATATTCGGATGATTCAGTGCCGATGCGGCCTTGGCTTCACGGCGAAATCGCTCCAAGGCTTGGCGGTCTTGGGCTACGTCTTCAGGTAGGAATTTGAGAGCGACGAATCGGTCAAGGCGTGTGTCTTCGGCCTTATACACAACGCCCATACCACCCCCGCCGAGTCTCTCAAGGATGCGGTAGTGCGAGACCGTCTGGCCAAGAAGAGACTGATGGTCAGCCATGTCCCGATTATCTTAGGTTGCACCAGGAGGCGAGTCAACGGAAGAGAGACGGCTTTCAAGCTAGGTCCTCATTAACGCCGTCATGTTGATTTGTAGTTTCCTATTATGCGACGCGCAGGCCATAGAAGCGTAATCTGATGTCCCTTTCTAAACAGCATTATTGAACAGAGGCATGCGCGCGCCTGCCCATAAACCACTCGGGACTCAGAAAAGTGACGCGGGATGAGGCGATTCACGACAGCGACACAAACCGCATACAAATCATACATTCGGGGGCAGGCTAGAAACGGTCCGCTGTGCAGTTCTTTGGGTGATCGGCGCGTGGTTCTTCCTCCGCAGCGAAAGGCGCAGCAATCTTCTTCATTTGAATAACGTTTCCGCTAATCGTTCCCGTCATTGCGTTGGGCACGGAAACCTGGCTGGCTCGAACCTTTGTATCGCCTCGACCAACTCACTTGTAGGCGTCTGGTCCGGTAGCGCCGGTTTCATGCCTCTAAGGTATTTGTCGAAAAACGCCAGCGTGTAGCTCTCACCGAACAGCGATCGCAATCCGTCTGACAGGCTTCGCAGCAGTGATATAGACCTTATTCATACCGCAAGGCGACTATCGGATCGACAGACATGGCCCTACGCGCCGGGATGTAGCTCGCGACCATGGCTACAATCAGCAGCAATAAAGGAACAGAAATGAATGCTATGGGGTCGTGCGCACTGAGGCCGAAGAGCATGCTGGAAAGCACGTGGGATACAGCAGCACATGCGGCCACGCCCACAACCCCGCCGATCAGCACCGGGCGCATGGCCTGCTCAAGCACAAGCTTCATGACTTCGGTGCGGTCAGCGCCGAGCGCCATGCGGACGCCGATCTCGTGCACGCGTCGGCTCACACTGTAAGACACCACTCCATATACGCCGATCGAAGCGAGCAGAAGCGCGAGGGCGCCAAGTGCTCCCGAGAGCGCGGCCACAATGCGCGAGGGCTGACGCCAAACTTCGAGGTAATCCTCGAGTTTGGTCACGTCAACGGGCAGGTCGGCGTCGAGCGACTGTACTACATTGCGAATGCCTTTCGCGGTTGCGGGGAAGTCTCCCGCATAGCGAACCAGCACGTAAACGCGCAGATTGTCTTGTGGCCCAGCGGGAAAATAGAGATACGTCGTGTGGACATCGCCGAGGTGCGCGACTTGTGCGTCCCTCGCCACTCCGATAACCGAATATTCCCGCCCACTGCTTTCGCGCAGTGTTTTTGCCAGTGCATCTCCGTCGGGCCAAAGTCGCCGCGCTGTGGATTCTGTAACCACTACCCCGGGCGAGTCATGTGTCTCTCCTGGCAGAAATCCGCGGCCCCGCACGATGGGAACGCCGATAACGGAGAAATATTCTGGAGAAACGTGGTTGTATTCGATTCCAATTTTCTCAACACGGCCGGGAACTGTGAACGCGTCGGCGCTGAAGTCGTGGCTCAGCGGCGCGCACTCTGCCTGCGCAACTTCGATTACGCCTGGCAGCTCCGAAATGCGCTGCCGCAAGCGCCCCATAAATGCCGTCCCTCGGGTATCGTCGTAGCCCTGCTGCCCGAGGTTCAGAGACATCGTCGCGACGCCCTTCATTTCAAATCCAGGATCCACTGTCTGCACATAGTAAAGTCCGCGCAACAGCAGTCCTGCCGCCAACAGCAGGATCATGCACACCGCGACTTGCGTGCCCACCAACGCGTTGCGCGAAAACCGCCCGCTTCTTTTGCCGGGGCCGGAATGAGCGCCATCTTCCTTCAGGGAAGTGTTCAGGTCCTGTCGCGAACTCTGCAAAGCCGGAATCAGCCCAAATCCGATTCCCGTCAAGAAAGTAAGCCCCAGCCCGTAGCCCAGCACACGGAAGTCGGGCGCAACATTCACCGCGAGAGTGGAAACCTGATGCGGCAGGTGAGAGATAATGAGCCGCGTGATTGCTTCGAAGGACCAGAATGCAAGCAGCGACCCGAGCGTACCCCCGATCAAGGAAAGCAGAAGGCTCTCCGTCAGCAATTGCCGCACCAAACGCCACCGGCTGGCGCCAATGGATAGCCGCAGTGCGATTTCCTTCTGCCGCACCGACGCCCGCGCCAGCAAGAGATTGGCCACATTCGCGCACGCAACCAGCAGAACGAGTCCGAAAGCCGCGAGAATTACAGAAACGACAGGAGCCAGGATCTCCCGTTCCATTTGCCTGTTGAAAAATGTCGCTGTGCGGATCGCCAACGAGGTAATCCGTCCAGGATGCATTAGGTCAATTCGCCCGGCAATGACGGCGAGGTCCGCGCGCACCTGCTCCATCGTCACGCCAGGCTGCACGCGCCCAAGCACCGCCAGCCAGCTCATATTGTCATCCGCTATGCGATCGCTCCACGGGTCCAGTGCTTTTTGCATGGTTATGGGTGCCCAGAATGAGCTGGGAATCGGCTCTGTGCCCCTGAATCCCGGCGGCGCAATTCCAACCACGGTGTATGCCGTGCGATTTAGGATGATCCTTTTACCCACGAGCGACGGGTGGCTTGCGAACGTGCCTCGCCATAAATCATCGCTAATCACCACCACAGCGTTTCCACCTGGCGCTGCACAATCAGATTCGAGAAATCCACGGCCCTGTCCGGGATGTTCTCCGAGAACGTCGAAGTAGTTGCAGGTAGCTAAAGTTCCTGTGAGCTCCTTCATCTTGCCACCGCCTAGGGTTGCTTCAACAAAGGGCTCGTAGCCTAAAAGTCCCGAGAAGACGTGACTGTGGTCGCGATAATCCAGATATTCCGAGTAGGAAAACATGCTGGACCCGTTGTGCTCGTTGCGCTTGAATCCTCCGTGAAGGATCTGATCTATGCTGACCACTTGTTCGGCGCGAGGAATCGGAAGCAGACGCAGCGCGGCGCCGTTCAGAACGGAAAAGATTCCCACATTGATTCCAACGCCCAGAGCAATCGCCAAGACGGCGGCCGCTGTGAAGCCAGGATTGTTGCGCAACACACGGACGGCGAAGCGTAGGTCCTGCCAACAGGTCTCCACAATTGATTCCCAGCCCGCAGCGCGGACCGCTTCCTTCGAAACTTCGAGATTTCCTCGTTCCAAGCGCACGGCGCGAAGTGCGTCGTTGCGGCTCATCCCCTGCTTCATCTTTTCTTCGGCGGCCAGCTCCAAGAAGCCGTTTAATTCTTCGTCCAGCTCCTGGCTGACCTGCTCCTTTCGAAACAACGATCGGAGTCCGCCCACTATGCTTCGCAGCAATGACATGGAACCTCCCTAGGACGCCTCCAAGATTCTGGCGATTGCAGCCACTTGCCTTCCCCATTCTCTTGTTTCGCTGTGAGCCTCTTTCGTCTCTGTTCTGTTAGGGCATAATACTTTGCGCGCCTGCTATTCTCGGTGGCTTTCCACTCGTTTCTGATCAACCCATTTCGTTGCAACCTCTGAAAGCGACAAACAAAGAACCGGCGTTCAGGCGGAAAACGCCTTTGCCCATCTGTTCGAGCCGGACCGCGATCCCATATCCGTGCATGGGTTCTAGCGCCAGCGTTTTCAAAATGAGCATGTCCAGAGTGCCTTGAATGAGATCACCCGGCGGGTCCGCCATAAACTCATTCCTCCTGAAGATCAAGTGGAAGAATACATCTCTCCTACTGATTGTCAAGAGGAGAAGAATATAGCACAGGAATTGGCCAGAAGTCCCTGGAACTCAGCGCGGTCAAGGGCGGCGCCCAGAAATCGGTCAAACAATTATCTTTAAAACGTATGACTTCCATCGGAACAGGAATCTCGGCCCCGGGGAACCCCGAGCCGTATACCTTCACGATATTTGCACAAGGCAGTCTTAGCCTGCTGGAGGTGGTCTGGTACAACTTCCCCGATCCTGTTCCCACGACCTGGATAGAAACCAGCCGGCGCATCTCCGTCGGGGAAACCGAGGAAGGGGTTGGCTGAGTATTCCATACCCAGAAGGCACAGGACATCATCGCTGGTGCTCAAAACCTCGGGGTCGCGACGGGATTCGAGGGGACCCGTTTTTGTTTGTCGTCACGAGTCTCGACGAATAGGCTGGTGTAGCCAGCGGAGAAAGGAGCTTTTCATCTTCGGCAACGCCATAGCGTCGATCATCGCACCCCAATCGCGTTTGAAATCAAACCAGCAACGCCGCAGCGATAGCCGGGTCGGAAAGGCCGATTGGCCAATCTTTCGAAGAACTGCAAAGGCGCCGCGCCGCCATTTTGCCAAAGAAATCGACAGCAAGACTTCTTCCGCTGCGAGCGGGCGCGCCGAGCGATTTACAATAGTTGATCGCATGGAGTCCGCCGTGTCAGAGGCAAAGACCGGGTCCGCCTTGGCGCTGCCGGCGGCCTGGCGTTGTGCGATGTACTCCTCGTTCCTTCCAAGTTCGGAAGCCGCTTCTTCCGCGATCAGGCGCGGAACGCCTTCGCCTCTTGCAGCGAGACCTCGGAGAGGCGAAAAGAATCCCTCAAGTCTCCGACGAACTCCTGCCAGTGCTTCTGCGTCATGGACGCCCCAGAAATCTACCAAGTGGCCGGTCCTGTAGTCGTAAGCGAATTTTTGACCGCAATCCAAACAAGTGATGTAGCTTCCTCGCCCACAGACAGGTCGGCATCCGGAAAGGTTGGATGGGATTGATTCGCGCAGCGTTACCGGAGGACCTTTATGCCGATGAGGACAGACAAAAACAAGACGAAGCAATGTCCGTAGAAAGAGCGGGACCCCGAAGACCATATTCCACCACGGCTCGCCACGGCTGAGCGGCCTTTGTGCTAAGAACTGACTTCTCGCTGCCGAGCGATATAGAACGATAGACCCGTCGATTCTGTCTGGTCGGGCCACCTTTTTCTGAGTTTGAGGTTGCATGTGAACACCTCAGCAGGATGCTAGACGCGGCGAAGATTCGTGTCTGTTCCGTTGTGGACACTCATGTGCCAATTAGTCTGCTTTTCATGATACCGCCTTGCCGCTCAGGCTGGCTCGGATCATTCTGGCAAGAAAAGTTGTTGCGGTCTCATGTATCTCGGTGTATGGTGACTGTATGGCGCGAATGATCTCGACTACGATTCGTTTGAACGAAGAGGACGTGCGCGCCTTGAAGCGCGCACGAGCCGCGGGGCACTCCGCCTCGGAACTGGTTCGCAAGGGCCTGCGGGTTGTGGCTTCAAGGTACTACGCCGGGCGCCGGCCGCCGTCGACGTTGCTGTTTGAATCCACGGACGCGAAGCTGGGCGACGAATCCGAGCTGTTTCAGGATGTCGAAGATTGAGTGGCCCTGTCCTCGCCGACACGGGGGGACTCCTGAAGGCGCTCGCCCGCACTCCTGACAGCAAACCGAGCTTCCCAGAGTACCAAGTGGCCCTAGCTACGGCGAGCACTGTGATCGTGCCGGCGCTCGTGCTCGCGGAGGTGGACTACTTCCTGAGACAGAATCGAGCCGCCATGCGCAAGCTCGTCGCCGAGATCTTCGATCCAAAGACCCGTTACGAGTACGAGCTGCCGTTACCTTCCGATCTTGTTCGCGCCCTCGAGTTCGACGCCAAGTTCAAAGAGCTGCATCTCGGATTGGTGGACGGGACCGTTGCGGCTCTTACCGAGCGCCGGAGTGTCTACCGGGTACTGACCTCCGATCGGCGCGATTTCGGCGCGATTCGTGTCGGTCCGCACTTCTCACGAGCACTCGAGCTGTTGCCGTAGCCACGCAAAAGACGAGATGGGTCGCGTCGAGTGCCGTCCCCAGCATCGCCAGATTCCCTCCACCTGGCAAAGCAGGCATCACTCACTTGCCCGATCATGACAATGAGCGAAGGCTGTGCCGGACCACCTTAGCCACCGACGATAATGGTCTCGCTGCGCAGCAGAGGCCCCTTGTCTCGGACCGCAGTCGGACCCTTTTGAAGGGCCTGCCGAAGTGCGCCAAGTGTCTCTCGAGATCAGCAAGACACAGCTGTCATTCAGAATCCGGCTCAACGCTCATCCTTAGACATCCGCGTACATGGTCGGTCTACTAAGCGGACATGTCCGCTAACCGCATGGGCCTCGGGGAAAACAGCGCGGCCCTCGATCGGCTGGATCGCGGTTACGAGGAGCGCAATGATCGCCTTCTCTATCTCCGCGCCGACCCCACGGCCGACACGACCCGCTCCGCTCTGATCCCCGCCTCATCCAGCTCATGCCCAGAATCGGCGTGCACTAGACCGCGGCGCGACCGGGTCAGGAATTCAGCAGAAGGTCAGAAGTCCCGACACGAATGACGCCAATTTGCAGACAGGTTACCGTTTGCGTTCGGCGCCCAGCAACGTGACGGCGATCAAGCATTTTTCTGAAGATCGGTTGTGCCAGGCGTGGCGCGTTCCGTTCTGAATCACACAATCACCCGCTTTGAGAAGCACTTCAGCTTCGTCATCCAATTCCAGATACACCTCGCCCGAGACAACCACGTCGAAGTCCACCGTGTCGGTTGTGTGCATACCCGGATGATCGCGTTCCAAGACCTCCAGCATCCCCGGCAACCTTTGCTGAATCTCTTCGATCGCGGAAGCTGTGTTGATGCGGTCGTCAACCCTCGTCCTCGTTTCGGGCGGTATCGTGAAAAAACCGAAGCGGAAACCATTCTTTGGGGGGAAGTAGCGAGGTTGTCGCGGTAGCGTGCCGTCCGATGGAAGTTCAGGAACGGAATCGCTTCCCCACACTCGATGAAACTCGTACCCCGGAAATAGAGCGAGGCATATTGGCTGAACGGGTGTGTTGCGCACAATCACCGACTTTCCGGTTTCGTTCTGTCCGGTCACGACGCAGTGGATCTCCATAAGCGCTCCTCAGGCGCACGGATTATATACAACTGGTATTCGAAAGCGGGACTGGAAGCATGGGATGCCCGTCATACATATCGTATGACCATCATAGATGGAGGGTGCAAGAAAAATTATGCGCTATCCCGTCGAAGAGACCGCCGCAAAACATGAACGGATTGCGAAGGAGACTCCCACCTGTTCCGTGAAGGGCTGCTCGAAATTCGTTGACGGGCGTGCCGGTGCATTGTTGATCGGGGTCCGGCGAGCAGCCTGTACCCCAGCGGCTTAGTGCCGACGTATTCGAATTCTCCGCGCACCTGCAATCGAAACGGAAGTTCTTGAACCGTTGCCCAGGGATAGAAGATCGTATGTGGTGCTTCGGGCGTCGGCTCACCTGAATCCACGTCTCGCGCATCTGCTTTTGAGAAGGTTGCCAGCAGCGACCCTCGGCTACAGCTGCGACTGCCCGTCACGGTCCATTTAGCTAGAGCGGAGACCTCCTCGAATGGTAGGTTGTAGGCTTTCAAGGAGCCAAGACTTCATGAAGGCTTTCACGAAACTATTTCGCAGCGGGCTACTTCTGCTTTCCGCCGCAACAACATGCCACGCGCAGGGTGCGCCGGATGATTTCCTGGATGGCCTCGGCCTCGCGCGGCTCAAGAGTTACTCGAGCCATCGCGCCTCCAGCCAAAATCGCTACGTCGCCAGCAACGATGACAGCAAACGAATTCTGCCCGGCGAGACGCTGGTGATGGCCGAGGTGTCTGGCGCCGGAATGATTGCGCACATCTGGGCGACCATCGCGAATAACGAGTTTGGCTGGCCGCGCTTGCTGCGCCTACGCGTTTATTACGACGGCCACAAAACGCCCAGCGTAGATACGCCGCTCGGCGATTTTTTTGGCGTGGCCCACGGCTCCGAGCGCAACCTCAATTCCATAATGATTCACGACAGCTCGCTCGGCCGCGCGCGCAACAGCTATTGGCCGATGCCGTTTCGCAAGTCCTGCCGCATCACCGTCACTAACGAGGGCGAGCGCATCGTTCCGATGTTTTACTACCACGTGGACTATAGAAAGTACGCTTCGCTGCCCGAGGACATCGCTTACTTTCATGCTTATTACCGCCAGGAGCGGCCCGCGCGTGCCGGGCGCCACTATGAATTCCTCAACATCAAAGGAACGGGCCACTACGTCGGCACGGTGATGGGCGTTGTGCAAACGCAACTTTCCTGGTTTGGGGAAGGCGACGATCTTTTCTATATTGACGGCGCAAAGCAGCCGCAGATTTACGGCACCGGTTCCGAGGACTACTTCAACGACGCCTGGGGCTTGCGCGACTCCGACGGCCCCTGGGCTGGCACGCCCATGGCGGAGGGCGAGCGGCTCGGATCGCGGCTGAGCGCTTACCGCTGGCACGTCCCTGATCCGGTCGCGTTCAAAACTTCGCTGCGCGCGGAAATCGAGCACGCCGGTTGGACCGCCAACGAAGACGGATCGGTGCGCTCCGCGTTTGAAGAGCGCCCGGACTATTTTTCGAGTGTGGCGTTCTGGTACCAAAAGGGCGTGCAGGAAGACTTGCCCGAAGTGCCCTACGGCGCCGCGAGGCTGCCTTTTGCAAATGCCACGCAAGTGGCGGTTGAGGATTCGCTTGCCGGCGTGACCGCCGAAAACGGAACAGCGTCCGTGCAACGCGAAGTGGATTGGTCGAAAGACCTGTTGTTTTTCGAAGCCAAAGGCGCTGGAGCAAAAATTAACATTCCGATCGATATCGCCGTAGCCGGCCAATACGAAATGATCGCCATGCTGGCGCAGGCCCCGGACTACGGCGACTATTACGCGCTCCTCGACGGCCAGCCCACGAATCTCGATACGCGCCAGGCTGCGACTTCCGAGATTCCATTCCCCGGCCCCGAGGTCTTCTACAACTATCTTCCTGAAGTTTACGTCTCGAGGGACCGCGCCCTCGGCATGTTCCAGCTCACCAAAGGCCGCCACACGCTGACGTTTGCCTGTAACGGAAAAGATCCGCGCTCCGCCGGATACAATTTTGGAATTCAGGAAGTGGATCTGGAGCGCGTGCTGCAGGCGCCGGCATCGCCCACCGAGGAAGCATCCGCTCCGAAGCCCGCTGTATCTTCGGACACTGCGATCTATCGCGGCCGCGCGCTTTCTTTCTACCTCGAGCGCCTCAAATCCGCAGTCGGCAACGATCAGCCGGACCTGCTCCGGGCCATCGGAAGCTTCGGCGCGAGCGCGGCGCCCGCGGTGGGACCCTTGATGGCTGCGCTCTCGGATGGCGATCCCGAAACTCGCGGCGCCGCCGCCAATGCGATTGCACAGATTGGCCCACCCGCCGTCCGATCGGTGCCGGAACTGGCGAAGCTGCTCGCCGATTCCGCGCCGCGCGTTCGTTGCCAAGCCGCGTTGGCGCTCCAATCCATCGGCCCAAAATCCTCGGGCGCCGTTCGCGAACTCACACGCGCTCTCAGCGATTCCGTTCCTTACGTGCGCGCCAGCGCAGCGGACGCCCTCGGAGCGATCGGTCCCGGCAGCCGCGCTGCGGTCTCGGCATTGATCGAACGATTGAAAACCGATCCGGGCCCGAACTACGTCTTCGACAGCGCCATCTATGCTCTCGGCAACATCGGCCCGGACGCCAAAGAAGCGCTGCCCACGCTTGAAGAAATCTCCCATCGCGTACGGCTCACCGCGCCCGCCCACGAGGCCATCCTGCAAATCGAGGGCAAGCCCGTGCCCATGTACCACTGAAAATCCGCCGCTGTGGCTGGCGAATTGTTATTTCTCCGGCCGCGGGGTATGCAACGTTGTTACATCCTTTGGCCGGGTTAGCGCGGGTTGTATTGGTGGTCGCTGATTTTAAAGGCATTCGCGACGGATAGCGTTTTCGGCAGAGATAGGTGGCACCTCCGTATCACTTCGTCGTTCCGGCGAATGGAAGACTGAACGCCGTCAAATTCCGAGCGTTTCCGCCCATCCGCTGGAGAGATTGAGGAAGACGCTTCAGAGGCTTGTCCCCTTCCCATCGACCACGTTCGCCGCGTAGCGTCCCTCGCTCAGGCCGCGCTGCTCAAGAAGTTCTCCAAGAGTGACGTTTGCGACTTCTTCGCGGAAATCGACTTTCGGCAGGGGAGCCGATTTCGCAGATAATCGCCCAATGGTTGGTCCGGAGTTGGGACAACGGTTGGGACAATGGAAGGCGTTCCACACGCGACCGGATCGCGCTTAAACGACGCCAAGGAAACGACTTAGTGGGATTTGAGCTTTTTTTTGTAGCCAGACGCTCTATCCACCCGAGCTACGGGCGCGTTTCCGTAAGTCCCTCTACTATCGCGCCGGACCCGGAGTTTAGCGGACGATCGACCTCGGGAATCCCGGTACTAAGTGGCGACAGACTGCAAACAAGTTTCAAATGCTGTGATCTAGAAAGCATTGGACTGCTGCTGAGACCAACCTTTCTGTCCCCCTATCCCTCCATTGCGGTTTGATTTGGGGTTGACACGCGCCATTCTTCCCTGCTGTTATCGTTGGAGAATCGTGGCACGCACAACCGTTTGTCTTTCTGATAACCCGGGCGTTCGTAACGGAGGGCTCGTGAAGGTGAAATTGCTCCTGTGTTCGTCTTGTGCCCTACTTTTCTTCTCCATGTCGTCAAACGCGCAGCAGGAGCAGGACGCGCGGCTGTGGCTGACCACGCCCGACCGGACTGCGCTGGTAGCGTTGCAGCCCGGCGCGCTGCACTTTTCGTCGGAAGCGGGCCCGTCGTCGGTTCTCACAGTTGATGATGCGCAGCACTTCCAGCCAATCGATGGCTTTGGTTTTGCGCTGACCGGAGGAAGCGCGCAGCTGCTGATGCGCATGGGCGCTGCGCGACGGGCTGCCCTGCTGAAGGAATTGTTTACGACCGGTGGCACCGGGATCGGAGTGAGCTATCTGCGCGTGAGCATCGGCTCTTCCGACATGAATGAGCGCGTGTATTCCTACGATGACTTGCCGCCGGGCGAGACCGATGTAGACATGGCGAAATTCGACCTGGGACCGGACCGCGCGGATGTCATTCCGGCGCTGAAGGAGATTTTGGCAATTGAGCCGGGGATCAAGATTCTGGGATCACCGTGGTCCGCTCCGGCGTGGATGAAGACGAATGATGACGTGAAGGGCGGCGAGCTCAAGCCGGAATATTACGGTGCGTTCGCCAAGTATTTTGTGAAGTACATCAAGGCGATGCGCGCAGAGGGCATCCCCATTGACGCGATCACGGTGGAGAATGAACCGCTGAATCCAAAGAACACGCCGAGCATGGTGGTGTTCGCCAAGGAAGAAGATACGATCGTTGCACATGATCTGGGTCCTGCATTTCAAAAGGCGGGAATCCGGACGAAGATTCTGCTCTATGACCATAACCCGGATGTTTTGTCCTATCCCCTCTCGATTCTCGGAGATCCTGGCGCAAGCAAGTATGTGGACGGAACGGCATTTCACCTTTACGGCGGCGACGCAAGTTTGCTGACACAGGTACATGATGCGTATCCCGGCAAGAACCTCTATCTAACCGAGCAATCCGTGACCGAGCGGCGCTCCGAAGGGCCTCTTGGCATTGCTGAACCGGTTCGCCGCGTGATGATTGGCGCGATGCGGAATTGGTGTCGCAATGTGCTGCTGTGGAATTTGGCTGCCGATCCGCAGAATGGTCCGCATACCAACAATGGCGGATGCACCGGATGCTCAGGGGCTATTACTCTGAACGGCGATTCTGTGACTAAGAATGTTGCCTATTATGTGCTCGAGCATTTCTCGCAGTTTGTACCTCCGGGATCAGTGCGAGTGGCGTCGAGTGTCATAGAGCAGTTGGCCAGCGTCGCCTTTTTTACTCCTCAGCACAAGATGGTGCTGGTGGTTTCGAACACGGGGAATTTCGCGAAGTCCTTCGCGGTGAAGTACCAAGATAAATTCTTCCAGACCACGTTACCGCCTGAGTCCGTAGGAACTTATGTCTGGTAGAGCGCGCACTCCGGCTTGTTAAGCAGTTCGCGCTGGATTAGACATCCTGGGTTTGTCATCGGCACCCGCACGCAAACGAGACTCCACCGATTACTAAGGGAAAACCGGCTCGTGGGGGCAGTTGCTGCTGTGTTAACGGGCATAACCGGCCGCCGGTCAGGTAAATGTCCGAGGAGGAAGCGCGCATTATAAAAGGGCGCCCCTTTTGGTGTAGGTTTTGAGTGCTTGGCTCAATCCCTACGGAAAGGAACACCCTCTATAACCAGCACTAAATATATCGGCTTGGACGTGCATAAGGAAAGCATTTCGATTGCAGTTCTGAATTCTGCCGGCAAGGTGGTGATGGAATGCGTCATCGAGACCAAAGCGAGCACCATTCTGCAGTTTATCCACGGGCTGGATGGCGATGTGCACCTCACGTTTTGAAGAAGGCACATTTTGATAGCTCATTGCTTTTGGGATCAGGCATCTGCTAAGCTGCTTAGCACTATGAGAGTCCTCCGGATGTTCCGGAGCAAGGGCGCTTCCGTTTTTGGTCCGCTCGAAACCCAGATCATGGATGTCGTCTGGGCTGCTCGGGAGCCGGTGTCGGTGAGCGACGTTCATGCCGCCCTGCGCAAAAAGAAGCACAATCTTGCGTATTCGACGGTGAAGGCGGTTCTAACCAACTTGAGCTCGAAAGGCTACTTGAGGAAGAGAAGCGAGGGCCGCAGCAACTCGTTCGCTGCCGCCGAATCCAAGGAAGAGTTCAAGCAAAGGGTGGTTAAAGAAGTCCTCGATTCCCTGCTTAGGGATTATCGCGATCCTTTGTTAGTTCATCTTATTGACGACTTGGCTGTGGACAAAGAGAGTCTCGCCCGACTGGAAGTCTTGCTGGCCAAGAAGCGAGCGGAGTTAAGCGCGTGAGCGGCTTCATCCTACAAGGCGCGAAATTCCTTGTCTCGAGCCACGGGGGCAGCGTGTGGCCTCTCGTAGTCGTGCCTCTCGTAGTTTATGGACTGTCGCGTCCCATCTTGGCGATGATCGACAGAATGGCGCCAGGGAGTGCGTGGTCCGAGCGCCTGGCTTTTCTCACCACGGTGACGCCGGGACTTATCTTCATGGGATTGGCGCCCTTCACCTTGAAAGCGTTCGACTTTCAGATGGCCCTTCGTTCCCAGACCTGTTTTCTTCATTGCTATGGTCTCGCGTTTATTTTCCTCGTTGTGCCATTGCGTGCCGCTGCGGTTTTCTGTCGCCGTCAACGGCGGATTTCCCGGTTGTTAGCTTTGACGGAAAATCCATCGTCACGCTTGGTAGCCCTGGAAAGCGAACTGCATATTCCCATTCGCGAGTTGCCGGCGAAGGAACCGGCCTGTTTTCTCGCAGGAATCTTCCGCGCCGTGGTGTGCGTGTCGAGCGGCGGACTGGCCTTGCTTTCGGATGATGAACTCCGAGCTGCGCTGCTACACGAAAGAGCCCATTGGCGACGACGTGAAACACTACGCGCGTCCATCGCCATGTTTTTGAATGAATGCACCTTGTTGCCCGTTCGAAGCGCACTGGACCAATACCGCAGCTGCGTCGAATTCGTTGCCGACCGCGAGGCATTGAAAGACACGCATCCCGTCACGCTCGCGTCTGTACTCCTGGCCTTCGCGCGCTTCCCATTGAATTGCCCGCCCGCCGTGAATCTGACAGGCCAGAACCTCAAAGACAGAGTCTCTCTTCTCTTGGGAGTCGCACCTCACAAGAATGAAGTACTTCTGGAAAAACCTTGCGCGGCCGTACTGTTGGTGGCAGCAGCCAGCATGGCGTTTCTGCCGAGTTGGATTCACGACGTGGCACGTCTGCTTTGCGCCGCAGGAAGGTAAAATTCTGACACCATCTGCTAACCATCTTAGCAGTTCCAGCGTCTACAACCTGGAAGATGGATGGGCAGCGACCGGGCTGGAAAAAGTTCGCTGCCGTATTGGAAAGGAGCGGTCCTTATCCATGTTTTCCAAAACAGTCTGCGTTTTCTTGCTTCTGTTGCCGCTCGCCGTTTCTGGCGCTTCGCATGAAGGCCAGGAACTAGTTGGCACCCCGGCCCCAACTCTGAACCTCGACCATTGGGTGAACTCTGCGCCTCTGGAAATCAGCAATTTGAAGGGGAGAGTCCTCTTGTTACGCTGGTGGACTGACACCTGCGAGCTCTGCGCCGCCACAGCCCCCGCGCTGCGAAAACTCCAGGATGAATACGGAGCAAAAGGTCTTCAGGTAATCGGCATTTTCCACCCGAAGCCGGCAGGAGACTGGAATTTAGGTCGACTACAGCGGGCCGCCGCGCATTATCACTTCACGTTCCCGGTCGCTGACGATGGCGATTGGCACGCGTTAAAGCGCTGGTGGTTGCAGGGGGCGCATCGCGAATACACATCGGTCAGTTTCATCGTCGACAAACAGGGAGTGATTCGATATGTCCATCCTGGAGGTGAATATCACGAGAGCAACGGCTCTCCGGCCCACGAGATTTGCGACGCCGATTTCAAGACCATCCAAAAAGTAATCGCCGACCTTCTGGCCGAAAACTAGGCTGACGCGACTTTCCAGGACCATTTCTATGAAAACCCTTCTTGTCTTTGCCGCGCTTCTCATGCTGGAGTTGCCTCGTGATGGCTCGGACGTCCGTATCATAGATGTCCAACTTGCAAACCATTCGATCGGTCACTTGTTCGCGAACGCGAACAAATCAGGCACTTCGCCTACGAACTGGGAATTGCGTCACAATTCCTTTCAACTCGCGGACCGTTTGAGCGAGGAACGATTGATCAGTCTCGAACGAAAATGAAAGTACGGACTCGTGTGGAACCAGTGATTGTTGAGAACGCGCACGACCAAATAGGTCGGCGCGACCAGCGCGATTGAACTTGATTTCGATCTGAAGGCCCTCTTCTAACGTCACGAAAGTCGCAGCTCAATTCGCGGCCAAGATTCCTTAGGTTCCCATCCTTCTACGATCCTGCAATGCCCCCTGATCTCTTGACTTGTCTCTGGCGAATTGTAGCTCGTTGCGATGTTCATTCGATGCGGAGGGCTTGGATGGGATCGAGGCGGGAGGCGCGCCAGGCGGGGAGCAGGCAGGCCAAGCTGGCGACAAGAAATATGATGATGGCCACCGCCGTGAACACGCTAACGTCGAGTGGTTCCACGGCGTAAAGCAAACTGCCGATCATCTTGGAGGCGGCTACGCCACCGGCCAAGCCGAGCAGTAATCCGATGCTGGCGGGGCGGAGACCATCGGCAAGCATGAGGGCCAGGACTTGACTTCGCTGAGCGCCAATGGCGATGCGGACGCCGATTTCCGTGGTGCGTTGCGAAACGATGTAGGAAAGCACGCCGAACAATCCCACGGCGGCCAGGAGCAGCGACAAGACAGCGAATGCGAGCACGAGCGAGGCGTTAAAGCTCGCGTCAAGCGTGGACTTGCCAATGATTTGATCCATGGTGAGGATATCGGAGACAGGCAGCTCGGAATCAAGTTCCTGAACGATTTGCTGGATGGGCAGAGCCAGCGAAGTAACGTCTCGGCTGGCGCGAACAGCGAGCGTTCCACCGCTTTCTGTCCCTGAATAAAACGGGAAATACATCATCGGCTGGGCAGGTTTGGCAATCTCATGGCGCGTGTCGCCGACGACGCCGACAATTTGGTAGGGGCGTTCACCGAGGGTAAGCAAATGCTTGCCAATGGGGTCCTCGTCACCGAAGTATTGGCGAGCAAAGGAGCTGCTGATGATGACTTGGTTGGCTTTGTCGAGCCGCTGGTTCTGGTCGAAGGATTGACCGCGCAGGAATGGGATGCCCAAAGCTTCGAAATAAGAGGGATCGACCCAGCGGTGAATGGCGAACTGCATTGTGCCCTGTGGCAGCGGGGGATGTTCCTGGATGAGGAAACCATTGTCGCCACCATAGTCTTCGCCCGGGGCTGTGGTTGTGATTCCGGCAAACTGGACGCCCGGGAGCGCTCGCATACGAGCGAGCAAAGTCTCGAAGAAACTCAATCGCTGTACTGGCTGGCTATATTTGGCATTGGGAAGATTTAAATGCATCGTAAGAACGTTATCCGTAATGCAGCCAAGATTGGACGAGCGTAGACGCTCATAGCTTTTCAGTAGCAAACCGGCGCCGATGAGAAGGACGACGGTAAGACCCACTTCCAGCGCGAGCAGCCATTTGCGCACTTGGACTTGTGAATGTCCCGCGCTGTGGGAGCGCGAAGATTCCTGGAGCGAAGAAAGAATCTGATTGCCTTTGATGGAAAGCGAAGACATGAAGCCGGCAAAAAGAGCGCAGAGAAAGGTCAAGCCGACGGCAAAAGCTACGACGGGGGCGTCGATATGAATGGCTTCGACGCGATTCATGTCCTGTCGCGTTGCGACGAACCACTGAATAGCGGCATTCGCGAGGATGAGTCCCGCCATGCCGCCGGCGGCGGAGAGCAAAAAACTTTCGGTGAGGTGCTCGCCGAGGAGACGCCAGCGGCTGCCGCCGAGCGCGGCGCGAATGGCCAGTTCCTTTCGCCGGGCGGTGCCACGCGCGACCAAGAGGCTGGCGACATTGAGGCACCCGATCAAGAGGAGGCAGCCGGTCGCGGCGAGCAAGACATAGAGAGGGGTCTTGTAGTCTCCGACAATATCCTCCAGCAAGGGCCTACTGTTGGCGGCTTTGCTGATGAACGGATTATCGAGGTGCTGATCGTGGAGACCGCGGGTGATCAGAGTAAGCTCGGCCTGAGCCGCAGTTTCCCTGATACCGGGCTTGAGGCGGCCAACGACGGCAAACATGTGGTTGTCCAATTCTTGCCATCGTTTCGACGATTCTTCATGTTGAATGGGAGTCCACACTTGCACGCCCGGTCCGGGATAGGCGAACCAGGCCGGCATCACACCGATGATTGTGTAGGATTTTTCGTCGAGATGAATGGGCTGATTCAGGATGGAGGGATCGCCGCCGAAACGCCGCTTCCAGAGCCCCCAACTCAGGAGAACGGTGGCATCAGCGGAAGGTTGATCGTCTGAGGCGGTAAAACTGCGCCCGAGTGCGGGTGCAACGCCAAGGGTCGGGAATAAATCCCAGGAGCACTCGGAAGCGCGCACTTTTTCTGGAAACTCGCCGCCAGTTCCGGAAAGGCCATACTCGAATCCACGCGCAAGAATCGCGAGGTCAGAAAAGCCAGTGCTTTGCTTTTTCCATTCGGCGTATACGCCCGCGGCAGATTCGTTGTATGGAAACTTTTCGTCGGCACTATGTTCGTACAAGCGAATGAGTCGCGGCGGGTCTTTGAAAGGCAGCGGCTTGAGCAACACGGAGTGGACGACGGTGAAGAGCGCGGTGGTGGCTCCGATTCCGAGAGCCATAACTAAGACGCAAACTAAAGCGAAGCCCGGTGCGCGCAGGAGTGCCCTTGAGGAATAGCGCAGATTGCGGCGCAAGTGATCGAGGAATTCAACGGTGTTCGCTTGCCATAATTCTTCGCGAACGCGGACGGGGCTGCCGAACTTGAGGTGAGCTTGGCGGCGGGCTTCTTGTTGGGACATGCCCCGGGCAAGGTTGTCGTCGATCTCGTGGTCGAGATAGGACTCGATTTCGCGCTTGAGTTCGGTGTCGTGGGAGGTCCTGCGAAAAAAACGGCGTAGGCTCATGGTGCACTCCTGATTTGCGGCGTCGCTCGGATCTACTCAGGTCTCACGCAGAGAACTCGCGCAATGGCTGCGACGCGCTCCTGCCAGCGGTTTGTTTCTGCTGCGAGTTGCTTTCGGCCCGCGGGGGTCAGTTTGTAGAATTTGGCCTTGCGATTGTTTTCGCTCGAGCCCCAATACGAAGTCAGCCATCCGCGGTCTTCCAAACGATGCAGGGCCGGATAGAGCGAACCTTGCTCGACTTGCAGAACGTCATCCGAAGTGCGTTCGATGACGTGGGTGATGGTGTGGCCGTGGGCGGGACCGAGCACGAGAGTGCGCAGGATCAGCATGTCCAGAGTGCCTTGCAGCATTTCTTGACTAGTTTGACTCTTATTGCGTGCCATGCGACTCCATCTCTTGGCCTAGAATGTCGATGGGAACGACTATACTCCACTCGATGTTCTATGGGAAGAGTTCGAGCTGGATTGGCGATTCCGGGCGGCTAACCGGAAGTAACCCAGATCGGGACATGCGGATAGGTAACGAGAACTCGGCTTGTAGGAACTGATCTCAGGGTTGGCATCGACTCTGGACGGATTACGGCAGTCCAGAAGTAATCTACTTGGACGAAAAACGCGCTTTCCGGAGAGGTGTCGCACAGTGCGTTTTTATGCGCCATGAGCTTCTCATCATCGGGAGTTAGGTGCCACCGCGCCAATTCACGATCACTTTGAGGATTTCTGAATAACGATGGAGTATGATGCGAGCTCCCGACCAAGATTTGATGAAGGAGGAACTCATGCCGCTCCCATCTGACGAGAAGATCGTCCAGCTCGCAAACGATTTGCTAGCGCAATTTGATACCATCTTTGGCCTCCACCCGGGCTTTCGTCCAGCCCACGCAAAAGGCATGATGCTGAGCGGGACCTTCGCCCCATCACCCGAGGCGCGATCTCTAACTCGCGCGCCACACGTTTCGCGCGAATCTACTCCTGTAACCGTGCGATTCTCCAACGGGACAGGTCTTCCCTTGATTCCCGACAACGTTCCCGATTCGAATCCTCGCGGACTCGCGATCCGTTTCCACCTCGCTGATCGCGTTCATACTGACATCGTGAGCCATTCAACGGACGGCTTCCCGACTAGAACGGGCCAGGAATTTATCGATTTTCTCCGAGCCGCGGCGACCGGGGATCCTTCGGCCTTTTTGGCTGCACACCCAGCCGCGCTCGCGTTCGTGCAAACGCCCAAGCCAAGTCCGGCAAGTTTCGCGACCGAAGCCTATTTTGGCGTGACGGCCTTCCGATTTATCAACCAGCAGGGGCTCGCGCGGCACGGCAGGTATCGCATTTCGCCTAAAGCGGGCGTGGAGCATCTCGACGACGCGGCAGCCAAGGCGAAGGGCGAGAACTACCTGTTTGACGAATTGGCGCGGCGCATCGCGGCAGGCCAGGTTGAGTTAGACATCCATGTCCAGGTCGCAAATGACAAGGACGTCGTGGATGACGCTACGATTCATTGGGCTGCCGATCGTCCGCTGGTTCATTTCGGCACCGTCGAATTGACCACGAAAGCCCCCGATGACGAGGCACATCGTCGGATCATCTTCGACCCGATCCCTCGCATCGACGGGATCGAACCGTCGGATGATCCATTGCTCGAACTGCGGGCAGCCATTTACTTGCTAAGCGGCCGTCGCCGGCGTCACGCCAACGAATCGCAGGCGGCTTCGCAAACGGCTTGAGATCGCCTTGTTCGCCCTTCGTCATAACACGGGGCATCAAGTGTCTAGGTCAGTTTAACTGATCCCGTTTACAAGAAATCTCGCAATCTGCCGTTCGCTCAAGGTCAATCCAAGTCAGTCGGTCAATGACCACAAGGGCGTTTCTCGGCAGCCTCTAACGATTCGAATCTCCATAAATGGTGCGAGCTGCCTTTCCACGGAGGCTCTGTACCCGCAGGGGAGCCACGAGCGATTCAGCCGCCGGAAACGGGTTCCGTCGTGGCGGTGCCTCCGGTCGGTGGACTGCATCGCCGCTACGAACGACGGGCTGCCTGAAGAAGCCCGATTCCACCACACTCACGCGCTTCTCTCCTTGGGCCATTGGAATTTGTGTTGGAACTGTGCTCCCTCGGTGCCCTGTGCTGTGCAAAAAGTCCGTTTAGCTTCGAGGTTGACCGATACGATGGGCAACCGACAAACCAACCGTGTAACCTTTATACATGCATTGTTGCCTGAGCTGAGCCGCCCGTAATCGTTGCACTCGAGACAGCGCTAAAGATGAACTTGGTACAGATAGGAACCAACAAATTCTTCCCCAACTCCCCTCTTCTCAATTCTCGCAAACCATCCGCTGCCACACAGGAAATTGAACGGATTCCTCTTTGCTATGTCCACGGGTAGATTCGGGCGTGACGCTTTAGCGAACCACCGGCGTTTTCGCAGGCACAGATCAGGTCCGCGCTGCCCTCCGGTTATGCCAGAACAGAACGAAGGACAACAAGCCGCCACCCAGCAGCAGGAACGAAGATCGCGCAGGGTGACATTATGGGCTATGGCTAACGGCAACTGCCAACAACACACCCAGACCCAAGAGGATCAGCCCAGCAGAAGCAACAAAAACAAAAATGCGTTGCCGCCCGGCACGCGTCCCCTATACCAAAACCTCATCTTCGGGCGAAACAAAACTTACGAACGCCTTCTTGTAGGACTTCCAAAGCAGAAAATAGGGGACTCCTGCAACGAGAAGATATAACCCCAAAGAAATGCACATAGCTCTAAACATGTGCGCCTCTGGCCTTGCCTAATGCACGGTAGATCTGCCTCGAAACGACCACGCGGCTAGTTTGTTCGTCGCGAAAGCATGCGCCCACAATAGAAGCGAGTTCGGGGTTCGCCAATTCGTTCTGCCGACATGAAAACGTCTTTCCGCTTAGCGCAGCGCAAATGTCCCCGGCCGGCGACGGGCACACTGGCCATTAGCCGCGGCCGATGAAGGGCATCTTGGTCGCCATGATCGTCATGAATTGGACATTGGCGTCGAGAGGGAGGGACGCCATATAAACTACGGCGCGCGCAACGTCTGTGGGATCCATAGTGGGCTCAACCGCGATCGTGCCGTTCGCTTGCGGTACGCCTTTCTTCATTCTTTCCGCCATTTCTGTCGACGCGTTTCCAATGTCGATCTGACCGCAGGCGATGTCGTACTTTCGGCCGTCGAGAGCAGTCACTTTGCTGAGACCTGTAATTGCGTGTTTTGATGCCGTATAGGGGGCGGAATTAGGTCGAGGGCTATGCGCAGAAATCGAGCCGTTATTGATGATGCGCCCGCCGCGTGGCTCCTGGGTCTTCATGATTTTGAATGCTTCCTGCGTGCAGAGAAACGTGCCAGTGAGGTTCGTATCAACCACGGACTTCCAATGCTCGTACGTTAAGTCCTCGAGCGGCATGGCGCGACCGGAGATACCGGCGTTGTTGAAGAGCAAGTCGAGCCGGCCGAAAGCGTCTTTTGTTTTCGCGAAAAGCTCGCGCACGGAGGAGGGATCCTTGACATCAGAAGGTACGACGAGCGTTTGGTAATTGGCCTGTCCCACTTCAAGCGCGGTCGCCTCCAAGGGCTCCTTGCGGCGGCCGGCAAGAACCACCGAGTAGCCGTTTTGAACAAGAGCAACGGCGACGTACCTGCCGATTCCACTACCTGCGCCGGTGACGATGGCGATCTTCGGTGATGAATCCATGAACGCCTCCACTATGAGCGGCAGAGCTGTCCCTAGCCAAAATGCTATCGGCGCGAATGCCTTTTGAAATCAGCGATCATCTGCTCAATCCGCGCTTGTCCCTCGCCAAAGCCCTGCGCGGCTTTGAAATCAAGAGCTTACAGCCAATCGTTGCTGCGCTATTCCATGTTACATCTGTATCGTGTTCCAAACTTTTGTTGTTTACTTCCCGGTATAAGCGGGTACTATCTGTAAAGGCGTTTCAGGGCGTCCAAGGGCGCTTTAGGCTAACGCTTATTGGGAACAAAGGAGAAACCAGCTAATTCATTGGAAATACTTCCCGCCTTCGAATCCCATCCTCTCCTCGCAGGCGTGCCACTCGAATACACGGTTTACCCTATTTTTAGTTGGGGCCTCGGTCGCTACGCTTAGGCAGGGCCCGAGTGGGTTCTGAGCGGCAATATTCTTTCGTCGAAAACTTTCTGCGTGACCAACATTATGAGCAAAAACTGCAAAATATTTTCTTTTATCGTTATGGCATTCGCATCTGCCGCATTGACGCTTGGGGTTGCCGGATGTAAGAGCGACACCCAGGACAGCAGCGGCCAAAGCCAACCGGCGCAGACCGACCAGTCGCAGGACCAGACGGCTGATGCCAACCTGGCTCCCGCTAGCGACACACAGGCGACGGGTAACGGTCAGGACCAGAACGATTCCGATGGCGGCGGGGATTACGACGCTGACTCCGAGGATTCGAGCTACGGCCAGCCGGTCCTTCAGGCTTCTGAAGCCCCGCCACCTCTGCCGGAGTATTCCCAGCCCGATTGTCCCGACGATGGCTATCTCTGGACGCCCGGATATTGGAGCTACGCTCCGCAGGGCTACTATTGGGTGCCCGGCGCATGGGCTCGGCCA
>Ga0210395_10000413_pt1 | contig 33607 bp, 30 predicted proteins | sample IncBWH4OmetaG_FD_150861 | JGI IMG/M metagenome (GOLD analysis project Ga0210395, IMG submission 150861) | Forest soil microbial communities from Barre Woods Harvard Forest LTER site, Petersham, Massachusetts, United States - Inc-BW-H-4-O ... | reverse complement strand
GACGCGCAGGATACAAACCTATTCTATGGCCCGGCCGGATTCTCGCGGATCGACTTCGGCAACAAGCTCTCGGTTCGCACGGACGCCCATGGGCAGATGTTAATCAACTATCAGGGGCCCCTGGGCACATTTCGCCATTACTCCATCGCTGACGTGCTCCGAAAGATCGTTCCCCCTGAAGAGTTCAAAGGAAAATTAGTGCTGGTCGGAGCGACCGCAACCGGCATCGGCGATCTGCGCGCTACTCCATATGGAGGAAACATCTATCCGGGAGTGGAAATCCATGCGAACGCGATCGACAACATACTCAACGACCGATTCATCAAGCGCGATGCCAAGACCGCGCTCATCGACGCTTTGCTGATCTTTATCTTTGGCATTCCGCTGGGCATTTGGATGGCACTGGTGCAGCCACGTTGGATGTGGTTCGGCGCAGCGTTGCTCATTCCGCTTGTGGCAGTGGACTTCGGCGCTTTTCTGGGCGGATGGTGGCTGAACTTTACGATTCCCGCGATGACCCTCACCGGCAACGCATTGCTGGTTTCGCTGTATCGCGCGCTCGTCGAGGAAAAAGAAAAACGTAAGGTGCGCTCGGAATTCGGCAATTACCTCAGTCCCGAGGTGGTCCGCCGCCTTCTCGTCGATCCCCGCCTCGTTGACCCCAAAAAGACGGACATTACTGTCATGTTCAGCGATATTCGCGGCTTCACCACCATCTCCGAAAAACTCGACGCCCAGGAACTCGCCCTCTTCCTCAATCAATATCTCTCCGACATGACGCGCATTGTCTTCAATCATCACGGCACGCTCGACAAATACATCGGCGACGCGGTGATGGCCTTCTGGGGTGCGCCGTTCGAAGAGCCCGGGCACGCGACGAAGGCGTGTAACGCGGCGCTGGAAATGATTCAGCGCGTCCGTGAACTGCAAAAGCAGTGGGAAACCGAGGGCAAGCCGAAACTCGAAATCGGCATCGGCCTCAACACCGGTGTCGTCAGCGTCGGCAGGATGGGCTCTTCGCTTCGCCGCGGCTACACCGCTATCGGCGACGCTGTAAACCTATCTTCGCGGCTCGAAGGCCTGAACAAGGACTACGGAACGCACATCATCGTCAACGAGACGACATACCAAGCAGCCAAGGGACACGGCTTTGTTTTTCGGGAACTGGATTTGATGCGCGTCAAAGGAAAGCTGCAACCCGTCACGATTTACCAGCTCATGGGGCGGCAAGAAGATTTCGCTTCGAACGGCTCAGCGGAAACGGTGCGTTCTCAGGTGGAACTGTTTGCCCGGGCCCGCGAACTCTATCGCCATCGCCAGTGGAACGCGGCGGAGAGCGCTTTCCAGGAAATTCTAGACAAGTGGCCAAAAGACGGCCCGTCTGGCGTCTACGTGGAACGCTGCCAGGAATATATCGCTGCTGAACCCCCCGCAAACTGGGACGGCGTCTTTGTCATGACCCACAAGTAGCTCCTCACTGCTTCTCCAGAAGATTTCACAGCGCAGATTCACTTTGCGCTCGCCAGCGTGAAGTGACGAAGGACTATGCCCGAAAGACGCACTAATTCGTCGCGTCAATTCATTTCATAGGTTTTCGAAGCTGCATTCCAAATTGGCAAAGTATGAGAATGTGACGAGTGCTAAATCAGGGGCATCAAAAAAAGAGTAAGATAAAAGGTACGCGGCCGCACGCATCGGCTATTACTTTGATTCAAAAAGGTTTGGGCGCGACCCGGTTCCTGTTATGCAACCCACGGAGCCGGCCAGAGGCGGCTCAGAAAATGACGGGATTGTGGCCAATTTGTCCGCTCAACTATCTGGACGGACGAAATATCGTATGGGGTCGTGGGGGCGTACCCAAACAATTGAGCGCGCGAATCTAAGAGAAGAGTACGTGGCGGAACAACCGTTCCAAGTTGCATAGCAGGGCGAAACGCTCTTTAGAGGAAGCTTAGAAAGTCTATGTGGATTGTCCGATTAGCGCTCGCGAGACCTTATACCTTCGTGGTTCTCGCTCTCGTCATCATGCTTCTGACGCCCGTCGTGCTCTTGCGCACGCCGACGGACATCTTCCCCGAAATCAACATTCCGGTGATCAGCCTCGTATGGAACTACATAGGGCTCGAGCCTCAAGAGATGGAGCAGCGCATCACCAGCAACTCGGAGCGCGCCGTCACGACGCTGGTGAACGACGTCGAGCACATCGAATCGCAGTCTCTCAACGGCATTGCCGTCGTCAAGATTTACTTCCAACCGACCGCCAACGTGCAAGTCGCGCTGGCCCAAACCACTGCCATTGTGCAAACCATTTTGAAGAGCCTTCCGCCAGGCACCACGCCTCCTCTCGTGGCTATCTTTTCCGCGTCGACTGTTCCCGTCATTCAAATTGGATTGACCAGCGACAGCTTGAGCGAGCAACAACTCTTCGACTTCGGCAACAATTTCATTCGCACGCAACTTGCCACGGTGCAAGGTGCGGCGCTGCCGTTCCCCTACGGTGGAAAGCAGCGCACTATTTCGGTGGACATTGATTCGGTGTCGTTGCAGTCCAAGGGGCTTTCGCCGGTGGACATCGTAAACGCCGTCAATGCGCAGAACCTGATCCTGCCGACAGGAACGGTGAAACTCGGGTCGCTCGAGTATCTCGTCGAGATGAACGGGAGCCCTCTGACGGTAGACGGCCTGAACGATCTGCCCGTCAAGACCGTCAATGGCGCGACCATTTACATGAAAGACGTCGCGCATATTCGCGATGGCTTCACGCCGCAAACCAATATCGTCCGCGTAAACGGCCAGCGCGGCGTGCTGATGAGCACATACAAGACGGGCGGCGCTTCGACGCTGGATATCGTCGATCGCGTGAAGGAAGTATTGGCTAACTATGCGTCCTCCTTGCCGGAAGGGCTCAAGGTCTCGACGTTCTTTGACCAATCCGTTTTCGTGCGCGCATCAATCCAAGGAGTCTTGCGCGAGGCGCTCATCGCCGCCTGCCTCACCGCGGTGATGATCTTGGTCTTCCTCGGAAATTGGAAGAGCACGCTGATCATCGCCGTTTCCATTCCACTCTCGATTCTCGTCAGCATTCTCATTCTCAGCGCTCTTGGGGAAACCATCAACATCATGACCCTGGGCGGTCTGGCGCTGGCCGTCGGCATCCTGGTCGACGACGCCACCGTGGAAATCGAAAACATCAATCGCAATCTGGCGATGGGCAAGGAAACGATTCAGGCGATTCTCGATGGCGCCCAGCAAATTGCCGTTCCCGCGTTCGTTTCCACGCTTTGTATTTGCATCGTCTTCCTGCCTATGTTTTTCCTTTCGGGCGTGGCGAAATTTCTTTTCGTGCCGCTGGCCGAGGCTGTCAGCTTCGCCATGCTGGCTTCCTACGGGTGGTCCAGAACCATCGTCCCAACAATGGCGATGTATCTTTTGAGCAGCGCGGACGAATACAAGCCCGAAGAGCATGTAGGTGAAAAACAGGGGTTTTTCCGCCGCTACCAGCAAAAATTCGAGCACAGCTTCGAGAACTTCCGCGAGGGCTACCGCCGCGGGCTGGCATCAGTTCTGGACTGGCCAAGATTGTTTGGCGCCTGTTTCTTGCTATTTTGCGTGCTCTCGATCGGCCTGGTCGCGCTTCTCGGCAGGGATTTCTTCCCTAAGGTGGACGCCGGGCAAATTCGTTTGCACTTCCGCGCCCGCACCGGCCTTCGCATCGAGGAAACCGCCCGCCTCGCTGATCAGGTGGACTCGGCCATTCGTGAAACCATTCCCCCGAAAGAGTTGCAAACCATACTCGATAACATCGGTGTCCCCTACAGCGGCATCAATCTCAGCTACAGCAACTCTGGAACTTTCGGCACTTCCGACGCCGAAATCCTTGTGCAGTTGAAGGAAGAACGCGGAAAGCCAACGAGTGCTTATATCAACGATCTGCGCGAGAAACTCCCGCAAAGGTTTCCCGGCACGCAGTTCTTCTTCCAGCCCGCGGACATCGTGACGCAAATCTTGAATTTCGGGACGCCGGCGCCCATCGATATCGCGGTAACCGGAATGAATCAGCGCGGTAACTATGTCGTTGCGGAAAAGCTGGCCAATGAGTTCAGGCACATTCCGGGAGCCGTCGACGTTCACGTGCAGCAAGCCCTGGACGAGCCGACTCTTCACATGGATGTCGATCGCACCCGCGCGCAATCCGTCGGTTTGCAGGCCAAGGATGTGGCAGGTAACCTTCTCGTTTCTCTGAGTTCCAGTTTTCAGACTTCCCCGGCATTCTGGCTGGATCCAAAGAACGGCGTAAGTTACAACGTCGCCGTGCAATCGCCCCAATATCGCGTAGACAATTATCAGGCGCTGCAAAACACGCCGGTGACCGGCACTGCTGCGGGCGTCCCGCCTCAAATCATCGGAAATCTGGTGAACACCACAACCACCGCGAGGCAGGCGGAGATTTCTCACTACAACGTGCAGCCCATGATCAACGTCTACGCCGCGGTGGACGGCCGCGATCTGGGTGGCGTCTCCGATGAAGTCCTTAAGCGGGTGGCCGCCGTAAAGAGCGAACTTCCTCGAGGCAGCCACATCGAAGTTCGCGGCCAGGTGCAAACGATGCGCTCCTCCTTCCGCGGCCTCGGCTACGGATTGATTGGCGCAATCATCCTCGCGTATCTATTGATCGTCGTGAACTTCCAGTCGTGGCTGGATCCTTTCATCATCATTACTGCGTTGCCGGGCGCTCTCGCGGGCATATGCTGGATTTTGCTTCTGACGCACACGACTCTCAGCGTCCCTTCGCTCACTGGCGCGATCATGTGCATGGGCGTGGCCACCGCCAACAGCATTCTGATGGTCTCCTTCGCGCGCGAGCAGTTGAGCGAAGGAAAGTCCGCCCGTGACGCCGCCCTGCAAGCGGGCTTCGTGCGCATGCGCCCCGTTCTTATGACCGCGCTCGCCATGATTATCGGCATGGTCCCGATGGCTATCGGTCTCGGAGAGGGCGGCGAACAAAACGCGCCGCTGGGCCGCGCCGTGATTGGCGGACTGCTTTTCGCGACCTTCGCGACGCTGTTTTTTGTTCCTTGCGTGTTCTCCGTGATTCATGGCCGGCGCGAGCGGAGAAAGCAGCGTAGCCAATCGCCATCGCCTGCGGTAGCCTAGGCGGAAAAGAACTAGCGGAAAGAGCGGAGTACGGACAATGAAAGAAGGCGGATCAAAGATGGAATCGGAGCAAGGAGGCCAACAGCCTGAAAAAGGCAGCCCGCTTTTCAAGTTTCTGATTGGCGGGGTCATTGTCCTGGTGGTCTTGGGCGCGTTCACCTTGTTCCAGCGCCGCGCCCAATACCGGGCTCTGGCCGAAAACACGGAGGCGTTGGCCATTCCCACCGTAGCAGTTACGCATCCGACAGCGGAGGTCGCCCAGGAAGATCTCGTGTTGCCCGGCACGCTCCAGGCCTATGTGGAATCTCCCATCTACGCCCGCACCAGTGGATATCTGCAGAAGTGGTACCACGACATCGGAACGCGCGTGCCAAAGGGCGAGCTACTAGCCGACATTGACACGCCCGAAGTGGACCAACAGCTTTCGCAAGCGCGCGCCGACCTAAAGACGTCTCAGGCCAACGCCAATCTTTCCAAAATTACGGAGGCGCGCTTCCTGGAACTGATCAAAACGGACGGCGTTTCCAAACAGGAAGTCGATAACGCCGTCGGCGACTATGAGGCAAAGGCCGCAATCGTAAATTCCTCGGAAGCGAACCTGCGGCGCCTCGAGGAATTGGAATCCTTTAAACATGTTTACGCGCCATTTAGCGGCGTCATCACCAAACGAAATATAGATACTGGAACGCTGATCAACGCCGGCAATGGCGGCGCCCAACAAGAGCTCTTTACCCTCGCGCAGACGGATCCGATTCGAGTTTACGTCAGCGTGCCCGAGATGTACTCGCCATCCGTCCGATCAGGACTTGGAGCTTTTCTTGAGCTGACGCAATATCCTGGGCAGAACTTTCAGGGAAAGGTGGTGCGCACCGCGGAAGCCATCGATCCCAACACAAGAACGCTTTTGACGGAAGTGGATGTGCCGAACAAAAACGCGCAACTCTTCCCTGGTGGCTACGCTCAAGTTCATTTGCAAGTGAAGGTGGCGGCTTCCCGTGTGCAAGTGCCGGTGAATGCGCTGCTCTTCCGCGCGGAAGGTTTGCGCGCCGTGGTTGTGGATGCAAATCACAAAGCGCACCTTCGCCAATTGACCATCGGCCGGGATTACGGGACAACCCTTGAAGTTTTGCAAGGACTCGAACCCGCGGATTGGATCGTCTTGAATCCCGCGGACTCGCTTGACGACGGCCAGGAAGTGCGAGTCAAACAAGTGGCTAACCCAGATGCCGCTGGAGCGCCCGCGCAGGGGCCTCAGTCCAAAGCTCCCAGCGCGAACGGAGCGCCGGGAGCGAAGCGGTAATGCTCCAGAAAAAGCTCTTCTTGCATTTCCTGTGCGCGGGCGGCTACGCTCTGCTTCTCACCGGGTGCACGGTTGGACCCAAATACGAGCGGGCCAGCGCGCCGACCACGGCGAAGTGGGACGTCTCGGAGCCCTGGCGGCAAAGCGATCCAAAGGATGCTGTTCCGAAGGGCGAATGGTGGGGCGTTTTTCGCGACGACGAGCTGAACGGACTGGAGAAAGATGCCATCGCAGCGAATCAGACGCTGCAAGCGGCGATTGGAAATTATAATCAGGCGCACGCCGCAGCCGCCATTCAGGTCGCAACGCTTTTTCCCACCTTTGGTGTCGCCCCTAACGCCTATCGGCAACGGCTTTCCGGCAACCGGCCGAAGAACGGGGCTGTTCAGCTGCTTCCTCCCTTCACGCAAAATTCTTATACAGTGCCGTTTACGGTGAACTACGAAGTGGATTTGTTCGGGCAGCGGCGCAGGACCATCGAAGCCGCGGAAGCTTCCTACCAGTCCAGCGCGGCAAACTTGGAAAATGTCCGGCTGGTCATCACCGCGGAGCTGGCGGGCGACTACTTCACCCTGCGGCAACTTGACTCCGAGTTGGGAATTCTGAACCGCACTGTGGACACGCTGACGCGCGGCCTCGAGCTTGTGGATTCCCGCCACAAAGGCGGAGTCGCTTCCGGGCTCGATGTCGCCCAGGAAGAAACTCTGCTTCAGACTACCCGCACGCAAGCCACACTGTTATTTCAACAGCGAAAACAGTTTGAAGATGCCATCGCCGTGCTCGTCGGAAAACCCGCGCCGGACTTCCACATCCCGACTAAGGAACTGAACGCCGAGCCGCCGCCCATCGACTTGGGTCTTCCTTCGGATTTACTCGAGAGGCGGCCAGACATTGCCCAAGCCGAGCGCCAGATGGCCGTCGCCAATGCCGAGATCGGAGTCGCAAAAGCCGCGTACTATCCCTCGCTCAGTTTGTTTGGAAATGGCGGCTGGCAGGCTGCCGACATCGCCAAGCTGGCCAACGTTTCAAGCACCTTCTGGGCCTTGGGCGCAAACGTGGCCGAAAGCATTTTCACCGGCGGAGCACGCCGCGCTCAGGTTGAGTTTGCGAAATCCGGCTACGACGTGAACGTGGCAAACTACCGCCAGTCGGTGCTGACTGCCTTTCAGGAAGTGCAAGACGACGTTACGGGATTGACCGTTCTCCAACAAGCGCGTGATACCCAGCAGCTCGCCGTGGACGCCGCTCGCCGCACTCTTGATCTTTCCGAGGACCGCTACAAGGGCGGCCTAGTCAGCTATTTGGATGTCGTCACCGCGCAACAAAATTTACTGATCGACGAGCAGGAAGCCGCGGTGATTCAAGGCCAGCGGCTAGTAACCAGCGTTCTTCTGGTCAAAGCGCTCGGCGGCGGATGGGATGCATCGAGTCTCGCTGCCGTCCAGGTCAAGCCGAAGCTGAAAGATATCGTCGCGCCCTGACGATCACCTGCACCGAAAGGCATTTTCGCTGCGGCTGTTCCCTCTAGAAAATTCCGTCGGCCGTTTCTTTTTGTGGCCGCATCTCCGGCCGCTTCAGTTCGCTTTTCTTTTCAGAATCTCGCGCTGGACAGAGATTCGGCGACCCTTCCAATTCCGGATACTCTTTGCATAGCTGCTGCAGTATTCGGGGAATGTTCTCCATCCCCATCGTTTGTCCGGCTTTGCTGATGTCGCCCAAAAAGTCACTCATAACCTGATTGAAATGCTGTCCCGTTGGCGTGGCATAAAACTGAGTAATGGCCTTGACGTCCTCATCGGAAAAGTACTTGGCGTAGATTGCTACGATTCGATCGGAGAAGTCATCTGATTGCATTACTTCGAGGAGTTTGGCGAGGTAAGAGTCCAGGATCTTCTCGCGGTTGGCAGTATTAGGCAGCGACTGACGAAGCAGGGGCCTCATGGGTTCAAAGAGCCTTCGGCCGCCTTCCGTGGCCCGGTCCTTGAATTGCGTCACTTCTAACAGGTGGAGGATGTCCGCCTTCAGTTGCGGATCCACCGTGCCCATTAAGGGCGGCGCTGGCGAATCCTGATTGAGCGCGTAGATGACGTCAATTGTGGTGTCCACTTCTACCGCCTCGCCGTTCAAAAGGACCGGCTCATAGCGCCATTTCTTCACGGCGTCGAGCGCCGATTGCACCAGCAAAGGATGGCCCGACATCACTTCCAACTGCTGGATCGAACCGTCTCTCCCGATGATCGCGTGCAACCGAACAGTTCCTTGAATCCGCGTCTGCCGCGCGAGCGGTGGATACACGGGTTGAACCTTCTCAACGATTTTCGCGCCCATTACACTCCCGCCCATCCTGATGCGCGTCTGTCGCTTTTCGGTCGTTTCGCCTTGGGTGACCGTGTCCTGAGGAGCGGGAAATCCGCATGCAGTAGTCGGCACGAGCAAGAACAGCGCCGCAATCTTTGCTTTCATGGCCAATCTCCTGAGCAGCGAGTGATCAGCTTTATCTACTTACGGCGGAACAAGCAACTCAGACTGTTCCAGGGCCTGCACAGAACCTCGACATGATGCGAGGCAGCATACTACCCCAATGATTTTGCCATGTTACCGAACATACGTCGTGAAGGACTTTGGGGCTACCACCGTCTCCGCTCAGACCGACGAAGCACTCATATCCCCGTCAAAATGCACTTCTTGATTCGGCTGATGCGCGCTTCATCTCGCCTATAGAACGTCCACTGCCTGATGCGCTTCGCGCGTATCAGCCCCGCCTGCTGCAATATTTTCAAATGTTCGCTGGCCGTGGGCTGGCTGACGCGCATCTTCCTGGCAATAAACACGCCGCAGACCCCGTCCTTCACCAGATCGCCGTAAACCTGCGGCGAGAAGTGCGCCTGCGGATTCTTCAGCCAGGCGAGAATTTGCAGCCTTCTTGTGCTGGAAAGAGCGCTTAGCGCTGGTTCGAGATTCATATAGACAATTAGCCAACTCCCTAAGTACAATAGCACGCGAAAAGGAACCAGGAAAGCACATCTTTACCGCACGCGGCTATTCAGGCCGTTGCGCAAGCCGCGCCCTGAGACTCAGGAAGATAACTCCCATGCCCGATACGCACATCGATCGCGACCAAATCATCGCAACCGAAAAAATCATCCGGCCGCACATTCGCCGAACGCCAATCATCGAGGCGGATGGCCGCGACTTCGGCATCGATTCCGTCCCGCTCCTTTTCAAACTCGAACTTCTCCAGCATTCCGGCTCTTTTAAGGCGCGCGGCGCGTTCGCGAACCTCCTGCTGCGAAAAATTCCGCGAGCCGGCGTCGTGGCAGCTTCCGGGGGCAACCATGGCGCCGCCGTGGCGTATGCGGCCATGAAACTCGGCGTCCCGGCAAAGATTTTCGTCCCCACCGTTGCTTCGCCCGAAAAAATCGCGCGCATTTGCAGCTATGGCGCGGAACTCGTCGTGACCGGCGAACGCTACGCTGATTCCCTGCAAGCCAGTGAGCGCTGGGCAGCCGAATCTGGCGCGCTCGCTTTACACGCCTATGACCAGCTCGAAACACTTCTCGGCCAAGGTTCCGTCGGCCTCGAATTCGAGCAGCAGTCGCCCGATCTCGATTCTCTGCTGGTTGCCGTCGGTGGCGGCGGCCTTATCGGCGGCGTAGCTTCTTGGTATGCGAACCGCATCAAGATTGTTGGCGTCGAGCCCGAAGCCGCACCCACCTTGCATAACGCCTTGCAGGCCGGACATCCCGTTGACAGTCCGGCGGGAGGAATTGCCGCCGATTCACTCGCTCCCAGGCAAGTAGGCGCGCTGATGTTTCCCCTCGCGCAAAATTTTGTCAGCGGCGTAATTCTTGCAACCGACGAAGCGATCCAGCAAGCTCAGCAAGCTCTCTGGAAAACGTTGCGCATCGTCGCGGAGCCCGGCGGGGCTGCCGCTTTCGCGGCGATACTCTCCGGCCGTTACAAACCGCAAGCCGGCGAGCGAGTCGGCGTTCTGATCTGTGGAGGAAATACTGCCGCTGTTGATTTTACTCGCGCAGCGGGCGTTACATCAAAAGAACACTCGCTGCCTTCCTCCAGCAGAGTTACCTCCCTTTCGAGCAAAGGAGACTGAGATGTCTGTCTACGACAAATTAAGCGCTCTAGGAATCTCTCTGCCTGCAGTCGCGCCGCCAGCCGCCGCGTTCTTGCCATTCGTGCGCACGAGCAATTTGATCTTCGTTTCCGGCCACATCGCGAAGAAAGATGGCCAGCCCTGGACGGGAAAGCTCGGCGCCGATCTCACCACCGCTCAGGGAAAGGAAGCGGCGAGAGATGTGGCCATTCAGCTGATGGCAACGCTGCACGCAGCCACCGGGGATCTAAACAAAATCGCGCGCATCGTGAAACTGCTGGTTTTGGTGAACAGCGCCCCGTCCTTCACGGAGCAGCATCTCGTCGCCAATGGCGCTTCCGAACTTCTCGGTGAAATTTTCGGAAACATCGGCAAGCACGCAAGAAGCGCTTTCGGCGTCGCGCAAATCCCTCTGGGCGCCTGCGTCGAGATCGAGCTCATCGCAGAATTAGCGTAAGACTTACGTAACGGTCACGCGGCCCTCCGGAACACTCGAGAGAAGTTCAAGCTTCGCGAGACCAACCGCCATCGATCATCGTGATAATTTCATTTCAAATCGTGGACAGGCAGCAGCTCTCCGCGCCTGCGAGGCAAGCACTGTGGATACTGTTCTTGTAGAAATTTGATTAAGTTCTCTCGCACATGGCAGCGCAAGTCGAATGCCTTTGAAGCGCTTGACGCGCTCATCAACGCGCGAATCTGAATGGCTTGATCCGTAAGATCGGTGACTTGCAGCGACCAGACTTTCCCATCCCACAACTCGGTCGAAAGCAGGATGCGATGCAGCTCCCGTCGAACTTCTTCCACGGGTAACGTGTAGTCGGCGTAGAGCATGGCCGTGCCCAGTAGATCGGAGGAGGTGTGTGTCCAATTCTGGAAGGGTTTCTCAATGAAATAGGTCAGCGGGAGGATCAGGCGCCTCAGATCCCAAATGCGCACGACCACATACGTCGTTGTGATCTTTTCGATCCAACCCCATTCGCCTTCGACGACCACCGAGTCGCCGATTCGGATGGGTTGCGTGATAGCCACTTGCAACCCTGCGATCAGGCTCGAGAAAGTCGAACGGGCGGCAATGCCGGCCACCAAACCCGCGAGTCCTGCTGAAGCCAGCATACTCGTCCCTAATTGGCGCACGCTCGGAAACGTCATCAGCATCGCCGCAAGCGTCACCACCGCGATTAATACAACTACGATTCGTTCGATGACTTGCGCTTGGGTATGAATCCGCCGGACTGTGATGTCCTCAAAGGAATCGTCCGCGTAATGCGAGTCAATGAGCTCCGTAATGAATTGCGCGAGGCTCGCAAATCCCCACCCGATCGAGCCAATGACCCCCAGTTGCACAATATGCTGAACAAACGCGCGCCAATTTTCCGGCAGCGGTACGACTTGGAGAACCAAAACGATGGCGAGAAGCGGAAGAATGAAGCGGGTTGGCCACTTCAGGTGTTTGGCCAGCAAACTTCCCACGTGCGCGCGTTTTTTTTGCTCGAAGGACTTGCCGCGGAAATAGTAAACACTGTGATGAATAATGAGCGCCAGGAGTGCCGCGCCTACTAGAAGCGAACCGGAAAACAACCACGGGTGGGCTTCTCCCCAGTAAATGTACATTTGAGCCTCACGCTCCTTGCTGGCCGCGAGGCCCACGCGCCCGCGTTGGGGGCTATGTGCTCACGACGTCTCGCTGCGGGCTGGGGAGCCTATTCGTTGCCAGTGTTTATCGTCGCGCAGAAACACGTCATTCCGCAACTCGATTCCGCAACCCCATTCCGTAACTTGAACGATAAAGCATATCGATGAGAGCTTGCGGCGCAATCGCTGCACGCAGAATATGAGTCTTCGCCTGGTACAAGGCCCTGCGAACTCCCTCCCACAGCTCAGCGCGCAACACTCCGTGCGGTAAAGTAGGTTCCATTGGTCCAAACATCAGTTTCCAGAGATGATGCGCGCTGACACGTGATTGACATCAGTCCTATGCTATAGCATCATTAAGACATGAGGACCACTCTTTCTTTAGATGATGATGTCTTTCAGGAAGTCAAGGCATACGCTAAGAGTCGGGATGTCGCCCTCGGCAAAGCCGTATCATACCTGGTGCGCAGGGGACTTCATGCACCCATACGAACCCGCGTCGTCAACGGCTTTCACGTTGTCGATCTACCACCTGGCACGCCGCCGGTAGGCTCCGAGGACGTCGCAAGGTTGAAGGACGAATAGCGGTGAAAACTGATTTCTTGTTGGACGTCAACGTTCTTGTTGCGATGGCTTGGCCCACGCATCGCTCCCATGAGGACGTTCAGGAATGGCTTTCGCTGCACGCGCGCGATACTTGGGCGACATGTCCCCTAACGCAGGCCGCGTTCGTGCGTATACTCTCGAATCCCGCTTTCTCTCCAAACGCGCTTACCCCTCGCGATGCACTCACTCTTCTACGAGCCAACCTTAGTCATCCCGCGCACAGGTTCTGGGCGGACGAACTCAGCCTCATCCAGGCGCTTGAGCGGCTAACTCCACAACTGGCAGGCCATCAACAAGTGACGGACGCCTATCTGTTGGGCCTGGTGGTGCACAAGAAAGGAAAGCTTGCCACGATGGATAGAGGTATCCTGACGCTGCTGCCCAAAAAAATCCCGGCCCGTGAATTCGTCGAGCTAATTTGACTGCCGCTACCCCGGCGGCCAGCGAAATTGGCGGCCGCCGAGCAAGTGCAGATGCAAATGAAAGACTGACTGGCCTGCGCCGCTGCCATTGTTGAAGACCGTGCGGTAGCCATCCAGCAGCTTGCGCTCGCGAGCAAGTTGCGCTGCCACGAGATGGAGCTTGCCTATCACAGCTTGATCCTCGGCTTTTGCGTCGTCCAGCGAAACGAAATGTTTTCGCGGGCATAGCAGGATGTGCGTAGGCGCCTGTGGGCTGATGTCCTCAAACGCGAAAACCTCCGGATCTTCGTAAACAATTTTCGATGGGATCTTTTTCGCGGCAATTTTGCAGAACAAGCAATCAGCGGACATGGGTGGCTCCCCGCAAATTCTTCGCAAAAAGCATAGCCGCAAACCTGGGTGGATAAAAGGGCGGTCTATCTAAGCGCAACTGTAGGGGCACGATTTATCGTGCCCTTCGGTCGATCACCGAGGAGGACGACCTATCGTTCCCCTACGGCTGATCATCGAGACGAACGACGAACGGCGTAAATCCCTCGCGGCTGCGAAGCTGTTCGCCCAATTGCCGTGCAGCGTCTTCCCCCGTAATTCTGCCGACGCGCACGCGGTAATAAAGCCCGTCAGGCGAATCGTACTGCTGAATGAAAATCGGCGAATAGGAAAGATTCAAGCGGTCGCGCAAACGCTCGGCGTTGCCGGGATCGCGAAACGCACCGACCTGCACCGTAAAGAATCCGCCGGTAGGGTCGATGCCTTGCGTGAGAACCTCGACGCGCACGGGCACGACCCCGGGCCCGATGGATTCAATCTCGCGCGCCGCGGCAAGCGAAAGATCGATGATGCGATTGTCCACAAACGGCCCGCGATCGGTGATCCGCACGGTCGTCGATTTGCCGTTGTTGAGATTCGTAACGCGCACCACGGTTTCAAACGGCAGTGTGCGATGCGCCGCGGTCAATTTGTACATATCGTAGATTTCGCCGTTCGAGGCGCGCCGCCCGTTGAAGGGCACTCCGTACCAGGAAGCATTGCCCTCTTCCGTGTAGCCGGCAGGGGCCGCGCTCTGCGATGGCTTACCGCGCTTTGGTGCAGGCGATGAAGAAGGCGTTGCCGGTGATGGCGCCGATCCGGCATCCGGCGAGCGATTGGAAGAGTCGATGGTGTCTGGCGAAGCGGTGGAGGGTTGCGACGCAACCGGTTGCCGGTTTGCGCTGACGTGGCGCGAGGCGCATCCGGCAATGAGGGCGAACAGGAAGTAGCAGGCGAGGTTCGGCAGAAAGTTCAGAGAAGAGAATAGACTCGTGCGGCGGCGTGTGGCCAGGGAGTCGGTCACAAGTTAGCCCGCGTCATGACGCCGATGGCGGTTTATGCGAATCCTTCTCGGCGCGCGTGGAATTGCGCGATTCGAGTTTGGAAGCGGCTTGCGTGAGTTTTTCCGAAACTTCGCGCAGGAACTGGGCAGTGCGCTTCTCGGTTTCGGGCGCTACTTCTTCGTCGATATATTTGCGGAGGCGCGTAAGTTCTTCGTCGATGCGGCGGCCGAACTCTTCGAATTTGTCCATGGTGGTGCCCATAGCTCCTCGTTCCGGGTAAAAAGCTGCGGATTCTGTATTATAAGAACGCGGTGCGCGGCTCGCAAGGAGGAGAATTGGCGCTTTCTTATCAGTGGCAGCAGCGTCTAGAGCGCTGGAAAAGTACGATGCGGGGATTCTTTGGCGGCGGCGGAAACAACCAGCCGCGCCCGCAGATCTGCCCCGCTTGCGGAGCACTGGTTGGTATCAGCGCCACGCGGTGCCATGTGTGCGGCACGAACCTGCGCTTTTCTCTCGCCGCTCTTAGCAAGAAATTTTCCGGCGTCTTCGGCGAGCACGAAGCTCCGGTGACCACAACGCTCCTGATCGCGAACATCATAATGCTGGGAGTCAGTTGGATGGCGCTCGCCGCAACGGGAGGCGGCGGGGGGTTAAGCATTCTGTGGGGGCTGAGCGGCGTAGCGCAATATCGCCTCGGCATGAGCATCCCATTGCCGTATCTGATCGTGGGCCACGAGTGGTGGAGAGTCGTCACGGCGATGTTTTTGCATGGCGGCTTGCTTCACATCGGCTTCAACATGATGGCGCTGATGCAGTTTGGACCGGCGATTGAAGAACTCTACGGCTCCGCGCGGTATTTGTTCATTTATGTGTTCACAGGAGCAATCGGATTTTTAGTTAGCGCCGGATTTGGCAACTTTTCTCTGGGGGCCAGCGGCGCATTGCTCGGTCTCGTCGGCGTCATGCTTGCCGTCACCACCAAACGCGGTGGCGCCTACATGCGCGATTTGCGATCCCGGCTGATAAGTTCGGTGGTCATTCTATTCGTGCTGGGTTTTTCCCATTTGATGGCCATGGACAACTATGCGCACGGAGCCGGCCTGGCAGCCGGATTCGTATTGGGAAAAATATTAGCGGACAGGCAACCCATGAATTCCGGCGAACGGCGGACAGCATATGCGCTGGGATGGCTAGCGGGGCTGGTCGTCGTCGCGTGTTTCGTGCTGATGCTTATTCACTACCGTGATCCTTTACCTGGTGAGTCAACACAATCCTCCCCCGCAGCAGGAAAAAGTAGGTTACTCTACACCGAGTACAAGGCGCCGCCCGTGGATCCACATTCCATTGTTGTTGTGAGTTTGCACACGCCCAAAGAGAAAGTTTGGGGCGAGCTGATGGACATTAATCCTTCCGGTGTGACGCTGCGCGGCATCGATCTGAACTCTTTCGACCATTTTATCCGCCAGCTCAACGAGCCGGACGGCGAACGTATGGGGCTGCCTACGATTTTTTTCCCCATGAATCGCGTCGAGCGCGTGTCTCTGGATGAGCCAACCGGCTCGATCCCTTCGATGAACGAACTCTTCGCGCGTAAAATTGGGCGCTCGCTTACCGAGTACCTCTCGCAATTCGCATGACACAATTCTCCCGACAAGGGCCGCCGGAACTGCGTTATCCTGAATTGCAATGAAAGGCCGCATCTGGACGGTTCCCAATCAAATCACTTTGCTTCGGCTCGGCTTTTTGCCGTTCTTTCTCATTCTTATTTCCTACGAACGGTATAGGTGGGCTTTGCTGGTGCTCGTTGTCGCCGGGCTATCGGACGGCATTGATGGCTTGCTCGCGCGCAGCCTCAATCAGCGGTCGTCGCTTGGCGCGTATCTCGATCCTATCGCCGATAAACTCCTACTTTCGTCTTCTTTCATCATTCTAGCTTTCAAGAAACAGATTGCGTGGTGGCTCACGATCATCGTGTTCAGCCGCGACATACTCATCCTTGTGGTGGCCGTTGTGATTCTGCTGATCTCCGGTTATCGTCCATTTCCGCCTAGCATCTACGGCAAACTAACCACCGCCTTTCAGATCATTCTCGTTTTCACTGTAGTTTTTTCCGCCGCGTATCCGGACTTCCATCTCGCGAAAATCATCCATCTCCTCGTGTATGGCGTAACTTTTTTCAGCATCTTTTCCGCGCTGCACTATTCGTTTAGCACGGCGCGGCACCTCAGCAGTTCTTCTTCGTAAGAAAAAACACGTACGTAGAGATGACCGAACTTGCAGCGGACATAGAGAAGTGCTCGCTCTCGCGCTCAGACCGGCATTGGTTTGGGACCGCCGGGCGGAATCACGAGTTTGGGTTCCGTTAGGGATTGGACTTGTTCGAGCGTGGCGTCTGGGGCGAGTTCGCGGAGAGCAAGTCCTTCTGGCGTGACGTCGATGAACGCAAGTTCGGTCACGATGTGATCGACGACTTCGACGCCGGTGAGCGGGAGCGTGCACTTTTTCAGGATTTTTGGCTTGTTGTCGCGCGTGGCGTGCTCCATGGCGATGAACACCCGCTTGGCTCCGGCCACGAGATCCATCGCGCCGCCCATGCCTTTAAGCATTTTGCCGGGGATGGCCCAATTGGCGAGAGTTCCCTTCTCATCGACCTGGAGCGCGCCGAGAACCGTTAAATCGACGTGGCCTCCGCGAATCATCGCGAAAGAATCGGCGGAAGAAAAATACGACGTGCCCGGAAGCTCGGTGACGGTTTCTTTGCCGGCGTTGATGAGATCGGGGTCAACTTCGGACTCGAGCGGATACGGGCCAACACCGAGCATGCCATTTTCGGATTGAAGGATAACGTCCATGCCCTGTGGGACGTAGTTCGCGATCGCCGTCGGCATGCCGATGCCGAGATTTACGTAATAGCCGTCGCGCAGTTCGAGCGCGATGCGGCGAGCGATTCGTTCGCGCTTTTGGTCGTCGGTTAGGGGCATCGGAAGTTCGCAGTCAACAGTTTACAGTTAAAACCCAAAAGAAATGCGCCGCGTTAAGGCCGGCGTTTACCCATAAGCAAAGACGCGGGTCTAAAGACCCGCCGCTACAACTTCAGCGGAACTTTTTCTCGAAGCGCGGCAAGGTTGCGGCCAACACTTCACCAACGATGGCCAGGCTTCTGGGGTCGACTTTGTCGAGCGTGTCTTGCGGTGTGTGCCAGTAGGGAACAGTGAGGTCGATGAGGTCGCAACCGGCGACGCCGCGGCGGATGAATGAGAAATGGTCGTCACCGCCGACGGTGTCATTCTCGCTGACGAAAGTATTTTGGTAGCCGAGTTGAGCCGCGGTGTCCCAGATGAAATTCGTGAGCCAGGGAGTCGAGCCGGTATCGCGCGTGATCTTGACGTTCGCGGGACCAATCATGTCGGCGAGGATCATGGCTTTCACGCGCTTGAGATCGCCGGAAAGGGCCATTTGAGCGGCCATTTCGCGGCTGCCGTAGGTGTTGTTGCTGCCGTCGTTGTTCCACTGAACGCTGACTCTATCGGTCCAGTTGCCTTGCGCTTCTTCGCCATCGAAGAAGACAATCCAGACATTCAGTGAATTCTTGCGGCTGCAAAACGAACGGGCGAGCTCAAGCATTGTGCCAACGCCCGAACCGCCGTCGTCCGCGCCGACAAAGTTCGGAATGCGCACGGTGTCGTAGTGTGTGGTGTAGAGAACGATGCCGGAGCTCGTGCCGGGAAGTTTGACGATGATATTTTTCATGGCGAGATCGCCGAGCGGCGTTGGAGCATGAAAATCGTGCTCCTCAACCGGGCAGCCGAAGCTCTTCAGTTGGCCGATGATGTAGGCCTGTGCGCGATGAATTCCGTCAGACGCCGGCGGCCTCGGCCCAATTTCCACCAGACGGCGAACGTGCTCGTACGCGCGCGCACCGTCAAACGCAGGAGGTGAATCGCTGCTAAGCAGCGATGTGCTCGCGAACAAAACGATCGCCGAAACGAGCGCCGCGAAAATCCAGCGTGTCCTCATGCCTTTCTCGTGATGCGGCGCTCGATGCGCTTTTCGTACTTCGGGCCCTGCAGGATGGCGTTGACGAAGATGCCGGGGGTGTGGACCTGATTCGGGTCGAGCTGGCCGAGGTCGACTAGTTCTTCGACTTCGGCGATGACGTAATCGGCGGCAGTGGCCATCATGGGATTAAAGTTGCGGGCCGTTTTGCGGTAGATGAGATTGCCCCAGCGGTCGCCTTTCCAGGCTTTGATGAAGGCGAAGTTGCCGCGGATGGCGCGTTCTAGGACGTACGGGCGGCCGTCGAAATCGCGGGTTTCTTTGCCTTCGGCAACCATCGTGCCAACGCCAGTTGGTGTGTAGAAGGCGGGAATGCCTGCACCGCCGGCGCGGAGGCGTTCGGCCAGGGTGCCTTGCGGATTCAGCTCGACTTGCAGCTCACCACTTAGGACTAGCTGCTCGAAGAGTTTGTTCTCGCCTACGTAGGTCGAGACCATTTTCTTGACTTGGCGATTTTGCAGCAGCACGCCGATGCCGAAGTCGTCGATGCCGGCGTTGTTGCTGACGATGGTGAGATTCTTTGTACCTTTGCGGCGGACTGCGGCGATGAGGTTTTCGGGGATGCCGCACAGACCAAAACCACCCATGAGAATGGTGGCACCGTCGGTAAGGTGGGCGATGGCGGCGTCGGCAGAGGCGATGCGCTTGTCCAAGAGGGCTCCTGGGCGAAACAGGCAGTGTACTGCAAGATGGAACTAGCGACGCAACAAGTAGAGACGCAACAAATCCTGCAGGCGCGATCTGGTCTTAGCGGCTCTGTTAACGGGACCTGGATCACCCCCCCCACTTTTTTGTAAATGTTGCATCTAAAGGACTTAGCATTTTCTTAAGTCTTTTAGAATCAATGTTTACGGGCGTTCGCGCAAGTGTTGATCCTAAATGAGTTAGAAGTAAATATAACTCCTAGTTGCAGTGGACTTCCTAATTCGGGCAGAGCGTGCGACCTGGAACCTGAACGGCCTTATCCGGCCGCTGGAAAAAGGCGCGGGGGCGTCAGGACGCTCGATGTGCATCGCCTGGGTAGGAGCGCCTCCTTATCGTCCATTACGAACCAGGCGGGATGAGCACATCCGGGAGTGGATGTTCTACGCACGGGACTGCCCAAAATGAAAAAGGCGGCTAAGAGGCCGCCCGAACAGAAAATCGCAAATTTACCTGAGTTCAGGGTAGCACGTTGTGATTCTTTGTCAAGACATGGAGAGGGTTGAGTTGGATAGTTTGGAGGAAAGATCAGTTCGAGGTGAGAGAACGGCCGGGGGCGAAGCCGAGGAGGAATTGCGCGAGAGAGCGGTTTGGTTGTGGCTTTAATTCAAAATATCGATATTATAGTGGCATTTAATTCATGGTCGAGGATGGTCCCGATGAAAATGAATGAGTTGGCGCAGTTGCGGAACAGAGCTTCCGCAAGGTTTGGATTTGGTGTGATCGCCGCGTGTGTCGCGGCAATTTTGGGACTGGGCACAACTGTCTTTGCGCAACACCGGATGCATGGACAGCCGGTAAAGGAGGACAGGAACCATCCGTGGATGAACGCGAGCCTTTCCCCAGACGAACGCGCGAATATGGTGCTGAAGGAGATGACGCTCGACGAGAAAATTGACCTCTTGCACGGGATGGGGATGCCGGGCTGGCCGAGGGAGGTGCAGAATCCGCAGCCAGAACTGGGGAACGGCGGCGCGGGATTTGTGCTGGGTGTGCCGCGGCTGGGGATTCCGATGATTCAGATGAGCGATGCGGCGTACGGCGTGCGGAGCAGCGCGGAGAATGGGCGCTATTCGACGGCGCTCCCGGCGAACGTCGCCGCAGCGGCAAGCTGGGATACCGAGGCGGCATGCGCGTTCGGGACCGTGATCGGAAAGGAGTTGCGCGCGCAGGGATACAACATGACGCTGGGCGGCGGCGTGAACATCACACGCGAGCCGAGGAACGGCAGAACATTCGAGTATTTGGGCGAGGACCCGGTGCTGGCGGGAACGCTGGTCGGGAATTTGATGAAGTGCGAGCAGGCGCAGCACGTGATTGGGGACATCAAGCACTACGCAGGGAACGATCAGGAAAGCGGGCGGAATGAAGTGGACTCGATTATCAGCAAGCGCGCGCTACGGGAAGGCGATTTGCTGGCGTTTGAGATTGGCGTGGGGATTGCGGACCCTGGCGCGGTGATGTGCTCATACAATGCTGTGAACGGTGATTTTGGTTGCGAGAATAAATATTTGCTGACGGACGTTTTGAAGAAGGAGTGGGGATTCAAGGGGTTCGTGGTTTCGGATTGGGGCGGAACGCATAGCACGGTGAAGGCATCAGCAGCGGGTTTGGACAATGAGGAACCGCTCGATGAGTTTTTTGGGGCGAAGCTGAAGGCTGCGGTGGAAGCGGGAAAAGTTTCGACAGCGGAGCTCGACGAACACGTGCGGCGCGTGCTGCGGGCGGAGTTTGCATGCGGGATTGTGGATCATCCGACACAGAAGGGCGTGGCGGATGTCGAGGGTGACATGGAGACTGCGCGGAAGATTGAGGAACAAAGTGCAGTGTTGCTGAAGAACAACGGACTACTGCCTCTGAAGGGTGCGGATGTGAAGTCGATTGCGATTATTGGGCCTCATGCGAATGAGGGCATGATGTCCGGAAGCGGATCGGCGCAAGTGGACGCCCCCGGGAGGCCGTCAGCGGGATGGCAGGCGCAAGTGTGGTTTCCACCGTCGCCCATAAAGGCGCTGCAAGCCAAGTTTCCGGCGGCGAGTCTACAGTTTGATTCGGGCGCGAATCCGGCGAGTGCGGCTGAACTGGCGCAGAAGTCGGATGTAGCGATTGTGTTCGCATACCAGTGGATGAGCGAGGGGATGGATTTGGAGAATTTGTCGCTGCCGGTGAAGCAGGACGAACTAATCAAGGCAGTGGCAGCGGCAAATCCAAAAACAATCGTGGTGCTGGAGACGGGAACGGCAGTGACGATGCCGTGGCTTGATAAAGTGGGCGCAGTTTTGGAAGCGTGGTATGGAGGCAGTAAAGGCGCGGAGGCAGTCGCGAACATTTTGAACGGAGACACGAATCCGAGCGCGAAGCTGCCGATGACATTTCCGCTGAACGAGGTGGACCTGCCGCATCCACATTTGGTAAAGCCAGGGCCGGGGCAGAAGGGTGAAGCCGCGGTGATGAAGACCGGCGAGGCCAAGCCCACTTTCAGCGTGACCTATGACGAGGGATTGAAGGTGGGCTACAAGTGGTATGACGCGGAGAAAAAGACCGTACTGTTTCCGTTTGGGTATGGGCTGTCATATACGACTTTTGCGTATTCGGGATTGAAAGTGACGCCGGGGAAAGAAACCGCCGTGAGCTTTACGGTGAAAAACACCGGAAAGCGGGACGGGGCGGAGATCGCGGAAGTGTATGCGGCGCTTCCAGCGAGCGCGGGCGAGCCGCCGAAGCGGTTGGTGGGCTGGAGTAAAGTGTGGTTGAAGGCGGGCGAAAGCAAGGAAGTGGGCGTGAACGTGGATGCGAAATATTTGTCGATCTACGATGAGGCTGGCGGCGGGTGGAAACTGGTTCCTGGCGGTTACACGTTTATGGTGGGTGGATCGTCGCAGGAGTTGCCGCTGAGCGCGAAGGCCGAGCTGAAATAGTTCGCAAAGAAAAATTGGCGTGGCGGTGTAAGTGATGTCGTAGTGTGCGCAGACGGCCCGCTTTTACGAAAAATCAAGGCAATTCATGCTAGAACTCGGAGGCGACAACGCGGTTGGAGATGGTCTATTCCAGCCGGGAAAAGAGCCTCCTCATGGTCAAGCACACCACACGCGGCGATCAGACGCCGACTCGCAACACCTGGCGTCGCGCTACTTGGGTGCCTTACACGATGGGGATTTGTGCCGCGCTGCTGGCGTGGTGTCCGGCGGGCTGGGGGCAGACTGGCAATCCGGCGCCCGCGTCGGCGGAGGAGGTCAAGCAATTGCGCGACGTGGTGCAGAGCTTGCTGACGCGAGTGACGGAATTGGAAAACGAGCTGAAACGGCGGCAGGGTTCCCCGGCAGAGAAAACGGAGCGAGAGGCATCCGCTGCTGGCTTTGGGCCATCCGCCAGTGCAGAGGCGGTGACGACTGCAGCGCCAGCCGCGTCCGCTCCGGGTGTGGGGACAGCAGCGAGTTCGGCGACGGCAGCGGCTGCGCAGAGCACTGCGCTGGAAGCATCCAAAGAACAAACGAAAACGGTGGATCGGGCGATTCTGGATTACCTGCACGGCGCCACGCTGAATTTCGCCGTAGATGAATATTACTCATACAACTTCAATGACCCCGTTGGGCGGGTGAATGCATTGCGGGCGTACGACGTGTTCAGCAACAACATCAGCTTGAATCAGGCGGATGTGGTTTTCGAGCGGGCTCCTGATGTGGATGCTGGCCGCCGGTTTGGAGTGCGGCTTGACTTGCAATTCGGCCAGGCCACGGACACGTTGCAGGGAAATCCGCTGAACGAGCCGCGGCCGGACATCTACCGAAATATATATCAGGCCTATGGGACGTATGTGGCGCCGATCGGCAACGGCCTAACGATCGATGTCGGGAAATGGGGAAGCTCGATCGGAATCGAAGGAAACTATACGAAAGATCAGATGAATTATTCGCGGGCGTATTGGTTCGATTTTCTGCCTTTTTATCACATGGGAGTGCGAGCGGCCTACAAAGTCAACGATAAGCTGACGTTAAACTACTGGCTGGTGAACGGCACGAACCAAGCCGAGGCCACCAATGGCTACAAGGACGAATTGTTCGGGTTCACCGCAACCCCCAACAAGAAAATTACCTGGAATGTGAACTATTACCTGGGACAGGAGCATCCTGACCGTGTCGAAGTGTCATCGAGCGGACCAATACCTGTTCAGCCGGGGCTGACGTTCCAAGCGATTACGCCAGCACCGAATGGCAAGCTGCACATTTTTGACACCTACGTAAGCTGGCAGGCAGCTCCGAGGCTGACATTCGCATTGGAAGGCGATTACGTGATCGAGCGCGAATGGAAGAACACTATTCCAGCGCTGGGTCAGTCTTCGGCGCCTTCGCACGTAATTGGGGGCGCGGGCTACGCGAAGTATCAATTCTCTCCAAAGTTTGCGTTGGCGGGACGGGTGGAATATCTCTCGGATCGTGGCGGACTTTTCAGCGGGATTACGCAAGCCTTGAAGGAAACGACCGCCACTTTCGACTACAAACTTTCGGAGGGATTCTTGATGCGATACGAATGGCGCCGGGACTTTTCGAACCAGCCGTCGTTTTTTACGGATACGAACGGGGTCTTGAGCAAAGAGCAGCAGACCGCGACTGTTGGTGTTATTTGGTGGGTGGGGAGAAAAGAAGGAGCGTGGTAGAGGACGCGGGGTGGAACAGAGGGCGCGGCGTGCCGTGCCCTTACAGGGAGCGGAGGAGTTTGTAGAGTTCGTTGGCGGCGTCGAAATCGGCTTCGAGGTCGCGGGAGGCGAGGCGTTCGCGGAGATCGTCGAGGCGGCGGGCGAAGAGGTCGAGGGCGGCGGAGAGGACTTCTTTGTTGGTAAGGACGATGTCGCGCCAGGTGGAGTAGGGGCTGCCAGCCAGGCGGAGCGAATCGCGGAGGCCGGGGCCAGCTAACGTGATGGGCAGGCCGTTTTCGTCGAGATGATCGTAAAGGAAAGAAGCTAGTGCTACGGCGGCGAGCTGGGGGAGATGAGAGGCCAGGCCGACGGCGTAGTCGTGCTGCTGCGCGCCAAGCCAGAGAGAACGGGCGCCGATTTTCTCCAGGATTTTTACAAAAGCGGAGATGCGCGGATCTTTTTGGTCGGAAGAAGCGCCGATTAGGGCGTAAGTGTGGTTGCGGAAGAGGTCGGCGTCGGCGTGGGCGATGCCGGATAGTTCCCTGCCCGCCATGGGATGGCCGCCCAGGAAAAGTTTTGATGAGTCCTCGGGAAAAAGATCGGCGGCGTCTTCGGTGATGCGAACTTTGGTGCTGCACGCATCTGTAATGAGCGCGTTGGGCGGGGCGAGTCGCGCGACTTCGGGGAGAAGATCGAGAGTGGCGCCAATAGGTAGGGCGATGTAAACAAGATCGGCGTTTTCGAGGGCGGGAGCGAGTTCGGTGGAGAAAGCGGCGTCGATCGCGCCGAGAGATTGGGCTTCGCGGACGACGTCCGGGCGGTCCCATCCGGCGATATGGATGTCGGCCGTGTATTTGCGGAGGGCATGCGCAAAGGAGCCACCGATGAGGCCGGTGCCGAGAATGGTGACGCGGTTGATGACGTGGGCAGAGGGCATGAATCAGGCCATGCGGCGGCCGATGGCTGGGGCAATGATGCGGAGTTCGGCCATGAGTTGCGTAAACGCTCCGGGCTCAAGCGATTGCGCGCCGTCGGAAAGGGCGTGATCGGGGTCGTTGTGGACTTCGATGAGCAAGCCGTCCGCGCCTGCGGCGACGGCGGCGCGGGCCATGGGCGGAACTTTATCGCGGCGGCCGGTGCCGTGAGAAGGGTCAGCTAGCATCGGCAGGTGCGAAAGTTTCTTGATGACGGGGATGGCGGCGATGTCGAGCGTGTTGCGCGTGTAAGTTTCGAAGGTGCGGATGCCGCGTTCGCAGAGAACCACGTTGTAGTTGCCGCCAGCAAGGATGTATTCGGCGCTCATGAGCAGCTCTTCCATGGTCGCCGACATGCCGCGCTTAAGAAGAACGGGTTTGCGGACTTCTCCAAGGGCGCGGAGGAGAAAGTAGTTCTGCATGTTCCGCGCGCCTACCTGAAAGAGGTCGACGTAGCCGAGCATCATCTGGATTTGCGAAGCATCCATAACTTCGCTGACGGTGAACAGATCGAATTTGTCGGCCGCTTCGCGCATAAGCTTGAGGCCAGCTTCGCCCATACCCTGGAAAGCGTAGGGCGAGGTTCGCGGCTTGAACGCCCCCGCGCGGAGGATTTTTGCGCCGGCTTTCGCGACGCTTTCCGCGATGGAAAAGATTTGTTCACGGGATTCGACGGAGCAAGGGCCTGCGGCGACGACAACTTCATTGCCGCCGATTTTTACGCCGCGGCCGAGATCCACGATGGTGCCTTCGGGCTTGAACTGTCGGCTGGCTAACTTGAACGGCTGCGTAATGCGCATGACCTCGCGCACGCCTTCGAGCAGCTCGAAATCGCGGTGATCGAAATCGCGATGGACGCCGACCGCGCCGAGAACGGTATGCGACTCGCCGGTGGAACGGTGAACGTTGAAACCGGCGGCGACTAGACGATCGATGACGTGCTGGATTTGGGCGTCGTTCGCGCCTTCTTGCATTACGATGACCATGGTTAGTCCTGATTCCCTTTCGATTGCAGCGGATTCTACGCGGCAAAAACGCCCTAGTGAAGCCCGGCGTTAGAAGTACTGTTCCCCTTAAGACCGAGCAAACTTCTCATTCATTCCCGCCTTTGCTCTGCTTGCCGTCGGAATGCATGGCATCGCGTTCGGCGGCGCGGGCTTCGTCGATGATGCGTTCGAAGAGGCGGCGGATCGCGGCGTTCGTGAGCGGGCCAGGATTGCCGCTTTCGGCGTTCGTCAGGACTTCGTTTTCGCGATCGGGCTGATAGAGCGGGATGTTGGCCGCCTGCTTGAGCTTGCCGATTTCGAGGGCGCAGCGGGAACGCTCGTTGAGAAGTTCGACCAGCTTTTTGTCGATTTCGTCGATGCGGCGGCGCCAGTCGGAGAGGTTCATGACGCTATCTCGCACCAAAAAAGAAGAGAGATTTCTCGCCTCGCTCGAAAGGACGAGAAAAGGATAACGCACCATCGATGTTGGAGGTTCATGGGGCGACCTCGCGGCGGGAGAGGCCGTGGCGTGCGGCTTCCTTGAGCGAACGGATGCGCGCGGCGAGAGCGGTGGCGGCGGCATCAATGGCTGCGGGGGCGGAACCAGATGCGGTGGCTTTTTCGATTTCGGAGACCAGCGCGGAGCCGACCACGGCCGCATCGGCTAGGCCGCCGAGAACGGAAACGTGGCCCGGGAGCGAGATGCCGAAGCCGACGGCGATGGGAAGCTGCGTGACTTTGCGGGCCCGCCGCAGGAGGGCTGGGAGATCGTCGGGAAGAGCGTCCTTTGCGCCGGTTACACCGGTGCGTGAGATGAGATAGAGAAAGCCAGAGGACGCGGCGGCGATTTTGGCAAGGCGATCATCGGTTGAGGTGGGGGCGCCGAGGAAAATCGTGTCGAGATGATGCGCTGCGAGGATTCGGCGATAGTCGTCGGATTCTTCCGGTGTTAGATCCGTGATTAGGACGCCGTCGGCGCCGGCGTCTACGGCAGCAGAAGCGAATTTCTCGAGGCCCATCTGCAGGACGGGATTGTAGTAGCTGAAGAGGACGATCGGGACTTCGCTGGATTTGCGGAGTTCGCGGACTAGATCGATGACTTGGGCCAGGGTCGTATGCGATTTCAAGGCGCGTTCGGAGGCGCGCTGAATTGTGGGACCGTCAGCGAGGGGATCGCTGAAGGGGATGCCGAGCTCAATGACGTCGGCACCAGTTTCGGCGAGAGCGAGGACGAATTTGTGCGTGGCTTCAAGCGTGGGATCGCCAGCAGTGATGTAAGCGACGATGCCCATTTCGCCAGATTCGCGGAGCGCGGCGAAGCGTTTGGAGATACGAGTCGGGTTGGAGGGCGCCAGGGGCATTGTTTTTCAAGAAAGATTAGAGCAGGCGGGAATAGGTGTCCATGTCTTTGTCGCCGCGGCCGGAGAGATTCAGGATGACGAGGTCGTCGGCGGAGAGACGCGGGAGACGTTCGATCAGCCCAGCGATGGCATGGGCGGATTCGAGAGCGGGGATAATGCCCTCGGCGCGCGAAAGAAGACGGGCGGCGTCGAGCGCCGCAGAATCGGAGACGGCGGCATACTCGGCTCGGCCTTCATCGGCGAGCCAGGCGTGCTCGGGACCGATGGCGGGATAGTCGAGGCCGGCGGAAATGGAATGCGTGGTGGAGATTTGGCCGTCTTCGGTTTGCAGAATATAAGTGTAGGTGCCTTGGAGGACGCCGGGGCGCGCGCCGGTGAAACCTTGATGCGCGGCGAGGCGCGCGGCGTGTTCGCCAGGCTGGCTACCGCGGCCGCCGGCCTCGATGCCGACCATTTTCACGGAAGAATCGCGCAGAAATTGATGGAAAAGGCCGATGGCGTTCGAGCCGCCGCCAACGCACGCGAAAAGATGCGTCGGCAAGCGTTTTTCGGCAGCGAGAATCTGTTCGCGGGCTTCACGGCCAATCACGGACTGAAAATCACGAACCATCGTCGGATAGGGATGCGCCCCAAGAACAGAGCCGAGCAAATAGTGCGTGTTGCGGACATTAGTGACCCAATCGCGCATGGCTTCGTTGATGGCGTCTTTCAATGTGCGGCTGCCGGAATCGACGCCGACCACCTGCGCGCCGAGCATGCGCATGCGCGAGACGTTGAGCGCCTGGCGCGCCATGTCTTCCGTGCCCATGTAGACGACGCATTCGAGCCCGAGATGCGCGGCGACGGTGGCGGAGGCGACGCCGTGCTGCCCTGCGCCGGTTTCCGCGACGATGCGCGGCTTGCCCATTTTTACCGCGAGCAAGCCCTGGCCGATGGCGTTGTTGATTTTGTGCGCGCCGGTGTGGAGCAAATCTTCGCGCTTGAGATAAATGCGCGGGCCGCCCAAATGGGACGTGAGGCGCGAAGCGAATTGCAAGGGCGTGGGACGGCCTGCGAAATTCTTCAATAGATCGGCGAACTCAGCTTGAAAGCGCGCGTCAGTTTTTGCAGCTTCGTAAGCGCGTTCGAGTTCGAACAGCGGCACCATCAAGGTTTCGGGCACGTAGCGTCCGCCGTAAGGCCCGAAACGTCCGGGAGCGAAAGTTGCAGAGTGAAGTGTCGAGCTCATGGCGCGGATTGTCCTGATTGTGGAGCTTCCAACTGCTGTTCGGTGCGGCGGACTTCGTCGATAAATTCCTTCAGCCGCGCGTGATCCTTCTTGCCGGGCTTCGATTCAACACCGCTGGCGACGTCAACCGCATAAGGGCGTACGCTGCGCATCGCGGCGCCCACGTTTTCTGGCGTGAGACCGCCCGCTAAAATGATACGGTAAGCGGCGACGGCGCGGTGGGCGACATTCCAGTCGGCGCTGGCGCCCGTGCCGCCAAATTGGCCCGCCCGAGAACCATCGAGCAAGAAAGCAAATGCGTCGTGATACTTGTCGAGGGTCGAGAGAGGAAAATCCGCGGCCACGCGAAACGCCTTGATGACTGGAACGGTGCGCGTTACTTCGGAAACGATGCCTGGAGTTTCGTCGCCATGAAGCTGGGCGGCGGTGAAGCGCACAAAAGCGTGGAGCGAAGCGATTTCCGCGGGCTTGGCGTTCACAAAGAGGCCCACGGCCTGCACTCCCGAAGGGAGCTTCGCGCGGATAGTGGCGGCTTCGACCGTGGAAATCCGGCGAAGGCTTTTCTCGTAGAAGTTGAAGCCGAGCATGTCGGCGCCCGCGTCGCAGGCGGCCTTGGCGTCCGGCCAGTTGGTTATGCCGCAAATCTTGACAAGGATCATGTCGTGTCTAAACCGGCCGCGCGGACCGTCCGAGAAAAGTTCCAAGTGCGGCTGCGGGATCGGGCGAAAGCATCAGACTTTCGCCGATGAGAAAAGCGTCGAAGCCGGCATTGCGGAGTCTGGCAAGATCGTCGTGAGTGCGGAGGCCGGATTCGCTGACGGCGATGCAAGCCTCGGGGATGCGATCGATCAGTTCGAACGAGGTTTCGACGCGCAGGTCCAGGGTTTTCAGATCGCGGTTGTTGACGCCGATGATGCGTGCATCCGCGGCGAGCGCGCGGTCGAGCTCGGAGGCCGTGTGAACTTCGATCAGCGGCTCCATCTTCAGCTCGCGTCCGAGAGCGATCAGATCGTGAAGGAGTTCGTCAGGAAGAGCAGCGACAATAAGGAGGAAACTGTCCGCGTCGTTCGCACGCGTTTCCCAAACTTGCCAGGGATCGAATATAAAGTCCTTGCGAAATACGGGAATTTTTACCGCGTTCCTCGCGTCGCGAAGGTTCTTCAAGGTGCCGTGAAAGAATTCGCCTTCCGTGAGAACGGAAAGCACCGCGGCGCCCGCGGCTTCCAAAGTGCCCGCTAATTCCACTGGGTGAAAAGGATCGCGCAGAATCCCTTTCGAGGGTGAAGCCGGCTTAAGCTCGGCAATAATGTTCAGAGAATCGCGCGTGAGCGCGGCGGGAAAATCGCGCAGCGGTGTCGCGGCGTTGACGCCATAGCGCAAAGCCGCCTCCGGAAGCACGCGTTTGCGGTGATCCACCTCCAGACGGCGTGCGTGCAGGATGCGATCCAGGACCGTCCCGCTGTCAGCATGAGCGCTCATAGCCATTACTTTGTATGCTAGAGGCGGAAGGTAGTAGTGTCAATTGCAGGCACGCAAATCACTGGGAGCGGAAATGGCATACCGAGAACAGTTCGGCGCGTTGCTGGAAGAGCTTGCGAACAAGGCAGACGCGATTGCCATGCGCTTTTTCCGCGCCAATGAAATTCGCATCGACCGAAAGGAGGATGGCTCGGCCGTGACTCAGGCGGATCGCGGCGTGGAAGAAATGGCGCGAGAGAAGGTGGCTGCGAGCGGGCTAATGATGGACGTCCTGGGCGAAGAGATGGGCGGCGAGAACGCCAAAGGCCCGGCCACCACGGACCGCGCGCGATTGATTATTGATCCCATCGACGGAACCGAAGAGTTTTCGCGAGGCATCGCAACATTTGGGACTCTATTGGGCATCGAGTGTGATGGCGAGATCGTCGCCGGGATGGCGAGCGCACCCGCCCTGGGCGTGCGATGGTGGGCCTATCGCGGCGAAGGCGCCTTCAGAAATGGAAAACGCATACACGTCTCGAATGTCGAAAAGCTGAATGCCGGGATGGCCTTCACCGGCGGAACTGGCCCCAACAAGAATCGCGAGAAAATCCAAAAGATGCGGAGGCTGCTTGATGCAGCGCGGCACGGCCGTTCTCTAGGCGGTTTCTGGCAACACATGCTGGTGGCGGAAGGAGCCACCGAAGCCGCGCTGGATTTGCACTCGAAGGCTTGGGACTTGGCTCCGCTGGGACTGATCGTCGAAGAGGCCGGAGGCCGCGCGACGGACGTCGAGGGAAAGCGCTCAATTTACAGCGGGAATATGCTGAGCACGAACGGAAAGATTCATGACGAGGTGCTGGCCCTTTTACAGTCAAGCAGCAGTTAGATCCTGGTAGCGGGCGTTCTCGAGGAAATTTGTTCGAGAGCATGGAGAACGGCACATGATCAACATCAAGCGCGTGTATGAAAAGCCGACAAAGGAAGACGGTTGGCGCGTGCTAGTGGATCGATTGTGGCCTCGAGGAATGACCAAACAATCCGCGCACTTGGATGTATGGATGAAAGACGTGGCTCCGAGTGATGCATTGCGAAAGTGGTTTGGACACGAACCAGAGAAATGGGGTGAATTCCAGAAGAAATACCGTAGCGAGCTGGCCAAAAAGAAAGAACTGATTGCGGAACTAAGGAAAATGGCGAAGGAGCACGGGACGCTCACTTTGCTCTTTGGGGCGAAGGATGAAAAACACAATCAGGCGGTCGTGCTCGCCGGTGTGCTGAAAACGCGATAAGCAGAGTTCATGTAAGCCGCAAACCGGCGAGATTTGCTCCAGCCGGGAATCGCTCTCCAAATTGGATGTTTCGGCGCGCGAAGCGAACACCTAACCTTAACTTTGGAGTGTCGGCAGGATTTGTTTTCGGGGGATTGCGATGGACATGATAGCGCAGGCCGAAAAGGCCGACAAACTCAGGAAGCTGCATGGGGGGCCACGGATTTTGGCGCTGCCCAATGCGTGGGACGTGGTCAGCGCCCGAATCCTCGAGGAAGTGGGCCATCCCGCCATTGCGACCAGCAGCGCGGCGGTGGCGTTCTCGCTCGGCTATCCTGACGGCCAACGTATCTCGCGCCGAGAAATGCTGGACGCAGTCTCCAGGATTACGCGAGCAGTGCGCGTACCGGTGACAGCCGACTTGGAGTCCGGCTACGGCAAAACTCCGGAAGAGATCGCCGATTTCACGAAAGCCATGGTGGCCGCCGGAGCAGTGGGGCTGAACTTCGAAGACGTGACCGGTGATGATGAGAGCACCCATGTCGAGCTAGGGCTGCAGGTGAAGAAAATTCGCACGATTCGCGACACTTCTGCCGCGTTGGGCGTGCCGGTAGTAGTCAACGCGCGCACCGACATTTACCTGATGCCGATTGGCCCAGAAGCGACGCGTTTTGAAAGAACGGTCGAACGCCTGCGCGCGTATCGCGAAGCGGGAGCGGACTGCTTGTTCGTCCCCGGCTTGTGCGACCGCGAGATCATCGCCAAACTGGTGAAAACGTTGGGCGCGCCTCTCAACATCTTGGCCTCGCAAGGATGTCCTTCGCTCGACGAACTTGAAAAAATGGGAGTCGCTCGCGTTAGCGCAGGATCGTCGGCGATGCGCGCGGCTATGGGAGCCTTTCAGCGTGTCGCAAAAGATTGGCTGGCGCATGGCTCCTACGATTCGCTGACGCAGGTCACGGTTCCCTATGCCGAGCTGAATCGCATGATGGCTCGTCAACTCACTTAACAATTTTCTCGCAAGAGCCTTCTTTCAACTATCCTCACAACTATGTCCGACAAAAGCGCCGTGCTAAGCGTCCTGAACGAGGAAATCGTGGCGTGCCGAAAGTGTCCCCGCCTCGTCGAGTATCGCGAAAAAGTAGCGCAAGAAAAGCGGCGCGCGTTTCGCGATTGGACCTACTGGGGCAAGCCAGTTCCGGGCTTTGGCGATTCGAACGCAAAGCTATTGATACTCGGCCTTGCTCCAGCCGCCCACGGCGGAAATCGCACCGGGCGAGTCTTCACCGGCGACCGCTCGGGAGATTTTCTCTATGCAGCCTTATATAAAGCGGGCTTTGCGAATCAGCCAACATCGGTGCGGCGCGACGATGGCCTCCAATTGAAAAATGTCTATATCGCTGCGACAATTCGCTGCGCCCCTCCCGCGAATAAACCTCTGCCTTCGGAAATCATCCATTGCCGCGGCTATTTGGTCCGCGAGCTGAAAATACTGCAGCCCCGCGCGGTGTTGGCGCTGGGGAAGATCGCATGGGATGCCTATTTGGATGTTTTGAAGCAGCGCGGCTTGATCGCGTCCAAAGCCCCGTTCCGCTTTGCGCACGGCGCTGAGGCGGAATTGCCCGGCGAAGGCGCGCGACTCTTCGGCGTCTATCACCCAAGCCAGCAAAACACGCAAACGGGCCGGGTGACTCCTGCCATGTATGCACAAGTATTGCGGCGAATTGCCAGGTTCCTCGAAAAATAGACTCCCCGATGCAGCCCTAGCTCGCTGGCAATCGCTGGTGCACTGTCGGCGCTGCCATGCACCTAAGTGGCGCAATTTCCTGACACATGCGCGAGACCGCCGACGAGCTGTCCTGCCCCACTTTCAACTGACTGTTTTTTCAGCCACTTATCGAGGCAAAGAAAATTGGCGATGGCCCGCGGCCTGCATATGGGAGCAGTTGAGAAGTCAGTGCGGGAGGCAACGATGCAGGCGAAGAGTTGGAGACGGTTTTCTTCAGAGATAGCGGTGCTGACAGCGGTTCTGGGATTCGGCATGGCGTGCGCAGCCCAAGGGGCATCTCAGGACCAGCCGCCACAACAGTCGCAAGACAGACCGGTCATCTCGCAGGACAAGATCGGCAAAGCCGAGGAGCAAGAAGTTAAAGTTGCGGACGGCAAGCGTCATGGTTTGCCGCTGGAAACTTATGGAGTTGTGCCAGGCACAAAGTTTCTAGTGGCCCTCGAGGATGAGCTGGGCTCCAAAGGCACGCCGGAGAAGACCAAATTTAAAGTGAAAACTCTGGAACCGCTCGAGGCAGGCAGCGGGATTTACTTGCCATCTGGGGCGGAAATCGAAGGTCATGTGAGTCACGTAGAAGCGGCGGGGACCACCGGTCGCGCAAGAATTTG
>Ga0210395_10000412_pt1 | contig 33616 bp, 28 predicted proteins | sample IncBWH4OmetaG_FD_150861 | JGI IMG/M metagenome (GOLD analysis project Ga0210395, IMG submission 150861) | Forest soil microbial communities from Barre Woods Harvard Forest LTER site, Petersham, Massachusetts, United States - Inc-BW-H-4-O ... | reverse complement strand
GTCCAGGCCGAAGGTCGTGAGGATCAGGATGCGCGTGGCGCGGTTGGCGGCGAGGATGCGGCGGGTCGCCTCGAGTCCGTCGAGTTCGGGCATCTGGATGTCCATCAAGACGACCGCCGGGTCAAATCGCTTTGTCAAGCTGACGGCCTCGAGTCCGTTGCTCGCCTCCGCGACGACCTCGATGTCCGGCTCGCCAGCGAGCAGCATCCGGAAGCCGGCGCGGACCATCGCCTGGTCGTCTGCGATGAGGACGCGAATGGTCACGGCGGACGCCGGGTGAGGGCTAGACGTGTCCGCAGCAGGAAGCCGCCGCCTTCGGGCGTGCTTATTGTCATCTCGCCGTCGTAGAGCCTGACGCGCTCGCGGATCCCGATGAGCCCGTGGCCGCTGCCGTTGCCGTGCGCTGCGCCCTGGCCGTTGTCGCGTATCTCGATGCTCAGCTGATCGGGGGCGTAGTACAGCAATACCTCGGCCTGGGTGGCGCTGGCGTGCTTGAGCGCGTTGGTGAGGCCCTCCTGGATTATCCGGTACGCGGATATGTCGACACCGCCGGGGAGAGGGAAGCGATCACCGGCAATGCGCAGCTTCACCGGCAGTCCGGCGCGTACGAGATCCTGGAGGAGCCCGTCGAGGCGGTCCAGGCCCGGCTGCGGCACTAGTTCGGTGCCTCCGCCGACTTCGCGGATGGCGTCGAGCAGGTGACGCATGTCCGTCAGGGCGACGCGCCCGGTCTGTTCGACGTCCCGCAGGGCGTTCTTGTGCTCGCAGTGTGTCTCGGGAAGCTGGTGCCGCACGGCGCCGACCTGCAGGACCATGACGCTGACCGCGTGGGCGATGGTGTCGTGCAGCTCGCGCGCGATCCGGGCACGCTCCTGCGCTGTTGCGCGGTGCGCGGCGCCTTCGCGCTCTTCCTCGGCGCGGACGGCGCGTCGCTCGGCCGCCTCGGCATGCCGGGCACGTTGTTGCAGGGCGAAGCCCGCGCCCCAGACGATCGCGAACAGCAGCGGAGTGAAGATGAGATCGCTGCGGACGTGACCGGGGTTGTTGTCAGTCACGACCACCGCCCCGCAGGTCACGATGACTAGGCCAAGCCGCGCCTGAAGGCCGTCGCCAAGGTTCCCGAGCAGGAACGCGGCGATCATCCCAGAGATGTCCACGCTCGCCGGCATCACGACGAGCTGCCCGTCGACGAAGGAACACGCGGCGGCCGCTATCCAGATTATCGCGGGCGCGTAGAACGGGAAGCGACGCCGGGCGAGCAGCGGCAGGATCACCAGCAAGATCGCCGGTACAGCGAACCACGGGCTGGTGCGCGGCTGGTGCTGCGCGTAGTGCCTGAACGCGACCTCGGCCGCGCTCTCGGCCGCCACGACCACGGTGAGGATGTCGAGCGCGTGCCGGCGCGCCAGCGCCAGCATTCGTTCCATGGGATGAACGTAAACCGCCTCGCCGCGGACCGCCTCCTCCCTGAGGAGGAGGCCCAGTCGTCGGCGGGCAGGATCGCGAGCACGGCGTTCCGACGATGCCCGGGAAGGGGCACGAGCCCTACGTTATGCCCATGAAGCAGACCAGGAACGAACCGGCAGCGGAAGACCCTGCGGCCAGAAGGCCGGCGGCGGTCGCCCTGCAGGATGTCTCCAAGGTCTACGGCCGGGGCGAAGGATCGGTCGTCGCCCTTGACGGCGTCAGCGCCGCGCTCTTCCCGGGGTCGTTCACCGCGATCATGGGGCCATCGGGCTCGGGCAAGAGCACGTTTCTGAATGTGGCGGCGGGCCTTGACCGGCCCACCTCCGGAAGCGTCGCGCTGGGCGGCACCCGTCTGGAGAAGCTCAGCGAGCAGCGCCTGACGATCCTCCGGCGTGATCGGGTCGGGTTCGTATTCCAGGCATTCAACCTGCTGCCATCGCTCACTGTCGCCCAGAACATCGGCCTGCCGCTGCGCCTGGGCGGTCACCGGCCGGGACGGTCGGCGGTTCGCGAGATCGCCGCGCGGGTCGGGCTCGATAAGCGCCTTCGCGATCGCCCATCGCAACTGTCCGGCGGCCAGCAGCAGCGGGTCGCTATCGCGCGGGCCCTTATCACCCGGCCAGAGGTGGTATTCGCCGATGAGCCAACCGGGGCGCTGGACACCCGTACCGGGCACGCGGTGCTCTCCTTGCTCCGCGAGGTCGTTGACCAGGACAGGCACACGGTGGTGATGGTGACTCACGACCCCGTGGCGGCGGCGTACGCCCATCAGGTCATGCTGCTCGCCGACGGCCGGGTGGCCGGGACGCTCGACGCCCCCAGCGCCGACCAAGTCGCCGAACGCCTCGCTTACCTGGGGACCTGAGGGATGCTGCTTCTCGCCGTTCTCAGCGCTCGCGGCCGCCCCGGCGCGTTCGTCGGCGCGCTGGTCGCGCTCTTCGCGGCTGCCGTGCTCTCGATGGCCTGGGGCATGCAGCTTGAGTCAGTTCTGCGCGTCCATTCGCCTGTCGGGCGCTACGCCGCCGCCGCAGCGGTCGTGACCGGGCAGCAGGAGGTCGGCAACGGTGTCCTGCTCGGCGAGCGCGCGCGGGTGAGCTCCGCGCTCGCCGTGCGGCTGGCTGCTGTGCCCGGGGTCCGGGCGGCGATCGGCGACGTGTCCGTGCCCGCCCTGCTCGGCAGCAGGACGGTTGTCGCCCACGGCTGGAGCAGCGCCGCGCTGACGCCGTATGTCCTGACCGCCGGACGGCCGCCCGTCCGGCCCGGCGAGGTCGTCACCGGCTACCCGGCTGCGCTCGGCGCGCGACTGGTCCTCGCCGCCACCGCGCCCGCGTACACGGTCACGGTGGTCGGCGTTGCCAGGCCCAGCCTCCCCATCACCCAGCAGACGGCGATCTTCCTGACCGACGCCGAAGCGACGCGGCTGGCCGGTCATCCCGGCTCTGTCGACGCGATCGGCGTGATTGCCGCGCCCGGCTTCGACCTCTCGCGCCTGAGCGCGGTCGCCGGCGGCGCGCAGGTGCTGACGGGCAGCGCACGCGGTGCGGCCGAGTATCCGGAGTTCGAGCGGGACCGGCAGGCTCTGATCCCGGTCACGGCGGCGTTCGGCGGGCTGTCGATGTTCATCGCCGTGTTCGTCGTGGCCAACACGCTGGGCCTGTCGATACAGCAACGTGAGCGCGAGATCGCGCTGCTGCGGGCGGTCGCCGCGACCCCCGGTCAGATCCGGCGCATGATCGCCTGGGAGGCGGTGATCGTCGCGCTGGTCGGCTCGGCGGCCGGGATCTGGCCGGGGATCGTGATGGGCCGCGAGCTCGCGCAAGGGCTCGTGGAGCACGGGATAACGCCGCCGGACTACGCCCTCAATTACGACTGGCTGTCCGCCGCCGCGGCCATCGGCGGGGGAGTCGTCACCGCGCTGCTCGCCGTACTGGCCGCCGGCCGCCGTGCCTCACGCGTGCCGCCGACGCTCGCGCTCGCCGACGCCGCAGCCGAGCCACGGCCGCTGGGCCCAGGGCGGGTCATCGGCGGGCTGATCGCGCTCGCCGGCGCGGTCCCGTTGTTCGCGGTCTCGGTCACCAGCACCAACCCGCAGACAGTCCAGGCAACGGCACAGATCGGCGCGATCTTCCTCGTGTTGGTGGTCGCCTTCTTCGGCCCGGTCGTGGTGTACGCGGTCGCCCGGCTACTGGCGCCGGCGCTCACGGCGCTCTCACCGGTCGCGGGATTCCTCGCCTCCGCCAACCTCAGCGCCGCCACCCGGCGCTTCTCCTCAGCCAGCACCCCGCTGGTGCTCACCGTCGCCCTGAGTTCCACCTTTCTCTTCGGCTTCACCACCGTTGCCCACGCGACCAGCCAGCAGCAGCGGGCCGCGCTGACCGGCCAGCTCGCCATTACCAGCGCCGGGCCGGGACTCCCGGTCACCGCGCTGGCAGACGCGCGCGCCACGCCTGGGGTGCGCTCGGCGGTCGCGCTTACCTCCACGACGCTCGGCCCGAGCCTGGGCGTCGCTGACGACGTTCTCCCCGCCCAGATCCTGACGGGAGGGCAGGGCGGCGGCCTCGACGTAGGCGTGATCGCGGGGTCCCTCAGCGCCCTGCGCGGCGACGCGATCGCCCTCGGGCAGCACCGCGCCGACGCCATACACACCCGCGTTGGCGACCGCGTGGCGATCATGCTGGGTGACGGCACTCAAACCCAGGCCACCGTCGTGGCGATCTACACTCGCGACCTGGCGTTCGGGGACGTCCTGCTCGCCCCCGAGCTGGCCGCGGGTCACCAGACCACCTCGCTGCTCAACGAGATACTCGTCCAGACCGACCAGCCAGCGGTTGTGGTGGCCGGGCGCCTGCGTGCGCTGGCTCAGCGATACCCCGGACTCCAGGTGAGCGACAGCGCCTCGCTCGTCACCGCGAATGCCGCCAGCGACGAGCTGAACAGCTGGCTCGGACCGATCTTCGTCGCGATGATCTTCGTCTTCACATCGATCGCCGTCCTCAACACACTGACCATGATCGCGCTGCGGCGTCGCCGCGAGCTAGCGCTTCTGCGGCTCACCGGTGCCACCATGCGGCAGGCCCTGGCGATGGCGCGCTGGGAGGCCACCTTGGTCATCGTCATCGGCCTCGGCGTCGGGCTGGCGATCACCGCCACCGCGCTGCTGCCGCTCAGCCATGCGCTCACCGGGAGCCTCCGTCCCTATGCACCCGTCGGCTGGCTCACCGCGATCCTCGGCGTTTCGGCACTAATGGCCGTGGGGGGCCTAACAGCACCTACCCGGCAGGCGCTACGCACGCGACCAGTCGAGGCGATCGGAACCCGAGAGTAGGTGCCTGTGCGGTTTCAGAACTCGGCCATTCGTCCTGATCTGGCGACCATTCCTCATCTTCTGCCTCGCGGACAACACCGCAGGGTCACCCGGCGCGGGAGCACCTGCGTGACGCTGGCTACCAGCGGGAGTGCCGAGGCTGAGGATCGGCACCCATGGCGGCGTCCCGCACTGGTGTGCGCTGGCCTCGATGCTCGCTCGCCGCGCGAAGATCAGCGGGTACTACGCACGGCACGCCACGCGGGTGACACAGCGCGCCAACGTGGCAATGCAGCCCGAGGTTCAGGGTGCACTGGAAGTCGGGACGAGGCGGTGCTTCACCTGTGGGGCGCCGCCGACGAGCAGTGGCGCTCGCGAGGAGACCTGAGCGCAGGGCCGCCGGGTTCGAGCTGGAAGCCAGGCCACGGGGAACCTACCGGAACGCTCGGAAATGATCAGCAGATGACCGGCTAATTGCGGGGGGCAACCGTTGGACGCAAGGCAGCCGGAGCGGTTCCGAAGCCTCCGCGCCCATCCGGTCCCGATCCACCGGTCTGTCCAGCCAGGCCTTCGCCGTCATCCGGTCGGCCGGGTCGCGCAGGCGAGAGACTTCACCGGGCCTAATGAGGGTCAGCGGGTCTTGCGGGGTTCCGGCAGACTCGGCTCCGGTAGCCGTCGGCGGGTGAGCAGCTGCGCACCCAGGGTGTTATTCGGATAGCCCTGCAGCTAGATCGCCCCCGCTGGCTGCCGGGCGGGTGGATCGCTGCTGGGATGTCGTGCCCGCTGCAGGTAGGGCGTGAGCACTGTTCATTAGGTCGCCGATGTCGGACCGGCGCCCTGCGAGTTCGCGAGGCCTGCCCGATGCCTATGTCCGACCTCGGCATCGGGCAGGCCTGCCCCCCACCCATCAGTACTTGTAGGCTTGTTTGGATAGCCGTACAAGTGCTGCCTGACCATATCCTGGCGATTCACCCCAGGGAAGGCGTAGATGACGCAACGTGACGTACGTCACTTCACCGCCCATGACCAGCGGGCAATCGACGGCGTAAGCGACGTCATCGACGTCTCTGTCATCAACCCTCGGAGCATGCTGCCGGCCTATCTCCAGCTGGCGATCTACCTTCGGGGCGCGATCATCGTCCGGCGTCTCCCACCAGGCTCGCCCCTGCCATCCGAGCCCGAGCTGTCGGAGCGGTACAAAGTGAGCCGGGACACGGTGCGGAAAGCGATGCAGCTGCTTCGCGACATCGGCATAGCCGACACACGGCGGGGTGTTGGGCATTTCGTGACGCGCACGCCTGAGATACGGCGGGTTGTCGTAGCGCCGGGCAGCCGGGTCATCGTGCGCATGCCCCAGCCGCACGAGGAAGGCGAGCTACTGGGCTTGACCGTGTTCGTCGTGACCGAACCTGGCAAGCCGCCCGTTACATACGACACAGCGCAGACGCTGCTGGTGTTTCCCGGCGAGGACGGCATCCGCTAGTCCGCGTCAGTGACCATGAGAATTCGGCTCACCCTCTTCGTCCGCCCGGCCTGAAGGGCGGCCAACTACCGCCCCCACCGGCCCGCCACGTCCTCAGGTTTCATGATCCTTAGCATCATTTTGTAGTCCGCAGTGCACTAAAGAGTCGACAATCGTCGAGTGCCCTAATGGGTTCCGGCTGCCATGCTGATCTGCATGCCAGACAGCAGGTTTGACCACATCGTGATCGGTTCCGGTGCTCTCGGATCCGCCGCGGCGTACTGGCTGAGCCGGAAGACCGAGAACGCCAGGGTGCTGGTGTGCGAGCAGTTCTACGCCGGCCACCCATGGGGCTCGTCCGATGACCACTCGCGGATCATCCGGCACTCGTATCACTCGCCTGTCTACACGGCGCTGACGCCGTCCGCCTATGACACCTGGGCAGAGGTCGAAGAACACAGCGGCACGCAGCTAGTGCTGCGCACCGGAGGCCTCGACCTGGCGTGCGAGGACACACCCGGTTATGCGCTGCTCGAGACATATCGCCGCTCGCTCGAGGCGGCCGGCATTCCGTATGACCGAGTGGAGGCCGACGCGATCCGGGCGCGCTGGCCGCAGTGGACGGTTACGCCAGACGTGAGGGGGATCTTCCAGGCTGACGGAGGCCTTGTAGACATCCGGCGTGCCACCGCGGCCCATGTCAGGCTGGCCGTTGAGCAGGGCGTGACGGTGCTGAGCGACTGCCAGGTACACGAAGTTCGGTCGCTGCGGAACGGCGTCGAGATCCTGACCAGTGCCGGGGTGTTCTCGGCGGGATCGCTGACCGTCTGCGCCGGATCCTGGGCGGGCCCGCTGCTCACGTCTCTCGGCTGCTCGTTCACGATCACGCTGACCCAGGAGCAGGTGCAGTACTTCGCGGCCCCCAACCTAGACCTGTTCCGCCCGGACCGGTTCCCGATCTGGGTCTGGCACGGTGACCAGGACTTCTACGGCTTCCCGGTGTACGGGGAGCCCGCGGTCAAGGCCGCGCGTGACATGACCGGCTGGGTCGTCACCCCCGAGACGCGCAGCTTTGAGCCGTCCCCGGCGGAAGTGGAGTACGTCCGCGCCTTCCTCCGGCGGCGGCTCCCGAAAGCTGTCGGTCCTGTCCACCTCGCCAAGACCTGCGTCTACGACCTGCCGCGAGACCGGGACCTGGTCATCGGGCCCGTACCTGGGCATCCGCGAGTGCACATCGCCATCGGGGCAGGGCACGCCGGCAAATTCGCCAGCCTGATCGGCAGAATCCTCGCCGACCTCGCGACCGATGGACGCACGAGCTACCCGATCAGCGCCTTCCGCGCGGACCGACCCGGGCTCGCGCCGACGGCCCCTCAGCGGTACCGCCTCGGTGGCAGCGCAGCAGCATCAGCCGTTGCGGCAGACGCCGCAACCCGTGCTCTGGAGGCAACGTGAACAGCACGGACAGAACGCCAGCCCCGCTGCAAGGACCGTCGCGGCGCGCCTTCCTGCACCGAACGGCCTCGGCCGGTCTCCTGCTGGGCGCCGGGGCGGGACTGGCAGCCTGCGAGCACCAGACCTCGGCTCTCAGCACGCTGGCCAAGCCCCGCCGGGGCGGCCGGCTGCGGATCGGTATCACTGGTGCCGGGAATCAGGAGTCACTGAATCCGTCATCGGCCGCCTACACGCTGATCAACCTGGCCATGGCCACCGCGGTCTTCGACACCCTGATCATCCTCAACCCTGACCTGAGCCTCGCGCCCGGGCTCGCGACGAGCTGGACCTCGAACCGGCCGGCCACGGAATGGACCTTCGATCTGCGGCCTGGTGTCACCTGGCACGACGGCAAGCCGTTCACGGCCAGCGATGTCATCTATTCGCTGCGGTGGATGGCCGCCCCCGGCAATGGCCTGGCCGGGCTTGTATCCAATGTCGATCTTGCCGGCATCCGGCAGTCCGGCACATCCAAGGTTGTCGTGCCACTGAAGACCCCGGACCTGCTGTTCCCGCAGACCATCTGCGATGGCTACATCATCCAGGACGGCGAGAAAAACTTCGTTCACCCCGTGGGCACCGGTCCGTTCGCCTTCCAGTCGCTCATCCAGGGCGAGCACAGCGTCTTCCTTCGCAACCCGCACTACTGGGATCATCCCAAGCCGTACGTAGACGAGCTGATCATCTACTCGCTCGCCAGCGACACGGCCCGGGTAGATGCCCTGATTTCCGGTCAGATCGATGTGTGCTCTCAGGTGCCGTTCACGCAGGCCAGGACCGGCCTGGGCAATGGCTTCTCCCTGCTGCGCAGCCCGGGGCAGAGCGCCTACGCGTTCTACATGGCCGTCGACAAGCCCCCGTTCGACGACGTCCGCGTCCGGCAGGCGCTGCGGCTGCTGACCGACCGGCAGCAGCTGATCGACGTCGCACTGGACGGCTTCGGAACGGTGGCGAACGACCTGTACGGCAGGGGACTGGAGTTCTACGACAACGGCCTGCCGCAGCATCAGCATGACGTTGCGGAAGCGCGGTCACTACTTCGGGCGGCCGGGCATGGCTCCGGCCTGACCCTGGACCTGCAGACCTCGGATATCGCCCCCGGAGTGACCGCGGCCGCGGCGCTGTTCCAGCAGCAGGCCGCGGCAGCCGGAGTCACGGTCAATGTGACGCAGGCAAACCCGAGCGCCTACTTCAACCCGGCGGAACTGTACCTGAAGATGCCGTTCGCGCAGACGTTCTGGTCCGGGTACAACACGCTGCAGCTCTTCTATCAGTACGCCCTGATGCCAGGCGCTGCCGGCAACGAAACGCACTGGGACAGTAACGACACCACGTCCTGGATCCAGGCAGCCAGCTCAGCGAGCAGCGCGGCAGCTGCCGGACGCCAGTGGGCAGCGGTGCAGCAGCAGCAGTGGAGCGAGGGCGGCTACATCTGGTGGGCCAACGTCGATAATCTCGACGCCGCCTCGGACCAGGTCGGCGGCATCCGCCCGGGCCCGCTGCTGAACCTCGGACTGCCCACCTCCCTGGCGAACGCGTACTTCATCGCATGACTGCGGCAATCCAGGCAACAGCCGAGCCGGAGACACCCGCCGCGCAGGACCAGAGCCGCCCGCGACGAGGCCGTCACCCGCTGCTTCGCTACGCCCTGAGGCGCGTCGCGGCTGCCGTTGTAATCCTGCTGGTCCTGTCGGTGCTCGTGTTCCTCGCATGCTCGGTCCTGCCCGGAAACGCGGCGAGCGCGATTCTGGGCAAGCAGGCCAGCGGTGTCGCGCTGGCTCATCTGGAGCGCGAGATGGGACTCAACCGGCCCATCGCCTATCAGTACTGGACCTGGCTGACGGGCCTGGTACACGGCAATTTGGGCAACTCCGCAGCGGGATATGCCGCCGGCGGCCAGATCAGCGTATGGAGCCAGATCAGCGGCAAGCTGGCCAACTCGGCAATCCTGGCGACCGCCGCGTTCGTGCCGATCGTGGCCGTGTCGCTCATGCTTGGCGTTGGCGCGGCGCTTCGCGCCGGCCGCTGGGTCGATCACCTCATCTCGGTGACGACCCTGGTGCCCGCGGCGCTTCCCGAGTTCGTGCTCGGCGCGCTCCTGGTCGGCCTGTTCTTCGGCTCGCTGCACCTGCTACCTCCCGTGTCCCTCATCCCGCCGGGAGGGAGTCCGCTGGACACTCCGTCGCTGCTTGTCCTGCCGGTCCTCACGCTGGTCGGGGTCTGCGTGGGCCCGGCGGCACGGATGATACGGGCCGGGATGCTCGACGCCCTCGAAGCTGACTGCGTCGCCGTCGCCCGGCTCAACGGCATCGCCGAGCGCCGGGTCGTCATCCGGTACGCGCTCCGGAACGCACTCGCGCCGAGTGTCCAGGTGGTAGCCATGATCGCCCAGTACCTCATCGGCGGGCTGCTGATCGTGGAGTACATGTTCGGCTATCCAGGCATCGGCCAGCAGCTGGTGAATGCGATCAGCATCCACGACAACCTCGAGGTCCAGTCGGTTTCGATGCTGCTCGCGGCCATCTACGTCGGCATCAACATCGTGGCCGACCTCGTCGTCATGACACTCGTGCCCAAGCTCCGGACAGGTGGCGCATGATTACCGGCGTAGCGGAAGACCTTGACATCAAGCAGCGCGCGAAGCGCCGGCTTGCGCTGCCTCCCACCCTTGCGGGCAAGATCGGCCTGATCATGCTCGCGGCCGTGGTGCTGCTCGCGCTGGCAGGCCCTGAGCTCGCTCCTTACAGCCCGCGGCTCACTGTAGGCGCACCCTATGCGCCGTCAGGCGGCCATTTCCTCCTCGGTACCGACGTCCTCGGCCGGGACGTCTTGTCGCGGGTCCTTTTCGGCGGACGCACCGTCCTGATCTACGCCGGCCTGGCCACCATCCTGGCCTACCTGGCGGGCCTCGCTTTCGGCCTGTTCGCCGGCTACCTGCGGGGCTGGCCAGACCAGGCACTCATGCGGTCGGTCGACGTCCTGCTCTCGTTCCCGGCGCTGGTGTTCATCCTCCTCGTCTCCACCGCTGCAGGCCAGGGCATCATCCCGGTCATGGTCGCCACCGCGATCATCCAGGCACCGGCGATAGCACGGATCGTGCGGACGGCCACGCTCGAGCAGTCCGTTCGCGGATTCGTCGAAGCGGCAGTCGCACGCGGGGAAAGCGCCATATCGGTCCTGCGCCGGGAGATTCTGCCGAACATCGCCAGGCCGCTGTCCGCCGATGTCGGGCTGCGGTTCACCTGGTCGGTGCTGCTGATAGCCAGCGTGAACTTCCTCGGCCTCGGCCTGCAGCCGCCGGCCGCCGACTGGGGCCTGATGGTGTCGGAGAACTGGGGCGGTATCGGCGCGAACCCCGCGGCCGTCCTGGTTCCGGCGGCGCTGCTCGGCCTCCTCTGCGTCGCGATCAACCTGCTCAGTGACTCACTCGCCGGAGGCAGGCAATGGCAATGACCGCCAGCCCTGACCGGGTGCTGGACGCCGAAGCGCTGCGTGTTGAGCTGGCATCCGGCTTCCCCGTCATCGACGAGGTGAGCCTGCAACTTAGCCGCGGGGAGATCCTCGGCCTCGTCGGAGAATCCGGCAGCGGCAAGACGACCACAGCGCTCGCCCTGCTCGGTTACAGCCGTCCGGGCTCGGTGATCACCGGCGGACAGGTCACGATCGCCGGCCAGTCCGTTCTCGACCTGCCGGACGCTGCCCGCCGACGCCTGCGCGGGCGTCTTGTGTCGTATGTCCCGCAGCACGCCGGGCAGGCACTCAACCCGTCGCTGCGCATCTCGGCGGCGATCTCCGATGTCATGCGGCAGCACGAGACCAGATCCCGCGCTGACGTGATGGCAGTGCTGGCCGCCGTGGACCTGCCTGCCAGCCAGGCGTTCGCCCGCCGCCTGCCGCATCAGCTCTCCGGAGGGCAGCAGCAGCGGGTCACGATCGCCATGGCGCTGTCCTGCGAGCCGCCGCTCATCGTGATGGACGAGCCCACCACCGGGCTCGACGTCATCACTCAGGCAAGCGTGCTGGAAGAGATCCGCCGCCTCCGGGAGCAGATTGGCGCCGCGCTGGTCTACGTCTCGCACGACCTGGCCGTCATCTCCGAGCTGGCCGACCGCATCGCGGTCATGTACGCCGGCCGGATCGTCGAGGAAGGACCAGCGGCGACACTCCTCGCGCGGCCGCGACACCCCTACACCAGAGGGCTGGTGCAGTCGATCCCCGACCACCGGCGGCCGACACGCCAGGTCGCGATGCCCGGCATTGCGGCCGGCGTGGAAGACCGCCCGGCCGGCTGCGCGTTCGCGCCCCGCTGCATCCAGCAGACCCCCGTCTGCAGCGAGGCGATGCCAGCGCTCATTACCCTCACGGCCGGACATCAGGTCCGCTGCGTGCACGCCGACGAGACTCCGCCGGTCACGCTCGGCGAAGAACGCGACCTCCGCGCGGCGGCCCGGCCGAGTCCCGTGCTCGAGGTGACAGGCCTGCGGGCCACGCACCGCAGCGGCAGCGAAACGGTCGTGGCAGCCGATGACGTCTCATTCGAACTTGGCGGCGGCGAGTGCCTCGCCCTGGTCGGCGAGTCCGGCAGCGGCAAGACCACGATCGCCCGCTGCCTGGCGGGGTTGCACCGTCCCGACCGCGGAGTCATCAGCCTGCATGGCGACCCGCTGCCTGACCGGGCCCGCAAGCGGAGCCTGGCCCAGCGCCGGGCCATCCAGTATGTGTTCCAGAACCCCTATGAGTCGCTCAACCCCCGCCGTCAGGTCAGCGATGAGCTCGCCCGTCCCGCCCAGGTGCTTCGCGGCCTCTCGGCATCGGCCGCGCGCGCCGAGGTCGGCGCGCTTCTTGACCGGGTCCGGCTGCCCGCTCGGGCCGCTGGCCGGTACCCCAGTCAGCTCTCGGGCGGGGAACGGCAGCGGGTAGCCATCGCCCGGGCGCTAGCGGCCGAGCCCGAGATCCTGATCTGTGACGAGATCACCTCGTCCCTGGATGTGTCGGTGCAGGCAGCCATCCTTGGCCTGCTCGCCGACCTTCGCGCCGAGCTGGGATTGTCCGTGCTGCTGATCACTCATGATCTCGGTGTCGTGTCCGTGACCGCCGACCGGGTCCTCGTGCTCCAGCAGGGCACGATGCGCGAAACCGGGTCCATTACCCAGATCCTGCACACACCCGCCCATCCCTACACCCGGCAACTCATTGCCGCGGCGCCGGTGCTCCCCGTTCCCGTCACGGAGAGCGGCGACGGCCAGGGAAAGCGGCGGGCCATCAGCAAGGAGGCCGCTCTGTGATGATTCCTGCCGGACCTGACGGCAAGCCATCAGCGCTGCCCGCTGCGGCTTGCGGCTACCCCGCCGTGACACCGATGGCGGCGCGCCATGGTGGCTGAGCCTGTCATCCGCGCCGAGCGGGCGGCATCATCATCCCAGGGGTTCGGCCTTCACTGCGACATTTCCGGCGAGGGCGCGGTCCTGCTCGGACTCCACGGCGGGCCCGGTGGCGACGGCAGCAGCTACATGCAGCCGCTACACCGTCTCGGCGGCGGCAGGCGCACCGTCGTGACCTTCGACCAGCTCGGCACCGGCCGCTCGGAAGTACCGCCCGAGGCCTACTGCTGGAGCATGGAGGCGGCGGTCGCCGATGTCGACGCCGTCCGCCGCCACGCCGGCGTCGGCCAGGTCGACCTGCTCGGGCACTCCTGGGGCGGCATGCTCGCCCTCCAATACACCCTCGACCACCCCGAGTGCGTCCGGCGGCTGGTGCTGTCCGGTACCGCGCCGAGCGTCGGCGCCGTGGTCACCGGCTTCATCAGCCAGCTGCTCAGCCTGCTTCCGCCCCGCGAGGCAGCGGCCGCGCTGACCGCGGACGCGCTCGGCGAGCACGACGATCCAGCCTTCCGCGCCGCTGTCAGCCGCTGGCTCGCCGCCTATGCCACCAACGACGACGAGCACGCCACCGCGGAACTTGTCCGCGAGGCACTTGAGCCCGGACCAGCCGGAGACGGCCTCTGGGGCGACCGGCTGTGGTTTTCGGTAGGCGCGCTGCGCGGCTGGGACGTCGAGGACCGGCTTGGCGAGATCGCGGCGCCGACACTAGTGATCCACGGGGGCCGCGACATGTCCTCGCGCGAGGTCAACCAGGCCATAGCAGAGAGGATCCCGGACTGCGAGTGGCTCACTCTGAACCGCAACGGCCACGGAATGTTCGATGAGCCGAACGTCGGCACCTACCTCGCCATCGTCGAGTCCTTCCTCGGCGGCTGGCCTTCCGCTGAAGAGGATCGCAGGGATGACGAACAGCACTGAGATCCGGATGCCCGCCAGCCAGATCATGTATGACCACATCGCACTGGGCACCGGCATGCCGCGGGACTTCTACCTCTCCGAGGAGCTCTACAGGCAGGAGATCGAAGTGATCTTCAACCGCAGCTGGCTCTATGCCGGTCACGAGTCCCAGCTCTCCCGGCCCGGCGACTACGTCACCGTGGAAAGCGGGCCGGAGAGCGTCATCGTCGCGCACACGGCGGAGGGCGGCCTGGCCGCGTTCCACAACGTCTGCCGCCACCGGGGTGCCCGCCTGGTGGACCCCGGCTGCGGCAGAGCCCGGCGCCTGGTATGTCCCTACCACCAGTGGGCCTACCGGATGGACGGCACGCTGCAGGGCGCGCCAAAAATGCCAGCCGGATTCGATCCCGTCCAGTACCCGCTGCCGCGAGTCAGCCTTGCCAGCTGGAACGGGCTGGTCTTCATCAACCTCGCCGGGCAGCCCGGTCCCGACCTGCCCGGCCTCCTCGGCGGCGGTGACCCGCTCTTCGCGCCGTTCGACCTCGGCGCCGCGAAGATTGCGCACACGGCCACCTACAGCGTCGCGGCCAACTGGAAGCTGGTCTGGGAAAACGCGCAGGAGTGCTACCACTGCGCTGCCAATCACCCCGAGTTCACCCGGGCATTCGACGTCTCCGCATCGAGCACAGCGGACTGGCAGGAGTGCGAAGTCCATCCAAGCGATGACCGCCGGGTCCAGCACACACGATTCCCGCTGAAACCAGGGGCTGTCTCGCTGACCGTGGACGGAACGCCTGCGTGCGGCAAGCCGATGGGCGAGTTCGCGCGCGGGCGACAGCCATACACCGCCGCGATCCATCTCAAGCCCACGTTCGCGCTGATCTGCTCCCCGGACTACGCCGTTGTCTTCTCCGACCAGCCTCTGGCCATCGACCGCACGCAGGTGACGATGACCTGGCTGGTCCGCAGTGACGCCGAGGCCGGCCAGGACTATGACCTGGCCAATCTGATCCGGGTCTGGGACCAGACCAATCTGCAGGACTGGGCCCTGTGCGAGCGCACCCAGCTCGGCGTCCGGTCGCTCTCCTTCATTCCAGGGCCGCTGTCGGGCGATGAGCCGTCGGTGGCTGGCTTCCACCAGGCTTACGCCGACATGCTGGCGTGCGCCGGCCTCTGACCGATCCGATAGTCGCAGGGAGAAACTGATGCTGGACCGCACCGAAGCCGATGTCGTGATCGCGGGCGGCGGGATACTCGGGATCTGCGCGGCGTATCACCTGCTCGACAGCGGGGCCCGCCGCGTTGTGGTGGTCGAGGCAGACACACCGGGGGCCGCGACTTCTGGTGCCGGTGCCGGGTTTGTCGGACTGTGGGCCGCCGGCTACGCGGACTTCTTCGCCGATGCCGGCCTCGAACTGGAGCAGTACGGCATCGATTTCTACCGGCGCCTCGCGGCCGAGGATCCCAGCATCGAGTGCCGATCCAATGGCAACCTCTTCCTCGGCACAACCGAGGAGGGCTGCCGTCTCTGGATCGACACCATCCTCCAGCACCCGCTGGCGCCCGCCGCAGTCCGGGCACTGACGGCCCCGGAGGTCACCGAGATCACCGGCGGGGTTATCGCGGCGGACACGGTCCTGCGGGGGGCCCTGCACCCCGGCGGCATCCAGGTCAGTGCCGGGCGGGCGACCCGCGCGCTGGCCCGGCGTGTCGCGGCCCGCGGCGCTGAGGTCCGCGCGCGGACCAGGCTTACCGGGCTGATCACCGCCGGAGGCCGGGTTGAGGGCGTGCAGACGGAAGGAGGCGACATCTACGCGCGGACCGTTGTGCTCGCTTGCGGAGCCTGGTGCAACGAGGTGCTCGCGGAGACCGGCTACCGCGCGCCGCTGCTGCGGATGATCGCGACCCGGGTGATCTCGCGGCCGTCCGGTGTGAGCGGGTCAATGCCCACAGTGATGGTGCCGGACCTGTTCGGCCTCTGGCTGCGCGAGCACCGGGGCGGACTGACCTGGGGCAACGGCGACGGATACAGCCCGCTCTTTGAGCTCGGCGGCTCTCTTGGCGCTGACGGCCAGCCCCGGCGCGAGGAGCTAGTCGAGCGCCTTGACGTCGCCCTGACGCCGAAGCTGCGCAAGCTCGTCCCCGCCCACGACACCTCCATCGGCTGGTGGCTGCAGGGAGTCCCGTGCATGACGCCGGACCGTCGCTTTCTCGCCGGGCCTGTGCCCGGCGTGAACGGGCTCTATCTCCTCGCCGGCGACAACGAGGCGGGCGTGACCCACGGCCCGGGCCTGGGGCGGCTGCTCGCTGAGGTGATCCTCACCGGCGGCAGCCAGTGGCTTGACCCGGCGCCTTACCGGCCCGACCGATTCCAGCCCGCTCAGTTCCCCACTGATGAGTCCGTCCTCGCCGCGATGCCATCTCGCCGGTAGGCGTCCCGGTCCCGCCGCGGGGCCCGGGAACTGGCTACCCCACTGGCCTGCCGAAGGAGCACTGATGTATTTCCCGCCAGAAGAATACGAGACCCGGTGGTCAAGGCTCTACGAAGAGATGCGCCGCCGGGGCTATCACACTGCCGTGATCTGGCAGCGCACGGGAGGAGGTTATGACCGGGCCGGCAATGTCTGGTACCTCGCTAACTATGCGTCCCATAACATAGGGCAGGAGCCTGCGGCCTCAGGTGTTGGGTGCGCTTTCGCTGCTCTGATCGCTCATAACGGGCGGGAACCTGAGCTTCATATCCTCCAGCCGGATTATTCGACGATGGAGGAGGTGGAGAGCCGTTATGTCGCTGTCGACCGCATCGCATGCCACGAGGACAATCTCGCCGTCGGCGTGGCGGCCAGGCTGAGGGAACTCGGTATTCAGGGACCCGTAGCCTATGACGGCGATGACTTCCTGCCCGCGCAGATGTACCGGGCACTACTCGCCCAGACGCCAGGCATCGAATGGGTTCCGGAGGATGACCTGGTGTTCGCGCTGCAAAATGACAAGAGCCCCCGCGAACTCGACGTTTACCGCGAGGCAGGGGAGATCTCGTCACAGGCGCTAACCGCGTTCACGCAGGCACTGATCCGCGGTGAGCGCCAGTCCGATGCCGCCGCCAGGGCAGCCGAGATCATCGTGCGCCACGGCGGGGGGTTCCAGCGTCTCGGATGCCATGCCGGCCCGCATGGCGACGATGCGCTGTGGGACTACCCTCTCTATGGCTACTCACGTGCGGCGCCGAAGACTGGAGAGCTCGTGCGGGCCTGGGTCATCGGCCCGATTCTGGAGGGCTACTGGCTCGACCCGGGCCGTAGCTCCGTCTGCGGCCTGCAGCCGTCGGCCGGCCAAAGACGGCTGCTCGAGGATGCGGCGCAGCTCACCACGGAAATAGCCGCCGCCATCAGGCCCGGCAGGACACCACGTGAACTCGGGGCGCTCGGCGACCGCCTGGTCCGCGACAGGGGCTATCAGGCCGATCCAGGGTGCTACGGCCATGGCCTGGCAACGTTCTGGCTGGGCCCGGTGATCCCGGCAGGCTCCGCGCTGCCTGCCGACGAAAACGACTCATTCTTCGGCCTCGACGTTCCCTTCCACGAAGGTCAGATAATTACCAGCGAGGTATTCCTGAGGGACCCTGGCGCCGGCCTAGCGGCCTTCGAGGACATTTTCATCGTCGGCGCGGACAAGAACGAACTGCTCACCACAACCCCGCTGATCTTCTGGTAGCTGTCGCGATGCCAGCCGACGGCCGTGAGGCCCCACCGCACGAACTGACTCGCTTCTCCGAGGAGTTCAATCAGCGCCTGCGCGGCCCGGTCCCTGGTCAGGTAGCCGGCGCGGCCGACCTGACCGTTTCGCCCGACGGCACGGCGGTCGCCTTTACCGCGGCGATCGCCGGGAGCGGTCACGCCGGCCCGTCGCGGCGGGTTGCGGTGCTGCGCCTGGCGACTGCGGAGCTGATCGTGCACGATGCCGCCGGCTGCGAGACCTACCGGCCCAGCTGGTCCCGCGCCGGTGACCGGCTGGCGTGGATAGCCGAAGACGACCAGGGGACAAGGGCAGAGGTCGGCGCTCCTGGTCGGGCGCTTCGCGCGGAAACCGCCTTCAGGCTTCCGGGCACCGCCGAATACCTGCAGTGGTCCCGCGACGACGGCTCGCTGCTGCTCGGGATCGCCGAGGCCGGAGCTGACCGGTCAGACGTGCACGGATCCGGGCGACTTCCCCGTGCCACGCCTCAGCAGAGCTGGGAACCGGAGGTGATTACCGGCAAGGAGGTCACCGGGAACAGGCGGGCCTGGATTCTCGATCTGGGGAGCCGCCGGATATCGCAGGTCTCCCCAGACAGCCTCACTGTGTGGCAGGCGGCATGGACCGGGCCACGCGCGCTGATTTGCGTCGTCTCCGACGGGCCGAGCGAATCGGACTGGTACCAGAGTCAGCTTGTACTCATCGACACGGCCTCCGGCGCGGTGACGCCGTTGTACAAATCCGGCGGTCAGCTCGGCCAGCCAGCCGCGGCGCCGGCAGGCTGGCCGCTATCGGTGCTGGCCGGGGCGATGAGCGATCGCGGGCTCTACGCGGGCCAGCTCATCGTGCTCCCGGGGCCGGGAGCTGCGCCTCAGGTCCTGGATACCGCCGGCGCCGACGTGACCGACCACCACTGGCTCGACAGCCACCAGGTGATCTTCGCCGGCCTGCGAGGGCTGGATACCGTTATCGGCATACATGCCCTGGGCACCAATACGACCCGCGTCATCTGGCAGAGCCCGCTGACCTGCGGCGACCTGCTACCGCAGTTCGATTCAGCCGCCGAAACCGTCGCAGCCGTGGTCCACAGCTATGACCGCCCCCCTGCGATCGCCCGGATCAGCGGCGGCACCACCGAGGTAATCCTCGACTTCGCGCATTCCGGCACCGAGGCCCTATCCCGCGACGCCGGATCGCTGGAAGCTATCAGCTGGCAATCAGCCGACTCACGGACCATCAACGGGCTGCTGGCCGTGCCCGACCGCCCCGCGCCGTACCCGCTGGTCGTCCACGTCCACGGCGGGCCCGTATGGGCCTGGCGCAGTGCCTGGTCCATGCACTACCCCTTCACTCCGCTGCTCGTCAGCCGCGGATACGCGGTCTTGCACGTAAACCACTGCTGCAGCCTGGGCAAGGGCCAGGAGTTTATCCGGCTCGGCCTGCACGACATGGGCGGCGCCGACGCGGCGGACCTGCTCACCGGCATCGACTACCTCGTCGGCACCGGGCGGGCCGATCCCGCGCGGCTGGGCATTCTCGGCAACAGCTACGGCGGGTTCATGGCCGCGTGGCTGGCCGCTACCACGGACCGGTTCGCCGCCGCGGTCGCGCGGTCGCCGGTCACCGACTGGATCAGCCAGCACTACACCTCGAACCTGCCCGGCTTCGACCGCGCGTGCTTCAGCGGTGATCCGCTCGACCCGGCCTCGCGCCACCGCGGCCGGAGCCCGCTGTATCTCGCCGGCCAGGTACGCACGCCGCTGCTCCTCGTGGCGGGCGCGCTGGACCTCGCCACCCCGCCCCAGCAGGCCGCCATGTTCCACCGCGCGCTCGCCGAGCACGGGCGCGACAGCACGCTGGTGATCTACCCCGAGGAAGGCCACGGGACTCGGCAGCACGCAGCGACCGTCGACCTTTGCGCTCGCATCCTGGAGTTTCTCGAGCGCCACATGCCCCCGGACCCATGAGCTCAGCCCCTGCCGGCACCGCCGCTGGCCCGATGCCCGCGGGTCCGCACGATCACCGATGGGCCGACGAATGCAGACTGGGAACGTGAGCGAACTGCAGTCACTCACCGACCGGCTTGGTGAACGGCTATCACTGTCCGTCGCGATCGACGACCCGCAAATGCGGCTGCTCTCGTACAGCCCGCACTACGGAGCCGTCGACGAGCAGCGGCTTGCCTCGATCCTGCACCGGAAGGCCAACCCGGAAGCGATCGAATGGGCATTCCGTCACGGGGCCCAGAAAGCCATGGAATGGTTCCGCCTCCCTGCCAACACCGATCTCGGGATGCTGAGCCGTCTCTGCGTTCCCATCCGGTCCCACGACCTGCATCTCGGCTATCTATGGCTCATCGACCGCAACGAGTCACTGACGCGCGAGCAGATCGCCCTGGCTGAACAGGCAGCCGACGAGGCGGCGCTCATCCTCTACCACGAGGGCCTCATCCGCGACCTCCAGCAAGCCCGCGAGCGCGAACTGCTGCGCGACCTTCTTGACCCGGATGCCGAGGTTCGCGCAAACGCTGTCACCGGCCTGGCCGAAGAGAACCTGATCGAGACCGACCGTCCCCTCCGCGTCCTCACCTTGGACACCACCGGCCCCCCAGACCGGGCCAGCCGCGGCACGGCTGCCGAGCTCGCGCTCGCCCTCGCTCGGCGCCTTATGCCGAGCAGGCGCAGTCTCCACCTCATCCGCCCCGACCACGCCATCCTCGTCATCGTCGTGGACGGCAACCGCCGTCCGGCCGAGCTCGCGGCGCGCATCAAAGCCGAGTACCTCAAGGCATTTCCGAAAAACCACATCAGCGGCCCACGAATCGGCATCGGAACCGAGGTTGCCAGGCTCGCTGACGCCTACCTCTCCTACCGCGAGGCACAGCACGCCGTGAGAATAGGCCGTGCGCTCGGGATGGACGGCATCACGGAGTGGTCCGACCTCGGCATCTACCGCTTCATCGCCGAGCTGCCGCTCGACAAGATCAGGATGGAAACCGTCCACCCAGCTCTCGCCAGGATCCGGGACCGCGACGCCTCAGGTGAGCTGCTGGACACCCTTGAGACCTATCTCGACCTCGCCGGGGATATCAAGGCGGCATCCGAGCAGCTTGCTCTTCACCGGACGACGCTCTACAACCGGCTCGCAAAGATCGAAAAACTCGGCGGGGTCGACCTGAGCCACGGCACGGAACGGCTCGCGCTGCACCTCGGCTTGAAGATAGCGCACCTTTCAGGCGATTCCTTGCAAAGCTAATTCTGAGCGACCGCCACATGGGCCGCCTAGCGTGCTGAGCCCGCCGGTTCGGGCTTCGTCCAGCGATCGTGGCCAACGAGGCAGCCTCACCCGGAGGCGGTGCCTTCGGCGCCCGGCTGGCCGGGTTCGGCCTGAGCAGTGTGATGCCCTGTGATTCTCCCGCTTCGCCACGAACCTCTCGACTCGGACTCCTGCTCCTCTGGCCACAGGCTCACGGCACGTCCGGCGGCCGCGCGGATCGCGGCACCGTCCAGCTCGGCCCGGGACTCGGCGATGCCGTGATGCCGCCAGGAAGCGACCAAGGCAACCAGTCCAGGGGGCGGCAGCGGGTGAACCCAGAAGTCCCAGTCGGAGCCGCGGCTCCCGCCGCCTCCGCCGCCCTGCTGCAAGAGCAGCCGCCCGTCGTCGTCGTGGTCAGTCGGCCGCCAGTGCCCGCCGGTGGTCGCCGCGCGGCGGCCATCGGGATACAAGATGCCGAGCCGCAACTGGCTGCCGTCGCCCTCGGGGCCAGGCCGAGGCCGTTGGAAGACATCGGAATGCCCCGGCCAGCTGGTCTCATCCTCGCGGCGCAGCCGGACATGGACGGTGAACTCAAACCCATTCGGGTAAGCGCGGACACTGCCTACCGCAACAGCCACCTCGTCAGTGCGGATCAGCACCGCCTCGCCTGGGGCCGAACCAGGGATCACCGCCTCCGGACGCATCCAGGCCGGCCGGCGCCGCCGGACAGGATCAGGTGGTGGTGGCGGCTGCGGGATCGAATCAAAAAAGCTCATGCCAACAGACTGACACCGGCTCAGTTCAGCGCGAGCCCGCTGTTCCAGCAAATCGAGAGGGACGGCGCCATATGGCGCCGTCCCGCTGTCTGCTCCTGACGTGTCGTCCTGCTAGAGCAGCACGAGTTCCCGTGCGTCGTCGGTCTGGGTCGAGTCCTGGGAAGGGATCGTGACTGGCTGCGATGCCATGAACTCGCGTACCTCCTGGCGCTGCCAGATGACACCCACAACTGTGATAGCCATCGTCCAGACAACGGCTATACCGACCGTGACAGCGACAGCGATGAGGCTCTGGCTACTGAACAACATTGGCGGTCTCCTTCTGCGTTTCCTGTCCACCAGAATCTGCACACCATGTCGACTGAGTCAACCGGTAAGACTGATCGGCGCCGGTGGCGGCGAATCCAAACACCTTGCGGGTCTAAGACTGCATCGGGCAGCCGACGCGGCTGTGGCGGTGCCGATCGACCGGCCTGGGTCGCATTGACAACCACGCCCTGGGCAGCGTCCTTGCCATCGCCCGTGAGGGCACCCGGGTCATCGCCTCGGCCTCCGGCAGCAAGTCCGCCTCCCGCAGGCTCGCTTCTGCGGGCCGACCACGAAGATGATGTTGGCGGCCCCGAGGCGTGGATTCTTGGAAGGCCCTATGGGCCGGCGGGATTGAGGCGGCAGCGCCGTGCAGCGGGACTGGCCCGGACTCAGCTGGAGCCTGCGGTGTTCCGGCGAGACTCGTCTTCGCTGTACGCGCACGTTCTTTTAGGCCGTTGCTCATTGGTTCAACGCGTGTCGGCGCTGCCGCATCGCTACCGAAGTCAACATGCGTTTTCGCTCATGCGAACCGGCACTGTGGCAGCGAATCGGCTATTTATTCGAAATAGCGCTGCTAGCTGCGCCCCCAGCAGGATTCGAACCTGCGCACACGGCTCCGGAGGCCGTGTGCGCAGGAGTAGTCGCACCTAGGCTGACCTGCGCAAACGGCCGCCCGGGCTCGCTTCGCCGAGCAGTTCTATCGCAGTTCTCTCGCGGACTCCGGAGCGCCTGAGCTCATCTGAGTGGTAGCCGCTGCTGGGGGCGCCAGCCGCCGACCGTCTCCGCGCCGGCCGGTCCGTGATCTTGTCCAGCTGAATCCGATAGCGTCTGGCTGGCGAATAGGTGCCCGGCGATCCGTAGGTGGTGGCATTGGCGGTACCCCTGTGGGCGCCGCCAGGCGACAATGGGCAGTCGGCGCTACCTCGTGACTCTCGCGCTCTCACCGTGGCGGGTCACGGCGTCAGACTAGCTATGGTGCGCTGCCCCCTGGCCGCTGCAGCCCCATCGAAGATCATCAGGACTCTCGCCGACGACGCTTCGAGGAGATCCCCAGTGTGCGTGGGCCGCCGGGTGGCGGCGATGAGGGTGACGGTGGGTGCCCGGCGGAGCTGCTCGACGGAATCGGCATAAGCCAGGGCGACGACGTGATCGGCGATCTCGGCGGATTCGTCAATGATGATGATCAGGGCCGTCGGCGCCGAGACAGTTCCCAGGTGCGCTTGCCGCGGCTAGCGAGATGACCGGCGCGCGCCTGGACGATTGCAGGTCGGCGAGCAGGGAACATGCTTGCCCGGGTGTGGTGGCGAGCCGATCGACGCAGGCGGTCCAGGGCTGCAGTTCCATATCCACTGTCGAACCGCGGTACCGTCAGCGCCCTGTCCCCGATCTCGCGCCAGAACCTCAGCAGACCACCGCGGCACGCAGAGCCGGACCTCACGGCAGTGCGCTCGCCGCCCTCAGGATCAGTTGCGACGATCATGATCAGGTTATGGCGCTCGAGCTAGCCATAACTCCGTGCCAGAAGTCACCGTCGCGGCTACTCATTCCTTCCAGTCCGCACCGGGCCTACCGTTGGGCTAACCAGCACATAGGTCCCCATCTGACCCGTGTAGCCGACGATGGCCACGGCCAGGCCGGCGCGGAAGGAGCAGTCATGAAGCTCACGTTCGGCACAGGCGTTCTCGGCGGCCTGGTGGCAGGAATCGCGTTACTGACCGCAACCAGCGCCCTAGCCGGCACGGGGCCGGGCGCGGTGTTCAACCTGGGCAGGACCAATACAGTCAATCGCACGACCGGGCTGACCGGCTCGGACCGGAAAGCCATGCTGTATGTGACCAATTCCGGCTCAGGCCCCGCGGTCAGTCTGCACGTCGCCGACAGCAAGGCCCCGCTCGCCGTCAACTCAAGGACCCAGGTCGCCAACCTCAACGCCAGCCTGCTCGGCGGCCTGCCGGCCAGCGACTTCATGCAGGGCGCCGGCCAGACCCGCGCCTACGGATTCACCCTGGCCGACAGCGAGTCCAGGGAACTGCTAGTCATTCCCGGCTTCGGGAAACTCGTCGCCGATTGCGATACACCGGAGGATGTCGCAGAAGTCCTGTACTTCAACGGCCCCCAGGCCATCGATGCGTTCAACAACATACTCGGCCTCGACAGCACGGCGCAGGTCGGGAACTTCTCCGTGCCGGCAGGCCACAGCGAGGAGATCGCCGAAGCCGCCGGTGAATTGACGGGCGAGTGGTCGCAGCTGATTCTCCGGTACCAGACCGGCTCCGGGTCCAAGACCGCCGAACATGTCGCCACGGTAACTATCGGCGTCGACTACACCATAAGCACGTTCACGTGTGACTTCGATGCCACCATGACAGCCGCACCCGGCTACACAAGCCCGTGACACGCTCAAAGAAGGGCCCGCGGAGGCAGCCCGGTGAACCAGGCGGCGGTGAACTGGGCTGTCAGCCAGATCGCCAGCACCGCTTGACTTCAATCGCTGTCTGGTCCCGAAGGCGACGCCGCCGAAGCCAGGAGTGACTGATGACTCATGAGCCGGCGTCTGAGTCCGGGCATGCCCGCAGGCGATGTCGGGGTCGGCGACCCGGTAGTGGCTGATGATCCGCACGGCGACCCGCAGCAGGTGGCAGATGTAGGGCTCGCGCTGCCGGCGGTCTGTGGCGTGCAGGCGCGACGCGAGCTCCAGAGCCTGCTCGACCTGTTCGCGGCTTCCGCGCGGAAGACTGGCGATTTCCGCGGCAGGCCTCTCCCGACCTGCCTGCCGAACTGGAAGGGCACGTCACGGCGCTCCAGGCGAGCCCGGCGGCTGCGCCGATGTTCGGTGAGGGCTGGCAGGTACGCATGGTGGACCGGCTGAGGCGTCGAGTCGTGCGGCGCCCCCTGCGAATGCCAGGGAGCGCCGCCGACGCGACATGGAGGCCTATGACCGATGCGCTCCTGATTCGCGCACGGCGCCTTACCGGCTTCGGAACTCTATTTAGGAGGCCCGGCGCAAAGGTCGTCGGCGGCAGGCTCAGCTCCTGGGATGGGTGCCGAAAATCTCTATCGCGAAGAGCGCCAATCAGCCGGATTCAGCGAGACTTAGCGGGACCGTGGCCCAGTACCGAGTCTCAGCATTACCGCAGGTCAGTAATTATTTGCGCAGGCCATCGATACGCGCCCCCAGCAGGATTCGAACCTGCGCACACGGCTCCGGAGGCCGTTGCTCTATCCCCTGAGCTATGGGGGCTGGCGCTGCCCGGCCAGCAGGCTTCACAAGCTGGGCCGCAGCAAGAGTACCAGTCATAAGTATCGCCGGACACGACGGCGATCTGCGCACGCGCCTGCGCGCGAGCAGATAGCCTCACGCCCGTGACGCAGGGACTCGGACGCGTGCTGGTTGTCGATGATGACGAGGTCATCCGGCAGCTGATCGCGGTCAACCTCACCCTGGAGGGGTTCGAGGTCGTCACCGCCGTCGACGGCCGCGAATGCCTCGAGAAGGTGGCCGAGGTGGCTCCCGACGTCATCACCCTGGACGTGATGATGCCCAGGCTGGACGGCTGGGTCACCGCGACCCAGCTGCGGAAGAACCCCGCGACGTCCGGGATCAAGGTCGTTCTCATCACCGCCAGGGCCCAGGAGGACGATCGCGACCGGGGCCGCCAGATCGGCGTCGACGCCTACCTGACCAAGCCGTTCGACCCCGCGGAGATGATCCGCGTGGTTCGCGAGCTCGCCGGAGCACCCAGCAGCACCTTCGACTGATCCGCGGGCTTGCCAAGGTCCGTAACCTGGTCAGGGTGATCACTGGCGACCTCGACGCTGAGCTGGGCCGGTCGCTGCGCGAACTGGCGGAGGCGGGCAAGCTCCCCGAGGAAGCCGTCCTCGTGCCCGGCGGCACCTGGCGCCCGGCGCCCGCCGGCGGTCCGGGCAGCTACGCCACGTCGCTGCCGTTCGAGATCGCCCGGCTGGCCGGCCGCACGCCCGAGGACGTCGCCGCGCTTCTGGCCAGCTCTCTCTCCGCCGAGCCCTGGATCGATTCGGCGCAGCCATCCGGCGAGGGCTACCTGACCGTGATCGTCACCGCCCATGCGCTGGCCTGCGTCGCGCCGCAGATCGTGGCGGCAGGCACCGCCTGCGCGCGCAGCGAGATCCTGCGGGGCACCTCGGCGGTGATCCGCGCCTGGCCCGATCCGGCAGCCGCCGCGGGCTGGGAGCAGGCGTGGGAACGGCAAGCGGAGGCGATGACCGGCAGGCTGGCCGAAGCCGCCGGCGCAGCTGCCGTCTTCCCTTCGGACGGGGAACGAGCCGTTCCGGGCGCCCGTGTCCGCCGGTCAGCGAACTCGCCAGTCCTGGCGGCCGTGGCGTACTTCGGGGTGAGCGCGGTCCGCTACCGGCTGGCGCGGACGCTGCCGGGTCGCACTGCCCAGCTGGCCCAGGAAGCGAGCGCGAGCCATCGGGGGGCTGATCACTATTCGGCGGTGCAGCTGGCCCACGCCGAGGCGGCCTCGGCCCTGCGCTGGGCGGCGGAGCTGGAGCTAGACCTGGTCGAGCCAGGGGAGAAGCTGGCCAGCGCGCTGGACAGCGAGGCCGAGCGCGAACTACTCGGGCTGCTGTCCTGGCTGCCAGTCCGCGTCGCCGCGGCAGCCAGGCGACACCGGCCCGACGAAGTCCCTCGTTACCTCGAAGCCGTGGCTGCCGCCTGGGAAACGTGCCGCCAGGCGGCGCCCGCGCTGCCCTTCGGCGGGGCTACCGCGCCGACCGATCTGTCGGTCTCCAGCGCGCGGCTGCTGCTCGCCGACGCGCTGCGGCTGGCACTGGAGGCCGGCCTGGCGCTGGCCGGAATCACGGCGCGAGACCGGATCTGAGCGGGGGGCGGCGCCGTTGGCCGGCGTGTCCCGATCTCGAATACTTGTGAGAATCAGCAGGTTAAAGTAGGTTCGCGGGTCATCGAGTTCAAACGCGGTTTCCTGGGGGATGGCGATTTACCACGTGTGCGGGTGCCTGGGGTGGCCCGTGTGTTTGGGGCGGTTGAATCGCCTGTGAAACGGGTACCGCATGCCTTGTAAGCCCCCTGTTTGTCGACAGCCAAGGCCCCCTGGTAGGTTCCCAGCTCTCGCTTGGACTCCCCGTTGCATTCGGTCGCGCGAGCGTACCTATGGGCGGCAGGTCGGGTTCTGGCTGCCGGCGCGTTCCGCTTCTGACGGACACAGCCGAAGGAATGCCGTGGGCCGGGTTAGTGTTAAGCTAGTTGCTGCACCAGATGCCCCGCACTGGGGAGAGGTGCTCGTTCGCATTGCTTCCGGTCCGTTTCCGAGCGCCCGGGGGCGTGCGGCCTCAACATTCACCTGCCTATCGCGGGAACATCCAGTCTGCCCGGCCCACACCAGGGAACCAGGCGAGGCTGAACCGCGATCCAGGTGGCCTGCCAGCAGCGGTGGTGGCAGGCGAAGGGGGCGAGTAGCTAGCCGGCTGAGAGCTGGCTGGCATACAGCTAGATATCCGGCATGGGTAGCCACCCAGACCGAGAGAGCGGCATATACCGCAGTGACAATGCGACAGCGGGCATCTACCGGCCGCACCGGCGGCCGTTGCCCGCACCCCTGGAAGGACCCCTTGTGAGCGAAACCTTGGACCTCTTCTCTGCTGAGCTGCCCGAGTCGGGCGGTCAGCCCGCCGGCGCGGCGTCGTCGGCTGGGGCTTCCCACGAGCCTGATGGCGCGGTACGCTCCTGGCCGGATGCCGATGACTCGGTCCGCGCCCAGGCCGTGACCAGTCCCGGCAGTGAGGCCGAGTCGGCTGCGCGGGGTGGCACGCGCAGGCAGACAGGCGGCCTGTCCGCGATGCTGCTGCCCGAGCTTCAGCGGATCGCCCAGTCCGAGGGCATTACGGGCACCGCGAAGATGCGCAAGGGCCAGCTCATCGCGGCGATCGAGGAGAGGCGGCAAGGCGGGGAGCCGCGGACCGCCCTTCAGACACAGACTTCCGACAACTCAGTCCAGCGGAAAGCGCCTGCGGGAGCCGGCGCTGACCGCACCTTCGAGCAGGACGCCATGGAATCACAGACATCGACACAGCCAGGACTAGGCGGCGCGGCCGCGGGCGGCATCGGCGAAGGACCAGTCGGTTCTGAGGGCGGCATTGGCGGTGCGCACGCCGCCAGCGAGGTGGTGACCGCCGGGAACGGCGCTCCCGCGGGCGGTGGAGTCACCGCCGGCCCGGCTGGCGACGAGGCCCAGCAGGCAGGCGATGGCCAGCGCGGTGACCGGCGCCGGCGCAATCCGCGCCGCGACGATGGCGGCGACCAGGCGCGTGGCGCCAGCGACGACGACGGGCGCGAGCAGAACCGCGAGGGCGGCCGCGACCAGGGCGGTCGTGACGGCGGCTCGGGTGGCCGCGAGCAGGGCGGGCGCGATCAGGGTGGCCGCGATCAGGGCAACCGTGACCAGGGCAACCGTGACCAGGGCAACCGCGGCGACGATGATCGCGACGGCTCGGGCAGCCGGCGCAACCGCGACCGGTTCCGCAACCGCAACACCGGCAACCGGCGGCGCGAGCGCGGCGGCGGCAACGAAGCCGAGCCAGTGATCAGCGAGGACGACGTCCTCATCCCGATCGCGGGCATCCTCGACGTGCTGGACAACTACGGTTTCGTCCGCACCACCGGGTACCTGCCCGGCTCCAACGACGTCTACGTGTCGCTGTCGCAGGTGCGCCGCTACGGCCTGCGCAAGGGCGACGTGATCGAGGGCGCGATCCGCCAGCCGCGTGAGGGTGAGCGCAGGGAGAAGTTCAACGCCCTGGTCCGGCTGGACAAGATCAACGGGCTGGACCCGGAGGCGGCCAAGAACCGGCCGGAGTTCTCCAAGCTCGTCCCGCTGTACCCGCAGGACCGCCTCCGCCTGGAGTCGGAGCCGACGATCATGACGACCAGGATCATCGACCTGATCTGCCCGATCGGCAAGGGCCAGCGCGGCCTGATCGTCTCACCGCCCAAGGCGGGCAAGACGATGATCCTCCAGGCGATCGCCAACGCGATCACCAAGAACAACCCCGAGTGCCACCTCATGGTCGTCCTTGTCGACGAGCGGCCCGAGGAAGTCACCGACATGCAGCGCACGGTCAAGGGCGAGGTCATCCACTCGACCTTCGACCGTCCGGCCGAGGACCACACCACGGTCGCCGAGCTCGCGATCGAGCGGGCCAAGCGGCTGGTGGAGATGGGCCACGACGTCGTCGTGCTGCTCGACTCGATCACCCGCCTCGGCCGGGCCTACAACCTGGCCGCGCCGGCAAGCGGCCGGATCATGTCCGGTGGTGTCGACTCCACCGCGCTGTACCCGCCGAAGCGGTTCTTCGGCGCGGCGCGCAACATCGAGCACGGCGGGTCGCTGACGATACTGGCTACGGCCCTGATCGAGACCGGCTCGCGAGCCGACGAAGTGATCTTCGAGGAGTTCAAGGGCACCGGCAACATGGAGCTCAGGCTCCGCCGCGAGCTGTCCGACAAGCGGATCTTCCCGGCGGTGGACGTGGACGCGTCCAGCACCCGTAAGGAAGAGCTGCTGATGACCCCCGAGGAACTGAGGATCGTCTGGCAGCTGCGCCGGGTGCTGCACTCGCTGGAGCCCCAGCAGGCGCTCGAGGTGCTCATGGACCGGATGAAGGGCACCAAGAGCAACGCCGAGTTCCTGCTCCTGGTGCAGAAGACCTCACCAGGGGCCTAACGCGGGAATCTCCAGATGGCTGCGCACGTTGCAGCGTCTGGCACACTGGTAAGCCAACCAGAGCGGTACCGGTTCACGCCCACGGTGTTTGCGACACCGGGCGACCCGGCGACCGCGGGAACCAGGAGTTAGTCATGAAGTCCGGAATTCACCCGGAGTATGTGGTCACGACCGTGACCTGCAGCTGCGGCGAGACCTTTACCACGCGCAGCACCGCGAAAAACGGTGTCATTCACGCCGATGTCTGCTCGAACTGCCACCCGTTCTACACGGGCAAGCAGAAGATCCTTGACACTGGCGGCCGCGTGGCCAGGTTCGAGCGCCGGTTCGGCAAGAAGGCCGACGGCAAGTAGCACCATTAGCGCGGCCCAGGCCGCGCTTGTAGTCCGGATTGCCGCAACGGCGATCCGGACTATGTATGTGCTGCCCTGTTCTCGGTATAGGAGGTAAGCGAAATGTTCGAACGGCTTGCCGACCTTGCCGCTGAGCACGCGCAGCTTGAGCACGACCTGGCCGACCCGTCGATTCACTCCGACCCCGAGCGGGCCAGGACCCTCGGCCGGCGTTACGGCGCTCTATCGCAGATCGTCTCGGCCTATGCCGAATGGCAGCACACCTCGGCCGACGAGGCGGCGGCGCGCGAGCTGGGGCGCGAGGACGCCTCGTTCGCGGCTGAGGCGGTTGAGCTCGCTGCCCGCCGGGAGGAGCTGCAGCACCGGCTGGAGCAGCTGCTAGTACCCCGCGACCCGAACGACGACAAGGACGTGATCCTGGAGGTCAAGGCGGGGGAGGGCGGCGAGGAATCGGCGCTGTTCGCCGGCGACCTGCTGCGCATGTACCAGCGATACGCCGAGCGGCACGGCTGGAAGACCGAGATCCTCGACTCGACCATGACCGGCCTGGGCGGCTACAAGGACGTCACGCTCGCGGTCAAGGCCCGCGGCGGCGACGGCGCCTGGTCGCAGCTGAAATACGAGGGCGGCGTGCACCGGGTCCAGCGCGTGCCCGCGACCGAGTCGCAGGGACGCATCCATACCTCGGCGGCCGGCGTGCTCGTGATGCCCGAGGCGGACCCCGTCGAGGTGACGATCGACCCGAACGACCTGAAGATCGACGTGTTCCGGTCCTCGGGGCCGGGCGGGCAGAGCGTGAACACCACCGACTCGGCCGTCCGGATCACGCACCTGCCGACCGGCGTCGTCGTCTCCTGCCAGAACGAGAAGAGCCAGCTGCAGAACAAGGAGCAGGCCATGCGGGTCCTGCGGGCGCGGCTCCTCACGATGGCGCAGGAGGAAGCCGAGGCCCAGGCGTCGGCCGACCGCCGCAGCCAGGTAGCGACCGTTGACCGCTCGCAGCGGGTGCGGACCTATAACTTCCCGGAGAACCGGATCTCCGACCACCGGGTGGGATTCAAGGCCTACAACCTGGACCAGGTGATCGACGGAGATCTCGACGCCGTGATCAACGCGCTGCTCGAGGCAGACCGGGCGGAGAAGATCGCCGGGTCCGACGAGGGCTGAGCCGGTGGCATGAGCCTGCTGCTGGATGAGATCGCGATCGCGACGGCCCGGCTGGCCGAGGCGGGGGTCGAGTCGCCGAGGGCCGACGCGGAGCTGATCGCGGCGCACCTGCACGGGGTGTCCCGCGGCTCCCTGCACCTGGTCGCCGACGCGGACTTCGACCCGCGGTTCTGGGACGACATCGCCCGCCGCGAGGCCCGCGAGCCACTGCAGCACATCATCGGGCGCGCGTATTTCCGCTATCTGGAGCTCGAGGTCGGGCCCGGCGTGTTCGTGCCGCGCATGGAGACCGAGGTCATGACCGGCTGGGTGATCGACCAGCTCGCCGCCATGAACGTCGCCGAGCCCGTCGTGGCCGATCTCGGCACCGGCTCCGGCGCCATCGCGCTGTCGATCGCGCAGGAGGTACCGGGCGCCCGCGTGCACGCGGTCGAGGCCGACCCGCTGGCCCGGCAGTGGACCGAGCGCAACATCGCGTTGTGCGCGCAGGCGGCACCGCACACGGCGGGCCGGGTGCGGCTGCATGCCGATGACTTCGCCTCGGCGCTGACCGAGCTCGATGGCTCGGTGGACCTCGTGGTCAGCAACCCGCCCTACATCCCGATCGGCGCGTGGGTGCCGCCCGAGGTCGGCGAGTACGATCCGGCGACCGCGCTCTGGGGCGGCGAGGACGGCATGGACTCAGTCCGGGTCGTCGAGGCGACCGCGCGCCGCCTGTTGCGGCCCGGCGGCCTGGTCGCGGTCGAGCATGGCGCTCAGCAGGGCGCGGCCGTGTACTGGGTGTTCGCCGAGGAGCGCGGCTGGCGGGACACGCGCAATCACACCGACCTGGCCGGCCGGGACCGGTTCGTGACCGCGGCACGGCCGTAGGATGACCGGCCCGCGGCAGCGCCCCGTTCCCAGCCAAATCGCATCTCCGTCCGTGGCAGGATGATCAGTTATGAGCGCCTGGTTTGACTGTGCCGACGAGACCCAGCGCCGGGAGGGCCTCGCGGCGGCCGCGGCCGCGGTGCTGCGCGGCGAGATCGTCGTGCTGCCGACCGACACCGTGTACGGGGTGGGCGCCGACGCGTTCAGCCCGGCCGCCGTCCAGCGGATGCTAACGGCGAAGGGCCGGGGGCGGGACATGCCGTCGCCCGTCCTGGTCGGGACGGTCCGGGCGGCCGCGGCGCTGGTCGAGGATCTCGGCCCGTTCGGGCAGCAGCTCATCGACGAGTTCTGGCCCGGCGGCCTGACCATCGTGTGCCGTGCCGCCAGGACGCTGAGCTGGGATCTGGGCGACACCAAGGGCACGGTCGCGGTCCGGATGCCGCAGGATCCGGTGGCCCTCGAGCTGCTGCAGGAGACCGGGCCGATGGCCGTCAGCAGCGCCAACGTGACTGGCTCGCCGCCTGCCTCGACGGCCGAGGAGGCCCGCGACCAGCTGGCTGACTCGGTGGCCGTCTACCTGAGTGACGGCGTGCGCGAGGGCGGCCTCCCGTCCACGATGGTCGACCTGACCGGCAGCCAGCCGCGGCTGCTCCGGCGGGGGGCGATCTCGATCGGGCGGCTCCGGGAGGTTGCCGCGGTGGTGGCGGGCGCGGGGGCCGACGCCGGTCAGGCATGAGCCGTGGCAGCCCGCCCAGTGTTCTAGAGTTGCGATGATGCTCTGTACCCGCCTAGACCTGGTGAGACGGTGCGCGACTACGTCCTGACCCTTTTGGTGGCGGCCGCCGTCACGTACCTGCTGACGCCGCTGGTGCGTCGGGGGGCCATCCGGGCGGGGATCATGTTCGAGCCGCGCGCCAGGGACGTGCACACCGGGCCGGTGCCCCGTGGCGGCGGCGTGGCCATGTACTTCGGGCTCGCCGCCGGGCTGCTCGTGGCCGATCAGCTCCCGCCGTTGCGGAGCGGCTTTGCCCAGACCGGGATGGTTCCCGGCCTCCTGCTGGCCGGCGCGCTGCTCGTCGTGGTCGGGATCATCGACGACCGCTGGGGCCTGTCCGCAATTCTGCAGCTCGTGGCCCAGATCGGGGCCGGGGCGATCCTGGTGGCGACCGGCACCCAGCTGCTCTGGCTGCCCTGGCCGGGCGGCGGCACGCTCGGGCTGACGCCCGACGAGTCCACCCTGCTGACGATCCTGGTGGTCGTCGCGACGATCAACGCCGTCAACTTCATCGACGGCCTGGACGGGCTGGCGGCCGGGATCGTCGCGATCTCGGCCATCTCGTTCCTGATTTATTACTACTCGATGACCAGGGTGCTCGGGCTGTCCGAGCTGGCGGCGCCAGCGCTGGCCTCGGCGATCCTGGTCGG
>Ga0210395_10000411_pt1 | contig 33630 bp, 29 predicted proteins | sample IncBWH4OmetaG_FD_150861 | JGI IMG/M metagenome (GOLD analysis project Ga0210395, IMG submission 150861) | Forest soil microbial communities from Barre Woods Harvard Forest LTER site, Petersham, Massachusetts, United States - Inc-BW-H-4-O ... | reverse complement strand
GTTGATTGCAACCCGTTCAATGCGAGGGGCTAGGGAACCGGCAGCCTGCAGTTTTCTCAGCGATTCAACAACCTTCGAAACCATGAGAAACCTGATCTTTATCGTATTAGCTCTCGGCTATATTGCGCGCGCCGCAGCAGCCGATCCTATTTCATCGCCAACGCCGCCCATGGGATGGAATAGCTGGAATCATTTCGCCTGCAAGGTTACAGCCGACGACGTTCGCTCCGCGGCCGACGCCATTGCCAGCAACGGAATGAAAGACGCCGGCTACATTTACGTCAACATCGACGATTGCTGGCAAGGCGTCCGCGACGAGAAGGGCCGAATTCAACCTAACCAGAAATTTGGCGACATGAAGGGGCTGGTGGACTACGTTCACGCCAAAGGATTGAAGATCGGTATTTATTCTTCCCCCGGGCCCAAGACCTGCGCGGGATACGAAGGCAGCTACGGGCACGAAGATCAGGACGCGCAACAATACGCCGCCTGGGGATTTGACTATCTGAAGTACGACTGGTGCAGCGCAGAAAAAGTCTACCAGCGCAGCCAGATGGAGGAAGTCTACAAGAAAATGCACGACGCGCTGACGCGCACCGGCAGGCCCATCGTTTTCAGCCTCTGCCAATACGGCTACGGTCGCGTGTGGAGGTGGGGCGCGGAGGTTGGCGGAAATCTTTGGCGTACGACTGAAGACATCAACGATCATTACGATCGCACGTCGGTCATCGGATTCGATCAGGACGGCTTGGAGCCCTTCGCCGGACCGGGACACTGGAATGATCCTGACATGCTGGAAGTTGGCAACGGCGGAATGAATCGTGACGAGTACCTCACTCACATGAGCTTGTGGGTGCTGCTGGCCGCTCCGCTTTTAGCAGGGAACGACTTGTCGAAAATGACTCCAGAAACCCTCAACATGCTCACCAATAAGGAAGTCATTGCGGTCGACCAGGACGTAAAGGGAGCGCAAGGCCGTCGAGTGGCGCAGGAAGGTCCGCTCGAGGTTTGGGCCAAACCGCTTGCAGATGGTAGCATCGCGGTTGGTCTTTTTAACCGTGGTGAGTCTACCAATCCTATAACTTTAAGCTTTAAAGATATTGGCCTACAAGGCTCGGCGAAACTCCGCGATCTGTGGCAGCATAAGGATCTCGGTTCTTTCAGCGGCAACTACACGGAAGAAGTCCCGCGTCATGGCGCGGTCCTGATAAAGGCCCAATGAGCCCGATCGATGCAATATCCAGGCGGCAGTTCGTCGCAGGTGCGGCCGCAATGGCGGCAACGGCGCTGGCTCCCAGCCGCCTGCTCGCAGGCCCAACGTCGGCGACTCAGCGGGTCGTAATCCGCACCGACGCAGAAATCGGACTGGTGCGGCCCGAATTCCACGGCCATTTCATCGAGCACCTGGGCTCGTGTGTGTATGGCGGCCTTTGGGTGGGGAAAGATTCGCGCATTCCCAACGTCAACGGATATCGAAAACAAGCCGTCGAATATCTCAAAGATTTAGGAGTTCCAGTTCTACGCTGGCCAGGCGGCTGTTTCGCCGACGACTATCACTGGCGCGACGGCATTGGTCCAGTTGCCAAGCGTCCTAAGCGCGTGAACATTCACTGGGGCAACTACATCGAGGACGGAAGTTTCGGCACGCATGAATTCATCGGTCTATGCCGCCTCTTGAATGCCGAACCTTACCTCGCAGGAAATGTCGGCAGCAGCACGCCGCACGAACTGCGGGACTGGATCGAGTACTGCAACTATCCGTCCGGCAGCACGCTTTCCGATGAGCGCGCGTCCAACGGTTCTACTGAGCCCTTCCGAGTGCGCTACTGGGGCGTGGGGAATGAAAGTTGGGGCTGCGGCGGCAATATGCGTCCCGAGGAATATGCGCGTCTCTATCGCGACTTCGCCGTTTACTGCCGCGACTTCGGCGGCACGGAACTTTTCCTGGTGGCCAGCGGACCTTCAGGCAACGATACACATTGGTCGCGCGGGCTCATGGATGGCTTGGGCTGGGAGCGGCCGCAGGGAGTTTCCATGCATTACTACTCCGGCGGCGCCGATCATTCCACCAGTTTTACCGTCGACCACATGAATGAGCAGTTGGCGTCGTACGCCAAAGTAGAAGAGTCAATTGTCCATCAGAGGGCGGTCCTCGACAGCTATGAAAACGGCAAGAAAGTTGGCCTCATCCTCGACGAGTGGGGAGTGTGGGACAACATTCCCGAAGAAGACGAGAAGCGGTACGGAAAGCTTTGGCAGCAGAGCACGATGCGGAGCGCGGTGGCCGCCGGTCTCGGGCTCAACATCTTTAATCGCCAGGCCGACAAGCTGTATATGTGCAACATCGCGCAAATGGTGAATGTGTTGCAGTCGCTACTGCTCACTGACGGGCCCGAGGGTGAGCACTGCGTTCGAACCACTACTTATCATGCATTTTCGCTTTTCAAGCCACACCGCTCGAAGACCGCGCTGCGCATCGAGACCGAAGATTCTTCACCCTTGGGCCTCTCGGTTTCAGCCTCGAAGAGCGACAAGGAGCTAGTAGTCACGTTCGTAAATCCTCACCACGATTCCGAGTTGCAAGTGGAGTGCACACTGAAGGGTGCCGTTGCAGCTGCTGGCACTGCCCAGATCCTTCACGATACCGACTGGAATGCCTGCAACAGCTTCGACAATCCCGATCGTGTTATCCCCAAGCCGCATCCCATCAAAGTGAGCGAATCGAAGATCCAGCTCGACCTGCCACGACTGTCCGTGGCAACGGCAATCCTCGCAGTTCACTAATAGGGTCACTAATTTTCTAGGATTTCGGGTGCGCTGCGCCGTTGTCAGAATTGCTCTGCGCCTCGCTGCGCTTCCGTTCTAAGGCTTGCTTCAGCGATTCCCCGGCGTATTGGATATGCTCGCGCAAGAGTTTACAGGCCTGGACGATGTCGCGCTGACGGCAAAACTCCAAAATCTGGTGATGTTCTTCGTTGGCCCGCTTGATACCGTGCGTGAGATAAAGCTGTAAGCGGGTATATCGTTCGCCGTTGTTGTTGACGTTGCGGATTATCGCCATGAACCGTGGCTGATTGGCGCGCGAGTAAAGGATCGAATGAAATTGCCAGTTCAATCGTCCCCACGCAGAAACATGATCGTCGCGCCGGAGTTCATTTACATACTTGCGCAGCACGGCGTCAGCTTCCGAGTAATCGTCTTTCGTCAGATGTGGAATCGAGAGCTTCAAGACTTCCGGTTCGAGTAAGGCCCGAATTGAAAAGAGCTCTTCAATATCATCCGGAGACAACGCGGGCACGACCGCGCCCCGGTTGGGAACAATCGCGATCAGCCCTTCTGCATCCAGTTGCCGCAGCGCTTCGCGAACCGGAATTCGGCTGACTTGGAATTGTGTCGCGATCGCATCTTGACGCAGCTGGGCGCCCTCCGGGATCTCTCCCCGAATGATCTGATCGCGTAACTTATCGGCAACGGCCGAAGTGAGCGACTGTCGCGGGATAGCGGAATCCGACGCGGTTTCTAGGTCCATATCCAGAGTGCCGAGTGGAACGTTTCAAAGCCGGTACAATGAACTTTGACATCTAATATATCGCATGTTGTATCCAATTAGCTCTTGCCGCCTGTTGTCTTTCTTTCTGCCCAACCGATGATCAGATAAACAGGAATCCCAATCAGCACAATCAGCAATCCCGGCCACGTGGTCGCCGGGCGATATGCGAACAGCACCGCCAGAATCACGCTGGCTGCAACAATATAGAACGCCGGGACCACTGGATATCCAATCGTCCGGTAGGGTCGCAGCGCATCCGGCCGCTTGATGCGCAGGCGAAACACCCCGGCCACGGTCAGCACATAAAAGATCAGCGCGGCAGAAACTACGTACTCAAGCAGGCTACTGTAAAGGTTTCCCCACACCCGGTTCACGGGATCGTAGGTGCGAGGAAGCACCAGGAACGCAGCCCACAGCCCCTGCAGCCTCAACGAAGACGCAGGCACACTGGCAGAGTTGAGTTTGCCGGCAAAAGGGAAGAAGAGGCGCTGGCGAGCCATCGCATAGTAGACTCGCGCCCCAGTCAAGGTCAGGGCGTTGATGGTGCCAAAAGTTGAAACCATGATGGCGGCCGCCATCAGCGAAGTCCCGATGCCGGGAACGATCGCCTGCAACGTGGCTGTCCCCACTCGATCTGCCGCCGCATGCTGGATCGCCTCCAACGGCAGCGTAACCAGATACGCAACGTTGGCGAGAAGATAAAGCGCGATGACGAGAGTGGCGCCAATAACCATCGCCAGCGTGACATTGCGCTCCGGCCGCTTCACCTCGCTGGCCGCGAAGGCAATGTTGTGCCATGAATCGGCCGAGAACAGAGATCCCGTTTGACTCAGGCAGATGGCGACGAACAAGCCGAAAGTGGTTGCCGCAGTAAGTCCGCCTCCCAGCGAATCGACGGTGCCTATTCGCCACGGAGCGGCAAAGTTTGCATGGAGCGCGGAGGCGTTGCGTCCGAAGAGAATCCCGAGAACAATCAGACCACCCAGTGCGGCGGTCTTGGCGATGGTAAACACATTCTGGATTAGCTTCCCATAGCTCAGCCCAAGAGTGTTGCCGAACGTCAACAGCCCGATGACGCCGATCGCGAGCAGTTGTGCGGTTGAGAGCGACAGGGCGTAATGGCTCGAAAGACGGATCGGTTCGACTAGATATCTGTTTTCTGAGATCAGCGGCCAGAGCACGCCGGAAAAGCGAGCGAATGCCACTGCCACCGCGGCGATTGTGCCGGTCTCGATCACCGAGAATAAGGTCCAGCCATAAAGAAAGCCCCACAACGGCGAATACGCCTCGCGGAGATAAACGTACATGCCGCCAGCGTGCGGCATCATCGCGGAAAGTTCTCCGTAACAAAGGGCCCCTGCGATTGTGAGGGCGCCGGCTACGGCCCAGGCAACCAGCAGCCAACCTGCGCTCCCTATATGACGGGCCATCTCCGCCGGAACAATGAAAATGCCCGACCCTATCATGGCGCCGACCACGACCATGACGGAATCGAACAGACTCAAACCTTGGGTGAATTCTCGTGGCCTTAGGTTCTGATCTTGACGCTCGGGTTCGGCGGTCAATTCTTGGGGCATGGGAACGGATAGCGTTTGACGATTGCATATTGTATCCATAAAATACGACAGTGCCTACCTAATTAACGGAAGGCAGCACTCTTCAATTATTTGGCGGCTCTCGCAACCAGGACCCCCGAACGACCAGAAAATGACGAGTCAAGAATGCCGTAGGGTGCAGGTCATCGATTCTCACACCGGGGGCGAGCCGACCCGGCTGGTCGTGGCCGGTGGCCCCGATCTTGGGACCGGATCGCTCGCCGACCGGTTGGAATGCTTTCGCAACGAGCATGATCATTTCCGTTCTGCCATTGTTAACGAACCGCGAGGTTCAGACGTTATGGTTGGCGCTTTGCTTTGCACGCCTATCGATCCCACATGTGCCGCCGGTGTCATCTTCTTCAACAACGTCGGCTACCTGGGAATGTGTGGTCACGGCACCATCGGCCTGGTTGCGACGTTAGCCCACATGAAGCGCATCCAAGCCGGTGAACACAAGATCGAGACGCCGGTGGGCACAGTGAGTGCCGTTCTGCACGAAGGCGGCGAGGTTACAGTCAACAATGTCGCCAGTTATCGCAGCGCAGAAAACGTCGCAGTCGACGTTCCCGGATACGGCGAAGTTCGCGGAGACGTGGCTTGGGGAGGGAACTGGTTCTTCCTGGTGCGCAATCACAGCATGGAATTGACCCTTCAGAACGTCGACGAACTCACGGCGTTCACTTGGGCGATCCGAAAGTCTCTTCGCGATCACGGCATCGCGGGGGCCGACGGCAAAGAGATTGACCACGTCGAACTGTATGGCCCATCTCAGATTCCCGGAGTGGACAGCAAGAATTTTGTGCTTTGTCCCGGAAAAGCCTACGATCGTTCTCCCTGCGGCACGGGGACCAGCGCGAAATTGGCATGTCTTTATTCAGACGGCAAACTCCGCGAAGGACAAACCTGGAAACAGGAAAGTATTGTCGGCAGCGTTTTCGAAGGCAGCGTGACGGTGCGCGATGGCAAGGTGTATCCCAGCATCAAAGGTTCGGCGTTCGTGAACGCCGAAGCCGAACTAATGCTTGATCCTCGCGACCCGTTGTGCATGGGTATCCGAGTATGACCATTCGAGTATGAGCTTTCGAGTGTGAGCATTCAGACATGACCGCAGCAGCCTATGACGTTGTTGTAGTCGGCACCGGCATTGTGGGTGCCGCGTGTGCCGACGAATTTGCTCGCAGCGGCCGGCGTGTCGCCATCATAGGCGCGGACATTATCGGAAGCGGCGCAACCGCCACCGGAATGGGCCACATCGTGGTCATGGACGACTCCGACGCGCAGTTTGCCTTGACGCGCTACTCGCAGCAGTTGTGGCAAGCATTGAGAGCCGAACTGCCGGATGACGTTGAATACGAGCAGTGCGGCACGATCTGGGTAGCGGCTGATGAGGAAGAAATGGTTGAGGTCCTCCGCAAACGCGATTACTACGGCAAGCGCGGAGTTCCGACAGAAGTGCTCGACGCCAAAGCCCTGCATAATCTGGAACCGAACCTTCGCCCGGCAATGGCGGGCGGTTTCCTAGTTCCAGAAGACGGAGTGCTGTATCCGCCGTGTGCCGCGCTTTTTCTGGTGCAGCGCGCCCAGGCCCGCGGAGCAAAGCTTCTCCTCGGCACTTCGGTCGCCGAGATCGGGAAAGGACGGGTTCGTTTCAGAGACGGATCGGAGATCTCCGCAGAAATCATCGTAAATGCGGCCGGAGCTTCTGCCATCGATCTCACGCCCGGACTTGAAATCAAAAAGAGGAAGGGCCATCTGGTCATCACCGACCGTTATCCTGGATTCGTCAGGCATCAGTTGGTAGAACTCGGATACTTGAAGAGCGCGCACTCCGTAACTGGTGATTCAGTCGCATTCAATGTGCAGCCGCGCCGTACCGGCCAGATTCTTATCGGATCCTCGCGCCAATACGGCGCTGAATATAAGCAGGTCGACAACTCCATGGTGGCGCGGATGCTCCAACGCGCGCAAGAGTATATGCCAGGCCTCTCTCAAATGTCGGCAGTGCGCACCTGGACGGGATTTCGCGCGGCCACGCCCGACAAACTTCCGCTGATTGGACCATGGGCAAAAGAAAAAGATGAGTCCATTTTCCTGGCGACCGGGCATGAGGGCTTAGGGATTACAACGTCGCTCGGAACCGCCCGCATTCTTGTCGACCAGGTCAACGGCACAACGCCAGAAATCCCGGTTGAACCATACCTGCCGTCGAGGATGGCGCGAACAAACGAGTACGCGCATGCTTAACCAGCTCTCGGTGACGATCAACGGGACACCAGTCGTCGTGCCCGCGGGCGCGACTGTTGCGGTTGCCATGGTTCTTGCCGGACAAGCATGTCGCACGTCGGTCAGTGGCGAGCCGCGTGGTCCGCTGTGTGGTATGGGAATTTGCTTTGAGTGTCGCGTCGTCGTCGACGGCAATCCGCATGTTCGCAGCTGTCAGGTCTTGTGCCAGCAGGGCATGGAAGTAGAAACAGAAAAATAAGGCCGATGAGCAGGGAAGCGCATCATTTCGAAGTCCTCGTGATTGGTGGAGGGCCCGCGGGCATGACAGCCGCGGCTCGCGCGGCGGAGTCTCGCCTCCGCGTCGGGCTTGTCGATGACAATCCCAATCTCGGTGGTCAGATCTGGCGGAGCGAGGCGAGCAGTCAGCAAGAAACTGCTCAGCAAGAAAGCGACCGGCAACGAAGCAATCATAAAAATCATGATGCCTCGAAATGGCTTCAGCGGATACGCATCTCGGGGGTTAGTGCTCTCTGCGGCCTGCGCGTAGTTCACCAGCCCGAGGCCGGCGTCCTGGTCGCAGAAAGTATCAATGGCCTTTGTGAGCTCCGATACGACAAGCTAGTGCTGGCAACTGGCGCGAGGGAAAGGTTCGTGCCGTTTCCAGGGTGGACCCTACCGAACGTCATGGGCGCCGGCGGCCTGCAAGCGATGGTCAAGGCAGGCCTGCCGATTCGTGGCAAGCGCGTTGTTGTTGGTGGCACCGGCCCGCTGTTGCTGGCGGTTGCAGCCTACCTTCGCAAGCATGGTGCTGAGATTCCGTTGATTTGCGAACAAGCATCCTGGGGAAGCTTGTCGACATTCGGCCTGGCGTTGCTTCGATGGCCGGAAAAGATCGTCCAGGGCGTCCAGCTAAAATTGAGTCTCGTCAGTGTTCCGTTCGCGGCAAATACCTGGGTGGTGGCTGCCAATGGTCAGCAGGCTCTCGAAAGCGTGGACATCTCCCGCGCCGGCAGACTCGAGAATATCCCATGCGATTATCTCGCCTGCGGCTTTCATCTTGTTCCCAACATCGAATTGCCGATGCTGCTGGAATGTGCGATTGACAATGGATGCGTCCGGGTCGACGACCTCCAGAAAACAACGGTCGCATCAGTCTTCTGCGCCGGTGAGCCCACCAGCATCGGAGGTGTGGAGTTGGCCATCATCGAAGGTCAGATTGCCGGCCTGGCGGCCGCCGGACAACCAACCGAAGCGAGAGCATTATTCGCCCAGCGCGAAAAAGCCCGCCGTTTTGCGAAGCTGCTGGATTCTACGTTTCGCTTACGCTCGGAACTCAGGACCTTGCCCTTGCCCGAAACCATGGTTTGCCGATGCGAAGACGTTCCTTATTCGCGTCTCCAGCAGCACCCATCGTGGCGCTCCGCCAAGTTGCATACGCGCTGTGGCATGGGACCCTGCCAGGGAAGAATATGCGGCCCAGCAACAGAATTTCTTTTCAACTGGAATCCGGATTCGGTCCGGCCGCCAGTATTCCCCGCTCGCGTCGAAACCTTGGCGAGTGTCAGCGAGCACTTAGAGCTACAACACAGTGAAGTAACGGGAGGACATTGATGAACTGGAAGGGCGTGATCCCTGCAATCACTACCAGTTTTGCCGAAGATCTTCGTGTCGACCACAACTCCGTCACGAAACATTGCCGCTGGCTCCTCGACAACGGATGCTCGGGGATCGTTGCCTTAGGTTCGTTAGGAGAAGGCGCGACGCTGTCCTTCGACGAGAAACTGCAGATTCTGCGAACCTGTGTCGCTGCGGTTCAGGGCCGCGGACCCGTTGTAGCTTCCATCTCGGCGCTCACCACTTCTGAAGCCGTGGCCATCGCAAAGGCAGCCGCTGACCTCGGCTGCGATGCCCTCATGGTGCTGCCGCCCTATGTCTACCAGGGCAATTGGCGGGAAATGAAAACTCACGTTGCCACCGTGTTCGAAGCTACTCCTCTTTCCTGCATGCTCTACAACAATCCCGTAGCCTACGGAACGGATTTTCTACCAGAACAAATCCGCGAACTCGCGGCGGAGCACGAGAACTTCGAAGCCGTTAAAGAGTCAAGCACAGACGCTAGGCGTGTCTCTGCCATTCGCGCCCTGCTCGACCGCCGCCTGGAAATCTCGGTCGGCGTGGACGACGCGGTGCTCGAGGCAATCGGAGTGGGCGCGACCGGTTGGATTGCCGGCCTGGCCAACGCACTGCCACGCGAGTCGGTAGAGCTATTTAATTCCGCCATCCACGCCGAGAACGGCAAGGCCTTTGAGCTATACCGATGGTTCTTGCCACTGTTGCGCATGGATACCGTGCCAAACTTTGTTCAGCTCATTAAGCTGGTGCAAGCGGAAGTGGGAATGGGCAATCCGCGCGTGCGTCCGCCTCGCTTGGAATTAGTCGGCGATGAGTTGGAACGGAACCTCAAAATCATTCGCAGCGCCTTGTCTTCTGTGCCCGTCGGGAGCTTTGCCCTGCCCAACAGAAAGTAGTTTCAGGAAAATGACAAAAATTGCAGGTCGGTCACTGATCGGTTTTCGGGAAGGCAACGGCTCAGGAGGACTACTGTACGCCTCGAATCCAACCACTGGGCAACGTCTGGAGCCGGGATTCATACCCGCAACCGCGGAAGAAGTGGACCTCGCGGTTCGCCAGGCTTCCCAGGCCTTTGCCGCTTACAGTCGCACAACGGGACGCGAGCGCGGTGCATTCCTACGCGCCATCGCGGCAAAAATAGAATCCATTTCCGCAGAGATCGTCGACCGCGCGCAGCAGGAGACCGCTCTCCCGCAGGCACGCTTGCAGGGCGAGACTGCTCGCACTTGCGCCCAGCTGCGTCTGTTCGCAGAGGTCGCGGAGGAAGGGTCATGGGTCTCCGCGCGCATCGACCGTGCCGACCCTGGCCGCAAGCCCGCTCCCAAACCGGATATCCGCTCGCTCTTGCGCCCCCTGGGCCCGGTCGTGGTGTTCGGAGCGAGTAATTTCCCCTTGGCTTTTTCCGTGGCCGGCGGCGATACTGCCTCGGCGCTCGCCTCTGGAAATACCGTCATCGTTAAAGCCCATGCCGCGCATCCCGGCACCGGTGAACTGGTGGGGCGAATGGTGCAAGAGAGTGTTCGCGAGTGCGGTCTCCCCGAAGGCGTCTTCTCTCTTCTCTTCGGCAGTGGCGCCGAGATCGGCACCTCCTTGATGAAGCACCCTCTGGTGAAAGCTGGGGGATTCACTGGGTCCCGCACCGCAGGAAGAATCTTGATGGATGTTGCCGCCTCGCGTCCCGAGCCAATTCCGTTCTACGCGGAAATGAGCAGCACGAATCCGGTCTTCATCCTGCCGGGCGCTCTGCGAGAACGAGGTGAGGCGATTGCCGCAGGTCTGCACACTTCATTCACCATGGGCGCCGGCCAGTTCTGCACGAAACCCGGAATGGTTTTTCTGCCAGCGGGAAGAGATGCAGATTCGTTTAAAGAGAAATTGGAGCAGTCGGTCGCTGCATCGACTCCTTTCCATCTGCTGACCAAAACTATTCATTCGGCTTATGATTCGGCGCTCGCCGAACGGAAGACAGATCAGGCAGTGACTCTTGTTGCCGAAGCTCCCCAACCCTCGGAAGTCGCGGGTTTTGCCGCAAACTCGGCGCTCTTTGAGACCGACGCAACCGCATTTCTAGGATCAGACCTGGCCGGCGAGATCTTTGGCCCCACAACGCTCCTGGTGCGCCACTCGGTCCGGGATCAGTTGCTTGAGATTGCTCGCTCCCTCGAAGGCCAGCTCACGGCAACCATTCACGGCACGGACCAGGATCTTCGTGACTTCGCCGATCTCGTCTCAATCCTTGAGACCAAGGCCGGTCGCCTCGTCTTTAATGGCTTTCCTACCGGGGTCGAAGTGTGCCACGCCATGGTGCATGGCGGTCCTTATCCCTCGACATCGGACGGCCGCTCCACGTCGGTCGGAACCCGTGCGATTTTCAGATTCACTCGCCCCGTCTGCTATCAAGGATTTCCTGACCCAACCTTGCCCGCAGAGTTGAAGGATGCGAATCCTCTGGGAATCCTGCGTATGGTCGACGGACAAACCATCCGCTAGGTAATGGTCCCTCAGGTCGACGACCTTCTCAGCGTGACACACTCCCAGGTTCATTCACTCAGGCTTTCGTGCATGCCCTAGGCAATTGCATAAGGTATCCCGCGGTGATCGCATAGCGAAACGCAAGCGACGAAGTGAAAGTACCTTCCGGCGGTGCCACGAAAAATGCAACCTAGCCCCGGTTTTGCTCATCTTCAATTACATAGGACGCTTCACACAGAAAGCTTGACGGGAGGGTCTCTATGAATGTTTTCAAAAATGCTGCAGGGTACTCAAGGCCTAGATTGGCCACACGGGTTTCTGCTTTCCTGGTTTCGTTGACCCTGTTATGGGCGACCTGCCCCGAGGCTCTGGCGGCTTACCAAGACCAACAAGCTCAAGACCAACAAGCGACGGAGCAGTCCCCGCCCTCGCAGTCCGAAGGACAGTCCGCGCCTCCCTATACGCAACAGACACCCGAGCAATTGCAGCAGTTGGTGGCGCCGATCGCGCTCTATCCTGATTCGCTGGTGGCGCAGATCCTGACGGCATCCACCTTCCCTGAACAAGTTGTCGAAGCCGACCGCTGGGTGCAGGCGCATCCCGATTTGAAAGGGACCGACCTCGGTAACGCCGTGGATCCTCAAACCTGGGACCCGAGCGTCAAAGCGCTCACTGCGTTTCCATCCGTCCTCGGAAACATGGACAAGAATCTTTCCTGGACGTCATCTCTCGGCGACGCTTATTACAACCAGCAACAGGGCGTGATGGACGCTGTACAAGTGATGCGCCGCAAAGCGCAGGACGCCGGCAACCTCAAGACCACGCCGCAACTGAAGGTCACCGATCAGGATTCGACCATCGACATTGAGCCCGCGGATCCCGACGTGGTGTATGTTCCCGCGTATGATCCGTGGCTGATTTACGGATATCCAGTCGTGGCTTGGCCGGGATGGTACCCCTACCCTGGAATCTGGTACGGCGGACCGTACCTCTCATTTGGAGTTGGGTTCGGTATCGGTTGGTTCGGTGGGTTCGGATGGGGATGGGGTCATTGGGGATTCGATTGGCGTCACCATGACGTGCTGTTTAACCACGGTAGATATTTCTCGCGGAGCACCACATTTTATAACCGCGGCAACTTCTATCGCGGCGGAGTCGACCGGGGCAGAGCTTTCAATCATCCCGGTGCTGCCGCCCGGCCCTTCGAAGGAAACAACCGGGCAGCCCGGGGATATGCTGCGCCCCGCGGCCAAAGCGGCGTCCGCTCGGGTGCTTTCAGCGGGATCCAGCGCGGCGGAGAGGCCCGCAGTTTCTCCTCGCGTGGAGCCGCCAGCTTCGGAGGATTTCACGGTGGCGGCGGTTTTCATGGCGGGGGTGGTGGGCGCCGGTAATTACGACAGAGAAGTGTCTATAACCTTGTCGAGAGAAACGGAGAGAAGGGTATGCCGCGAACGAACAACCTAGACAAGTTTCCTGGAGCCAGTCTTCGTAAAGCCAGTCTTCGTAAAGCAAATCTGGCTGGATTTGCCGGGACCGCAATCCTTTTGACGCTTTGCTTTCCCCTGTATTTGGCGGCGCAGCGATCGGGCCAAAAGACATTTTCATCGGCGGAAGAGGCGAGCAACGCACTGGTAACAGCGGCGCAGAGTAATGACGAAAGGGCCATGCTCGACATTCTAGGGCCCGATGGAAAGCACATCGTTTCATCCGGAGACGACGCCGAGGACGCCGAAAATCGCGCCAACTTCGCACAGAAATATCAGCAGATGCACCGCCTTGTGAAAGAGCCGGACGGGAGCACGACTTTATATATCGGCGCGGAAAATTGGCCCACGCCCATACCGCTCGTGAACAAAGGCAATGCGTGGTATTTCGACACCGAGGCCGGCCAGAAAGAAATTCTCTTCAGACGAATCGGCCGGAACGAAATGTCAGCCATTCGAGTATGTCAGGAGCTCGTGGCCGCACAAAAGGAATATTCCACGCAGCACAGTGAGTATGCCCAGAAAATCTACAGCGATGACGGGCAGCACAACGGCCTCTACTGGAAGTCTGGCGATGCCGACGCCCAAAGCCCGGTTGGACCGCTCGTGGCAGCAGCCGTGAGTGAGGCGTATGCCAACAAACCCGAAGCCCCTCCGACGCCTTATCGCGGCTACTATTACCACATTCTGACGCGTCAGGGAAAAAACGGTCCGGGCGGAGAGAAAAATTACGTTGCCAACGGCAAAATGACGGGCGGGTTCGCGTTCGTGGCCTATCCCGCGGAATATAGGTCCTCGGGGGTGATGACGTTCATCGTGAACGAGGCCGGAGTTGTTTATCAGAAAGATCTCGGCAAAAAGACCGACACGCTAGCCAAGGCCATGAAAGAATACAATCCCAATGCCAGTTGGCTAAAGGCTGAAGAGCAGTCGGAGCAAGCTGCTGGCGATCAAAAAACCAAGTGATCAAAAACCAAGTAAGGATGAAGTTGATTTTGTCATTCCGAACCGGGCTGAAAGCTCGGTGAGGAACCTGTTGTTCACCAGGCAGACAGCGCGTTCCCGCCGCAAACTGCCAGCATTTTCTAGTCTTCGGTCCCGCCGCGTACAATAATCCTTCGCCCCGGTAAGCCCGGTTTGGAAAGAGGAAAGAGGAAAGAGGCCGCATGACCACCACCCACCAACCTCGTCCGCAAGTTGTCGCCGATATTCCTGCTGTTCCGCTTACCACCGAAGGCTACAGCGTTCTGCACCAGATGATGCGCTTCCGGCGCCCCGCCTGGCGCGCCCTCCCCGAGGCTGAAAAATCGGCCATCGCGAAAGAGGCATCCGACGCCCTCGCCGTCATGGAAAAGAGCGACAAGAGCAACGAGAAAAATTCCCGCGGCCAGTCCGCGCTCTTTTCGCTCATAGGGCACAAAGGCGACCTCATGCTGATTCATTTCCGCGAGTCGTTCGCCGATCTGAATCAGGCCGAGCTAAAACTCGCCAACCTGCGCCTCAGCGATTACCTCGAGCCCACCACGTCGTATCTCTCCATCATCGAGCTCGGGCTTTACGAGTCCACTGTCAAAATCTACAAAGAACTTGCCGATCAGGGCATTGAGCCGCATTCCGACCAGTGGAAGGCCGAGGTCGCCTGTAAACTGGAACGCCATAAGGAAGCCATGCGCCCGCGCCTCTACCCTGAGATCCCGCCGCAGCGTTACGCCTGCTTCTATCCCATGGACCGTCGCCGCGGCGAAGACAAAAACTGGTACAAGCTGCCTATCGAAGAGCGCGCCCGCCAGATGAACGACCATGGAATGATCGGCCGCCGCTATGCCGGAGAGGTCAAACAGATCATCACCGGCTCGATCGGATTCGACGACTGGGAGTGGGGCGTAGATCTCTTCGCCGAAGATCCCTTGGTTTTCAAGAAATTGATCTACGAAATGCGTTTCGACGAAGTCAGCGCCGTCTACGCCCTGTTCGGCCAGTTCTACGTGGGTGTAAGAGTCCCAGCCGATGCACTAGAAAAATTGTTAAACGGAGAACTGCCGCAGACTTCCTAGTTTTAAATTTGTCATTTTAGTTTCTGAATTTGTCATCGTTTAAGTTTGTCATTCCGAGGAGCAACGCGACGAGGAACCTGCTGTCCTCGCCACTATTTCGGGATCCGCCGATTCATCCGCGCCTGAAAGCGCAAGATGTGCAACGCATGCGAACTCTCGACACTAAAGAGGTCGGAAACAAAAAATGTCCACTCTCGGCCTGATCGAATACAAAGACGCCAGCCCCGAAGTCCGCGCCATCTATGACGACATCATGGCCACTCGCAAAACCGACTGGATCAACAATTTCTGGAAGGCCATCGCCCACGATCCCGCCACATTGAAGCGCACATGGGAAGACATCAAGCAGATCATGGCCCCCGGCGCGCTCGATCCGCTGACCAAAGAAATGATCTATGTCGCAGTCAGCGTCACCAACCAGTGCCACTACTGCATCGCGTCGCACACCGTCGGGGCCCAGAAAAAGGGCATGACCGACGCCATGTTCAAAGAACTGATGGCGGTGGTCGGCATGGCCAACGAAACCAACAAAATGGTCACGGGATATCAGGTCGAGATCGACCCGCAATTCAAGAAGTGATCATGCCGGGTTCTAGTCCCCGCTCTTCGCGGCCTTGTCAATCTCTTCTGCGACCCGTGGGGGCAAATTCTTGATTCGATAAATATATGCTGCCACCGTCCACAACTTCTGGTCCGAATCCCACACTCCGTTGGCGAACATTCCGGTTCGGCGAATTCCATGCTTCGCCACCCAGAAAATCTGCGCCTCGGAATATTCGGTTCCCACTTCCGCTAACTGCGGTGCTGGCGGATTCAAAGTGTCCGCCCATTTGCGAGCCTTGCCCGGTGTTCCATGGCACCCCGCGCACTCGTTCAAAAACATCTTTCCGCCCGCGATTAGATTGTCCTCAGTCGGTTCGGCCGGGTTTGGAACCTCCGGCGCGTGCCGCCGCACCGAGGCGTGCAGCGCCATGCGCATCAAATAAGTTTCCGTGCCGGAAGCAGGCACATCCCCACGCACTTCGGCCAGTCCGAGTCGCATATATAGAATCGCGCCCAGCGCGAGCGCAAGGATGGTAACGAGCGACCCCAGGAAGAACTGTTTCATAGGCGCTCCCAATCCGGCCTGTGTGGGACCGGTGGTACCTCTAGGATTTGCTGGATCTCTTCTTTGAACGAGAACCGGTTGGCCGAAAACTGGCAGCTTTCGGTGGCCGACTCTTGAACTCATGCGCTTTCATATCCACGCGCCGTCCGCGGAAGCGCACTCCCTCGGCCTCCAACCGCAACCGCTGCTCGATGGCCGAGTCGCCAGTCAGTTTGATCTGGCCTCCCGCTCCGAGCACACGCTGCCACGGCAATCCAAATCCCCGCCGCAGAGTCGCCGCTACTTGCCGAGCCGCCCCCGGAAATCCCGCCGCCCGCGCCACGCCGCCATAAGTCGAAACCTTGCCGTGCGGAATCGCCCGCACCGCCTGCTCAATCCGCAGCCGCCTCGCTCCAGCCCTGTCAGTCTTCTTCTTTGTCATCCCAAGACGAGCCGGGTGCCCATTCTAACGTCGCGTTCTTTGCGACGTTAGAGTGGGAATTTAGACTCTCAAAATTGCGCTACGCCGTCTTCCGAAAAGCTTCCAGCGCTTCATACTCCGAGGGGTGCACTTCAAACACCGTAAGCAGCTTAGTGATCTGCAGCAGATCTCCTACTCGCTGGGTCAGACTAGCCAGCTTAATTGTGCCCCCGGCGTTGTGCGCCGACGTGTGCAGCGCCACCAGCGTCCCCAGCCCACCCGAATCGATATAGTTCACTTCGCCCAGGTTGAGCACAATGCGCTTTTGTCCGTCCGCGATGGCACGCTTCACTTCTTCGCGCAGCAGGGAAGACTCTTCCCCAAAGACAATCCGCCCGTTGGCCTCAATCGCCAGAATCCCGTCCACCGTCCGCTTCTTCAGTTTCAATTGCATCTCAGAGCTCCTTTGCGGCCGCCGTAGAATCCGCGCCCCAGCCGCCTCCGCACATATTTATCGAGCACCAGCCTATCGCGTGCGACGCGGCTTCGCAAGTCCGCCCTTCCTTGGCGCTCTCTGTGCCCTCAGTCGTTAAAGTTTGCGTATAATCGTGTCTTCCACCCATGAGTTACACCGTCCTGGCCCGCAAATACCGTCCGCAGAAATTCTCCGAAGTCATCGGACAAGAACACGTTACCCGCACTCTGCAAAACGCCATCGAGCAAGGACGCACCGCCCACGGCTACATCTTCAGCGGTCACCGCGGCATCGGCAAAACTACCGTCGCCCGCATTCTGGCCGCAGCCCTCAACTGCCGTTCGAAAGATCATCCGGTTGCGGAGCCATGCGGCATCTGCGAATCCTGCACCGAAATTCGCGCCGGCAACGCCGTCGACGTGATCGAAATCGACGCCGCCACCAACCGTGGCATCGACGAAATCCGTGAACTCCGCGAGGCCGCGCGTTATCGTCCTGCCCGCGACCGCTTCAAAATCTACATTCTCGACGAAGCTCACCAGATCACCGACGCCGCTTTCAACGCCCTGCTCAAGACTCTGGAAGAGCCGCCCGACCACATCGTCTTCATGCTCGCCACCACGCAGCCCGAGGACATTCCGCAGACCATCCGCTCCCGTTGCCAGCACTTCAGTTTTCGCGCCGTCAAGTTCGACGCCATCGTCGCCCAGCTGCGCGACCTGGTCACCCGCGAAAACATCGAGGCCGACGACGACGCTCTCGCCCTGCTCGCCGAAGCCGGCGACGGCTCCATGCGCGACGCGCTCTCCATTCTCGACCAAGCCATCGCCTCCGCCAGCGGACGCGTCACTGCCGACTCCGTGCGAAACCTGGTGGGCGCTGCGCCCGCCCATATCCTCGAGCAGGTCATGCAGGCCGTCTCCGAAAGCCGCAGTGAAGAAATCCTGCGCCAGGTCGACCACCTGATCAGCGAAGGTCACAGCCCAACGCACTTCGCCCGCCAGATGGTCCGCTTCCTGCGCAACGCCACGGTCGCGAAAATTGCCGGCAAAGATTCTGCGTTGCTGCAGGTTTCGAGCGAAGAACGCGAGCGTGTCGAACGCGTCGCCGCATTGTTCGGCGAAGAAGATCTCACCCGCCACCTGCAGATCATGCTCCGCACCCACGGCGAGTTGGGATACAAACAGGAACAACGCTTCCACCTCGAACTCGGCCTGCTGAAAATGGCGCACGCGCAAAAGCTCCTGCCCATCGAACAGCTGTTGAGCGACGTTACGGAGGCGCCCGCAATCAATCTGGCACGGCCACCCGCCAGACCAGCTATCGTAGGGAACTCGCCGAGCGAAACGCGCCGCCCGGAGCCAACTTCGCCAGCGCGCCCAAATTTCGTCTCGCCGTTCGCGGCCGACTCCGCCCGCAAAGGTACTCCGCGCCAGGAAGCTTTGTCAGATCCCCCACCTCCCGCCGGCCCGCGAATCGTAGCCGCAGTCAGCAACTCCGAGCCGGTAGTCATGGGCTCGGCCGCACCCGCCGCGCAGCGCGAACTCGCGCCGGAACCAATCGCTGACCGCAGAGAAGCAGCCATCTACGTCTCCGCTCAACCGCAGTCCGAGCGCGAACCGCTGCTCGCGCCCGAACCATCGCCGTCCCCTGCCGCGTCCTCAATTCCCGCCGATCCGATCGAAAAGCTCCAAAACGCCGTACTGCAAACCCTCACCGACGGCAACCAGCGCATCCTCGTCTCCATGCTTTCGGCGGGCGAATGGAGTATCCAGGGCAACGAGCTAGTCATCAAAATCGCCGAGTCGCAAACCGTAATCGAGATGTCGCTCGGCCCCGACGCCAGGCGTCTGGCCATCGCCTCAGCGAGCGGAGTTCTCGGTCGCGCCATGAAATTGAAAGTCGTTCCCGGAGCCGCGGTGGCCCCACAGGAAAACAAACGCAACGGAAACTCTCCGCGCGCGTCTGGCCCCGGCGGACGAGGTCGCGCCGAGCAGGACCCGGTCGTCCGCCGCATGCAGGAAAAATTCAACGCCGAAATTCGCACAGTAATCGACTACAAGGAAAAACGGTGAGCGTACGAATGCCCTTGTCATCCTGAGCGAAGCGAAGGACCTATGTAATTCCCGCTCCTGGCAAGTTGCATTCGGTTCTTCATCGCGCTCGAAATCACAATCACGACCAGCGCCGAGATTGAAACGTGAGGTTCTATGGGTGGATTCAACCTGCAAGAGCTGATGTCGAAAGCCAAATCGCAATATGAAGACCTGCAGAAAAAAATGCAGGCCACCGTGGTGGAAGCCACGTCTGGCGGCGGCACCGTCACCGCCAAAATGGACGGCCGCAAGCAACTGCTCAGCCTGCGCATCGAGCCCGAAGCCGTAAAATCGGGCGACGTCGAAATGCTGCAGGACTTGGTCCTCGCCGCCGTCAACGAAGCCGCCCGCAAGGTCGATGCTCAAATGCAATCCACGGTCGGCGGCATGCTCGGTGGCCTCGGCATCCCTGGACTTTGAGTTTCGATTTCTTGTTGCCTGAATTTTCCGCTCTTGTCATCCTGAGCGAAGCGAAGGACCCATGCATTTTCTCGTGAGCGGAATGAAGAGGTTGAATTGTAATCTCGCCGTCAGTGCAACCGCAGTCCTATGTGCGATGATGTTCCACCCACGGCCGGCGCATGCGCAAACGGCCAGCCCATCTCTGAAAGAGGCAATCGTGACCAGCCATGCCACCGGACCGTTCGACGTAAAAGTAATTCCCGCAGACGAAAAATTCGACGACCCGCTTCTCGGTCGCATGACGATCGATAAGCAGTACCACGGCGATATCGAGGCCACCGCCAAAGGCCAGATGCTCACCGCCGGCTCTGCGGTCAAAGGCTCGGGCGCCTACGTCGCCATCGAAAAAGTCAGCGGCACACTCCATGGCCATACCGGAACGTTCGTACTGCAACACTCCGGAACGATGACGAATGGAGCGCCGCAACTGACCATCACTGTAGTTCCGGACTCCGGCACCGGCCAGTTGGCGGGAATCGCGGGAAAGATGACAATCACGATTACCAACGGTAAGCATTTCTACGATTTGGAATACACGCTTGCAGCAAACCCGTAATCGTAGAGACGTAGCTTGCTATGTCTTGCCCCAGCGGAGACGTCGGACGTAACGTCTCTACGACGGCGTTCTTGATCTCCGAGTGCTCAATTATGATGTCTAAATTTGCCGAACCCATGTCGCGTTTGATCGACGAGTTGAAAAAGCTCCCCGGCGTCGGCGCGAAAAGCGCGCAGCGCCTGGCCTTCCACATCCTGCGCTCCAGCGACGAAGACGCCGATGCCCTCGCCGCCGCCGTGCGCGACGTCAAAGCCAACCTCCGCCTCTGCTCGGTGTGCAACAACATCACTGACGTCGACCCCTGCGTGTATTGCACCAGCGCAACCCGCAACCAGCGCCTGGTCTGCGTGGTCGAAGAACCCACCAACATCGCCGCCATCGAAAAGACCAAGCACTTCAACGGAGTTTTCCACGTGCTGCACGGTGCCATCTCGCCTCTGCACGGCATCGGTCCCGAACAGTTGCGCATCTCAAACTTAATCACTCGCGTCGATGCCGGCAACGTCGACGAAGTCATCGTCGCCACCAATCCCACCGTCGAAGGCGAAGCCACCGCGACCTACCTTTCGCAGCAACTCAAACGCGCAGGCGTCAAAGTTACTCGCATCGCCATGGGCATCCCAGTCGGCAGCGACATCGAATACACCGACGAAATCACCATGCTGAAAGCCATGGAAGGCCGCCGGGATATGTAATGAGGAAATACGTAAGGACCGTTACACCTTCGCAACGTCGGATCGAGGGAGCACTTCCGGTTCAAGAAAGAGATTGGACTCTTCTTCGACGGCATCCAATCCCTCCGGCAGCGTGCCACGGTTGTACCCAGCCATGCGGTTCTTCCACTTCAAAAAGTCGGTAATGCTCTGCGGCTCAATGCGCACTTCCACTCGTCGCAGGCTGGCCAGCAGCAGATTCATTTCATAGCCGAAACCCTTGGCCGTCCGCAGATTTTTCGCCGAGGGCCGCAGCACGTCGATCCGTCCCCGCCGGTATTCCAGCAATCCCCAACCGGCCGGCAATTCCTCAACTTTCACCAAGTCTGAAGGAGTCAGGTAGAACCGTTCGCATCCAACCCCTTGCTCCGGTTTCAGCCGAAAAGGTTTGACGCGGTCGGCCAGAAAATCCGCGCGCGTGACCTTGCACTCCACCAGCACGGAATGGCTCGCCCGCTTCCACCCAATGGCGTCAGGCATTTCGCCGCTGACGCAGGCTTGCTCCGACAGCACCACGCCGCAGCGATATAGCCGCAGCCAGCGCACCGCCCGTTCCACCAGTTGAGGGTGAGTCATGGGGTGAGTCATGAAGACAAGTCTACGTGGTATCCGCCGCTGGAAAAGTGCCTGCATGGTTTCCCGCGTCAGGCCAGCCGTTCGGAGCCGGAGAAAAATCTCAAAGTACGCAGAAAATCGCACGAATATGACATGACTAACATGGTCATGTCTGCTATAGTGGATTCATGCGTACGGTGAACATCAGCGACCTGAAGGCACACCTCAGCGCGCACATCGAGAGGGTGCGTGATGGCGAGGAAGTGCTGGTCTGCGACCGTAATCAGCCCGTGGCGCGAATAATTCCGTGCCGGATGGAGGATCAACCGGAGCGCGAACGGCAACTGATCGCTCGTGGTGTTCTCACACCGCCTCTGCAACAGAGGAGTTCTCCCGCTTCATGGCCCGAACCCCCGGGAACCATTTCCGATGAGGTCATCGAACGCTTGTGGCAGGAAGAACGGGAAAATCGATAGGCCGGCATTTAGCGTTCTGGGACGCGAGCGCCCTGGTCCCGCTATGTGTCGGTCAAAGCACGACGCCGCGCGCGATCGCTCTTTACAAGACTTACGAAGCAGTCGTCTGGTGGGCGACTCCAGTTGAGATTGCAAGCGCCTTGGCTCGGCTGGGGCGCATGAAACAACTCGATTCCAGCGACTGGGCAAGGGCTCGCCAACTGGCCGCAGCGCTGGCGGACGCGTGGTTTGTCATCCAGCCTTCGGAGGGACTGCGAGCCAAGGCAACCCAGCTCCTAGATCGCCACGACTTGCGTGCTGCGGACGCCCTCCAATTGGCTGCTGCCCTGGAGTGGTGCCAGGACGCGCCGCAAAGCCGGGTTTTCCTGACTGCCGATCAAAAGCTGCGCGAGGCCGCTATTCTCACGGGATTCGATGGAAGGAAGCTGTAACACCAGACTCGTCGCGTGCCTCATGACGCGATCCTCTTCACTTCGGCGCTATCTCCCCGGAGCACTGCCGCTTTCATCGCCTTCACCACCACCGGCCTCCGCAACACAGTTTCCAGTAAATATCTTTCAGCGGCAACAGCCTGCGCGGTCGTACTCCCGGCCACAAACCCTTCCGCCTCGATGACCAGCGCCTGGTTCGGCGGCAGCTTCGCGGGCTTCCGCAGAAAGCCGTTAGTCCGTCGTTTTCCCGTGTCCGAGTTTTCGATCTTCACGCGGCGGATATGGCCGTCGTGCACCGCATCAAACGCATTCGCCAGTCGGAGAATTGCCGCCAGTTGAATTGTGATTCGCAGCTCGTCAGGCAGCAAATCGCGCAACGTCTTGTGGCTGCGACTGGGCAAAGCTCCCCCGTGAAAGCGCGCGACAATCGCCGCCCGCAGCAGATATTCCGGTCTCCACCCCAGCGGAGTGCTGTGCCCCCGTATCAACTCGAACGAAGTTTTGTGATGCCCCTTGTTTCCCTCGGACTTTCCAACATCGTGCAGTAGGGCGGCGATCTGCAAGCTGGATCGCGCCTCGTCGGCATTCGCAAATTGCGGCAACCCCACAGCAACCAAGCCATCATAAAGGTCCAGCGCGAGACGCGACACGCGTTCCGAATGGGCGAAATCAGGGTCGAGCGCCTTCGCCCACAGCTTCATCCGCAGCGTCGCCGTCGCCTCAATCTGTTTTCCTTGCGGCAGGCCGGCGCGCCACGCATTCCACAATGAGTCCGGCCCGACCGTTTTCTCCCGGTATTCGTCGATCCGCCGGGTGCGCTCTTCCAGAATCTGCGCGTGCCAGCTCTTGCGCGAAGCTTCATCGGGAAAGACATGGCACGCCAGCGCCGTTGCCCACAGCACATCGAGATCGTGAACTTCCCCCAGTAAATCCTGCATATGCTTCAGGTCGTTGCTCCAGGCCTTGTGCTCGGCGGGCAGAAAATTCTCGACGATATACCGAAATCTCTTGATGCCAATCCGCAGTGTGTGAAACGCAACCTGCGATCGGTTGCGCAGTGCGCGCACATGTAATTCGCGGGCAGCCGTCCAGCGCTCCAGCGCAAGATGCTTGAACACCGCGCTGCCCGGCCGAACACGCGCTGCACGCAAGGGCAAAGACCGGCTCCATTGCCGCCACTGCTTGCGATCGAATTCTTCGAGAGCGGCACGGGCTTCGCGCTTCTGCTCGGTTTCACGCCCCTTCAGAATTTCGAGCAGCAGGTGAGCCGCGGGATCGCCGAAATCGGTCGTTACCGGTTCGGCAAAGGGTGCACCGTCGGACATCTCACTTTTCTGTGCTGGTGTTTCCATCAGCGCGGGCGACTCGCCCGCGTCCGCCCGGGCCGGTGCGGGACGCAGCTTCTCAATCCACTCCATCATGATCTGCACATCGCGCAGCGCGCCCAGGCGCTGGAACAGCCGCTTACCCGCCTTCTTCATCGCCTTCCAATCGCGATCGGGATCCATCGCGATCATGCCATCGGCCAGAGAACGGCACCGGCGCAGCGAAACCCGCAAATCGTGCACCGGATCGGCGCTGAAGTCAGCGGCCACGTGCTCGCACTCCTGCAGTACGCGCAGCATCCAGTAGCGCAGTCCCGTAGTTTTAGGGGCAGTCTTCAAATCGTGTTCTTCGAATCGTAGTCGCGGAGCGGCGACGAAGCTCCGCGCTTATTCTACTGAAGATGCGGCTTCGCCGGTGCCCCTTGTCGTGCTTCGTCGCTCAGGGCCCACCGTCGCGAGCGTGGCCTGTCTTTATAGGCTGCGTAATTGAGAAAAGTCTAATTTTAATAATGTGCCAGCCGCCGTCGAGCGCCTTTAGAGCTAGTTCATGGCCTGGCGATTATCAAGGACCTGCAGCCTATTACCTCGGTAACGTTTTACCCCTTACCGTTTCCCTTTACCCTTGAGCTTCAAACTTGCGCTTCCGAGGAGTTTGCTATCTCTGCCATAAACACATCGCATGGGGCACGGGCCGCATCGGCGCGCGCGTTTGTGCACAGCCTCAACATCCTCATCAAGTACGCGCGGATGTATGGCTATGAGCACAAGCGCACCGAGGCGCAATTCGAAACCACCTGGAACGAGTTGAAGCAGGGGCTGCCCACCACCGGAGATCAGGGTTTCCTGCTCGGGGTTTCCGACAACAAGTTGCTGCTCGATGGCATCCCGCTCGAAACCGGCAATGCCGAGCGCAGCTTTGCCACGCTGTTGACCACGGCCGGACTGGCCAGCCTGCATTTCTCCAAAGATGTGACCGAGGAAGATTTCATTCGCCTGGTGCGCGCGTTCGCCGCTGCAGGATCGAAAGCGCAGGATGTCTCGAAGCAGATTAAGGAAGCGCTGGCTGGGAGCAAAAACGCAAGCACGATCAAGATTAATGAAGTGAAGTTTGTCGCGGCTGATCCGCTGACCGGAGATGTGAGCATCGCCGCGCAGATCGCAGCCCAGACGTTGGGGCCGGAATTCAAGCAATGGCTGAACGATCCGCAGAAGTTGTTGCAGTTGATCGCCGCAGCCGAAGGCGCGAACGCGGGTAGCGGCGGCGGTGGCGCAGCAGGTACCGGAGGCGGAGGTCAAGGCGCTGCTCCCGGAGTGCCCATGGTACCTCTGGGCAGCGTGCCCAACATGCCGCGAGGAAAAGGAAGATGGGTTCCCGACGGCAGTCCTGAAGGCGCCGGCGGATCGGCCGCTGGTGCGGCTCCCGCATGGACGGGCGGTATGGTTCCGCTGCAAGAGCAGGAAGTCATCCAGGCGATCCGCTTGCTCACCCGTTTCGGACAGGTACAGACCGACCCGAGCGTTAAAGAAGAAGACATCCAGAAGGAACTGGTCGAGACCGATCCGAACACGCGGTTGAACCTGCAGCAGTTGCTGGGAAGCCTGGCGGCGAAAGCTACGTCGGAAGAGGAAGACACGCCGCTGCTCATGAAGGCCGCCGAGCACATGGCCATTCGCTTCGCCCTCGAGCGTTATCAAAAGGGCGAAGTCAAGGTCAACGCGGTCCATCAGATGATGGAGCACATGAGCCGTCAGATGGACTCGTTGCGCTCCATCCTGAAACTGCAGGAAGAAAAGATGAGCAAGGCCGGGATATTAGTGGAATCCCATGCCGACATTCTCGATCGCATGTTCTGGGCAGAAGTCCCGGAGTCCGGCAAGAAAAGCGTCCTGCTCTCGCACGAAGCACCCTGCGTCCCTCCGCGCAACCTGCGGCAATTCGTAGAAGTGCTGCTCGAACGCGACGACAAGCAGAGCGCCGGCGAAATTCTGAACAACTACTCGGGTTGCCTGACTTCGAAGGATATTGAACCGCGCCGCCGCACCGCGATTGGTCTCAGCCAGTTGGCCGACCTCTACGCACGCCTGGGCGGGCAGCCCATGGGCCAGGCCGTCCGCAAGTTAAGCGAGCAACTCATTGCTGAGAAAGACCCCGAGCTGCAAAGCCTGCTGAGCGCGGCATTCGTGCGCCTGAGCCAGGAAGCCAGCTCCGCCAAGAACTACGCTGCAGTCAATGAAGTTTGCGCTGGCATGGAGCACATCAGCATGGAGCGCCCGGTCCTCATCAATGACCTGCGCCCGCGCGTCGGTGTGGAGAACCGCCTCCCCGAGTTTATTGAAGAAGCCGTTCAGCTCGATCCGATTCCGCAAGAGCTCTTGTCTATCCTCCGACGCACCACCCAGGCGGGAGCGGAGCATCTTGCCGATCGGTTTTTCCGCTGCATGCGTCGCGATGAATGCGACCGCATGGTTGAAATGGTAAGCCAGTTGGGACCGCCGATCCTGTTGCAACTGCGCGAGCTTCTGCGCACCGGGCAGCCCCGTCAAGCCTCGGGCGCGGTGGGACTGGTCAGCCGCCTCGACGTCGGCACGCTGCTGGAACTTTTGCCCGTGCGCATGCCGGAGTGGAACCGCTTCTATCACGACATCGTGGTGCGGCAGATTGCTTACGGAGCCGCACCCGATCGCGGCCGCACTCTGCTCGAACTAGCCGAGATTCTCGATCCTCTGGTACTACCCGAAGCAGTCGACGAAATCGGAATGAGCGGAGACCTCACCGCAACCCCGCCGCTGATCGCCATGGCGCGCCCCGGCGAATCCGCTTCGCGCTCGCCCTATATCCAGCTGAAAGCCATTGAGTCTCTGGGCCGCCTGAAAGATGCCGAGGCCGTGGCCACTCTGCGAGAAATTCTGGAAGCCAAGAAAACCTTTGGCTTCGTGCATCACCGCGAGCTCCGGATCGCGGCAGCGCAAGCGTTGTCGAAGACCGATCCACGCTACAGTTCACAGGTTCTCTCCGACAGCGGCCTCGAGCCCGCGGAACTGGCCATCGCGCCCCTCGACATGGCTCCGGCCTGTCCCTGGGTGCGGCAGCGCCGCTACGAGCGTCTGGTGCTGGCGAAATCGGTGACCGGAACTATCGGCAGTTCGTGGGGCAAGTCAAAGATTCTGATCCGCGAACTGAGCCTCGGCGGCGGCATGGGGACGAAAGAAGACAGCTTGCGCATCGGCAGTGAAGCAGATTTAGAAATCCCACTGGGAATGCGCTCCAAGATCCGGGCCCATGTGCTGCTCCGCCGGGCGCGCGTCAACGAAGTAGGATTCGAAATCGTGAACACCGATCTGGAGAGCCGCTACCGTCTCCGCCGCCTGCTGGTCGATGCCCTGAACGCATCCAAGAACAAGGGCGAGGAGTGGAGCGGCGATCGCAAAGTGTAAACAGCTCTTAGCTGTTAGCTCTCAGCTTTCAAAATAAAAAGCCTCTGCCGGTGAGCAGAGGCTTTTTGTTCTACTCTCCGATTTACTTTACGACCTTGACGAAAATAATGAGGAACGTAAACAGCACCAGAGACTCGATAAACGCCAGTCCCACAAACAGGGCGATCTGGATTCCAGGACGAGCAGCTGGATTACGAGCCAATCCCTCGCACGCAGCGGAAGCAACGCGACCCTGACCCAAAGCAGCCAGAGCGGCCGCAAAAGCCATGGCGAAGCCAGAGGTGATGGCCACCCAGTTAGTGCCGCCGGAAGCGGCGGTTTCCCCACCTTGAGCAAAGGCCGGCACGGCGAAGATAGACAACGCCACGATAGCCAGAATCAGGAACACAACTTTACGCATATTGATTCTCCTTAGGAATTTTCGCCAGGAGGTGGTTGACGTCATCCTCGAGCAGACGCCCTCACGCTGGTGAAATTAAAACAAAGCCGCCACTACCTAATTAGTGTTCATGTGCCGTCGCCTCGCCGAGATACACGCAGGTCAGGATTACGAAAATATAAGTCTGAATCAATGAAACGCCGACATGCAGCCCTTCGAAGATGATGGGGACGCCAATCGGAACCAGAGAAAAGAACACCAGCGTCACCATCTCGCCGGCAAACATATTGGCGTAGAGACGGACCGTAAGCGATAAGAGGCGCGCCGTGTGGCTGAATATCTCAATCGGCAGCATCAACGGCGACAGCCACCATACCGGTCCCATGAAGTGCTTAAAATAGCCCAGTCCGTTGGCGCGCAAACCTTGGAAGTGATAGTAGAACCATGTGAGCAGCGCGCATCCCAGGGGAACGATAGCGACTGCGGTGGGCGACTCGAACCCTGGGATCATGCCGATCAGATTACAGCTCAAGATGAAGAATGCCAGCGTGACCAGATACGCGTGGTAGGGATGATAGTGATGCCCGATGATCTCATCGCCCATTCCGCCGATCACGCTCTCGATCCACTCCATCGAATGCTGCAAGCCGGTCGGCTGAGTTACTGACAGACGAACGCGGACAGCCAGGAAAAGCAACGTCAACAACAAGACTACGATCACTTCCATGGCAAAGCTGTTGGAGATCGGCGTGAGTGGGTGCTTCGGATGAATACCCAGAGCCAACAGTAAATGCAGGACAGGAACGCCGAACAGGTGGTTGAGCAGCGCGGTGAACCAGAGTTGCTCCATAGTTACGATACCAACTTACGATCCCAGCAAGAGTGTTTACGATAGTCTGACGTCAATACCCGCGGCGCAAGGCAGTGTACGCTTCAAATCCCGCCTCCATCAATAAGGCGGCCACGGGTGTGCACAGCCCAAATAGGAAGCCCCGGAAGGCTCGAGAAGAACTTGTGAATATAACATATGCAACGATTCCTGCCAAAAGATAGCGCAGGAAAAAACCGTTGACCAGAGCGAATCCGCGCTCGGGCTGATGGGTTTCGACAATCCGGGCCGTGAGCGCACGCACTGCCATGTCCAGGGAGCGGAAGCTCAGATAGGCGATGAATGAACCTGCGGCAAAGCCGATGCCGGTGACCAGCCCGAATCTCCAGCCGACAAAGGCCGTGAAGACCGCGCCCAGCATGAGCAAAAAGCGCAGCATTCTGGGGATGGCTCCCGAGAAGTACTGATCAGCTGCGGACAACGATGGGCGAGGATCGGCCAATCGCGTGGGACGAGTCAGCGTCATCTGTCGTTCTTATCCCGAGACAAGGTCACAGCTGAACGGATCATTCGTACAAAGCCGACTACAGCGCCGAGGATTACTCCCGCCAGATAGAGCCAATGAGTGCGCAGCCAGTAGTCGAGCAGTTTGCCGAGCGCGAACCCGACAAAGACGGCAGCCGGAATAATAAATCCGATCTCCGAGTAACGAGCAGCGGTGACAAGCGCGTTGGGCTTGCCCGGGCGATTTGAATCGTCTGCCACGATGGAATTCTACCGCAAGTTTTCCGCGTAACAATCGGGGACTGAGTACCGTCTGGGCCGGATGACGAGCGAAGTCGAACCTGACCATCTTCAGTGCGTCAGTTTCGCCACCGCAGGATTCTGCACGATCCCCAGAGCCCAGTTCACCAGTTCGATGAACTGGTTGGGCAGGATCCCGATATAAAGCGTCGCCAGCCCAGTCAGGCCCAGCGCGGCCCGCATGGTCACGCTGATCGGTAACCGTTCTTCGCCCTTTTCCACTTTGCCCATGAACATGGCATTGGCGATCTTCAGGTAGTAATAGAGTCCGAACACAGAATAGAGCACTCCCAGCGATGCCAGCACGTAGTGACCGGTTTCGATCAGGCTGAGGAAGATGAAGTATTTCCCCCAAAATCCAGCGAGCGGAGGAATCCCCGCCAGCGACAACATGAATACCAACATCAGCACCGCTTCAACCGGCGCTCGCGAGTAGAGCCCGTTAAGGTCGTCGAGTTCGTCGCCAATCACATTGCGGTGCCGCAGGGAAGTGATCACCGCGAACGCGCCCAGGTTCATAAACGTATAAACCAGCAGGTAGATCAGAATGCCTTTAATGCCGTCCGCGTTCAGCTGCGTAGCCGTGCCGGCGATCAGGCCCAGCAGCATGTAGCCAACATGGGCGATCGAAGAATAAGCCAGCAGTCGCTTTGTATTGGTCTGCGTAAGCGCAGCAAAATTTGCGCCAGTCATGGTCGCGATTGAAACGAAGACCAGCAACGGAACCCAGACCGGGCGCAGCGAGATCAATCCGCAAATCTGAAACGGGCTGCCAATCAGGATGCGCAGCATCATGGCCCATCCCGCCGCCTTGACCGCCACTGACATGAATCCAGTGATCGAAGTCGGCGCGCCTTCATACGCATCCGGCGCCCATTGGTGAAACGGAATGGCCGCGATTTTGAACAAAAGCCCCGTAAGCGTGGTGATCAAAGCTACGATCGCGATCGGCTTGTATTCGCTGTTGATCACGCTCCTGAGCAGCACCCGATGTATGACCGCGAGATTGGTGCTCCCGGTCAGCCCGTAGAGCAAAGACAATCCGTAGGCGAAGATGCCGGAAGAGAATGCACCCAGCAGCAAGTACTTCAGCGCAGCTTCATTCGACCGCCGGTCGCGCCGCAGGAACCCGACCAGCACGTAAGTGGAAATGGCCATCAGTTCGAGGCCAATAAAGATCAGAACGATGTCGAAGCCCGCCGCCATGCACATCATGCCCGCAACCGCGAGCAGCATCAAAGCATAATATTCGCCGTGATTTTCATGCTCGGTTTCCATGTATCGCACCGACATGAGAATGGCAATGGCCGTGCCCGCGAGAAACAGATAGAAAAAATACAAAGCGAAGCGGTCAATCACCATCGTGTTCAGCATGCCCGAAACGCCCGGCGAGCGGCCCAGAAACATCTGAATCTTGTACACGCCGCCAGCCGAGAAAAGCACCCCAGCCATGGCCGTGACCGCATTTACCCACTTTTGCTCCTGCGGAATCCAGGGGTCGATCACCAGGATGCCCAGCGCGAACAGCGCCAGCAGCGTGATCGGCAGCGCCAGAAGATAATCAGTCCAGACCACTAGTTATTCCCCTTGGGTGCTGCCTTCGTGGGCTTCAGACTCTGCGCCGGAATCGCTCCGCGGTCGTCAAGGATCACTGGAATCTGCGGTGGTGCCTCGGCGGGTTTCGCTGAAGCATTCACCATCGCTCCCGGCTGCGGATAATCAGGGCGCGCCATCGCCATCGTGTGATTCACGGGCTGCTCAAGAATCTGGAAGAAAGGCTTGGGATACAGCCCAATCCAGAACGCCATGATGAGCAGCGGCACAAAAGTCGCAACTTCCCGCGGTGTCAGATCCTGCAGCTTCTCATTCTTCGGATTCGTCACCGTCCCGAAGAACACGCGCTGATAAAGCCACAGCAAATAAGCCGCCGCGAGAATAACTCCCGGCACAGCCCACGCGCCCCACCGCCAGTTCTCCATGAACGTGCCCTGCAAAATCGTGAACTCCCCAACGAACCCGTTCAGCAGCGGCAGGCCCATCGACGACAGAAACATAATCATCGTAATGGTCGCGTAAACCGGCATCACGTTCGAAATTCCGCCGTACTCCGCGATCTCCCGCGTGTGGCGCCTCTCGTAAAGAATGCCCACAATCAAGAACAGCGCCCCGGTCGAAATGCCATGGTTGATCTGCTGCAACACCGACCCGCTCAGCCCCAGCGGCGTCAGCGCGAAGATTCCCAGAGTGCAGAAGCCCAGGTGGCTGACGGAAGAATAAGCCACAAGCTTCTTCATATCTTTCTGCATCAGCGAAACCAGCGCCCCATAAATGATGCCGACAATGGAAAGAAAAATCATCCAGCCCCGAACCGTCATACCCAGAAACGTCGCGGGGTTCGACAGCACGCCCGGAAAGAAGGGAAGTGAGAAGCGGATGAACCCGTAAGTTCCCATCTTCAGCAAAACGCCGGCCAGAATCACCGAGCCCGCCGTAGGCGCTTCCACGTGCGCATCGGGCAGCCAGGTGTGGAAGGGGAACATCGGCACCTTGATGGCAAAGGCAAAGAAGAAACTCAGGAACAGCAGCGTGGCCACGGTTGGGCCGTTCGCCTCGTTGAAGATCTTAGGCGCAGTTTCGTAGAGAGCGGTCAGGCTGAACGTATACATTCCCGTCAGCGCGTGATGGTGGAAGTAGAGAAACAAAATACCCAGCAGCATCAGCACGGAGCCAGCCAGCGTGTAAAGAAAAAACTTGATCGCGGCGTAGAGCTTGCGCGGCCCGCCCCAAATTCCAATCAGCAGGTACATCGGCACGAGCATCGCTTCCCAGAAAACAAAGAAGAGGAAGAAATCGAGCGCCATGAAAACGCCCAGCATGCCCGTCTGCAGCACCAGAAACCAGATGTAATATTCCTTCACGCGATTCTCAATCGCCGTCCACGACGAGAGAATCGAAATCCATCCCAGCAGCGTAGTCAGCATGATCAGCAGAAACGAAATGCCGTCGATGCCCAGAACATAGCTGGCGCCGAGCGAAGGGATCCAGTTCCCCGGAGCGCCCTCAATAAATTTGAAGCCAGGCTCGAAACGCTGCGCCCAGAACCACGGCACCAACGGCAGCGAAACCAGCAACCCGGCCAGCGCGAAAATGTTCGCAATCCAGCGGACGGCGTCCTTATTCTCCTTCGGTACAAACAGAAGAACCAGCGCCCCCAGCAGCGGCGTGAAGAGGATGATCGATAAGATGTGCGTCTGCATAGTTCAGCTTCTTAGCTGTGAGCTTCGAGCTTTGAGCTGCGAGTAATCAGAACCGATTTGCTCGCGACTCGTAGCTCATAGCTCGCAGCTCTCAGTGGTACACGTAATAAAACACAAACCCTACCAGCCCCGCGGTCATCACCAGCGCATACCACTGCACCAAGCCCCACTCAAACAGCCGCGCCGGATAACTCAACATTCGCGCCAAAATCGCCGGCCCGTTCACGCCGATGCCGTCAATAATCCACTTGTCCCACCAACTAGAGAACGTCGCCGTGAGCCGCGTGATCCACCCAGCGCCATTGACCAGGCCATCGATCACATGCGAATCGAACCATGAACTGGCCTCGCCGAGCCCCAGCACGCCGAGCCGCACGTTCCCGATCTTGCGCCGCCCGGTGAAAACGTAGTCGTAACCTTCGTCCACGTAATACTTGTTAAGCAGAACGTTGTAGACCGCTGGCGCACCCACCGCGATCGGTTCCGCATAGCCCTTGTCTGCATTGGCATAAGCCCGCCGAGCCATGACCCAGCCGACTCCTGCAGCTGCAACCGAAAGAAACATCAGACCGTATTCGATCGGGCTGGTATGTTCGGCTTCCTGCTCTCCCGCGGCCAGCTGCTTGGCCTTGCCCTCTTCCGTCAGAACTTGTGCCTCTTGATTAAAGACCGGATCGAGAAATCGTTCGAATCTCGCCGACCCGCCGAGGCTGGGCGGCCAGCTGAGCCATCCCGCCGAGAGCGAGCAAATCGCCAGAACCAGCAACGGCATAGCCATCGAGTGCGGACACTCGTGGATATGGTGCTCCACTTCGTGGCTCATGCGCGGCTTGCCGAAAAATGTCAGGTAGATCAAACGGAACATGTAGAAAGCGGTCATCAGCGCGGTCGCATATCCCACGAACCACAAAATGCGATACGCACCGCCTTCCGAAGCCCACGTCTGCCACAAGATTTCGTCCTTCGAGAAAAATCCGGCGAACGGCGGAATGCCGGCGATAGCCAGCGTCGCGAACAGCATAGTGCGATACGTAATCGGAATGCGGTGGGCGAGGTCGCCCATGTTGCGCATATCCTGCTCTCCGCTCATGGAGTGGATCACGGCGCCCGCTCCCAGAAACAGCAGCGCCTTGAAAAACGCATGCGTAAAAACGTGAAACACAGCCGCCGAGAACGCTCCCACTCCGAGCGCGAGAAACATGTACCCGAGTTGCGACACGGTCGAATAAGCCAGCACGCGCTTGATGTCGTTCTGCACCAGCCCGATCGACGCCGCGAAGATGGCAGTCAGCGCCCCGACGATCGCGACAGTCTTC